>Ga0137403_10008865_pt1 | contig 11233 bp, 11 predicted proteins | sample CZOMad2_1_16fung_FD_122057 | JGI IMG/M metagenome (GOLD analysis project Ga0137403, IMG submission 122057) | Vadose zone soil fungal communities from Angelo Coast Range Reserve, California, USA - CZOMad2_1_16fungal (Hybrid Assembly) | ecosystem: Environmental > Terrestrial > Soil > Vadose zone...
GACCCCTCGGCACTTATGAACATCGGCGTAACCATCAAAGACTACCGCCTGCAAAAGGGCATGTCGCAGGGCGACATTGAGAAGCGCACCGGCCTGTTGCGCTGCTATCTCTCGCGCGTCGAGAACGGCCACACCGTTCCTTCGCTCGACACGCTGGCCAAAATCGCCGGAGCCATGGACCTGCCGCTCTCCCAGTTCTTCATGGAGAATGGCCACGAGAACGGCTCCAAGAACGTACCCAAGTTGAGCGAAGACGAACTCCGCTTCGTCACTCAAATGCGCCGTTATACTGGCCAGTTGAATGACAGCGACCGTAAGCTGGTTCTGGCCATGGTCAGGAAGATGGCCAGCGGGGCTTCGCGCTAGGCCGCTCCCGAGGCAGCTGCCGCGGATGAAAGCACCTTTCAGCCTCCGCGCTTAGCGCGAGCCGAAAACAGCGCCACACTTCCCGCCACGCGCACAGACGAGCCTTCGAAATGCTCCCGTAACGCCCCTCGCAACCCTTCTTCCGAATCAGAAATATTGCCGAAGATTCCCTTAGCGTTGTAGACGTTCATCAACTTTCGCGCCAGAAACCCATGTTCCACGCCCTCCCCTAGGATCGTAGCGCCAAAAAGCACTCCGCCCGACTTCAGCCAAGGCTTGAGGTTCGCGAATGCCGCGCTCTTGGTTGACATTTCTCCCGGCAGACAATGCATCACGTAGTTCAGTCCAATCGAGCCGAAGGTCGCCTCGCCGAGGTCCAGCGGCTCCAGAACATTTGCCAGATGGCACCCTGCCAAATCGTAAGCAGGATGGTGCCGCCGCACCCGCCGCGACGCCGTCCGCAGGCAATTCGGATTCAAGTCGACCAACGTCAACTTTGGAGAAGGCACAGGAAACCGGCACTTGTCCAGAAAGTACCCCGTCCCCACCCCGACGTCGAGATGCTCCCCGGAAACATTCTGATTATAGAAATTCACCAGTAAATGCGAAGGACACTTCCAGGCTAATGTATTCGAAAATCCCAATACAAACGTGTCATACAGCGCCAAGGCTGCGCTGCTGTAGACGGCCGCGCCCCTCGCCGCATCCTGCTCGTCTGCCACTCCCGGATTGGACACCAAGCCCATATGTGATGCAGGTATCTTACTGGGCGGTCAGGCCGGACTGGCAGGCCCTCTCCTCCCGTCTATACTCTCGGAAGAACCAGTCCAAATCCAGCCCAACTTGAGGAGCGATCTCATGTCACGCTTAAATGTTCAGTGCCTCCTTCTGCTCGCCCTAACGTTATCCCTAACACCTCAACTGCACCCACAGACTGCCTCCCCGGCCCCGCCATCCACACCCGCCCCCAACCCTCACGGCGCAATGCACGGTGATTCTTCTTGGCATGAGCAAATGATGCAGGCGCACCAGCGCGAAACGGAGTCCATGAGGGCCGACATCGAAAAGATGAGGCTCTCTCTGGCCCAGATCAAAGCCAATGTTCCGCAGATCACAGATTCCTCGGAGAAGGCACGCTGGCAGAGCAACGTCGACCTGTGGGAGGTCATGCTGAAAAACATGCAGAACATGTTAGAACACATGCAACCGATGGAGCACAGCATGGGCGGAGCGCCGGAACCATCGCAGTCCGGCAAGAAGCCGGAGTAGAGAATTTGTAAGATTGGAGCGAGCCTTTATGTCCACGAACTTAGTTGAAACAATAACCTTACGCCCCGCCTCGCTGAAAGACGCGGCCACAATTGTGGCTCACCGCCGCGCCATGTTTCGCGACCAAGGCTACCGCGACCAGAGCTATCGCGACCAGGGTTTCTGCGACGATTCCGTGCTGGATGCCATGGCAGCGAGATTCCATCCGTGGGTTCAAGCCAAAATGAATGCGGATGAATATCTGGCTTGGTTCGCAGTAACGGCAAAAGATTCCGTGGTGGCCGGCGTGGGCCTATGGCTGATGGAATGGCCCCCGCATGTGATCGGTTCCAGCCCCCGCCGTGGCTATATCCTGAATGTCTTCACCGAACCGGAATTTCGCCGCCAGGGCTTGGCCCGAAAACTGACCGAGACGGCGCTGGCTTGGTGCAGAGCGAACGGAATCGACGTGGCCGTACTCCACGCCAGCATAGACGGTCGACCATTGTATCAATCCTTAGGCTTCCAAAATAGTAACGAAATGAGGATCAAAGTCTAACCCTACAGATAGTGACACGCCCAGATCGGAGGACCTCCATGAACATCACTCGACGAGAGTTTACCTGGCTCATCGGCGCAGGCATCGCCTCGCAAGCAATTCCCACAGCATTGGGCCGGCCGGAAGAACGGAAGGTTGGATATTGCATCGTAGGCTTGGGACGGATCGCGTCCCACTTCATGCCTGCGATTGTCGCGTCGCGCAATGCAAGAATCACCGGTCTCGTTAGTGGACACCGCGACAAAGCCGAGCGCATCGCCGCACAATACGGAGTTCCGAAAAATGCCATCTACGATTACCAGCACTACGACGAAATCGCTCGCAACCCGGACATCGAAGCCATGTACATCGCGCTGCCCAACGGCATGCATGCGGAGTACACAATCCGCGCCGCCCGCGCCGGCAAGCATGTCCTGTGCGAGAAGCCCATGGCGACCACGGTCAACGACTCGCAGGCCATGATCGACGCCTGCCGGAAAGCCAACAAGAAGCTGATGATCGCTTATCGTTGCCACTATGAGCCCACGAATCTGCGGACCGTGCAGTTGATTCGCGAGGGTTCACTGGGAAAGATCCAGGCCATCGAGAGCGCGTTCGGCTTCAACATCGGCCTGGGCGAGTGGAGGCTCGACAAGAAACTAGCCGGCGGCGGCCCGCTCATGGATGTGGGAATCTATTCCTTAAACGCCTGCCGCTATCTGACCGGTGAGGAACCGGCGATGCTCTCCGCAACATGGTCGGTAATCGACAAGGACGGCCGCTTCAAGGACGTGGAAGAGAACCTGTCGTGGACCATGAAGTTTCCCTCGGGCGTGGTCGCCAGCTGCAACACCACTTACGGAGCTCCCATGCAAGGCTACTACCGCGTTCACGGATCGAAAGGCGTCTTACAAGTTGACGAGGCGTTCAGTTATCAGGGCCTTCGTCTAACGGCAAACCTCGAAGGCAAATCCCCAATCGACGAGCCCAATACCGAGCGCGACCCCTCGCACTTCGTCCGCGAGGCCGATCATTTCGCCGGATGCATTTTGGAAAACAAGGAGCCGAAGTCGCCGGGGGAAGAAGGATTGAAGGACATGAAGCTGATGATGGAAATTTACGAGTCTTGTAAGAAGAATGGGTGATCGCCCTCCGAGCATCGCACGGGAAAGAGCAGAATCAGCTATAAGGGTGGGCCACCGCCCGCGGGCTGGACCAACACCCGATCCGTCTGCTCTTCCCTGTGAGATTTAGCGATTGCAAGGATCTGCTTCAACGCATCACTTCACCACGACGGTGGTGCGCATCCAGGGATGAATGCAGCACTCGAACTTATGTTCTCCCTTCTTCAGCCCCGTAACTTCGATATGGCTGCCCTGCAGGATGCGCGTTTTGGCGACGTCCAGGTTCTTAAAGCCGCCGGAACATTCCGGAATGGTTTCCTCTCCACCATTGAGACCTGTAACGAAGCCGCCACCGAAATTCTCGACCTCGGTGAAGGTGTGCGGCTCGCCACCTTCGTCGGCGATGGTGAGAACGGTTCCTTCCTTGATTCTGACCGTGTCCGGCTCGAAATCCCAGCCCGGATCCGGCGTCCCCGCTGCCGCTTTGGCGAAGAGATCGTCAAAGGTGGTGAAAGCGCCGAGTGTGACGTTATGGCAGAAATCCGGCCCCAGCTTGGCGTTGAAGGTGTTGGGATCGCATTCGTCCAAGGCCACGATCTGGGCGAGGCCGGGGCGGTCGGCCTGCGATGATTTGGTTTGCGCGAGCGCGGTGGTCGCGCCGATCAAGGTCAGATACCCTGTGCATAAAAGGAATTTCGCTGCGAGATTCATTCTTGCCTCCATGAGAAATTGAATTTTCTAGGGGTAATTCGCAGTCGGCTGGCTGCGAGCTGACCCTATTAACACTCTTTCCGGTCGGAGGAGTCCTTTGGCAAGCCTGACTTTTTTCTGGTATTTTTCTGACAGCGCGGAGCCTGTTGAACCGCCGTTCTCTCGGCGTACTATAACTTCATGAGCGCAACCTCAACCACCGTCCCTGGAGGGGAGACCGAGACCTTCCAGGCCAGCCGCTGGACGAAGGGCAATTTCTGGTTCCCCACTCGTCTCGTCGTCAGCTCGCAGCGAGTGAGCCGCGTGAAGTCGCGCCTGTTCGGCAGCAACGAAGAGAGCATCGCTATGTCGAAGGTCGCCTCGGTGCACATCTCTACCGGCATGGTGTGGTCCGACATTCGCATCGAGTCCACCGGCGGCACCGACCCCATTACCAGCCACGGTCACCGCAAAGCCGACGCGCAACGCATCCGCGACCTGATCGAGTCCCATCAGGCGGCATTCCGGACGTAGGCTACGCTCGCTCATTTACACTTTCATCGATGCCCCCATCCCAACGCCTCGGCCTGATCGCCGGCAACGGACGCTTTCCGCTTCTCGTCCTCGATGCTGCTCGTGCTCAAGGATACGAGGTCATCGTTGCAGCGATCCGCGAAGAAGCTGCGCCAGAAATCGAAAGCCACGGAGCCGCCGCCGTTCACTGGATGTCTCTCGGAGAACTCTCCAAGCTGATCGAAACTTTCCATAAGGAAGGCGTCACTCGCGCCGTGATGGCCGGACAGGTGAAGCACAAGCAGATTTTTTCCAGCATTCGGCCTGACTGGCGCTTAGCCAAGCTCCTGCTCACTCTCGCAACCCGCAATACTGACGCCCTCCTGGGAGCCGTCGCCAAAGTTTTGGCCGACGAGGACATCGTCTTGGAAAGCTCCACTTCCCTCCTGGAACCCCTGCTCGCCAAACCCGGCGTTCTAACTCATCGTCCTCCCACCGAATCCGAACTGAAGAACATCGCCTACGGCCGCGAGGTCGCCCGCCATCTGGCCCAATACGACATCGGCCAAACCGTGGTCATCGCCGAGGCGGCATGTGTGGCCGTCGAGGCGATGGAAGGAAGTGACGCTGCCATCTTGCGGGCTGGAGAGCTGCTGGCGGCCGGGGTCGCGGGAGTGCGGGATTCCGCAAACCCTTCAATTTTGAGCCGAGCACTGACCGTCGTTAAAGTCGCGAAGCCGAATCAGGATATGAGGTTTGACGTCCCGGTGATTGGATTGAAAACCATTCAGACAATGCGCCAGGCGGGCGCTACTTGTTTGGCGGTGGATGCCACGAAGTGCTTGTTGCTGGACGGAGACGCCATTCCCGAAATGGCAAACGCTTACGATATTTCTATTGTTGCTGACGTTCCATAGTAGCGTTCCGGTTTAGAATCGTGCGGTTACCCTTGCTGGACGGCCGGGGGCGGCCGTCCCTACGCGAGCCCTTACTACTTCCTTGGCTGCTTCCTCGAACGCGACGGGCCCCTCGGCGCTGCCGGCGCCGCGGCACCCGTTGCTCTGGGCGGCCTTGGCATATGCCGGGGGAACTGCTTGTAGCATCTATGTTTGGCGTCCGGCAACTTGGTGGTTTGCCACCATCGGTGTTTTTCTGCTGGCAGCAGGGTTCTGGACGTGGATGCGGCCGCGTTGCGCACAAGTGTTTGCACTGCTCGGGATCGCCTCCCTGGCGATGGTGGCGGCGCAACTCCACGCGATTCCTCATGCAGCCTATAAGTTTCCCGCTGATTCCGAGGCCGTCGTTTCCGCGCACGTGGTTGGTGAGGGAGAAGTTGTTCCTACCCCGAACGGCGGATTCCGTCAGCGGCTGGACGTTGTCGCGGACGACGTGAATTCCGTTGTTGTGGACAGAGAAACAACGGCCGGGCTCCGGTTGAACTTGTTCCTCCCCATGAAGACCGAAAGAAAAACTAGCCAAGGCGCCTCTTCTGAAACAGAGACGGACGAGACTGGCGGGATTGATCTCTCGGCAACGATTCCAACATTCCATTACGGCGATCGTTTGCGGTTCTCGGCGAAGCTGCGATTTCCGCGAAATTATCGCAATCCAGGGGCCTTCGACCAAGTCGCATACCTGGCGAGTAAAGGGGTCGTAGCCTCCGCGGCGGTCCGAGCGGATCGGGTGGAGAGGTTAGCTGGGTTCACGGGAAATCGCTGGGAGCTTCTGCGCACTCGTATCCATGGCAGCATTCTTGCCATGATTCACCGGCTTTGGCCTCCCCAGCAGGCGGCTCTGATTGACGCGATGGTAATTGGCGACGATGCATTCATCGACAGCGACACGCGCGCGGACTTCCAGAGGTCGGGAACTTATCACATTCTGGTGGTGTCGGGTATGAACGTCGGTATTCTCGCGTTCGTTTCATTTTGGGTATTGCGAAAGTTACGGGCGGGAGATGTCGCTGCCAGCGTTTTGACGATGGTGATGGCGGTGCTCTACGCGATTTTGACGGATGTTGGGGCTCCGGTCTGGCGGGCCGTTTTGATGATGGCGGTATACCTGGGAGCGCGATTGCTATATCGGGAAAGGTCGATGCTGAACGCGCTGGGGGCGGCGGCATTGGCTTTGATGTTAATAGATCCGCAGACGGTGTTAGGGGCCAGCTTTCAGCTCACGTTTGTGTGCGTGCTGGCGATTGCGGCGGCGGGGGTACCGATTTTGGAGAGGACTTCGGCGCCGTATCGGGCGGGCTTGCGTCATTTGGACACTGTGGAATATGACACGGTATTGCCTGCGCGGGTGGCGCAGTTTCGGCTGGATTTGCGAATGGTACTGGAACGGTTGCGAAGACTACCGGCCCGCGGGGTTTCAGGGTGGGCTCTGGTTCGTGGCGTTGGCGGGCTGTTTGGGACGTTCGACCTGGTCGTGATTTCCGCGTTGATGCAGGTTTCTCTGGCTCTGCCGATGGCGTACTACTTTCATCGGGCGACAAGCTTCGGCATTCCGGCGAACCTACTGGTCGTTCCATTGACGGAAGTCCTGATGCCAGCCGCCGTGACGGCGGTGGGACTCGGGTACATTTCCCGTTGGCTGGCGCGAATTCCGGCGACGATTTGCAGTTGGGCTCTGGCGGCGATTACGGGGACGGTTCGCGGACTCGGTGGATTGCGGATGGCTGACTTGCGCGTGCCAACGCCAGAATCGTGGGTTGTGATCGCAACGTGTTTATCTTTGGCAGCGGCGATGTTGCTGGCCCGGAGGCAGTGGCGCTGGACTGCTCTCGGGATGGCCGCGCTCCTGAGCAGTGCGCTGTGGATTGGCTGGGGTCCGGCGCATCCTCACCTGCGCCGAGGCGTTATGGAAGTGACGTCGATTGACGTGGGCGAAGGAGATTCCAGCCTGATCGTAACTCCGGAAGGAAAGACGCTGCTAATCGATGCGGGCGGTCCTACCGGAGGGCCGCATCTTTCGGAATTCGATATAGGCGAGAACGTGGTGTCGCCATATCTATGGTCGCGAGGGTTCAATCGGCTGGACGTCGTGGCGTTGACGCATGCGCACTCGGATCACATGGGAGGCATGGGTTCCGTTCTGAGAAACTTCCACCCCAAAGTTCTCTGGCTCAGCGTGATTCCGCCCAACGAAGACCTAGCCAAATTGCTAGCTGAAGCGCGTGAACTCGGGATACACGTGGAACAGCATTTTGATGACGAAGAGTTTCCGTTTGGCGGAACTGACGTGCGAGTGCTGGCTCCCGCGCGAGATTGGCGCAGTTTCCGCCCCGCCAATAATGATTCACTTGTGCTGAAAGTCAGCTTTGGCGGGACTTCCGCGCTGATGGAAGGGGATGCGGAAGCGCTCAGCGAGGCGCACATGGTGAACCGGGACCCGGCTGCGAACCTGCTCAAAGTTGGTCATCATGGCAGCAGAACGTCGGCCACGCCGGAATTTCTCGCGGCAGTACATCCGCAATATGGCGTGATTTCCGTGGGAATGGGAAATCCGTTTGGGCTGCCGAAGATGGATGTACTCGAGAGATTGGAAGGCAGGCGCGTCACTACCTATCGGACGGACATGGATGGTGCGGTGACGTTTTTCCTCGACGGAGCGGGCGTGGTCGAGGGAAGACGCTAGTTCAGTTCCCGAACCCAGATATTCCGGAAACTGATGGGTTCGCTCTTATCGCCGTGCGCTTGGAGCTTGATCGACGCTGCATCGTACTTCTTGTAGAACGGCTGGCCAACATATCGCGTCTCCCCCTTCAACTCAAAGTGGTTCTGCACCAGCACACCATTGAAGAGGACCGTGACATAAGCTGGGGTCTTCAGCGACCCATCGGCGTTGAAGATGGGAGCGATCCATACTACGTCATAGGTCTGCCACTCCCCGGGCTTGCGAGTCGGATTCGCCAGCGGAATACCCTGCTTGTAGATGCTGCCTGCCTGGCCATTGACGTAGGTTTTGTTGTCGTAGGAATCGAGTATCTGCAATTCATATCCGGCGTCGCCGGGACCCGTCGAGGCGAGAAACACGCCGCTGTTGCCGCGCGCCTGACCGGTCCCAGTGATGTTCTCCGGAACTTTCCATTCGATGTGAAGTTGGTAGTTCCGGAAGGTCCTTTTAGTTTCAATACTGCCGACACTCTTATTGACCGTGAGTTCGTCGTTGGAAACGATCCATTGGGCAGGGGTCTTGCCTCGTTCTTTTTCCGAGGCCGACATCCACTCGTCAAGATTCTTCCCATCGAACAGCACGATCGCATCGGAGGGAGGCGCAGTATTATTGGCGCCCGGTGTCACCACTTTCGGCACCGGTTCCCACACCTCGGTGTCTTCAGGCCTCCCCGCGGCAGGTTTTGCCGCGGTAGCCGATTGTTCCACCCGTTGAGGCGTAGGCGCCAGTTGTTGCGCGGCGAGGGGACCGGCGACTACAACAAGAATCGCGAACCCGAGAAGCCTCCATGGAATGCGCATCGATTGCATGAGCATCTTCGAAAGCATACTGCACGGAGACTGTTTATGCCTGCCGGGGACCTCCGCCGAGTGAGTCAAGATTGGCAATCATTTCAGGAGTTAGGTCCAGGGTTACAGCATTGAGATTTTCACGAAGGTGTTGCACGGTAGAAGTACCGGGAATCAGGAGGATGTTAGGCGAGCGCTGAAGAAGCCACGCGAGAGCAACTTGCATTGGCGTGACCTCAAGGGACGCGGCCGCTGCGTCGAGTGTCGACGACTGCAAGGGAGTGAAGCCTCCCAGCGGGAAAAACGGAACATAGGCAATGCCTTGCTTTGTGAGGTCATCAATGAAGCCATCGTCGTTCCGGTTTGCCACGTTGTACATGTTCTGCACGCAGACGATCTCCGTGATTGCTTGTGCCTCCGCCAACTGCTGGGGACTAACATTACTCATACCGACATGCCGAATCAGTCCCTGACGCTTGAGCTCGGCAAGCACCGTCAGCGGCGCTTCAATGGACCCTTCCGACGGCGCCATGATACCTCCAACCCGCAGATTGACAACGTCCAGCGCATCGAGGCCCAGATTCCGAAGGTTGTCGTGCACGGCATCGATTAGTTCCTGCCGCGAAAGAGCATGGAGCCAGGACTTGTCTTCCCCCCGGCGAGCGCCCACTTTGGTGACGATCACCAGGTCATCCGGATAGGGGTGAAGCGCCTGCTTAATAATCTGATTCGTCACGTGCGGCCCGTAAAAATCGCTTGTATCGATATGATTCACTCCAGAAGCGACGGCCTCTCGCAGAACAGCAATCGCGCCGTTAACATCACGCGGCGGGCCCCACACTTGCGGGCCGGCGAGTTGCATCGCGCCATAGCCCATGCGGTTCACGGTCATCGCGGCGCCGGGCAGTGTGAAGCTGCCACCAAGGTTCGTTGGTTTCGTCATTTGCTCTGTCATTTGCTCTGTCATTTGCTCTGTCATTTCTAGATCTCCTCCAGGCTGCTGGTACTTGCCGTAGCCCGCTTTCACGTGGTTAGATGAAGAAAGCTTCAGGTTAGGAGTTCGCATTTGCCGCGGCGTTCCCAGGTCGTCTTAGAGCCCCGTAAATCGCCAGTTCAAGCCCGCTCAACCGCAACCGTGGAGGCGATTCTCGATGCCACTCTTCAGGTTTTGCTCCACGTCGGAAAGGAGCGGCTAACCACGACAAGGGTCGCGTTGCGAGCCGGTGTGTCAGTCGGCACGTTGTATCAGTACTTCCCAAACAAGAGCGCTCTCCTACAGGCTGTCCTAAAGCGGCATCTCGCCGAGATCACGGAGACTGTCGAACTCGTTTGCAGGGAGCAAGAGGGCAAAACGCTCCGGCAAATGGTGACCGCCCTCATCACCGCATTTCTTCAGGCCAAAATGAGGAACGCGAAGACGAGTGCAACTCTATACTCTGTAAGCTCCGACGTGGACGGCGCGAAAATCGCGCAGCAGATGGGTACCCGATCCCATAAGGCGATCAGCCGGATGCTGTCGACGACCTGCGAGCCTCTCACCACCGATCCACAACTCATTGCTTCCATGCTCCAGGCGGCGATGGTAGGAGTCAGCCGAAACCTGCTGGAGTCGAGTGCTCCCGATAAGCAATTGGGCGTCCTGCACCGGGAACTGATTTTTGTGGCTTGTGCATACATGGATGCTTGTTGTGCTCGGGGTTCGGCTCCGAGTGCAGGGGCTATCGGCGATGGCGACAAAATTCCGCCCAGCGGAATGCCGGACGTGGCCAGAAAAAACGCCGTCAAAAGAATTCATGCCCCTGTTCAATAGGATTCAGGGACTCACAATGAACGGACCCGTAGAAGAGCAACGACGCGAAGGCACCCATCGATAAAAAACTTACAGCTGTGCCAGCAATCCGGCGATTAGCGCCGCTCGCCGCGGTAACTCCTCAATCACCACATGCTCATGCGCGGCGTGTGCACCGTCACCCACTCCGCCGAGCCCGTCCAGCGTGGGGATGCCAAGGGCGGCGGTGAAGTTCCCGTCGGAGCCCCCACCGACGGCAGTCTCCTCCAGCTTCCACCCGATCTCGCGCGCGATTGCCTGAGCCTTCGACAACAGAGCGACGGTTCCAGCGGTGCGTTCCATCGGCGGACGGTTCACTCCGCCACTGATGTCCAACTTACATTTTCGGTTGACCGGCTTGAGCGCGCGAAACTTGCGGTCAATCCGTGTCGCGTCACCCAGCCTTTGAATGCGGACATCGACCTCTGCCACCGCTTCCGCAGCAATTACGTTGGTACGCGTT
>Ga0137403_10008866_pt1 | contig 11233 bp, 10 predicted proteins | sample CZOMad2_1_16fung_FD_122057 | JGI IMG/M metagenome (GOLD analysis project Ga0137403, IMG submission 122057) | Vadose zone soil fungal communities from Angelo Coast Range Reserve, California, USA - CZOMad2_1_16fungal (Hybrid Assembly) | ecosystem: Environmental > Terrestrial > Soil > Vadose zone...
GTTCGACGTTGGACAGGAATTAAATCGGATTTGCTAAAAGTGCGGCAGAACGTGAGAGGGGGAAGACGCCATGCGCGTGATTGACGCCGATGGACATATCATTGAGCCGGAAGGGATGTTCGAGCATCTTCCCGAGGACTTCTATCTGCGCCGTCCGATCCCCGTACGTTTGCCGGCGGACACCGTCCGGGGCGACTTCAACGGCTGTTGGCTGATCGAGGGGAAAAGCGTTCCCAACATCGGCAGCCGTGGACGCACCACCGCGTCGCTTTCATGGACGGAGCGATCGAAAAAGATCGACGTGTCGCTTGGGTCGCAGACTCTGGAAGACGTGGAGTCTCGGCTGTCCGACTTGGATCGCTTCCACATCGATTGCCAGATCGTCTTCCCCACCATGTTTCTCGCCGCCGTGGCGGAGGATGTGAAGCTCGAAGGCGCGTTGTTTCAAGCCTACAACACGTTCGTCGGTCAAGCCTGCGCCAAGTCAAAAGGCCGGGTCAGGTGGGTAGCGCTGCTGCCGTTTCGCGACCCGGAGGCTGCGGTGAAGGAGCTGCGCCGGGCAAGCGATCTGGGCGCTTCGGGTATTTTCACCATGGGCATGGTGTGGGAGCGGAATCTGGCCGATCCGGAGTTCTTTCCGATCTATGAGGAAGCCGCGGCACTTGACCTGCCGCTTTGCGTTCATCTCGGTTGGGGCTCGCCGCAGGTCACCCAGCTCTTTTCCGATTCCCATGCGTTCTTTTGTTCGGCCATTGTTCCCGTGATGTGGGGCTTCATGTACACCATGGGCGCCGGCCTGCTGACCCGTTTTCCCAAGCTCCGGCTTGGTTTCCTGGAGACCGGCTCCGCCTGGGTCCCCTACGCGATGCAGCAGATCAGGCGCCGGGTAGAGCCGCCCACCGTAATTTTCTCTCAAGGGCAACGACGGCCCGTCGATAATGCAATTGACCGCCGCTACTACCGCGATCCGGAGGAATTTTTCCGTTCAGGACGGGCGTTCGTGAACTGCGAAGGAGACGAGGATTTTGATTATCTCTTGAAGCACGTGGGCGAGGATGGCCTCATGTGCTCCTCTGACTTTCCTCACGGCGACCCCTCCGCAGAGGAAAACTACGTCACTCGTTGGCGCGAGAGGAGCGATATGCCAGAGCGAGTCAAGGAGAAGCTCCTTGGCAAAAACGCCGAACGCTTCTTTCATCTCTAGCGACAATCATTGTTATGTCTGATCGTGGATACGGACGGGACCGATGGATTCCAGAGGCCACGGAACAAGATCGCAAGTGCTTGGGTCGCTCTTGGCCGGTTCAGGAATGCAGGCGAACTTGGTATCCGACGCCCATCTCGCCTCCCTAGCCATCGAGCACGGATTGATATTGTGCTCCACCGAGGGCGATTTCGCGCGTTTTCGAAATCTGCGCTGGCAAAATCCGCTTTCGGCTTAGCCGAACATTCAGCCGTCGGTAACTTGGGGCTGGTCGCGCTAAAGGGCCAACCGAATCCAGCTGGCATCTTTAAGTCGCGTAACCGAAATCGGAATCGAAGGACTTTTTTTTCACGATCTCGTCCGCGGTAAATATTGTCATCAGCTTGCTTCAATAAAAATAGCCGAATGATGACTCACAAGAACACACGCTGCAACGAGCTAACAAATTGGATGCGCGGAATTGATTTCATGCTCAGCCGCTCGTCATTTGTAATGAAGAGGTCGACTCGAGCCTGGGCCGCGCACGCCAGCTGGATGGCATCCGGTGGGCGGATCGTGCGATCCTTGCGAATGCCAGCATAAAGTCGGGCGGCGTCGACATCGAAAGGGATGATCGCGGCTCCCTGACGCAACGCGGCTTCGTATCGGCGACCGAGCACTTCATTCCCGGCTTCGATTGGTTTAACCAGGATCTCGCCCAGGGTTAGGGCAGATGTATAAAGGTCATCGCTTCTTTCGATCATCCGCTTGCGTAATTGCGCTACTCGCTCGGATAAATCGCCATGATTTTCGATTAAATAGATAAATAGGTTTGTGTCCCAGAAAATCCGGCTCACTCCCAACCTCCACGGAGTCGGCTCACGTACTCGTCCGGGTCTTCTCCTACCCAAATCTCTTTACCAAGCCCGCGCAGATCAAGGATGGGATCGCTCTTTTCAGCACTCTTCCGCTTGCCGATGAATTTGTCCCGGTACCAATCCAGCAGCGAGTGATATTGAGCCGGTATGTCTTCCTTGCGCGGCGTTACCTTGCCGCTGCCACGCTCAGGATGAAAATCATCAGTTTCTCGAAAAAGCCTCCGAGTGTTTTTCCCGGTTGCATAAAGCATGCGATAGCGACCCGGGTTAGGGGGGAGGTTTGCTACGCAATGAAGGTAGGCGTGCACTTGAACGCCCGGCCTAAGCTCACTGGATAGATTCTCGCGACGTGCTCTGGCGACGATTTCTGAAACAGAAAAATCCTCTCGCTTCGGATTTTCGCGATGGAGCAGCGCCGTGGCGATCCATACTTCGTCCGCTACTTTTATTAAGGCTGAACCTAGAGTGTTTTTCATAATTGCCTTCTTTACGATGGATTACTAAGTTTACTATTAATTATAATGAAAAAATTGTCAAGACCGCGCTGAGTTGATGCCAAAAACATTGTTGGGCTGTGTAAGTTATTGATTTGACGCAGCAAGTCCATGCACTGAGCCGAGCCGCTTTTTCACGCGAAACGCACGCTGTGCCAAGCGCCATATCCCAGCACCGGCCAGTGCACGTCCACAAGCGCCACCTTTACGACCACCGGCGTGGTCGACGAAGAACAATCTCGACGATCACAAAGGAAGTTCCCATCGAGCGCGTCTACGATTTCAGTTTTGCAAAGTAAGCGGACAGCGAGCTGACGCAAGCAGGCTGGAAACCTTAAAAACTTTCACGGGTGGGGCCTTGTGATCAGCCGAGATCTCCGACGATTATGTGGAGAAAGCCGGACCGATTGTCTGAAGCAGAGTCGCTCAGGTCGGGATCAGGTTGGCGTGGTTACTGAATACCGCTTTGAAGTAACGAAAGGTTCCGCGAACTACAGACTCAAACCCGATCTTCAATCTTTCCCAATGGCCGAAAGTAGCCTGTTCCCTTTAATCCTCGTTTAATCCCCTCGGGCCCCCCGCGGTGCTGAGGTTATCGCGGTTTTCCCTGTCATCGGAATTTTATCGAAATGACGCCGCCGCGTAATGATCGCGCGGCGGAACAGCTGATAAGTTCGAGATCAACCACTACCGTTCAAGACCTGAGCAACCCGTTCTAAATATGGACTTCAGTAGTGTCGTCGAAACGCTGAACAAGTTACTCGCTCGAACTCAGCCTGATGTCATCAACAGTTCATGGATACGGACACATGCGCCTCGATGTTATCGTTTCATTCGACAGAATCTTCGCAGAGAATTTGGCGGAATCGACTGGGATCGACTTACTTATGCCTTAGATTGGAAATATCAGAGGCGGTGGAGACCAGTGAGAACCAGAAATAACCGGCTCCAATACGAAGACCATGCTGAGGTCGAAGCGATATTCAAAAAATACCACGACAAAATGTACGTATTTATCGCCCCGTCCGGCAAACATGATAGACGAACCAGGGATATCATTGGGATCAGCTTCGTGCGGCTAGCGCAGCAAGGGAATTCGCTGGCCCGGCAAGAGTTGATCGCGCTAATTAAGTTTACGATTGACAATTGGATCGAGCGGTATTCGTTCCTCTCGCGCTGGCGAGGATATGAAGACGAAGTCCAAACTCAACTCGAAGCCTGCATTCGCCGCTACCGCTATACAGGTTCATTTGTGAACTACGTTTTCCGTACACTGGAATGCGCAGGCCGGGGCATCAGTCCACCCCGGATGTCTCCACTGGATCATTCGAGGGAATTAGAGAATTTGTCACAGATAAGAACCTGATCCCAAGAGTCTAGCACTCCGGCAGATCGTTTGGGCGATTTGACCGGCGCTCATCTCTTTACCCTTCGCAGAGACACGACCACCGCAAACGTAAGGAAATTGCTGAGAAGCCGGCACAGCCGCGACCGCCATAGCTCACCTCTTCCACGGCAAGGTCTCTTTAGAGAGAAGGGGCAGAGTGGTTTTTCTGTCCGTTGAACCTCAGCGCCGCGAAGCTAGCGTCGAAGGAAGCGATTGAACGGCTTGAACTACTGCCGGTGGCAGCGGCGTCACTTGTTTCTTAGAGCGACTATGTTACCGCACAAAACCCGGCGTGAGAGCATGAGTGGTCGGGTCGCGGAGCATGAGGGGTCGAATCTTTTATGTTTGACTTTGCAAGTTTCCCGCCTGGCTGCTGACGATGGCTATATCATTCGGTTGCAATAAATCCCCGAGCTATGATCACTTTGCGGGATGGACTCTATACATCCGGTCAATAAAGCCGATGTCGTCGAGTTTGTGCACGAGCTGTCTGGCCGACGCCGGGGTTGCTGCTCGCCATCATGCGCTGAACTTGCATTCGGTGTATGATCAGGTCTTGGATCTTCACATCCGGTACTTTTTCTCAGTCCTTCGACCAACCTCAACCTGCGCCTGTTTTTTATTTCTCTGCCAAAAAGTCTCGGATGATTTTGTGGGCCGCGGCCGGCTCGGTATAGAAAAAGTGATGGCACTCGCCCGGTAGGAGCGTGAGTTTCGCGTTGGGGATTCCCTTCGCCAACTCTTCAGAGCTGGCGCGATGGGACAGGTTGGAGGCAGAGATATGATCCTCTGCGCCTACCAAGACCAGCGTTGGCACCCGAATGTCCTTTAACTGCGCTCTAGTATCACATTCGTGCCGGGCGATGATGTGGCGTAGGAAACACTCCATCGGCGGGATGTTTTGCCAACGGACTTTGAGAAATTTATCCACTTTGTCCCGATGCTTTTCGAGGTAGTCCTTGGTCCAACCTACGGTGACGGTATGTTCGCGGGCATATTTTTCATATCCCATCTCGACCATTTCCATGCACAGTTTCAGCGGGATGCCTCTCTGGTCCGGATATCCAGCGCCGCTCGAGGCGAGGATCAACTTTTTGACCTTTGATGGGTGCTTGAGCGCGAGAACCTGGGCGACCCTTCCGCCCATGGAGTGGCCGCAAACGATCGCCTGGTCGAGCTTCAGATGATCGAGTATCGCCGCGGCGTCGTCGGCGAACATCTCCATCGAATATTTCGTGGACGGCTTGCTGGACTGTCCCATTCCACGATAGTCGAACGTGACTACGGTGTGATCGCGGGAAAACTCGGGCACCTGGTAGATTTTCCAAACGTCTCCGTCGCACGCTGTCTCACTAAAAAAGAGGAACGGCGGTCCGCTTCCATGAACCTCGTAGTAGATGTCTGCATCTTTGAGCTTCAAGATCGGCATGATAAACCTCCGCGTTCCAAGGTCGTACCACATTGTCACCTTGTTTGTTAACTCGCCACCCATTCGAAGCGCTTCCACGGAAAGTCGGCTCCCGTTTTGGTCAAGTGCGGGGTTGAAAGCTCTCCCGTGAAGTGGCGTGGTTCATTGACACCCGAGGGCCGAGTGTAATAGACCGGCGATCGTCAAGAACTAAAGGGATTCGAAATGAAAGGCTCACGGGCATTTCCGTTGTGTCAGCCGCTTCGGCGGGCTGTTCTCAACCTGCCGATGATTCTGCCCCTCGTTTTGTTTCTCTGGTCCAGTGCGACCGTGCACGCGCAGGCGCCGAAAAAAGTTCCGTTCCCGTTCTCGCCCATCGGTATCAACTCGCTGCCGTGGTTCGTCGCGAAGGAAGCGCGCATCCCTGAAAAGCATGGAATCGACTTCGATCCTGTCTTCATTGGCGCATCGGCCGTGCTATTTCAGTCCATGTTGTCAGGCGCGGCTAATTTTGCCGGCTCCGGCGGGCCCGCCGTCATTTCAAATGTCCTGAAGGGCGGCGACATCATTCAGATTACCGCGATGGTGCCGCGGTTCACGCAATCGGTGATCGTAAAACCTGAGATCAGGAAACCGGAGGACATGGTGGGAAAAAAGATCGGCGTCAGCCGGCTCGGCACCGCCACCCATTTCGCCTTGCAAACGGCGATCGACAGCCAAGGTCTGAAAGGGGTAACCATCCTGCAATTGGGAGGACAACCGGAGGCATTGGCCGGTCTTGTGCGCGGCTCGGTGGACGGCGCGGTGTTTTCGCCGCCTTACAATTTCCAATTGAAGAAGCAGGGTTATAATGAGCTATTCTCGCCTAGCGATCTCCAGAAGGTCACCGAGTTTATCACCAATGGAATCGTCGGCCGTCGGTCGGTGGCGGAGAAAGATAAAGACACCATTATCCGTGTGATTAAATTCACGGCTGAATCGATCAAGCTGATCCAAACCGATCGAGAGTTTACCAAGAAAGTGATCATGAAGTGGATGCCCATGAAGGACCCGGATCTGCTGGAGCAGGTGTACCGCTTCGCGACGGAAAACTATTCCAAAGAGGGCTTGGTGCCGGAGGGCGCGCTACGCTCCACGACAAAACAAATGGTGCAGAGTAATCTCATCGAAGCACAAGCGGCAGCCGCGATGCCGGTGACCGCCTACTACGACAACCGCTATGTCGAAGAGGTGAAGCGGTCAGGGTTCTTCGACCAGTTGTGGAGATAGCGGACTTAAAGGATGAAAAAAGCATTCATAGGTTTTTCAGTGGAAGTCTACTTTCGGCTTATTCGATGAACCGAAACAGAATTCACAATCGACGGAGGAAATGAAGTGGCGACTTTGCAGCTGCCCGACGGAGAGATCTATTACGAAGTTCATGGCCATGGCCAGCCCATGGTATTTCTGAGCGAAACTGCATGCGATGGAGAAGTTTGGAAAATCTACCAGGCGCCGGAGTTTTCGAAGGACCATCGAGTCATCATTCACGACTACCGCGGCACCGGTCAGTCGAGTAAGCCATCGATTGACTATACGACCCAGATGTTTGCGCAGGACGTCATTGCGTTGATGGATCACCTCAAGGCGGACGATGCCATTGTCGTGGGTCATTCCATGGGAGGCCGGGTTGCCCAACTCTTGGCTTTGGATTATCCGAATCGAGTGAAGCGACTCGTCCTCGCATCGACGGGCTCTCATTTTCCGAAAACGAAGGGGCTGCCGCTTAAGATATGTAAAGAAATGATCGAATGGGGCTATGAGAAGTACGAACGCGATCACTCGATTCTCGTTGGTTTCACCGACGAGTTCGTGAAAAACCATCCCGAGCGTGTCGAGCGCTACTTAAAAATAAGGATGCAGAATCTTTGCCCGGTGGAGTTTTACCTTCGTCATCTCCTCGCCCGGCAGAACCATGACACCAGCGGACGCTTGAAAGAAATTCGGCAACCGACCTTGATCCTGGTAGGCGAGGACGACCGTAACATGACCAGCGAGGTCAATCACCGCATGTCGTCGGACATCCTGGCCAAAGGAATTCCGAATTCAAAGCTGGTCGTGCTGCCAAACGAGCGGCACAGTTATTTCTTTGCCAATCCGGACGCAGCGCACAAAATAATTCGCGAATTCATCAAAGAATAACGCTCACAACCGTGAACTGTTTTAAAAACTGTTGCGGAGTTTCTCATCCGATCTAAGCGCTTCCCGGAATCACGACAGCGAAGTCTTTGCCGAGGCTGTAAAATCGCCCTCACGTTGACAACTCGCGAAGGCCCATGAAATAGTCGGGCTGAAAACCACGTCCCGGAGGATGCGCTGATGGCCAATGCGAAGATCGAATTGCAGCCGGAGTCTACTGGTCTCGTCATAGTCGATATGCAGGTGGAAGGGTGTGAGCGCCATGGGCCCGGCGTGAGGCCTGTCATCGGCAATATCCGGCGCTTGCTCGATCGCTTCCGTGCGGTGCACGGGAAGATCGTTCACGTCCAATCCGTCCGCACCAAAGATCACCCTGAATTCACCGTCTTCGGACGGCCTTACGGCTTGCTGCTCGGCAGCCCGGGCGCGGATTTCGTCCAGGAGCTGCGACCGCTGCCCGGCGAGAATGTCGTGCAGAAAACCTCGCATGACTGTTTCTACAAAACCTCGATGGAAGCGGTGCTGGAAAAGCTCGACCTGCGGCCGTGCAGGGATAAGATCGTCGTTACCGGCATCGGTTCGAGCAACTGCGTCTATCATGCGGTCATCGGCTTTCACATCAGGAATTACTACAGCATCGTGCCCGAAGACTGCATTCACGGCGTCCATCCGCAGTCGCAGCCGTTCGCCCTGCATCAGTTCCGCTCCAACGCCTATAATTTCAACGTTACGGTTTCGCGCGCCGATGATCTCGAGTTCGTATCCGCAAGCATGCCACTGCAGCGCGCGTCCGGCAGCTGAGCTTCTCATAGCGATGCGGCGGCGCGCGCGGAAGCTGCCGTTCGCGTTGGCGATCGCCTGGCTTGGCTGCTACGGCGCTCCCGCCGCGGCGCAAAGTTTAAAAGTCCCGTTCGCGGCGCTGTCGCCTAACTACGCTCCGCTGTGGATCGCCGATCAGGCCGGACTTTTCAAGAAGCACGGCCTGGACGTGCAGCTGATCTATATTTCCGCCGGCTCGGTGATCGTGCCGGCGATCTTGTCCGGCCCAGGTGGATATCGCCAACATGAGCTCCGCGCCGGCCCTGACCGCCTGGGCGCGGGGCGCGGAACTGAGCGCCGTCGGCGTGACATCGAATCGTCTGCTGCACGTCATCATGACCCGCAGCTCGATCAAAAAGCCGGAGGAACTCAAAGGTAAAAAGATCGGCGGCGACCGCTACGGTTCGCTCTCGGATTTGATTCTGCGCGCGGCGTTGCGACACTACAATTTAGTTCCCGACCGCGACGTCGCGGTGATTCAAACCGGCGGCTTGCCCGAACGGCTCGGCGCGCTCAAAGTCGGCGCGGTCGACGGCGCCATCATCACCGGTGATACCGCTCTAGAAGCCGAGAAATTGGGCTTTCATAAACTGATCGATCTCAGCCGGCTGCCGATCCAATATCCCAGCAGCACGATCATCGTCAGCAAATCTTTTCTGGCGGCCAAGCGAGACACCGTGAAAAGATTTCTGCGCGGCTGGATCGAGGGCATCAAAACAGCGAAGACCGACAAAGAATATACCGTCTCGGTAATGCAAAAGTTTCTCAAGACCAGCGATCGATCGGTGCTCGACAAGATCTTCGAAGTCTATAAAACCGTCCACGAAAAAATTCCGATCCCCGATCCCAAGTTGATGGGCGTCGCTCTGACGCAACTCGCGGCCACCGTGCCGCAGACCAACCCACTCAAGGTGGAGGACTTCACCGACCGGAGTCTGATCGCAGAGCTCGAGAGCGAAGGCTTTATCGCGAAGGTTTACGACGGGCGCTAGACAAAGCGCCTCGGGGCAAGCCTTGACCTCCGGCATCTCAAAATAGTAGACCGCAGGTTGCAATTCTGAATTCTGCAATCGGGAATTCCGAGGAGAACGACGACCAGAGCCGCTATCATGTCGGTCGCAACGTCGTTCGTCCTGGACATCTGGTTTGAGGGAGGCTTTACCATGAAAAAATTATGGATGCCTGTCGTCATTTTGTTCGTCATGATCACAGGAGTCCGCGTGGCAACAGCGCAAAAGCCGAGCGATAGAGCAGTCGTCAGATTGGATCCTGCCCTCGATGCGCTCGTGTCTCCCGATGCCAAATTGGAATTGGTGAAAGGCGGCTTTGGATTTACCGAGGGAGCGCTGTGGGTTCAGAAAGGCAAGAGCGGATATTTGCTGTTTAGCGATATGCCCGCCAACGTGATCTACAAGTGGACGCCGGATGAAAAGCTATCCGTGTATCTCGACCACAGCGGTTATACGGGTCAGGACATTTGGCGCGTGGGTTTTATCCAAACCAACGGGAAGGATCGAAACGACCCACTCTTCGAGGAATTCCCCATGATCGGGTCGAACGGGCTTGCCTTGGACCGACAGGGTCGACTCATCATCGCGACGTGGGCAGGCCGGTCCATCGATCGCATCGAAAACAACGGCAAGCGCACCGTTCTCGCCGATCGCTACGAGGGAAAGCGCTTCGGCGGCACCAACGACGTCGTCGTGAAAAAGGACGGGTCGATTTATTTCACCGACGGATTCGGCGGCCTCCGTCTCAGGGAAAAGGATCCGAAGAAGGAGTTGGATTTCGGCGGGGTTTACATGCTCAGGAACGGCAAGGTGAGCCGGGTGATCACCGATATACCAAACACGAACGGGCTGGCATTTTCGCCGGACGAAAAGTATCTCTATGCGAATGGCAGCCGCGACAAGTTCGTCAAGCGTTACGAGGTCCAGCCGGACGGCACGCTCGTCAACGGCATGATGTTCATCGACATCAGCAAAGATCCGACTCCCGGCATTACCGACGGCCTGAGAGTCGACAGCAAGGGGAACCTCTACGAAACGGCGGCCGGTGGGGTCTGGATTATTTCGCCGGAGGGCAAGCATCTAGGCACGATTCTCACGCCCGAGCTCGCCGCCAATGTCGAATTCGGCGATGCCGACCGCAAGACTCTCTATATCGCGGCGCGGACAAGCATCTATAAGATTCGGGTGAACACGCCGGGTATGCCGTAGCGCTTGCGGCACCATGAAGATCCACGAATTCCGGAACAGATCGCCGAACTGTTTCAATGGTTCAAGTCGTTGGTCGTCTGAGCGGATTCGCATATTCTCCAGCAAAATATTGTCTCTGTGGCACGCGAGCAGAAAGCGGGATTGCCGACAAATTCAAGAAACAATCCACATTGCGGAGGTAGCAATATGCAGCTAAATGCTTTGGCCATGGCAACTTCGGCGGTGCTGGCTTTCGGCAGCGCGCCGCTGCACGCACAAACTTGGCAGATGCCGCCTGACAATCAGCGCTGTCCATCGAAGTGGGGCGCCGCCGACCAGCGCGGTTCCGCTAACATGATGAAGCCCGAGAGTATTCTGCGCGCGGCAAAACTGATCAAGACCGGCGAAATGTTCGAGCTCGCAGCCGTATTGTCTCCCGACCCCAAGGAAGCTTTCATCAACGCCAACCGCGTCTTCAACATCTACACCAAACCTGCGCTGCCGGTGCCGAATGCCCGTGTGGCCAACGAAGAGCTGATCGTCTCCGAACTCGGCCAGATCGGCACCCAGTTCGACGCATTCGCGCACCAAATGTGGGGCGATAGTTTCTACAATTGTTTCAAGCTTGGCGACATCGGCACGCGCAGCGGATTCAAGAAGCTCGGCGTTGAGAATGTCGGCAGCCTGA
>Ga0137403_10008868_pt1 | contig 11228 bp, 6 predicted proteins | sample CZOMad2_1_16fung_FD_122057 | JGI IMG/M metagenome (GOLD analysis project Ga0137403, IMG submission 122057) | Vadose zone soil fungal communities from Angelo Coast Range Reserve, California, USA - CZOMad2_1_16fungal (Hybrid Assembly) | ecosystem: Environmental > Terrestrial > Soil > Vadose zone...
CCGCCATCCACCAAAATCGTCTGCCCCGTAATATACGAAGCCCGCTCCGAGGCCAGCCACACAATCGTATCCGCCACTTCCCGCGGCTCGCCCAACCTCTTCAGCGGAGCGTCCGCAGCCCATCCCTCAAAGATTTCCTGCTGCGTTTTCCCCGTAGCCTTCGAGCGGCTCGCCGCCAAATCCTTCAACCGGTCCGTCGCCGTATACCCCGGACCCACGTTGTTCACCAAAATTCCGTCCTTGCCAAATTCGTTGGCCAGACTCTTCACCAATCCCACCACCGCTGCGCGCACGGCATTCGAAAGTACAAGATCCGCCACCGGCTGTTTCGTCGCGATCGAAGTAATCGTCACGATCCGTCCCCACTTTTTCTTCTGCATGTGCGGGATCACTTCTTGGGCAAAGTACACCGTGCTCAGGAAATTCAGCTCCAGCGCCCTCTGCCACTCATCATTGCTCGCCGCCAGAAATCCCTTCGCCGGAGGGCCACCGGCATTCGTCACGCAAATATCCACGCCGCCAAATCGCGCTGCCACCTTCTCCACAAATCCACGCACGGCCGGCGCCTGCGTCACGTCGAAAGCCTCAGCCAGTACTTCCACCCCATAACGCCGCCGAATTGCCTCCGCCGCCTGCGTCAACGTGGCCTCATTGCGCGCACACATTGCGACCCTGCAACCCTCCGCCGCAAACCCTTCCGCAGTCGCCCGACCAATCCCCTGGCTCGACGCAGCTACTATAGCCACACGATTCTTAAGTCCAGAATCCATAAGCTGGAATTATATCTTCTTGATCTGGAGGCATCGGCTCGCGTGGGACGGCCGGCCGCCGGCCGTTCGCCTCAAACCTCTCTGGCTTCGCCTATTCTTGAGGAAGAAAAGGGCTGGGCAGCGGATTCTTTCCCGTCATCGCTGCCTGAATATGCCGCCGTTGCTCAAGGCTGAGCGCGGTAAACATCAAGCCGTATTGCGTGCCCAAATTGCGGCTTACGCACGCACGGATGTTGAGCGTCAGGTCACCAGGAAACGGCACTTCCAAATCCACTTCCTCGCCAGGCGTAAGTTCCTCCGCTACGAAGGCCCCGATGCCGCTCTCGCTAATGTCGCGCGCCCAGCCGCCCACGGTCAACTCTTCCCCTTTGCGCTGAATTCGAAGTCGGAACCGGGTTTCGAATTTGAAACGGGGAGAAATTCGACTGGGATCTCCATCGGACTTGGCAAACATGGAAGACATTCGCCCTGCTGAGTTCGGATTTACCTGTGCAAACCCTATGGTATCCGAATTTCAACGCCGCAGGATGGCGCCGGTACCAGCGACGAAACATGTACCTTCCTCGGCACCATGTCCTCGGCGCCAAATGAAGATATTTGGGACTTAGCGCCAGCGCTGCCGGGCCGCAATCGCGCCATCCAACGCGAGCTTTTCCTTAGGAGTAAGCTCCCGCACTCTCCCTTTTGCCAGATTTCCCAACGGCAGCGGACCGACCGAAACGCGTAACAAGCGCAGAACCTCCACCCCGCACGCATCCATCATTCTGCGAATTTGCCGGTTCCTGCCCTCACTCAGCCCAATTTCTACCCACACATTGCTGCGACCGCGCCTAAGCACAGATACGCGGCGCACGTGAAGAAATTCACCTTTCGATCGAACCCCAGCAGCTAACGCACGGACAACCACCTCCGGATCCGCCGAACGAATCTGCACATGATAAGTCTTTTCTAGATGCGATTCAGGCGCACTGATCCTGGCCGCCCACTCGCTGTCATTCGTCAGCAGCAGCAAGCCCTCGCTGGCCTTGTCCAGCCGCCCCACCGGCGCAACCCAAGCCAAATTCTTGTCCAGGTAGTTGTAAACCGTGTCGCGCCCCCTCTCATCGGAGGCGGTCGTCACCACGCCACGTGGCTTATTTAGAACAAGGTAGACGAACTCAGGCGCCGCCACCGGACGCCCGCTAACTTCGATCTTGTCACCGCGAAGATCAACCGGACTTTCGGGATCCCGCCGCACGCGGCCATTCAAACGCACCAAGCCTTTGCGAATGAGGACCGCCGCCTGAGACCGCGAACAATACCCCAACTTCGAGAGCGCCCTCGCCAAGCCTGTGTGGTGAGGGCGCCCTCGCCCGCGAGGTCCAAAGGTTTGAACTGGCTTTGTCGACCCTATACCGCCTCCAACGCCTGCTCAAAGTCCGCCAGCAAATCTCTCCAATCCTCAATGCCCACAGAAACTCTAACCAAGCCGTCCACCACCCCCGCCTGGCGGAATTCCTCTTCGGTAAACCCAGAATGCGTAGTCGTCTTAGGATGACAAACCAGAGTCTCCACCCCACCCAGCGAAACGGCATTCCGCGCAATGCGAATCGTTCGCAGAAAATCGAACGCACCCTTCTTGCCGCCCTTTATCACCAGCGACAGCATCGCTCCCGGCTGGTCGCACTGTTTTTCGACAATTCGCTTCTGCTCGGCATCTTCAAACAGCGTCGGAAAAACCACGCACTCTAGTTTTCGGTGCCCCGCAAGCGCCGCGGCAATGTGCTGCGCATTCTCGGTGGCCCGCCCCATGCGCAATCCGACGGTCGAAAGCCGGCCATCCAGCATCCAGCATTCATCCGGCTGCAATATCGTGCCAAACAAACTGCGCTTCGGGCGAATCTGCCGAATCAAATCCGGATCTTTCGCCAACAGAACACCGCCAATCATGTCGCTGAAACCGGAAAGATACTTCGTCGCCGAATACATTACGAGATCCGCGCCATGCTGCAAGGGATGCTGGAACGCAGGACCGAGCAACGTGTTATCCACCATCACAATCGGCTTCGGCGCCCCTGGTTTCGCAGCCGTGCCCGCGCTGGCGCACGCTCGTTGAATATCGGTCATGATCAACGTCGGATTCGCCGGAGTCTCCACCAGCACCATGCGCAGATTCTTAGCCGCGCGAATCGCGGTATCCAGCTTCGCGCTATCACCCGCCACAACGCCAACGCCGACTATTCCATACAAGGTCAAAAGATCTTCCACCAAATGCTGCGTACCGCCGTAGATCGGCACCGTGTACACAATCGTGTCGCCGGGGCGGACAAACGTCATCATCGCCGTCATAATCGCCGACATTCCAGAATTGAAAATCAGCGCGGCCGTCGCTCCAGCCTCAATCGGCACCAAATGATCTTCCAAAATCTCCGCATTGGGATGATTGAAGCGCGAGTACACCAGATCGACTTGCTCGCCTTCCGTCGCCTTCCCTCGCCCCGCCATCAAATCAAACGCCCGCTCCGCCGCTTCCGGACTCGAAAACACATACGTCGAACTCCGAAACACAGCCGGTCTCGCCGACCCCACCGAAAGACTAGGATCGAAACCGCGCGTAAGCACCTGAGTATGGGGCCGCAAAGATTTATCGTTAGACATAGGAACTCCTGAAGTCGAATCTACACCGCTGAACGCGGGGCTGAAAGAGGCAAGATAAAAGAGGCAAGTAAATGGTGGGCGCGGAAGGAATCGAACCTTCAACCTGTCGGTTAAGAGCCGAATGCTCTGCCAGTTGAGCTACGCGCCCCTGAGTGCTGCTCCTTGGCGCTGGGCGCTGGGAACGAGGGCTGAAGTGCGCCAGACACGTACGGTCCGGCATTACGCTTGACGTAACTTTACGAGTGTAGCAAAGATCGTATTCAGGCAGCAACGCTCGGCGCCGTATTTACACACAGAGCCACCGACCGGAAGCGAGGCTTTCGCTCTGGAACGAATTCCTGCAGATACACCGTCCAGGGGGATAGCGGGGAGGGGACTGCTTGGACCACAAGGTGGCAGCTCAGTACTCAGAATGAAACGAAGGACCTCAGAGAAATCACCATGGCCTTTTTGTCCGGAAAGGTCGTTCACGAAAACGAACCCGAAGCTGCCCACGAGCGTGGACATCCAGACGGGACGTCCAGGCGCGGCCATCTCCGGCGACGAACGAGATTTCCCAACCGCTATGACTTCCGCGAAGCATCCGCCGCGAAGGGCGGAATCGCCGGATCTTCCGTTATCCGAATCGCCGGCCGTCGGGGCGGCAGCGCCTCTTGGCCCACCAGCTTCACTTGATAGCGCTCTACCGTACCAATCACCGGCGCCTCGTCCGGCCCATGCCCGAAACGTACAAATGCCTGTCTGGCGCATAGGCCTTCGATCAAGTTGATTCCAATACTGCTAAGAACTTGCTGCGGAAGAGTAGAAAAATTTCGGAACATCCATACAAAATACAGCCGTTGCCAGAAGGTAAGCCGCAGATAACGCGGCCCAATTGGGGTGAGGATTTCCACAACACCACGGTTCAGCTTGTCGGTCATGACTAGCCTGCTAGGACGCGGGGGGTCTGCCAGATGACTGGCAGTTCGGCCAAGAACGGATGCCATTATGGCACTGGCACTTACGCAATTGCAAATCCCAAAAGGGCATAGCTAAGAAGACGGTAGTACACCCGTCAAAATGAGACGCAGGAGTGGTTGTCTGCACCGAAATTAAGGCATATTCCACCCGATGGCCGCGGCCGATTTTCGCGGGCACTCGGTGAGTTATTTAAAGGCCTCTCCGCAAAGCGAAAAAACTGATAACTGTCCAACTTGCTACGAACTAGAAAGTGACCTTCGCTGCAAACTGCACCCCTCGCGGACCACCACTTCCCAAGAATGGGTTGCCAATGCCCACATCACCGGTTGCAGCTAGCGAATAGGCTCCTGTCTGTCGTCCAACGGGACCCAGCCCGGAGTCAATATTCGGTGTTCCCGCATCGGCGATAAAGTTCGGCAAGGTCGGATTGGAAAAGTTGGGGTGGTTGAGGATGTTGAAAAAGTCGGCTTCGAGAACCAAGTTCAGTCGCTCTGTGATCGAAGTCCTCTTCGAGAAACTGAAGTTGAGCTCTTTGAAAGCGGGACCCCGCAGAGAGTTGCGACCCAGGTTTCCAAAGTGGCGGGTACCGGGAACGCAATCAAAGTCCGTGCCATCCACTGGTGCGCTCACGAAAGTACATGGCGCCGCAAACGCACTCAGATCCAGGAATTTGCTGGGGTCGCTCGAGTAATGGATTGGACCGACTATATCCGGACGATCAAAACCTTCACCGGCGCCAGAATAGTCACCTTCAAAATTGTAGTTAAGCTGGAAAGGCTGGCCGTCCTGGAGACTGAGGACGCCGTTCACGCTCCAGCCGTTCTTGAGTTTGCCCAGCGCGCCTGCCACGTGAGGAAATTCATAGGCAAAGTTCCACGTAAAGCGCCTGCGGATGTCGAAACTCGAATTACCGCGATTCAGGTGAGGATTTGTACTGTCCTGCGGCTGCGCCTGGTTTGGAATGAAATCCTCGCTGTCGCTGGCGTCGTCAATCGCATGGGACCACACAAAGTTAGCCTGGGTCGTCAAACCATGCCAGGCATTAGCATGAAAACTGGTCTGGAGAGCGTGATAGGTGGAACTCGCCTTGGATTCTTCCATATTCAAGTAGAAGAAGTTACTGTATTGGCGGGGCACGCTGTAATCGTTGATGCAACTGCATCCCAAATCCGCTGCCGTGATCTGTGCTTGCGTGGGTTGGTTAATGTCGCGAAAACGGAATAACTTGGTCCCACGAGTTCCGACGTACCCAACTTGCAGGGAGGTCTTTTTTCCCAACTCCTGCTGTACGTTGAGATTGAAGTTCTGCGTGTAAGGCGTGCGCATATGAGGATCGGTGGCAAAGAAATCTCCGTAAGGAGCGAACCCGCTGAACACAGGCGTATTCGGATCCAAGGCAGCACCCGCGGTAATTACGCCCTTCTGAACCGCATTCGTTCCGATTCCGGGATAAGCGGGCCCCGGACAGAAAGAACAGTTCCATGGCGCGTGGCCCAGAAAAATGTCTTGCGCAAAGGCGTCATAAAACAATCCCCAACCCCCGCGAACAACGGTTTGACCTTTGCCCGTCAGGTCGTAGGCAAACGCGAGTCTTGGAGCAAAGTTATTGAAGTCTTTCCCGTAAAGTAGATTAGTCTGCGCGTTATCGCCTGCGCCGCCTTGAGCTGCAGGATCGAACCTGTACAGCAAGTGGTTCTTTTCCCCTACCACGCCGAAATAATCCCAGCGCATGCCATAGTTGAGTGTCAACCGCGTTGTGGCTCGGTAGCCGTCCTGGATGAAAAATCCGTGGCTGTTCTGAAACGAGTGCCTCACAGTGTTTCCAGTGTTCTGGAAGCCGTCATCCGGCGTACCCTCGAGGAAAGTCGTCAAATCAGGAAAACTCAAAAAACCACGGAACCGCGGCTCGAACTTTTGTAGGATCGTTGTGCGTCGGAATTCGTACCCAAACTTCAAATCATGCTTGCCCTTTTTCCAGGAGTAGTCATCGACAAAATGCCAGTTGCTGTCGACGCGGTTGCGCGGAACACTGTTGGTTGCGCCAATCTGCGAAAAACCTGTTACGCCAATGGCAGGCAGGCCGCCTTCGTAACTACCCGCACCAGTATCCAGTCCAATCGAAGTCGCATTGAACGATTGATCTTCAGGAAAGAATCCTTCCGCGAAGCGATTCCATCCCAGGCGTATTTCGTTCACCTGTGAAACATTCACTGCCTTCACATAGGAAATGGCCACCAACTGCACGCGGGTCGGAGTCACCGTATTGAATCCAGGCAACAATCCGCCGGCAAGCTGCGCGAAAGGAAAGCTCTGATCGCTGTCCCCAAAAAAGTAGCGTCCCGTCAATGTATCCGACTTGATGTTTTGGTCGATCTTTCCGATCATGCTGTCGACACGATTGCGAAAATTTGTGGCGATAGCAAGGTTGTCAACGCCATTGCACCCCGTGTCCAGTACAGAACCCAAACCCGGTGTCGCGCCTGTAGCAATGTTCGGTGTAGGCCATCCGTGCTTTGCCAAAATTGCGGTCGTGATGGCGTTCGGCGTGCCTCCTGCAGCGGTAATCTGGGCTTCGTCAAAAGCGATTTGTCCAGGGTCCGGCACGCACGTGGTCCCTGCCTGCTGTCCAGTCTCCCGTTGCCCTTCATAGGCACCATAAAAAAAGGTCTTATCTTTGATCACCGGCCCGCCCAGCGAACCGCCAAATTGGTTGTTGTGAAACCCATTCTTCGGGGTAGTCGAAAGATTGAAGTAATTCCGCGCTCCAAGCTTGGCGGTGCGCAGATAATCGAAGGCGGAGCCATGCAAGGCGTTCGTGCCGCTTTTGGTCACCGTGTTGATCACGGCCCCGCTGTTGCGGCCAAACTCCGCTTCGTAATTGGAATGGACGCTCAACTCTGCAACAGCGTCGAGGGGGAGAATCGTAGCCGGATCTCCGAAGACGCCGGCTTCGTTGATCGCAGGATCATTACGATAGCCGTCGTTCATATCGGTGCCGTCGAGCAGGAAGTTATTCGCACGGCCGCGAGAGCCGTTCATGGAAAACGTTCCGTACGATCCCGGGGAATCCGAAATCTGGTCCGGTGACCCTGCGACGCCTGGGTTCAGGTAAATTAACTTCGTGTAATCGCGCCCGTTGACCGGAAGGTTTTCAATGGTTTTGGAAGTAAGGACCCCACCGAGTTCGGCCGAGCTCGTTTCCACCAACGGAAGCGACTCTCCCGAAACCTCAACGCTTTGGCTGATTTCACCCGCTTTTAGGGCAGCATCTACACGCCGTTCCGATGCGACATCAACTGCCACTCCCTTCGTCACTGTCGCCTGAAACCCCGTTTGCTTGATCGTCACGTCATAACTGCCAATGGGCAATTCCGGCACCGAATAGCTGCCATCCGCGCTGGTCAACGTCACGCGCTCAAGCCCCGTGTTCGCATTGCGGACTGCGACTTGCGCGCCCGAGACAACTGCCCCTGAGGCATCGGTCACTGTCCCCAGAATCGTTCCACGAAACGTTTGCGCGGATATGGCGGCCGTCAGCAGCAATAGACAACTCAGCAGTCGTAGTCTCATTCGCACAGTCTCCTGGGATTTCGGCGTTGGTGGGCTTGGCTCAGTGGCACTGAAAACTGTTCACGGCTGCACGAAGCTTGCCAAGAACTTTGCAGGGGGAATGGCAGATAACCTTTTTGTTTGCAGCTTCTAAGGCGACCTGACGGGATCTCATGTTGAGATTATCCGCAAAGACGTAGGCGGATTCCATAAAGCGGATCGCTTCGTGATTCGGGGTCTACGAAGCTTTCGGGTTTGAGACCCTGCTATCTGAAGGGGTCTAGAACGTGATCGCCACGCCGCCCCGCACCGATCGGGCAGCTTGCACCAGATACACCGTACGGTGGTCTTGTCCCATCACCGGCACATACCCCTCAGCCAGCAGATTGTGCAGGTCGAGCAGAGCTTCCATGTGCGCTGGCAATAGTCCCATGCGAGGGATGGGTTGCCGCAGCACCAGGTTCAGGAACGGATCGATCTGCCCCGGCGAGGCGTTGAACGAATCGACTGGGGTCAGCGCACGGCCACTGGTCCACTTATAGGAAGCAGTCCACTTCGTGTGGCACGTGGGAAGCACACCGCTGAAGCCGCCCGCAATCGCGTGGCGCATCGTCGTGTGCATGGAATCTCGCGAAGACTCTAAATTCGCGGGCAGTTGTTCAAATTCCAAAGCCCCGCCGTAGGCATAGTCGAGCGTAGCTTCGTAGCCGTCTGGCAAATTTCGCTCGTATACGGCGCGCACGCCCTCAGCGCGGTAGTCCGCACCTTGGTAGGTAAAGGTTCCCGAATAAGGGTCGCTCAGCACTTCGCCGCTGTTGCCTGCCGGAGCGCCGACTCCCGTCAGCGCCGGATTGCGCAGCCGGTCACGGTACACCGCCAGCATCATGTTGTTCTTTCCGGCACGGTGCGACAGGGAAAGCTCATGATGAGCCCCGCGCTGCAATTCCGCGGAGAAGCCGTTCACAGAAACTCTGGGCCCAACCTGCATTGGCTCGATAGGCAAAGCCTCGCGCTCACTTGCTAGCCGGCTCACCGGAGACGACGAAGCATAACGATAAGCAGCCACGGTATTCGATCCAAGATGCACTTCGGCAGACCCAAACGGCAGCAGTGCGCTGGTCCGCTTGATGAATTGCAGCGTTTGCAGTTCGCTGCCAAACTTGAGTTCGATCACGTCCGCCAGACTCATCGAATCGGCAACGCGCAAGCTAAAAGTACTTAATGCGGTCCCGCGAAGTGCGGGATCGGGCGGCGCTAACCGGCGCGCAGTAAACGAAACTTCTGGCCTCGAGCCGTCAGCCAATTCCTGAGAATAGCGGGCACGAAGCACCGCAGCGGGTGAAGTCTGGCCGTAGCCGACATTGCCGTCGAAGTCAAACATGCCCGACGAAAACAAGCTGCGCTCGAAGGAAAATTGCGTCGTAGCGTCCGCATCCCCTCCATAGCCTTGCGAGTCGGACCCGGCGACAAATGAAACTCCCGCCTTCATCACGGGATCGCGACGCTCCGCATTCACGCCGGGGCGCATCTCTGCAGAATCAATCCTTCCGGAATCCATCTTTCCCGAATTTGCCGTATCCAACTTCCCAGGATCAATCGCACGAAGGATAGGCCGACGAGCCACCGACCGAAGCGTCCACTGCCAGTCATCGCTCTGCGTCAAATCCGTTCGCGGGACGACATCGAAGCTGGCAAAAATCGTCGTGAGCGTCAGATTTACAACCGAAGCAATCCCAAAGCGCAAATCCACTTTCTCTCGAAAAGCGGGCAGAAACGACGGCGCGGAAACGCGAAGATTGTAGACGCCGGGCCGCAAGCCCAGAACGCTGTAATACCCGTTACCATCCGTGAAGGTCGTTAGCGTGCGAGTGGCCGACGCGAAAACTTCCACCACCGCGCCCATCTGCGGCGTCCCGTCTGTCGAGCGAATAATGCCGGAAAGCGAACTGGTGCGGCTGGCTGCCATACCCGGCAGCGCCAATACCAGAACGGCTGCGAAGCAGCTCAACTTCCGCAACATGCCACCGGCCTCCGGGGGGACCAGCCTGCGCCCTATTCGATGGAAAACGTCACCGACGGATCGAGCGCCTGCTTGGAGAGGTTGTCATTTACCTTAATGTTCATGCGATAAACGCCCGGCTGCAGACTGCTGGCCGAAAGCGTCTTCTGCAACGTCACTTGCTCGCCGATATTGCCCATCTGTTCCGTTTTCTCAACGGAATGGATGACGGGCTTATTCGTCGCTGCATCGACCACATCGTATTCCACCGTGGCCGAAGGTTTATGCGTCTTATCGTCAACCGACAGATTGTACACTTGCATCCAGAAATTCAGGCGCTGGTTCCGCTTAAAAATCACTGGCTTGCCGTCGCCCGGAGCCACGCGCGGCCGCACTTTCGTCATGCCAATCACAAAGTTTCCAGTGCCTGCGGTCTTGGCCGGTACCGGCTCCATCTGGTCCGCCAAAATCAGAGAAGAAGTAGCCAGCTTCTCTTCGTTGTACTCCGGAACATCCAACCCGTGATTCCAGCTGCCGGTGCGGTCGCCGTTGACGTCTTTCACCACCACATCCAGACGGTACTTGCCGGGCCGAAGCGGAAGAGCCTTCCAGTAAACCGAGGCGTTCTCGATCGTCTTGGGCAGCAACTCGGAAGGTACATCCACCTGAACTGTGTCCTCAAAGGTCTGGACAATCCGCCCGCCAATCGTGGTAGCCCGTCCGAGAATATTCACGGTCCCGCGCTGAACGCCATCTTTATCGATGAACGTAATGTCCTTGTTCTTGAGCTGGATCGTCACGGGAACCAGAATTGTCTCCGCCGTGATCCGGACAAAATCCGTGCGCACGTCAAAGGGCATCAGGTTGACGTGAATCTTATGCCGCACCACTTCGTCCAGATCCTTGAACTTCACCGCCGGCGGCTTCTGCAGTTTGGCAAACTGCTCCAGGCGGTCAAACTGCTTGGTCTGGTTGTCCTGCATGAAAGGTCCTGTTCCGAGGCGCTCGAGACCTCCGCCACTGAAGCGGCTAGCCTTGCTCGACATCCCCATTTGCTCCGACTGTGTCAGTCCGGCATTGGGCGTATAGAGCAGTGCGTCTTTTTCGGAGCGGTCGAGCGTCATGTGATACTCGCCGCACATGCAGGTATCCACGAACTCAATAATGACTTCCTGTCCAATGTCTTCCAGGTAGCGGTAACGCCACGTTTCGAACGGGAACGTCGAGGTCTGACCGCCGCCCTCATCCTGGGGCCGGTCGTAGGAGCCACCGGAGGGATGGGCCTCAATCTCGTCGGGCTTCCCATACATGAT
>Ga0137403_10008869_pt1 | contig 11228 bp, 5 predicted proteins | sample CZOMad2_1_16fung_FD_122057 | JGI IMG/M metagenome (GOLD analysis project Ga0137403, IMG submission 122057) | Vadose zone soil fungal communities from Angelo Coast Range Reserve, California, USA - CZOMad2_1_16fungal (Hybrid Assembly) | ecosystem: Environmental > Terrestrial > Soil > Vadose zone...
ATTTGTCATTGAACTCCATGAGCACCATGTCCGTGACCACGATCTTGGTGACGCCTGCATTTGTGCGCCCGCCGCCTAATGCTGCCAGCGCCGTAAGCGCTATACCGCCTGCGCTCGCCTGCCTTTTATAGCCTTCCCCGATCACGAATAGCTTGCCTCCGGGCGCTTTGATCAGCTTGTGAATATACAGATATCCTATGTCGTCGATCTTCCCTTTGCTGTTGGCAGGCAGGTACTTTGCAAAATCTCCCGCCCATGTATTATAAGCCTTCGATAAGATTTTCCCGCTGGCCCCGATCTCATAAATGGCCAGCCCCTTGCTGAAATCCGTGGCGATATTATCTTTCTTATCAAAATAAGAGCCCATGACCATGATCTTGCCTGTGCCCTCCAGCGGAACTACGCTTGAGGGTACAAATGCATACGTATCATTGGCATTGTCGATATCAAAATCCTTCTTTTTCGTAACGAAATTGATCCCGATAAGATGCGAGCTGGGTTTCCCGCTCAGCGCCCTGTTCTTTTTCAGGACTTCGAGGATGATCAGGCTATCCGTGCTGCCCAGGTATTCGGCGAACGCATATCTTTCCTCGTCGTCTGCAGGAACATAGGTCCACTGCTTCTTTGATCCCGAAGAATAATAATCCACTTCATAAGTGCGCTGCTTTCCGTCGCGCATCGGCAACACAGAAACATAACCCTGATCGCCCAGGTCGAAGACGTTCTTGTTCATGCCTTCATCCGTGTGCATCGTCTCATACTGTTTCATCAGCTCTTCCGTTTTTCGGTCGAACTCGCGGCTATAGGAATATTTCAGTTTGCCGTCGAGATCATAGATCTTCATATCCAGCGTCTTGGTATCGTCATTCCTGAACAAAAAGGAAAGACTACTGCCATTGTAGGCGGATTCCAGCAGGCTGACCTTTTTTGAATCCTGGAATTTAAAGCTGTTCACCTTGTTCAGGTTCTCATCCATGATCTGCAGGGTGTACTCGTTGGTATGCCTGTCGATCTTATCGCTCTGGTAAAAGAAGAAATAACCCTTGATCTTGCCTTTTTCGAGGATCGAGCCGCTATTGCGCAGATAAGCCGAATAGACTTTATCGATGCTCAGCTTGCCCTGTGCCTGTAGGCGGCCGGGATGGAGGTAAAGGACAGCGGCAGCCAGGAATAGCCCGCGACCGGTTCGTTTAGCAATTGACATAGCATTGGATTTTATTAGTGGTTAATATAGTTTAAGGTTTTTCTCATACGCATCCTTAAAAGGAGCGTACTTATCCATCCGCGGATGATAACGGCCTAAAAAATGATGATTGATGCCCGCAATATCTTCCAGGTAAAGATTTTGAATGAACTGCAGCAGCAAATTGTAGTTCGGAGGGTATTGCGGGGACGGCAGGGAAGCTACCTTGCTCAGGGTATGCGCCTTCTGTGCCGAATACAACCCGTTCAATGTCTTTCCTACCTGGGCCACCGCATAGCCGTCCTCCGGATTTTTCTGCAATAATTCCAGGGAGAGAAAGAGGCTCCGGGTATAATTGTCCGAGGCATATGCGTATTCGATGGTCTCGTAACGGAACACGCGTTGCAGCCCGGCAAATTTTACAGAGTCCGACACGAACCGCAGGGCTGTGGGCTGATGGCTCCTGCCGGTCTGCGGGGCAAGCAGCCTGATCCTGAGCTTACAGTCCGGATGCGTCTTGAGAGAGTCCGCCATCTCCTCGTCTTTGATATGCGCATGACCGCCCAGCAGCCCTTCCTCCCTGGCGATCCATTTCTTCTGGAACGGGAATTCTTTCGTACCGAAGACCTGAGGCAGGCAGGCAGCGGTATTCATCGTATCGGTGTCGATCACGTCGAGCAGGGCAAGCGCGGTCAGCGCCCCGCCAACGTCGAAACGGGTATTGCGCAGCAGCTCTACGCCCATGGAGTCGGCCTGGGATTCATGGTCCCGGCTATGCCTCCTGCTGTCGAAGGTCAGCCCCTTCACCAGCTTCTCCAGCTGTTCGCTTTTCCGGTATTGCGATCCTTTGATCTTCCGCAGCTCGGCCTGGACTTCCACAGAATTAATGGTATTCACATATTTGTTGATGCTATTCTCCGGATGCTGCAGCAGGAAATGGGCGATCTCGTGACAGAGGACGAAGGCGGCCTGGCTCTCGTTATTCAGGCGATGGAACAAGCCCATATTGAAAAGGATAATGCCTTCCCCGATATAGCTGGCATTGGGAACGCCCGACCTCGAAAAATAACAGGTAAAGGATCGGTCCTGCAGCAAGGGATTCGCCCTTTTGATCTCTGCGACAAGACCGTCGAGATATTGCTGGGCAAGAGGCGACGTGTAGATCTCCTGCTTATCGAATTTCTCTTTTACATTCTCCCAGCGCTGGGCATATATTTCCAAAAAATCTTTCTTGTTCTTCGACGGTAGTTTGTCCAGCTCTTCCTTATACCGTTGCTGATATTTTCCGGATAAGCTGGAGAGCAGGGAGAGATCTTCGGCCATGGGCAGAAAATCATGATCCTGTGCCCTGGCTGGCTGGCAAAAAAGCAGCAGGGAGCCACAAATGAACAGCAGGGAGCTGCAAAAGAATAGCAGGCGGGAATAGGCCATTGGCCCGGTTTCAGGGGCGATCATATTGGATTTCATGAATAATAGATTACTGTAACGTAAAAATTGGTGGATTATGCAGGGAATTCCGGCCGGATCGATCAAAATAATCTTAATTTAACGCTAATATTCCTGTTCAATAAGACGTTATATTACCTGTGATCATGGTCCGGGAAGGCCCGCGGCCAGCGCTAAACCAAAAGTATGAAAATCATCAGATCGCTGATCCTCACCGGAGCTGTACTGCTATGCTATCAATGGTCTTTTTCCCAGGCTATCTGCGGCTTCGACATCGTCCACAATAAAAAGATGAAAGAGGATCCCAGCTACCGGCAAGATGTCCGCGCCGGCGAAGCTTCCATCCGCAACTATATCCTGCAGCATCCACAGCTGGCCGCTCCGCCTAAAAATATTGCCATCACGGGCGCCGGGGCCCCCACCACACTGGGCAGCCCTCCTTATACCATTCCGGTGGTCGTTCACGTGATCCATACCGGCGGGGCCGTGGGCACCGTTTACAACCCCACCGATGCCCAGATCCAGGGCGCGATCGCCTATCTCAACCAAGTTTACAATGGCACCTGGCCCGGCACCGTCGGGGCAGGCGACCTGCAGATCCAATTCGTCCTGGCAAAAAGGGACCCCAACTGCAATCCGACCAATGGGATCAACCGCGTAAATGGATCGGCCGTTGCCGGCTATGTCGCAGGGGGAGTCCAGGCCCAGCAGACGACGGTTGGCACCCAGGATCTCAATATCAAAAATCTCAGCCGCTGGGATCCGACCCAGTATTACAATATCTGGATCGTGAATAAGATCGATGGCGTCGACGGCAATACCTTGAGTTCCTTTATCGCAGGCTATGCCTATTTCCCCGGGGCCCCGTCCAATGAGGACGGGATCGTCATGCTGGCTACCCAGATGATCGCGGGTGAGAAGACTCTGCCCCATGAGATCGGACATGCCTTCAATCTCTATCACCCCTTCGAAAACCCGGCGGATCCCTCATCGGCTACCTGCGCGGTCAACACGAGTTGCTCCACCCAGGGAGACCAGGTCTGCGATACGGATCCCGTCACCCTGCCGGCCAATTTTGTATGCCGCACGGGCACGAATACCTGCAATGGCGCCGCCTACAGCACCAATACCGAGAGCAATTACATGAACTATACCAGTTGCTACACGCTCTTTACTGCGGGGCAGAAAGCCAGGATGCTGGCCGCCGCCGCCATCTCCCCTCGGCTAAGCCTGACGACTTCCCAGGGCGGCACGGACCCGGGCGCAGGCGGCAGCCCCTGCACCATTCCGAAGATCGACTTCGAGCTCGCGAATGACCAGGTCACGGAGACGACCGCTGCCGGTACCGGATGCAGGTCCTATAAGGACTATACCTATAATATGGTCATCGGCCTCGGCCCATCCGCCGCGGCAACGGCCACCCTGAGCAAGAGCTCCGGCACCGCGGTCCAGGGACTGGATTTCGATCTCACGACCAATGGGAGCTTCACCGTCCCGGATAACGTGATCCATTTCCCTGCCGGCGCCTCGGCATCTCAGTCGTTCACCTTGAGAGTATATGACGACGCCATCGCGAACGGCACCCGCAGCCTCGTGCTGGGCTTTGCTGTCGGCAACGGAGGAGGGAATGCGGCGGCAGGGAATGGCCGGCCCAATCTCAGCCTCATCATCAACGATAATGATGCCGTGCCCAGCGGGCCCGTCAGCACGACCAACGTAATAGGCACGGACTGGGGTGCGATCCAGAGTCCCTTCGTGGCCGCCACCGCGCAGAGCAAATCGCAGTTCCTGTATTATTCATCCGAACTGCAGGCCGTTGGCATGAAGGTGGGAAATATCACGGGCCTTTCGCTCAATATCGACAAGGTCAGCGGCGCAGGCTTCACCTACCAGGGAATGACCATTAAGGTCGCCCAGACCACCCAGGCATTTTTAAAGAACGGCGCTACTTCGCTCCCCTTGCCTGATGCAGCCTTTACGACAGTCTACAGCTCCGGTTACATCACGGCCAACGGCTGGAATAATTTTACCTTCTCCGCTCCTTTCGCGTGGGATGGTACGTCCAACCTGGTCATAGAGCTTTGCTATGACAATGGCGTCACTACCGGCGCCACCGATCAGTGCGAAGGTTATGTGGATGGATCGGGGAAAGTAAACTATCTTTTTGCCAATGTGAACTGCGGCACGGCCATCGGCGCCTTTTCTTATTACAATGGTGGTCTCAAGCCCATGATCCAGCTGGCCTACACCAATGCCCAGACCGGCGTAGAGTCGGTTCAGAATTCTTCCGCCCAGCAATATCTCGGTCCCAATACGGATGTTTATTTCTATGACCAGTCGAACGGCCAGCTGATGGCCAGGATCCAGAATCTCAGCTCTTTCGATTATGGCTGCACGCAGGTGGTGGTAGACCGCGCAGGGACCAGCGCCACCAAATTCTGGAATAATAACACGTCCAATTATCTCATGGATAAGACCTTCCATGTCATCCCAACCACCAATAATCCCTCAGGCAACTACAATATCACTTTATACTATACCCAGGCCGAGACCGATGGCTGGCAGACTGCCACAGGCCAGACCCTCGGCAGTATCCAACTGGTAAAGCTCACCGGACAAGTGTCCAGCGTTACGCCCGCCGCCCCCACAGCTGGAGGTACCGTGCTCGCCGTTACCCCGGCCATTACCAGCCTCGGCACGAATACGGGCTTAAGCTCCGGCTTCACCACCGGCTTCTCTGGATTCGGCGCTGGCGTTCCCGGCGCATCGATCCTGCCCATCGGCCTGCTGAACTTCGAGGGCCAGCTTGCGAACGGCAATGCCAGCCTGGACTGGAGCACTTCCTTCGAGGCAGGCAGCAAAGGATTCACGGTAGAGCGTTCTTATGATGGCGGTCATTTCGAGGACGTAGGTTACGTGGCGGCAGCCGGCAACAGCTACACCCCGCGGAAATATTTCTTTACGGATCCATTCATCCCACAGGATAACAATTACTACCGACTCCGTCAATCGGACCTGGACGGCAAATTCACCTACAGCAAGGTGATCCTCATCAAAAATACAGGCGCCCGCAATCCATTCACCGTGCTTGCTAATCCGTTCACGGATCAGCTGGACATCATCTTCGGTCATGCGCCCTCCGGTAACGTGCAGGTCAGGCTGCTGGACATGGCGGGAAAAGAGATCATGAGGCAGTCCGCCGTACAACCCGGCAACAGGATGCATATCGATCTCTCCCGGAGACCGCTCAGCGCCGGCGCCTACCTGCTGGAGATCAGGCTCAACGAACAGACCTTCGTGGAGAAATTACTCAGGAAATAGCATCCCCCAACTAAAAAAGCCATTCCAAATTTCTTTGGAATGGCTTTATATTTTTCATCAGTTAGCAGGATCTTCTTTATAGTCCCGGCCGATCGATAGGGCCGCATAGCCCCTCAGCCCGCCTGCGCCGCCGCATTAATCGAACTTCAGATCCAGGCCCAGTCCCCTCAGCTCATGCACCAGCACGTTGAAGGATTCCGGGATGCCTGCCCTTGGGATATTATCACCCTTGACGATCGCCTCATAGGTCTTCGCACGGCCGATGATATCATCCGACTTGAGGGTGAGCAATTCCTGCAGGATATTCGACGCGCCATAAGCTTCCAGCGCCCAAACTTCCATTTCGCCAAAACGCTGACCACCGAACTGCGCTTTACCACCCAGCGGCTGCTGCGTAATAAGGCTGTATGGCCCGATGCTCCTCGCGTGCATCTTATCATCCACCATATGGTGCAGCTTGATGATATAGATGATGCCCACGGTTGCCTTCTGGTCAAACCTTTCGCCGGTCTCCCCATCATAGAGATAGGTATGGCCGAATACGGGCAGGCCCGCTTTCTTGATATGCTCGGCTATTTCGTCGACGGTAGCCCCATCGAAGATCGGCGTAGCGAACTTGATCCCGAGCTTCTCCCCGGCCCATCCAAGGACGGTCTCATAGATCTGTCCGAGGTTCATACGGGAAGGTACGCCCAGTGGGTTCAGCACCACATCCACCGGTGTTCCGTCTTCCAGGAACGGCATGTCTTCAGCACGCACGATCTTGGCGACGATACCTTTATTACCGTGGCGGCCCGCCATCTTATCTCCCACCTTCAGCTTACGCTTGACGGCGAGATATACCTTCGCCAGCTTCAATACACCCGCAGGTAATTCGTCCCCGATGGAGATATTGAACTTTTCTCTTTTATAGCGGCCTAATTCTTCGTTGTACTTGATGCTGTAATTATGCAGCAGGATATTGATCGGCTCATCCGTCTTCACATCACCCGTCCAACCCAGGGGGTTCACGTTCAGGTAATCGATCCCCGCCAGGTTCTTGGCGCTGAATTTCGAGCCCTTGCCGATCTGTACTTCGCCGAAATTATTATTAACTCCCGCGGAAGTGTGATCCTTCAATAATACCTGCAGCTTGCTCAGCAGCACATCCATCAGGTCGGTCACGTTCTTCTCGTGCACCTTTTCGATCTTCTCCAGCGATGCTTTTTCACGCACCTTGGCATTCTTATCTTTCTTCGCCCTCTGGAACAATTTCTTGCTGATCACCACACCTTCGGTACCGCTCGGCGCCTTCAGGGAAGCATCCTTCGCGTCGCCTGCCTTGTCGCCGAAGATGGCGCGCAGCAGTTTTTCTTCCGGGGTGGGATCGCTTTCTCCCTTTGGAGTGATCTTTCCGATGAGGATATCTCCTTCCTTGATCTGGGCTCCGACACGGATGATACCGTTCTCGTCCAGGTCCTTGGTCGCTTCTTCCGAAACGTTGGGGATATCCGGCGTCAGCTCTTCCTCGCCCAGCTTGGTATCCCGGACTTCCAGCTCATATTCGGAAATATGCACGGAGGTGAACAGGTCTTCGCGGACTACTTTTTCGCTGATCACGATGGCATCCTCGAAGTTATAACCCTTCCAGGGCATGAAAGCCACCTTCAGGTTACGTCCCAGCGCCAGTTCTCCATCCTGTACGGCATATCCTTCGGTCAGGAAGTCTCCGTCCTTCACCCGCTGGCCTTTCTTAACGGCCGGCTTGAGATTGATGCAAGTTTCCTGGTTGGTCTTGATGAACTTGGTGAGCCGGTATATTTTCAGGTCCTCTTCGAAGCTGACCAGTTTCTGCGTATCGTTCCTTTCGTAACGGACATGGATCTCATTGGCATCCACGAATTCGACGACGCCCTCTCCCTCGGAGTGGATCTGGATCCTTGCGTCACGCGCAGCCTTTGCTTCGAGCCCTGTACCTACGATCGGCATTTCGGGGCGGATCAGCGGCACGGCCTGGCGTTGCATATTCGATCCCATCAGGGCACGGTTGGCATCATCATGTTCCAGGAAGGGGATCAGCGATGCGCTGAGGCCGACGATCTGGTTAGGAGCCACGTCCATATATTCTACTTCGTTCTTCTCCAATATCGGGAAGTCACCCGTCTGACGGCTTACGATCTTGTCTTCCACGAAATTCCCCTTATCGTCCAGCGGTACGTTGGCCTGGGCGATCTTGGCGATATCCTCTTCTTCGGCGCTCAGGTAGGTAAGCTTTTTCAGCTCGACCTTTCCTTCATGCACCTTGCGGTAAGGCGTTTCGATGAAGCCCATCTCGTTGATCTTGGCATGTACGCACAAAGTCGAGATCAAGCCGATGTTCGGGCCCTCGGGAGTTTCGATGGTACAAAGACGCCCGTAATGGGAGTAATGCACGTCACGGACTTCGAAGCCGGCGCGCTCGCGGCTCAGACCGCCTGGTCCCAGGGCGGAGATACGACGCTTATGCGTGATCTCGCTCAGCGGATTGGTCTGATCCAGGAACTGGGACAGCTGGGAAGTACCGAAGAAGGAATTGATCACGGAGGACAAGGTCCTGGCATTGATCAGGTCCACCGGGGTGAACACCTCGTTGTCACGAACGTTCATACGCTCACGGATAGTTCTGGCCATACGGGCCAGGCCTACGCCGAACTGCGCGTACAGCTGCTCACCCACCGTGCGCACACGGCGGTTGCTCAGGTGATCGATATCATCGATTTCCGCCTTGGCATTCGTCAGCCGCACCAGGTACTTGATGATATTGATCATGTCTTCCTTCGTCAGCGTCTTCTGTTCCAGTGGCTGGTTAAGGCCAAGCTTACGGTTGATCTTGTAGCGGCCAACCTCGCCGAGGTCATAACGCTTGTCGCTGAAGAATAATTTATCGATAATACCACGCGCTGTCTCGTCATCCGGAGCGTCAGCGCCGCGCAGCTGGCGGTAGATATGCTGAACGGCTTCCAGTTCCGAGTTGGAGGTATCTTTATTCAGGGTATTGTAAATGATCGCGTAGTCGCCGCCCACATCATCCTTCTGGATGAACAGGCTCTTGGCTTCCATTTCCACCACCATGTCGATGGCTTCTTCATCGAGGATGGTATCGCGTTCCAGGATGATCTCATTACGCTCGATGGATACGACCTCGCCGGTGTCCTCATCGACGAAATCTTCTACCCAGGTGCGCAGGACACGGGCGGCCAGCTTCCTGCCGATATACTTCTGGAGGGTCTTCTTGTCGGCTTTCACCTCATCGGCCATGCCGAACAGTTCCAGGATATCCTTATCCGTTTCATAACCGATGGAACGCAATAAGGTAGTGACCGGGAATTTCTTCTTACGGTCGATATAGGCGTACATCACGTTATTGATGTCGGTGGCGAATTCCATCCAGGCGCCCTTGAAGGGGATCACACGGGCGGAATAGATCTTCGTGCCATTCGGGTGAATGGACTGACCGAAGAATACGCCCGGCGAACGGTGCAGCTGGCTGACGACCACACGCTCGGCTCCATTGATGACAAAGGTGCCGCGGGGGGTCATATAAGGAATATTGCCCAGGAATACGTCCTGTACGATCGTCTGGAAGTCTACGTGCTCCTCGTCATTACAGCTCAAACGGAGTTTGGCCTTCAGGGGAACGGCATAGGTCAGCCCACGCTCCATACATTCTTCAATGGTATAGCGCGGCGGGTCGATGAAATAATCCAGGAATTCCAGCATGAAAATATTCCGCGTATCGGTGATCGGGAAATTTTCTTTGAACACTTTGAACAAGCCTTCGATATTCCGCTTGTCGGGAGTGGTCTCTAACTGAAAAAACTCTTTAAAAGATTGGATCTGTACTTCCAGAAGATCAGGAGTTTCGGCAAGGTGCTTGATTTTACCGAAATTGATCCTGGTTTGCAGTTTTGTTGAAGACATATTGTTTAAAACCGGTTTTAATAATGAAAGCTAATCACAAATCACTCACGATAATGGTCGGACTCCAAAATAATCTATTGCCTTTAAACTGTAGGACACATTGATTCTCAACAGTTTATACTTAAAAACATGATCTCAACCGCAAATTAGCCAGGGAAACGGAGGGCAAAGTTACGAAATAAATAGGAAAAATCAACAAAACCCCGGCGACGAACCGGGGTTTTGAAAATCCTTATTTAAAGCGATTAACTGATCTCTACTTCAGCGCCTGCTTCTTTCAGCTTAGCCACCAATGCTTCCGCATCAGCCTTGCTTACGCCTTCCTTAACAGGTTTTGGAGCGCCATCCACTAAATCCTTGGCTTCTTTCAGGCCCAGACCGGTCAGATCCTTAACGATCTTCACGACATTGAGCTTGTTAGGGCCAGCGGCTTTCAGAGTGACCGTGAAAGCGGTCTTTTCTTCAGCGGCAGGAGCGCCGGCGGCAGCAGGACCTGCTGCAACGGCTACGGCAGCAGCAGCTGGTTCGATACCGTATTCTTCCTTCAGGATCTTTGCTAATTCGTTCACTTCTTTAACAGTCAATCCTACTAACTGTTCTGCAAATGCTTTTAAGTCTGCCATGTTTGTAAATTTTTGCCGCCTTCACTGCTTTTATTCGCTCCGGCGGACGGTTTAAAAAAATTGCCCGGACTATAGCCCCCAAGGCCTGGGCTTTTATTTAAAGGCGACCCCGCATGGTCCGCATCAGTGCGGCCGGCAGGCGCCCAAAATCCTAATTTGCCGATGCGGCTTCCGCAACCCAATCCTATGCGGAAGACCTGACCGCTCCTACTCCCATGCGCGCGGAACTCCCCTCAGATGTGCACCGCTCCCACTTGGTCATCCGGTGCGTACTCGATCGCAACGGAGTCATCCAGAACCCGCGTGTCGTAAAGTCCGAAGCTGCCGATTTTCAGTCTAAAATTCTGGCAGCCTTGCCCGGCTGGAAATTTACGCCAGCATTCCGTGGCACTCAGGCAGTTGAGGTCAACATGATTCTGGGATTCGGCGTAAATACGAACTAGCAACTAGCGACTTATTAGTAATGACTAACGACTAGCGACCAGCAGTGATCCGGTTTTGTTCTTCTGCTCGACGCTCTTCAACCAGGCCTCGTGCTCCCCATCCCCCCAGTGGTTGATGCCGACAATGTAGCCATCGGGATCGTGGAGCGTGATCTGGCCGCTCGGCATGTACTCCGGATAGGTGATCGGTGGCGCGTTCACGCCGTTGGCCAGCAGGTGCTCGCGCAGCGCGGGTAGATCGGGCGCGTACATGGCAAGCAGGATAGACTGCGA
>Ga0137403_10000929_pt1 | contig 11226 bp, 3 predicted proteins | sample CZOMad2_1_16fung_FD_122057 | JGI IMG/M metagenome (GOLD analysis project Ga0137403, IMG submission 122057) | Vadose zone soil fungal communities from Angelo Coast Range Reserve, California, USA - CZOMad2_1_16fungal (Hybrid Assembly) | ecosystem: Environmental > Terrestrial > Soil > Vadose zone...
CGCGGTCAGCGGGAGGTCGGGGCGCAGGCGCGAGAGGAGGAGGCCCATGGGCTCGTAGTGGGCGTCCCAGGGAGCGCTCGGGGCGAGCCGGTTGTGGTAGTTGCCTACAAGCTGTTGTGGAATCGTACAATATAGACAGGCGAGCAGAGTTGGCCGGACGATGTTGGCCGATGTGAACGGCGCGAGAATGAAGGCAACTGGCACACCGAGTGCGAGTAGAGTGACTAAGCGCCATTTCAGTCCAAACGTGAAAGGTTACTCAACACAACTATTCGCGGAGGGTAAAGGCGGGGCCTGGTGAGGGCCTATGGGCGGACCTGCATCTCCTTTTGAATCTCCTCGATAAGCCCCCGCGTCTTCTCCGCCTCCATCCCTGCCCGCTCTCCGTAGGACTCGAATCCCCTCAGGACTTCCTCGGCATACGCGAGAGCGTCAGCGAAGCGGCCCACCGCGGCCAAGGCTGAAGCGACGTTGTACCGGGTCTGTGCGGCTCTGAAGAGGTTGCCTTGGGCCTCTCGATAGCGGATCGCTTTCTGGTAGTGAGGCAGGGCGCGGTCGAGGTCGCCGGATTCTCTGTAAACGCTCCCCAGCTGGTTGTGCGTGACCGCCAACTCGTCTACAGCATCCTCCGGCAGGAACTCGAGCGCCTCATGATACCAACGGGCCGCATCGTTCAGAAAGACCAGCAACTCCTCCTCAGTCCGGCCCGCGGCTCGCGCGTCTAGAAACCGTTCAAGAGCAATATGGCCGAGCGCATAGGAGCTCTTTCCTCGCCCCAGCTGGTCTCGTGGGTCGAGGAGATCCAGGCTGCGCCGGTACCAGCGCTCTGCTTCGGAGAGATCCCGCAGTTCCTGCAGATCCATGTAGGCATGGCCGAGGTTGAACGAGCAGATCGCCGCTAGAGCCTGGTCTCCGATTTGTTCATCGAGCGCCAACGACTCCTTGAAAGAGGCCACACACTCCGCCCTGCCTGCTTCCCTCTGGATGTCACCGAGCTGCTGCAGAGACCCAGCGAGGTTCCGGACCTGGCTCCTCTGCCCGGCATCGAAGCTTTCTCGCGGCTGGGCGAGGAGCGGAGCCGCCCGCCGCCACTCCCAGTTGACCGTGAGCCCCTGAAGGCGTTCCGCCTCAGGGAGGTTTCGCTCTTCCAGGGCCAGGCGGGCGCGGTACTCCATGACAAGGCGCCACTCCTCCTCCCGGCCCGGCAAGGGCGCTTCCGTTTTTGGCTCGATGAAGGCGGGCACTACCTCCTCAACGAGCCGCTTCCACTCAGCCCGGCGGCCCGTGTGGCCGTAGAGGACATCCAGGCCCTGCATCGCGCTGGTCACACCTCCCCACCAACCGTTCTCCAGCGCCAGGCGGCGGGCCTGGAGGAGATTGGCCTCTTCCGCCCGGAGGACGGAGAGGACCTCGCGCTTTCCTGCATCGTAGGAATGGTGGTAGAGGTTCCCGACCCTCCCTACCGCCTCGACGAACGCCCGCCGGGCGGCGAGCCCCGCCTCCGCGGAGGACCGTGCGAAGAGCTCCTGAAAGAACCATGGCAGGGCCGGGTGGATGGAGTAGTACCCGCCGCCATGGGCTTCCAGCAGGCCCACCTCGGCGGCACGGTCGAGGAGGGCGATGCCGGCCTCCCGGGTCAGCCCGCGCACCTCCGGCAGGCGCCAGGGCTCCTCCGGATTCCCCATCAGGCGCAACGCATCCACATTCACAAACCCCTGGAATAGGTGAAGCAGCGCGAGTTGCCGCCGTTCTTCCTCGCGAAAGGCGTGCTCGAACCCGTAGGAGAGCGAGGCGGCGAGCGACCCGGAGCGGCCCTCGCTCGCGGCATCGTCGAACGCCCGCTCCCCGCGACGGAGCGATTCGACGAACGCTTCGACCTTCTTCCCCTCGCGCAGCCCTTCGCGCAGGGCCTGACGGACGAGGACGGTCATGGTGAGCGGGTTGCCCTGGGAGAACTGGAGGAGCGACCCCCAGCCCGCGGTGTCGCGCGCCGTCCATCCGGCCTTGCCGGCAAGGGCGTGGGCGAGCTGCCGCCGCTCCTGAAGCGGCATCGGCGGGATGGCGACCCGCCGCGGCAGATCGCCCAGCCAGGCCCGCTCGTCGCGCCGCGAGGTGAGGAGGAAACGGGCCTTGGTGCCACGGGCGGCGCGCAGGAAGTCGGCGAGCGCCCGCTGCTCGTCCTCCTTCCAGACCGAATCGCGACCCGCCGGGAACCCGGCCACGGGCTCGACGTTGTCCCAGATCCAGAGCACCGGCACCTGCTGAAGGATCTCAAGCGCCACCTCTCGGCGCTTCTTGTCTGAGAGAGCCAGCCACTGACGCCCTCCCCTCGCGAGAGCTTCCTCGAAGAGCTGCCCGAGCTGATCGAGAACTTGAGGGAGTGGCAGGTAGCGTTCGAAGCTGGTAAAGAGGACGCGCTGCCCCTCAACCCCACCCGTCCGCGCGTACCAGCGCGCGAACTCGGCCGCGGTCGAGGTCTTGCCGCTCCCGGCATAGGCGTGGAGGAGCACGACCTCGTGGCGATCGAAGGCGCGGTCGAGGGCGAGGATCGTTTCGTCCCGACCGAAGAAGCCCGCGTCGGGCTCAGCCGGCAGCGACTCTCCGGTCCCGCCCGCCGCTGTTCCCGCGCCGGCCTGGACAGTGATCTTGAGCTCCTTCGCCTTCTTGGGCTTCGGGAAGAGGGCGAGCGGCGCCGCCTCGTAGACCACCGGCACCGGCCAGTCCTGGAGCGCCACGGGATCGTCCCCGCGGAGCGGCGAGGCGTGGAGTTGCTTTCTCCCCAGGGTCACCGCCTCGCCGAGGGTCTGCCCACGCGCGAGGCCCGCGTAGAGATCCGCAACGAACTGTGCCGCGGTCACCACGAAGACGTTGTAGCGCATCGCCACCACCCCGGCCGCGCCGGCGTCCATCACCTCCTGCGCGAGCGAGCCCCAGGCGCGCACCTGGCGGTGCGGATCGGTCTCGACCCGAGGCGCGGCCTCAGGAGGATCGCTGCTTGCGGGCACGGCGGTCTCGCCTTGCGCCGAGCGGCAGGCGTTGAGCACCAGCACGGGAGTCTCCGTCTCCTTGAGCAGCTTTCCGAGCTCCGGGCCATTCACGAAGCGGTACGCGAATTGACCCTCGTCGCTCTCGAATTTGAGGTAGCCCCTCTTTCCCGGCGGCGGCACATGCGGGTAGAGCGCCTCGGTAGAGCCCGCGAGCATTCGCACCATGTCGAAGAAACCGCCGTGACCGTCGAAGTGGACGACCTGGTAGGGCCTCCCCTCGGCCTTGGCGCCGCGGAGCGTCGCGGCCAGTGCTTCGAAGGTGGGCGGGCGGAGCAGATCGAGGTCGAAGGCCTGGCGGGCCTCCTCGGTGAGGCTCTTGAGGATTCGGGCGGCGACCGAGCGGAAGGGGGCGTCGGCGCCCCCGTCCGGCCGGCAGATGACGAGGAGGATACGCAGCGGCGTGCCAGCCTTGAGCTTCGGCAGCGTCGGCTGCTCGGCCGGATTGGGCAGGGCGCGGACGAAGGAGCGGGCGCGCAGCGCGACCGGAACCTCGCTCTTGGGGTCTCGCAGCAGCTCCCAAACGGGAAGGAGACGTTGGCGATCTGCCGGGCGAGGCCCTCGCCTTCCAGCGAGACCTCCACCTTGTGGAGGTCCTCGCCGGCGGCGGTCTGGGTCAGGCGGAGAGTCGGCATTCTGTTCATAGAGACCCGAGTCCTGGCGGAAGTGTACCTCGCGGGTTGAGGGAGGTCCTCTCGGATCGCGTTGGGGACACAAGAAGGCCCGCGATGGGACACTACGGGCGCCCATGAGACACAAAACCCGGGCCTTGGGACACTACGGGCGGCTTTTGGGACACTAGAAAACCCGGTTGAGACACTACGATCCAGCGTAGAGACACTACGACAGAGGATTGGGACACTACGAAACGCGCTTGAGACACTAGAATCGACCTTGGGACACAAGAAATCAACGATGGGACACAAACAAAGGAAGTTGAGACACTAGGAAACTCGTTCGAGACACGAGAAATCGAATCCTCGTGTCCCAAGACGAGTTTCTTGTGTCTCAACGGCAGTTCTAGTGTCTACAGAACCGTCCATAGTGTCCCATAGCCCCGTCCATAGTGTCCCAAACCGAGTTTCTCGTGTCCCAAACCCCCTCCGTAGTGTCTACAAACCCGCCGTTGGTGTCTCCAGCGCCCGCCGTAGTGTCTACAAACCCGGCCCGAAGGCCGGGAGACTCGTCGGGGCGGTCATCGCCGAGGTCAGGCTCACTTCGCCGGTCGAACGGCACCGGTCTAGGAAAGAAGCGGCCGGCAGGCCGCGCCACGATCGCCGCTCGGCGGTAGGATCCCCCCATGAACGGACCCGGTCCCCTCTTCATCCTCTCCTCGGCGCGCTCCGGCTCGACGCTGTTCCGCATCCTCCTCGACACCCATCCGGAGATCTACAGCCCGCCCGAGCTGGACCTCGGGCGGCTGGCGCGCCATCTCACCTCCTCAATCGCCTGGCTGGAGGGCACCCACGACCGGCCGCCGGCGGAGAACCCGGCGGTCGTCCTGCGCACCCGGGCGATTTTGGGCGACCTGCTCGACAGCTACGCACAGCGCCGGGGCAAGCCGATCTGGTGCGAGAAGAGCCCGGACAACGCGAACTTCGGCGACCTCCTGGCCGAGGTCTTCCCCGACGCGCGCTTCCTCTGCCTCTACCGCCATGCCCTGGACGTGGCGCACTCCTGCATCGAGACCTACCGCTACGGCTTCCCCCGGGGCTTCCAGGAGTACCTGCAGAAGAGCCCGGGCGACCACGTCCAGGCGGTCCTCGAATACTGGCTGGAGACCACGACCCGGACGACCGAGCTCGAACGGAGGCTGCCGGAACGGACCTTCCGCCTGCGCTATGAAGATCTCGTGGCCGACCCCGCCGGCACCCTGGCTCCCCTGTTCGGCTTCCTCGGCCTGGCCTGGGACCCGGCTCTCCTCGCCACGGCCTTCACCGCCGAGCACGACCGTGGCCCGGGCGACCCCTACGTCTACTTCACCGACCGCATCCGCCAGAACAGCGTGGGAACGGGGGGAAACCTCCCAGTCGAAAATCTCCCAGTCGGGCTCAAGGACCGCGTCCAGGCCCGGTTGACCGAGCTCGGGTATCCGGCACGGCCGGTGGCGCTCGCGGGTTCGGCGATATCGACGGTGTCGACGGCATCGGCGGCGGTCCCGGGCACGGAGGGGGCTTTCGAGGCCCGCCAGCTCTTCGAGAGGCTTCCGGCCCAGGCGGCGGGGGGGCCGCCGCCACCGGCGCCGCTCGCCTGCGACGTCGTGGTGCACGGGCCGGGGGGCGGCGCCTGGGCTCTCGAATGGGATGCCGACGGGCTGCGGGTGACCCCGGGACCTGGCGGGCTCCCGTCGCGCATCGAGCTGGAAGCGGCGGACCTGCTCGCCATCGTCAGCGGCCAGGCGAACCCCCTGAAGATCGTCCAGGAGGGGCGCATCCGCGTCGAGGGGGTGGAGAGCGAGGCGGCGCTGCGCGGTCTCCTCCAGCTGGTCTGGGCGCCGCCTACCGCCCCTTGACCGCGGCTCCCCGCCGCTGCCGGATGAGGTCCCGGCGGGCCGCGCCGCGGTCCTCGCCGCCGTCGCGGGAGCGGCCCGGCGAGGGGAGCGCCGCCGGCTCCAGGGCGCGGGCGAGCGTCTCGACGGTCGGGTGCCGGAAGACGTCGACCACCGACAGCTCGCGGCCGAGGGCGTGGCGCAGCCGTTTCACGGTTTCGACCACGAGCAGGGAATGGCCGCCCAGTTCGAAGAAGCTGTCGTGGATGCCGACCTCCGCGACGCCCAGGACCTCGCGCCAGACCGCGGCGATCCGTTCCTCGGTCTCCGTGCGCGGCGGCACGAAGCGGGCGAAGAGGGGCCGGTCCTCCTCACGGGGAGCGGGCAGCGCGGCACGGTCGAGCTTGCCGTTCGCCAACAGCGGCAGCGACTCCAGGGGGACGAAGGCCGCCGGCACCATGTAGGACGGCAGCCGCCCTTCCAGGTGGCGCCGCAGCTCCGCACCCGGGTTCCCGCTCCCGGCCGCCGGCACGACGTAGGCCACCAGGCGCTTGTCCCCCTCGCGCTCGAAGAGCGCGACCGCGACCTCGCGGACCGCCGGATGATCGCGCAGGACCGCCTCGATCTCCCCCGGCTCGATCCGCAGGCCCCGGATCTTGACCTGGGTGTCGATCCGCCCGAGGAAATCCAGCCGGCCGTCCGACCGGAAGCGCACCAGGTCGCCGGTGCGGTAGAGCCGCGCGCCCGGCGCCGGGCTCCAGGGGTGCGGTACGAAGCGCTCCGCCGTCAGCTCCGGGCGAGCGAGGTAGCCGCGCGCCAGGCCAAAGCCGCCCAGGTACAGCTCCCCCACCTCGCCCAGCGGCACCAGCTCCGCCCGGGAGTCGAGCAGATAGACCGTGGTGTTCGAAAACGGCCGGCCGATCGACACCGAGAGCGCCCCCGGCATCACCTCTCCCACGTCGGTCCAGGTCGCGAAGGTCGTGCTCTCGGTCGGTCCGTAGGCGTGGATCAGCCGTTCCGGCGCTCCGGCCGACAGCGCCCGCGCCATCGAGCCCGGGTCCACCGTCTCGCCGCCGATGAGCAGTCGGCGCAGCCGGCCGAAGGCCGCAGGCTCCTCCCGCACCACCAGGTTGAACAGCGCCGTGGTCAGGAACAGCGTCGTCACCCGCGCCGCGGCCAGGAGCCGGGCGAGAGCGACCGGCGACAGCAGCACCGGCGGGTCGATCACCACCAGGGCACCGCCGTTCAGGAGCGCCCCCCAGACCTCGTAGGTCGCCGCGTCGAAGCTGATGTTCGAGGCGAGGGAGACCCGGTCCCCCGGACCCAGATGGAAATAGCGGGTGTCCCGGACCAGCCGCACGATGGCCTGGTGCGTCACCGCCACCCCCTTGGGCTTCCCCGTCGAGCCCGAGGTGTAGATCACGTAGGCCAGCTGCTCCGCGAACGTCGTCTCCGGCGGCGCCGCAGCGCTCCGCTCCGCGATCGCCTCCCGGTCCGCCTCCACGCAGACCAGGGAGACCGGCGCGCCCGGCGCACAGATGCTCGCCAGGCGCTCCCGGGTCCGGCCGTGCACCAGGACGACCGCGGTCGCCGAGTCCGCCAGCAGGAAGCGCAGCCGCTCGTCCGGGAAGCCGGGATCGAGCGGCACATAGGCCCCTCCGGCGGTGAGGACGGCGAGGAGCGCCACCAGCAGGTCCGCCGAGCGCTCCATCACCACCCCGACCCGCGACTCCGGCCCCACCCCCAGCGACCGCAGGTGCCAGGCTAGACGGTTCGCCGCCGCCGACAGCCGCCCGTAGCTCCACTCCTCCCCCTCGGTCACCACCGCCGGCGCCTCGGGGGTCGCCGCCGCCCAGGCGGCGAACAGCCGGTGGACGCTCGCCTGCCGCGGGAAGGCGCTCCCGCTGTCGTTCCATTCGACGAGCAGCTGCTCGCGCTCGGCCGGCAGGAGGAGCGGCAGCGCGAGGACGCTCCGCTCCGGGTCCGCCATCATCTCCCGGAGCAGCTGCGCGTAGCGCCCCAGCAGGCGCAGGACGCTCGTGCGGTCGAAGATCTCGGCGTCGTACTCCAGGTGGCCCGAGAGACCGGCCGGAGTCTCCTCGCAGGTCAAGGTGAGGTCGAACTTCGCCATCGCCGGCTCCGGCTCCGCCGGCCGTAGGGAGAGCCCGGGCAGGGCGAGCGCCTCGACCGGGGCGTTCTGGAGGGCGAAGAGAACCTGGAAGAGCGGCGAGTTGGCGAGGTCGCGCTCGGTGACCACCTCCTCGACCAGCCGCTCGAACGGCAGGTCCTGGTGGGTGTAGGCGTCGAGCGCGACCTGCCGGACCCGCGCGAGGAGCTGCCGCGCGCTCGGCGGGGCTTCTGGGCTCACGGTCGACTCCAGGGACACTCGCAGCACCAGGGTGTTGACGAAGAACCCGATCAGCCCCTCGATCTCCCGCCGCGTCCGGTTGGCGATCGGCGTGCCCACCAGCACCTCCGGCTGGCCGGCGGTGCGGCCGAGAAGCACGCCGAAGGCCGCGAGCAGGGTCATGAACAGCGTCACCCCCTGGGCGCGGCTGAAGGCCGCGAGGGCGCGCGACAGCTCGCCGTCCAGCTGGAGCCGCGCCAGGCCGGCGGGGCGGCGGGGGAAGGCCGGCCGCGGCCGGTCGGTCGCCAGCGCCAACCGGTGGGGAGCGCCGGCGAGCTGGCCGCGCCAGTAGGCGAGCTGCTCTTCCAGCACCTCCCCCGACAGCCACTCCCGTTGCCAGACGGCGAAATCGGCGTACTGCACGGGCAGCTCCGCAAGCGGCGAGCCCTGATCCCGCGAGAACGCGTCATAGAGGACCGCGATCTCCCGCAGCAGCACCCCCATCGACCAACCGTCCGAGACGATGTGGTGCATCGTCACCAGCAGCATGTGCTCCTGCCCGGAGAGCCGGAGAAGGGTCAGGCGGAGCAGCGGCCCCCGCGCCAGGTCGAAAGCACGCAGGGCCTCCTCCCGGGCCAGGCGCCGCACCTCCACCTGCCGCGCCGCCAAGGGCAGCGCTTCCAGGGAGGTCACGGGCAGCGGTGTCGGCGGCAGGTCCTCCCGGACCTGCTGCACCGGTCCGTCGAACACCGTGCGCAGCACCTCGTGCCGCCGCACCACCTCGGCGAAGGTGCGGCCGAGGGCCGCGACCGCGAGGTCCCCGGCGATCTCGATCGCCCAGGGCATGTTGTAGGCCGGGTTGCCCGGCGCCAGCTGATCGATGAACCAGAGCCGCTGCTGGGCGAAGGAGAGCGGCAGCTCGCCCCCGAAGGTCTCCCGCGCCGCGGGCAGGAGGGGCGGCGCCTCCGGCCTCTCCGCGCCGCGCAGCAGCGATTCGAGCGCCGCGGCCAGCCGCGCCACCGTCGGCCGCTCGAAGAGGTCGTGGAGCGGCAGCTCGACCCCGAAGGTCTCCCGCGCCCGCGACACCACCTGGGTGGCGAGGAGCGAATGCCCGCCCAGGGCGAAGAAGTCGTCCTCCACCCCCACCGGCTCGCGCTCCAGCACCGCTTCCCAGATCCCCACGAGCAGCCCCTCGATCGGGCCGCGCGGCGCCAGGTACCGCTCCGTCCGCCGCTCCATCCCGGCCGGCGCCGGGAGCGCCGCCCGGTCCACCTTGCCGTTCGGGGTGAGGGGGAAGGACGGGAGGAAGAGGTAGACCGCCGGCAGCATGTACTCGGGCAGGGAACGCTTCAGCTCCTCGCGGACGGTCTCCTCGCTCACCCGCTCCCCCGGCCGCGCCACCAGGTAGGCCACCAGACGGGCGTCCCCCGGCGTGTCCCGGCGGGCCAGCACCGCCGCGGCTTCGATCCCCGGACAGTTGGCGAGCGCCGCCTCGACCTCGCCGGGCTCGATGCGGAGCCCGCGGATCTTGACCTGCTGGTCGAGCCGCCCGAGGTAGTCGATCTCCCCGCTCCCGAGCTGGCGCACCAGGTCGCCCGTCCGGTAGAGTCGCTCCCCTCCCTCCCTGCTCCACGGATGCGGCACGAAGCGCTCCGCCGTCCGCTCCGGACGCCCGAAGTAGCCCCGCGCCAGGCCCTCGCCCCCCAGCCAGAACTCCCCGACCTGGCCCAGCGGCACGAGATCCCCCGCTCCCTCCCCGCAACCGACGACGTACGCCGTCGTGTTGGCGACCGGCCGTCCGATCGGCACCGACGGCGCCTGGGGCGCCACCTCCCGCACCTCGGCCCAGGTCGCCAGGGTGGCGCTCTCGGTGGGGCCGTAGACGTTGAGCAGCCGTTCCGGCGGCCCGGCGGCGAGCGCCCGCGCCACCGATCCGGGATCCGCCGCCTCGCCGCCGATCAGCAGGCAGCGCAGCGGGTAGAAAGCGGCCGGCTCCTCGCGCACCGCCTGGTTGAACAGCGCCGTGGTCAGCAACAGCACCGTCACCCGCTCCGCGGCGAGGCGCGAGGCGAAGTCGACCGGCGACAGGACCACCTCGTGCTCGATCACCACCAGCGCCCCGCCGTTGGTGAGCGCCCCCCAGATCTCGAAGGTCGCCGCGTCGAAGCTGAGGCTCGACACGTGCGCCACCCGGTCGTCCGGTCCCAGCTGGAGATAGTTGGTCTCGCGGACCAGGCGCACGATCGCCCGGTGCGGCACCGCCACTCCCTTGGGCTTGCCCGTCGAGCCCGAGGTGTAGGTCACGTAGGCCAGCTGCCCGGCCAGGGTCGACTCCGGCAGGTCCGCCGCGCTCTGCTCTGCGATCGCCTCCCGGTCGGCGTCCAGGCAGACCAGGGTGACCGGCCCGCCCGCCGCGCCCGCCGCGCCGATCCCCGCCAGGCGCTCCCGGGTCCGGCCGTGCACCAGGACCACCGCCGCCGCCGTGTCCGCCAGCAGGAAACGCAGCCGCTCGTCCGGATAGTCGGGGTTGAGCGGCAGGTAGGCCCCCCCCGCCTTCAGGACGGCGAGGAGCGCCACCACCAGGTCCGCCGAGCGCTCCATCGCGACTCCCACCGGCGATTCCGGCCCCACTCCCAGCGCGCGCAAGTGCCGGGCCAGGCGGTTGGTCGCCACCGCGAGCCGGCCGTAGCTCCACTCCTCCCCCGCGGCCAGGAGCGCCGGCGCCTCCGGGGCCGCCGCCGCCCAGGCCGCGAACAGCCCGTGGACGCTCGCCTCCCGCGGGTAGGCGCTCCCGCTGTCGTTCCACTCGACGGACAGCTGCTCCCGCTCTCCCGGCAGCAGGAGCGGGAGATCGAGAACGCTCCGCCCCGGCTCGGCCACCATCCCCCGGAGCAGCCGCTCGAAGCGCGCCAGCAGCCGCTGGGCGCTCGTGCGATCGAAGATCTCGGCGTCGAACTCCAGGTGTCCAGAGAGACCGGCCGGCGTCTCCGCGCAGGTCAGGGTGAGGTCGAACTTCGCCACCGCCGGCTCGGGCTCCAGGGGCAGCAGGGAAAGCCCCGGTACCAACAGCGCCTCGACCGGGGCGTTCTGGAGGGCGAACAGGGCCTGGAACAGCAGCGAGTGGTCGAGGTCGCGCTCGGTGACCACCGCCTCGACCAGCCGCTCGAACGGCAGGTCCTGGTGGGTATAGGCGTCGAGCGCCGCCCGCCGCACCCGACCCAGGAGCTGCCGCGAGCTGGGCGAGCTTCCGGTAGACCCCAGGGGCACCCGCAGCACCAGGGTGTTGACGAAGAACCCGATCAGCCCCTCGATCTCCCGCCGCGTCCGGTTGGCGATCGGCGTGCCCA
>Ga0137403_10008870_pt1 | contig 11226 bp, 10 predicted proteins | sample CZOMad2_1_16fung_FD_122057 | JGI IMG/M metagenome (GOLD analysis project Ga0137403, IMG submission 122057) | Vadose zone soil fungal communities from Angelo Coast Range Reserve, California, USA - CZOMad2_1_16fungal (Hybrid Assembly) | ecosystem: Environmental > Terrestrial > Soil > Vadose zone...
TTCTCGAACATCACAGGACCCGGACCCCGGAATTTGCTCCAAACGATATTTGCCGGTGGTCCCTGGCGAGGGCGGGCTTCCGGTGGTTGTTGTCCATCATCGTTAAGCCATACGGTCAGCGGAAGGGGCTCGGCGACCTTCGCTTTCAGTGAAGCCGCGAAGCCGCGCGGAGGACCTTGATAGGGGGCGCCGCCCGGCTCGAACCTCACAATCGGAGGTGTATTTCCTATGCCTGAGTCCTTGAGAGGCTCGACGACCCAGAGAGGATTCAGGTGCATCGGAACGGACGTGGTTTGTCCATTGGCGGTGATGGTCCACGTCAGTCTCTTGGCGCCGAAATCCTTCGGAACGATGATTGTGAAAACACCCCACTGGCGTCGAGGCAGGAAGTACGTGGGCTGACCCTGATCGGGCCCGCCCGGCTCGATTCGATTGTTCGGTCCGACGGGAATGTCGAGCGTTTCTTTCTGGTTTCGATTGAAGTAACCGACAAGCAGGCTGTAGGTCCCGTCGGGATTCTGATACCAGCCCTCAAAGGCGCCGGTTACGCTTTGTCCGGAATCGTGTACCGGTGCGAGAGGTAACTGCGCAGCGAGAAACGGAGCACCAACTTCAAAACACAAAGACACAAAGGCACAAAGACACAAAGAAAGGCCGCGACTAAAAATCGTTTGATCGCGGCCTTTCTTTGTGTCTTTGTGCCTTTGTGTCTTTGTGTTTTTCTTATTCATTATTCCTGTGACGCCGCCTTTTTCTTCGCGACTTCTGTTTGATAGTCCTCGTCGCTCATGTACGTGATGTTGACCCACGCATGCCCCATCTCATCGACAGTGCGATCGCCGAATCCCACCCACTGGTTCGGGTCCGGGTTGTTGGGGTTTGCCGCGGTGTTGTCATACCAGGACGTAATCTTCAGGATCGTGCCCTTCGGCAATAGCGGGGCTGCATCGTCCGCATAGACGTAATTGAGGTGCCAGTTGAAGTTGAAGCGGTCCACGTTGCTGAGCATCATCGTCTGGCCATTCGGCAGAATCGCTTCCATCGACATGGCCTTTCCGCGCAGGTGCATATGCGGCTGGAAATTCTCGACGCGGCCCGCCTGTCTCAGCGGGATGAAGTTCTGACTGACAAATGTGGACTCGGGTGCAATATCGATGTTTCGAGATCCACCGGCGACACTCTGAAGAGCGGCCAGTGTCTGCCGATACTTCGGCTCCTGTCCCTTCGGGTAAAAATAGATTCCCAGTTCGACGTGATCCGTGATCGGTTCGCCGATGGCGTGGTAGTGCATCTCAAAAATGATCTTGGATCCGGGCAGCATCAGTTTCCCGCTGTTCGGGCGCATGATCTCGCCCTGTTTTCCGACGGCCCACTCCATGAACAAGCCTCCGACGCCCCCTCCGGCATCATCGGCGGTGTCGATGGAGGCACGAGTGAGGGAAGGATCCTCTTGTTGAAGCCTTGCCAGAGCGTGATGCGTGACCTTGCGGCCTTTCACGGTGGCGGGATGGATCTCGATTGCCCGCACCCACCGCGGTTCCGTGAGACCTGTGGGAACGACCGGCTTATACCAGGCGTCCAGCGCCACAGCCGGCACCGACCAATCCGGGGATTTGATGATCAAATCCGGTGGCCCGAACTGATCGGCAAAGCCCCACTTCGACTCGTCCGGCCACACCCTTGGAGGCGGCATATCTTTCGGATCACCCTTCGGGGCGCCTGCATCGACCCATTTGACGATCGTTGCGATCTGCGCATCGGTGAGCGACCGGTCATTCTTGAATTGCTGGATTCCGACTGTTTTGTCGATATGCCAGGGGGGCATCTGCCGCGTGATCACGCGTTCGCGGATGGCCTTCGCCCACGGGCGCGACTCCTCATACGTCACGAGTGACATCGGCGCCATCGAATCGGCCCGATGGCATGCCTGGCACTTCTCCTGCAAAATGGGGGCCACGTCTTTTGTGAACGTGACATTTGTGTCCGCCGCTTTTTGAGCACTCATCTGCAGCGGAAGCACCAAGATGACAACAAGCGCCAGGGCGCCCAACGCTACAGCCTGGAACTTTGCATTTGCCATTACCGGCTCCTCCAAACTTGTCTTCGACCCCTCAGTCTTATAAGGCTGGTATATATGCGTCCGGGCCGATGATCAAGCAATAAATACAACAGGTTGTCGTCGCGACAATATCTTGCATTCTGACTTCTTGATGATGGGGTTTACGTATCCCGCCGGCAGCACGCGGTCGGGGTCCGGGCGCACGCTTAGATAATCGACGTGATCGGTGATTTCGGTCCAGCCGTGGGGCACCGTCGCCGGGATGATGACGATGTCTCCGGTGCGATGCATCGACTCCATGCGTACTTTTTCATGATCCCTCCTCTTATTGCCGCTTACCTGTAAACGTTCCTTCGCCGAGACCCGCGAGGACGACGGTTCCTTTCACGGAATCCGTACCCTCGATCCTTCCGCTGTAGATTGCCTCGACGCGAAAACCCTGAACCTCTGTAACAAACTTGAAGTCCATCTGCCGGCCTTTGACGGTGCCGGCGAGGTCGGCCTCGCCGAGTTGTCCCGAATAATGGCCAGTCAGCTTATCGCCTTCCTGCTTGAAAGTGAACGTCGGCGTTCCTCCTCCGGCGGTGGTCTCGACCTGGAAGACCCACTTGCCTGTCATGTCGGCGGTTTGTGCGTAACTGAGAGTTACGGCGCACAGGATCGTCAATAAAAGATGCTTCATCGCAGGTCTCCTTTATACAAATTCTGAACGCGGGCTGAAGCCCGCGACTACATTTTGGCAACCATGTTTGTCCCCCAATGTAGTCGCGGCCTTTAGCCCGCGTTCATTCCTGTTTTTGTCGGCTTCGAACTTGCCGAAGCTCCGCCAGTTCCGGATCGGCCTTGTTCCAGTACTTCTCAATCGCCGGCAACATTATGAGAAGCACTCGACCACAACGAACCGAAGTGCGAACGTGCGCATGATTCCTTCTCCCAAAGTTGTTTTGCCCGGAAGACTCGGTTTTTGAACTTTGTATATATGCGGTCGGGGCGGGGGTCAAGAGACAAAAGTCCGGAGGGTTGTAATTGCGACAATGTCTTACATTCTTTGCGCTTTGACCTATAATCGCGCCGGGAACATACTTTTACCACTGTAGCGGCGGTCTATGACCGCCGGTCTTTCGGCGGTCTATGACCGCCGCTACAGTTGAAAACCCGGGGGTGAAGAATGTCGCGAACAATGTATCGATCCGTGTCCGCAGTCGTACTGCTATGCGCAGGAGCCCTGTGCCTGACGATCGGACTATCGGGTCAATCCGCAAACCAACCCAGCACGAAGAATGGCGAATGGCCATACTACACGGCCGATCTGAAGGGCACGAAATACTCCCCGCTGGATCAGATCAACGCCTCGAACTTCAAGGACCTGGAGGTTGCCTGGCGCTTCAAGACGGACAACCTCGGTACGCGGCCGGAGTACAAGTTGGAGGGAACACCCCTCATGGTCAAAGGCATCCTCTACGCGACAGGAGGAACACGCCGGGCAGTTGTTGCACTCCGGGCCGAGACTGGTGAGCTTTTGTGGACGCACTCCGAGTTTGAAGGGGCGCGCGCTGTTGCTGCTCCCCGGCAGTTATCGGGCCGCGGGCTGTCGTACTGGACCGACGGGCGCGACGAGCGGATCCTCTACGTGACACCAGGCTATCGGCTCGTTGCACTGGATGCCAGGACCGGCAACCGGATTTCCGGATTCGGAAAAGACGGCATCGTCGATCTCAAGGTAGGCGTTGTCTACGGAACCGGCCAGCAGATCGATCTGGAGACGGGCGACGCGGGACTCCACTCCACACCAACGGTCGTCAAGGATGTGGCGATCGTCGGCATGTCCATGAAGGAAAGCATGACGGTCAAGACCCACAACAACGCCAAAGGGCAGGTCCGCGCATTCGACGTCCGGACGGGCAAACAACTGTGGAGCTTTAATACGATCCCCAGGCCGGGAGAGTTTGGCAATGACACATGGCTGAACAATTCCTGGGCTACGAATGGCAACGCAGGTGTATGGACACAGATCACTGTCGATGAGGAGCTCGGGCTCGTATACCTGCCGGTCGAGTCGCCGACATCGGACTTCTATGGCGGGCATCGTCCCGGAAACAATTTGTTCGGCGAGAGCCTCGTCTGTGTCGATCTGAAAACAGGTCAACGAAAATGGCATTTCCAGATCGTGCATCACCCCATCTGGGACTATGACCTCTCGTCTGCGCCGATTCTTGCCGACATTAACGTGAATGGCAGAGCGATCAAGGCGGTCGCGTTGCCGAGCAAAGAAGCGTTTCTGTATGTCTTCGATCGCGTGAGCGGTCAGCCGGTGTGGCCAATCGACGAGCGTCCCGTCCCCAAGGGCGAAGTTCCGGGTGAGTGGTACTCGCCGACGCAGCCGTTTCCAACCAGGCCCCCGGCTTATGCGCGCCAGGCGGTCACCGTCGATGACTTGATCGACTTCACGCCCGCGTTGCGCGCTCAGGCGTTGCAGAATGTCGAGAACCTGAAGATGGGGCCGATGTTCAACCCACCCGCTGTGAGTAAGCGCGGTGGAGTCCTCGCCGCGCTGACGCTCGGCACAACCGGAGGCGGAACGAACTGGCCGGGAGCGGCGTACGATCCGGAGACCCACACGGTTTATGCGCAGGCCGCAAATTCGCAGATTGTGCCGATTGGACTCATCGAGCCGCCGGCCGGATTCTCGGACATCAAGTATGTGCTGGGCACGGACGGGCAACCATTCCGCGTCAGCGAAGGACCCGGTTTCGGAAGCGCTGCCGATTTCCCGCAACAGCCGAGGACGCCGCGTCCTGCGGCAGGGGCCGCGCCTGCAGCGCCGGCTCCGGCTGCGCCTCAGGCAGAAGGCGGAGGAGTGCGCACGAACGTCCAGGGTTTGCCGCTCGTCAAACCACCCTATGGTGTGCTCTCGGCAATCAACCTCGACAAGGGTGAGCTCATGTGGCAGGTTCCGCATGGCGATACACCGGACGCCGTCCGCAATCACCCGGCTTTGAAAGGATTGAATATTCCCAGGACCGGCCAGGGCGGGAGCGTCGGATTGATGGTCACCAGGACGTTGGTCATTCTTGGCGATCCGCAGGTCACAACGACGCCTCAGCATCCGCGTGGCGCCATGTTGCGCGCCTACGACAAGGCCACGGGGAAAGAGGTAGGCGCGGTATTGATGCCCGCGCCTCAGAGCGGCTCGCCAATGACCTACAGCGTCAACGGCAAGCAGTACATCGTGGTGGCTGTGAGCGGTGGCGCGTACTCGGGCGAGTACATCGCGTACAGTTTGCCTTCGGATGTCCGATAGGTATGCGTTTGAAACTCCCCTCCTAACTTGAGGGTGTTGCAAAACTGGTTGAAGAGCGGTTCTGTCTACTGTAGCGGCGGTCTATGACCGCCGGTATTTCGTTGATTCCAGGAAAAACCGGCGCTCAATAGAGCGCCGCTACAGTAAGAGCCGGACTCTCGATTCCACTCTCGCGAGGTATCGTGCCAAAGAGAATACTCAGTATTGCAATCGTCGCCCTGGCCGTTGCGGGCGGGCTTCACTCCACTCGTGCACAGCAGCCGCAGCGTTCGGTGTGGGACGGCGTGTACAACGAGGAGCAGGCAAAGCGTGGTGAAGCGGCCTACGTGGAGAACTGCTCGAATTGCCACGGCCGGGATCTGGAGGGCGCCGACATGACGCCCGGCCTTACCGGATTCGGGTTCATGTCGAACTGGGACAGCTTGACCCTCAGCGATCTGGTGGACCGAATCCGGATCTCGATGCCTCAAAACCGTCCGGGCACGCTCTCCCGTCAGCAAACCGTCGATATCGTGTCCTACGTGCTGCGCTTCAACCAGTTTCCCGCGGGTAAAGAGGAACTGCCGCGCGAAGCTCAGGTGCTGAAGGAAATTCTGTTCAAGGCGCAGCGGCCGTAAAGGTGATTCATGAAATTGCAGTTGCTGATTCTTGCCTTACCTCTCTTCGCTCAAACACCCGCTTATCGCGCGCCGCGAACGCCTGACGGCAAACCCGATCTCAACGGAATCTGGCAGGCGCTCAACGAAGCCAACTACGACATTGAAATGCATTCGGCGAGACCTGCGATGGCCGTCAGGCCGGGACCCTACGGTCCGGTGCCGGCCGCGCCCGTGCTCGCGCTTGGCGCTGTCGGGTCGGTGCCTCCCGGCGTCGGCGTGGTGGAGGGCGAGATCCCCTACAAGCCGGAGGCGCTCGCCAGGAAGAAAGAGAACCAGGAGAACTGGTTGACTGCCGATCCGGAGATCAAGTGCTATCTGCCCGGCGTCCCGCGCGCAACGTACATGCCCTACCCATTTCAAATCCTTCAGAGCTCCAGCGCGATTTTCATCAATTACGAATACGCGGGCGCTGTACGCAATATCTTTCTGAAGGATCCGGGTCCGCCTCCAGTCGATTCCTGGATGGGGCAGTCGGTCGGCCACTGGGAAGCAGAAACGCTGGTCGTCGATGTGAGGGGATTCAACGACCAGACCTGGTTCGACCGGGCCGGTAACTTTCACAGCGAGGCGCTGCACGTTGTCGAGCGCTACACGCGCACCAGCCCTGATGTGATTCAGTACGAGGCGACGATCGACGATCCAAAAGTTTTCACGCGGCCCTGGAAAATGAGCATGGCGCTCTACCGCCGGCAGGAAAAGAACGCGCAGATCATGGATTTCAAGTGCGTCGAGTTCGTGGAAGAGTTGATGTACGGCCAGTGGCGGAAGAAGCCGCTGCCGAGGTAAACGGGGAGAACGCGGGCTAAAACATTTTGAAATTGGACGAATCCTGCATCTCAAATCCGAAATCCGAAATTTCCAATTGGACTCAGTCCAATCTGAGATTTCGGATTTCGGATTTGAGATGCAGGATTCGTCCAATTTCAAAATGTTTTCACCCGCGTCGTGTCGAATCAAGGGGGTGCTAATGCGGAATAGGTTTGTTGTGTTGATAGCTGCGCTGGCGGTGTTCTTATTGCCGCCTGTGACTGCTGCCCAGGCACCACCGCGCTTACCCGACGGTCATCCGAACCTTCAAGGCACCTACGATCTCGCCACGTTGACGCCGCTGGAGCGGCCGGCCGGAGCAAAGGCGATCCTCACGGCGGAGGAAGCCGGCAAGCTGGAGAACGAGGTCGCCGCGAGGAAGGAACTGGGCGACCGGCCCATCAGCGGCAACCGCACGGCGCCGCCGAAGGGCGGCGACGGATCGACCGGCGCTGCAGGCGGTGTGGGCGGCTACAACACGTTCTGGCTCGATCCGGGTTCGTCATACACGATTGTCAATGGAGAGCGGCGCACATCAATCGTCATCGATCCGCCCGACGGCCGCGTGCCTCCGATGACGCCGGAAGCGCGGCAACGCGCGCTCTCGCGCCTGTGGCGGCCGACCTCGGACACAACGCAAAGCAACGATCCGGGACTCGAACCGCCGGGTTCCTACGATAACCCGGAGCAACGTCCGCTGGGCGAGCGCTGCCTGCTGGGATTCGGTTCAACGTCGGGACCACCGGCACTGCCCGACTACTTCTATAACAATCTCCATCAGATCGTGCAGACGAAGGATTACGTCATGATCCTGACGGAGATGGTCCACGACGCCCGCGTCATTCGCATGAATTCTCAGCATTTGCCGAAGACCATCCGCAAGTGGATGGGGGACTCCGTCGGTCACTGGGAGGGCGATACGCTGGTTGTGGACACGACCAATTTCACCGACAAGACCCGGTTCCGAGGCGCGAGCGAGGACATGCACGTTGTCGAGCGCTTCACGCGGGTCGGTCCGAAGGCTCTCCTTTATCGCTTTACGATCGAAGATCCTGCGACATGGGCGAGGCCCTGGACCGGCGAATACACCTGGCCGGCAACCGATGAGCACATTTACGAGTACGCCTGCCATGAATCCAATTACGCGCTGGAAAATATCCTGCGAGGCGCCCGGCGGCGCGAGGCGGATGAAGCGGCGGAGAAGGCGAGGCAGTGATGCGGATGAACCTCTATCTTGCAGTTCTTGTTGTCGCGCTGTTGCTGGCGGCCAGTATGCCATTGATCGCTCATCACGCCTTCGGGAGTGAATTCGATCCGAACCGGCCGGTCCTGCTGAAAGGCAAGGTGGTGAAGGTCGAATGGGTGAATCCCCACACCTGGATCCACGTGGAGGTCACGAATCCGGATGGCAGCAGGGAAGTCTGGATGATCGAAGGCGGAAGCCCGAACTCACTGCTACGGCGCGGCGTGACGAAAGACTCGCTCCCGGTGGGAACCGAGATCGTCGTCGATGGCTATCAGACGCGGGACCACACGCTCAAGCGGGCGAACGGCCGCAATGTGACGTATCCGGACGGCCGCAAGCTGAATCTTGGCTCGTCAGGACCGGGAGCGCCGCCGGAGAAATAGATTTTGATATTGACGAAACCGGGGATAGCCGCGAATTACGCGGATTACGCGAATGGGCGCATTAAAGATTCCTTGATGCGCCCATTCGCGTAATCCGCGTAATTCGCGGCTATCCCCGGCTTGTGGAGGTTCCAGTGTTGAAACATTGCATCGGCGCGGCGCTTCTTGCATGTCTGTATCTCGCCGGAACGGCTTCAGCGCAGCCCAACGATTACAGCAATCCTAAATCCTGGCTCTGCCGGCCGGGCGGACACGACGCCTGCGACATCGACCTCACGACGACAGTAGTACAGGCCGACGGCAAGTTAACTAAAGAGAAGTGGACCGCGGATCCGAACGCGCCGATCGACTGTTTCTATGTGTATCCGACCGTGTCAACCGATCCCACGCAGAACAGCGACATGACCGCGGATGCGGCGGAGTTGAACGTCATCCGGCAGCAGTTCGCGCGCTTCGCGTCGAAGTGCCGTCCGTACGCGCCGCTGTATCGGCAGATCACATTGGCAGGACTTCGCCGCGCTTTGGCCGCGGGTGGCGGTGGAGGCGCCGGCGCGCTGGCCAGCGGCATCCAGTACGACGACGTGCGCGATGCGTGGAACTACTATCTCGATCACGACAACAAGGGGCGCGGGTTTGTGCTCGTCGGTCACTCGCAGGGTTCGTTCATTCTGGCCGAACTCGTTCGCCGGGAAATCGACGGCAAACCCGTCCAGTCGCGGATGGTTTCCGCGATCCTGCTCGGTACCACCCTGGCGGTTCCGCGCGGCAAGGACGTCGGCGGCGCGTTCCAGCACGTGCCGTTGTGTCATTCGGCATCGCAGACCGGGTGTGTCATCACCTACGCTTCATACCGTTCGACGGTGAAGCCGCCAGCCGACACGCTGTTCGGCAAGGTTCCCGATCCGAACATGGTCGCGGCGTGCACGAATCCGGCGGCGCTCGGCGGGGGCAGCGGCAAGCTGCAGGCGTATCTCTCCACGAAAGGCAGCATGATCGTCGGGGCGACGCCGCCCAAACCGTGGGTCGTTCCCGAACGGCCAATCGAGACGCCGTTTGTGAGCGTTCCCGGACTGCTGACCGCGCAGTGCACGTCCAATGAGCACGCAACCTATCTCGAGGTGACCGTGCACGGCGATCCGTCCGATCCCCGCACCGACGACATCAACGGCGACCTTGGTGGAGGCGGCCAGGTTCTGGCGAACTGGGGGCTGCATCTCGTGGATGTCAACCTCGCGATGGGTAATCTCCTGGACATCGTGGGCCGGCAGGCGAAGGCGTGGCGGCGGTAGGGATACAAAACGCGGGCTAAAGCCCGCGACTACATTTTGGAACCATCTCGTCTCCCAATGTAGTCGCGGGCTTTAGCCCGCGTTACTTGACTTCGACCAACTCGATGGCCTCGTGGCTCGGGCCTTCAATCATGACGGCGCGCAGGTCGCCAAGCTTGTAAGGCTGTTCGAGGAACTTAACGCCTTCGGCGCGCAGCTTTCGAATCCAGCCATCGAGATTGTTTACACTCAGGGCGAAGTGATCGGCCAGATGACCGCGTGTGCTGACGAGGGGATGATCGTCCTGCCGGATGTATGAATTCAGAGACACGTCGCCGAACGTCACAGGCGCTGCCGCGGTTCGATACATACCTTCTTTTTCAAGTGCAGGCCAGGTCCTGTCTGTTCCGCGCGGCACTTTGCAGTTGCTTTCTGTGTACTGCGATCCGCGTGCGCCCAACTGCGCGTTGAGATGTTTCTGATACCAGAGCTGGTCGCAGAACGGATCATCCCGGTACATATGGACGTGATTGAATCGTTCGGCCGGCATGTTCCCCTGGTATTCGATGATCGCGGCTTCGGGGCCCTGCAGATAGGCGAAGCCTGCGCCGCCGGCGGGTTGAACGCCTTTGGCCTTCGCGTCGGCAATCTGCGTCTTCGTCAATCCCAGAACGCCGCCGGTGCCTGGCCAGGTGTCGCTGCTGACCAGCACGAATCCGCCTTCATCCGTCGTGTAGAGCGGAAGCAGCTTCACTTCCGGCCGCTGCTTGTAGGTTTCCATGTTTTTGCGCACGTCGGTCACGTGCCATCCAAAGTGCCAGATCGCGGTCTGCGGCTGCAGCGCCGGCTGGCGGTTTACCTTGGTGAACAGCACCAGCACGTTGTTCGGTGATTTGAGCGCGGGCGCCCCGGCGAACGTGATCTTCGAGGTGCTCGGGAATTGCCGTGTGTAGAAGTCGATCGCCGCTTCGGGATTGGTCGAATTCAGATGGAGATGGTGAAAGCCGGGCACGCCAAGCGGATCGGTTTGGCCCCATGCGAGGACGGCGGTAAACAGGACCGTTACAGTGAGAACCTTCGTGTTCATAGCTCTCCATCTCTGAACGCGGGCTAAAGCCCACGACTACATTGGGGACAAACGTGGTTCCCGGATGTAGTCGCGGGCTTTAGCCCGCGTTCCTACTTCTTAACGTACCTCTTCAACGCGCGCGGACCGACCTCCGCTCCGTAAACATTTCCCTGAGCATCGACAGCAACCCCTTCCGCGGCGCTCGTTCCGGTCGCGTTCTCCACGGGATCCGGGATGAAATACTTCAATGATCCGTCTTTGGCGCTGCCAATCCGGATGCCCCGCGTCCAGCCGTCGTGGTTTCGCGACACCGACACGGACTCGGAATCCGCCACATAAATGTTATCGTTCTTATCGATGTAAACCCCGCTGGGCCGGCTGAACTGTTTCCACTCTGCGATGAACTTGCCGTCCTGGTCGAAGATCTGGATGCG
>Ga0137403_10008871_pt1 | contig 11225 bp, 10 predicted proteins | sample CZOMad2_1_16fung_FD_122057 | JGI IMG/M metagenome (GOLD analysis project Ga0137403, IMG submission 122057) | Vadose zone soil fungal communities from Angelo Coast Range Reserve, California, USA - CZOMad2_1_16fungal (Hybrid Assembly) | ecosystem: Environmental > Terrestrial > Soil > Vadose zone...
AAGAGCCCCTTCATCGTGTTCGACGACGCCGATCTCGACAGCGTGGTCGAGGGCGTGGTGGACGCGATCTGGTTCAACCAGGGACAGGTGTGCTGCGCGGGGTCGCGGCTGCTGGTGCACGAGGGGATCGCGGAGCGGCTGGTCACGAAGCTCAGAGCGCGCATGGAAAAGCTGCGGGTCGGCCCCCCGCTCGATAAGGCGATCGACATGGGCGCGATCGTCGCGCCGGTGCAGCTCGAGCGCATCCGCTCGCTGGTGAACACAGGGGTCGAAGAAGGCGCGACCATGTGGCAGCCGTCGTGGGCCTGCCCGACGGACGGCTACTTCTATCCCCCGACGCTGTTCACGAACGTCTCGCCCGCCGCCACCATCGCCCAGGTCGAGATCTTCGGGCCGGTGCTCGTCTCAATGACCTTCCGCACGCCGGCCGAGGCCGTGGAGCTCGCCAACAACACGCCGTACGGACTGGCGGCGAGCGTGTGGACGGAGAACATCAACTTGGCGCTCGATGTGGCGCCCAAGATCAAAGCGGGCGTCGTGTGGGTCAATTGCACCAATCTGTTCGACGCGGCTTCGGGGTTCGGGGGATACCGGGAATCGGGGTTCGGGCGCGAGGGCGGGAAAGAGGGGATGTGGGAGTATTTGAGGGAGCAGGGAGCGGGGAGCAGGGAGCAGTCTCGTTCGAAGCCGAATACACGCTCCAAGGCCCGGACCGCCAAGGAGCGTACTGCTCCCCGCTCCTTGCTCCCTCCAATGGACCGCACCTACAAGCTCTTCATCGGCGGCGCGCAGGTCCGCCCCGATCAAGGCTACAGCCGGAAAATCCTGGCGCCGTCGGGCGCGCTGCTGGCCGAGGTCGCGGAGGGGAACCGCAAGGACATCCGGAACGCCGTCGAAGCGGCGCACGCCGCGGACGGGTGGGCGAAGTCGAGCGGCCACAATCGCGGGCAGGTCTTGTACTATCTCGCCGAGACCCTGGCGCAGCGGGCCGACGAGTTCGCGGAGCGGATCTCCACCATGACGGGTCACGCTGTCGGCGACGGACGCGGCGAAGTAGACGCGAGCATCGCGCGTCTGTTCTCCTACGCCGCGTGGGCCGACAAGTACGACGGGGCCGTGCACCAGACCCCGATCCGGGGCGTCACGCTCGCCATGAACGAACCGGTAGGCGTGATCGGCATCGCCTGCCCCGAAGAGGGTCCGCTGCTGGGGTTCGTATCGCTCGTGGGCCCGGCCGTCGCGGTGGGCAACACGGTGATCGCGATCCCCTCGGAGGCTCACCCGCTCGCCGCCACCGAGCTGTACACCGTGCTCGATGCCTCGGACGTGCCCGCCGGCGTGATCAACATCGTCACCGGGGCCAAGGACGCGCTCGCGAAGGTGCTGGCGGAGCACGACGACGTGGACGCCGTGTGGTACTTCGGCAGTCAGGCGGCCGGCGCCGAGGTCGAGCGGGCGTCAACGGGAAACATGAAGCGGACGTGGGTCGAGTGGCATGCGAGGGAATGGATGGACGCCAAGCAGGGGGAAGGAAGGGAATTCCTCAGGGAATCCACGCAAGTGAAGAACATTTGGATTCCCTACGGGGAATAGGACAGGCAACGACTAGACGCACAGACGCACAGAGGTGAACAGATAAGGCAGGGGCCAGGAAAGCATCTCCTGGCCCCTTATGCGTTCATGCCGCCAGACGTTTGCCGTCGGCGGGCGCCGGTTTGACCTTCATACGCTGCCAGCGGTTGCAGATCGGGCAGCCCATATAGGTGCGGCCGAGCCAATCGGTTTCGTACTGTTGTGGATGCCGGCACGCGCTCGGCGCCCGGCGTTTCGTGACATCGCGTCTCTTGGTCGTCATAGGCATCTCGCCACCTGGCCGTGACGGTGTGTAAACCACCGATGCCGCCCTGAAGTTCCCGCTCCTGGCGCCTCACCCCGGCGTCAAATACCCCTCATCCCACGCGATCCCGAACTGACCGTTGCAGTTGGCGCATTGCATGTCTTGCGTGTACCCGGTGATGGGCGCGCGGGTGCGGCACACGGGGCAGACCGCGTAACGGGAGCGCCAATGCTCCGGCAGGTTGTCGGCGTTCGCAGGGCGGGGCACGACGGTCCAGTGGCGTGGTCGGGAGAAGAGCGTTTGCAGAAAACGTCGCGGAACCCGGACCCGTTCGCGCCGCGGCACCTGGAGGACGGCGTCCTCCGGCGTCAGGCCCACGACGCGATACCAGGCACCGCGCCTGAGGCCGCAGCTCACGTCCTGTTTCAAACGGGCCCAGGCCCCCGGCAGGGCGTCTCGGACTGGCTCCATGTCTGCAACCTGAAGGGGCAAGGGGAGGCTGTCAATTAGGGAAAGTACGGTGTAGACTCGGGCGAGCACCCTGCCTCCTTCAGGGGATTCCGGTGTCAGGTCGTCGTCATCGGAGGGCTCATTTTCGGGCTGCGCCGCTACATGACACGTCCGTAACAGGCAGGTTCGTTCTCGACCCCTCGCTTCGTGAGGTTCGCATGGTTGGCGTCAGGTTCTCGCGCCCCGCGATGTGGCTCACCGCCGTGACGCTCACGCTGGTGGCCTGCGGTGTGGGTGCGCCCTCCCCACCAATTCAGGTCCCGGTTCCGAGCACCGCGGCCGAGGCACCCACCGGATTCGACAACCGGAGCAACGGCGCGGGCAATGACTCCATCCACCAAGCCGATCAGGAAGCATTCGACGAGGTGGAAGAAATCGCGGATGGCTTGGGACCACTCTACAACGCGCAGGCCTGCCGCGAGTGCCATCAAAACCCCACCTCGGGCGGAGCGAGTCAGATCACGGAATTGCGGGTGGGTCATCTGGGACCGGATGGGCGGTTCCGCAACGCCGACATCCCGATCGCGCGCGGGACGGTTGTCATCTCCGGTCGCACGCTCGTCAACGATCGGGCCATTTGCCCGAACGCGGCGTTCCCGGACTCCGAGATTCAAGAGCGGGTGCCCGACACGGAGACGATTCGCACGAGGCGCGCGTCCCTCAACCTGTTGGGCGACGGCCTGGTGGAAGCCGTCGCCGACGAGACGCTGATCGAGATCGCGCGCGTGCAACGCCGGACGACGCGCGGCACGATCCGCGGTCAGGCGCTCTATGTACCGATCCTGGAAGCCCCGGGGGAGACGCGCATCGGGCGGTTCGGCTGGAAGGATCAGCACGCCAGTCTGCTCTCGTTCTCGGCCGATGCCTACCTCAATGAGATGGGCATTACCAGCCGGCTGTTACCCGACGAAGTGACCACGTTATGCAATACGGTATCCGAGCCGAACAATACGACCGACTCCTCCGGGCTTGCGGACATCGACCGGTTCGCCCGCTTCCTGCGGGCCACCAAGGCGCCCGCCCGCGACACGCTGCTGGCCGCGACCCCGGCGGCGCGACGCGGGTCGGAATTGTTCGACGCGATCGGCTGCGCCACCTGTCACGTCCGCACCCTGGTGACGGCTGCCGCCGGGACCGTCCTCAACGGCGGCACGGACACCATCCCGCCGGCGCTGGGCGAGAAGGCATTTCACCCCTTCGGCGATTTCCTGCTGCACAATGTCGGCACCGGCGACGGGATCGTCATGGCGATGCCGGAGCACTATGGGCCGGCCGTCTATAAGGTCGCGTGGAGGGAGTTTTCGATCGACAGTGTCGGCCGCACCAGGAACAAGGTGCGCACGGCCCCGTTGTGGGGGGTGCGCCTGCGCCCGCGGCTCATGCATGACGGGGCGTCGTTGACGTTACGCGACGCTATCGTGCGGCATCGGGGTGAAGCGAGCGGGGTGTCCAACCGTTTTGGTAAGCTGACCCAAAGCGATCAGGAAGCCATCCTCGCATTCCTGAAGTCTTTGTGACGGCCCCGGCAGAGAGCAGGGGGCTGAATGCGTTGGGCAGATTGACGTTGGGAAGTCGGGGCGCCGGGATTTGAACCCGGGACCTTCTGGTCCCAAACCAGACGCGCTACCGGACTGCGCTACGCCCCGTCGTAATACTAGGCCACAGTGAACAGTCTCAGACGCACAGAACAGACACGCCGAAGCGCCGAAGCGCTGCTAACAACCTAGTGACGCCACGCCAAAAAGCCACGCGCGGGGTACCTAACCGCCATGACCCCCAAACATTTTCCCGGCCCGCGCCGGGCGGTCCCGCCCGCCCTCGACGACCACGTCCGTATCGTCCCCCTTTGGGTTCCGAAGGAACTCGTCGCTCCTGCTCCCGGGATCAAGGCGCCCCCCGGGACCGAGCTCACCTACCGCGGCGGCCCGCTGCTCGCCGCCGTCGAAGTCTTCACGGCATACTGGGGACAGGCGTGGAACACGACCGCTCAGCAGAGCGTGATCACCACCCTGAACGACTTCTTTCGGTTTATCGTCGCGAGTCCGTACGTGGACCAGCTGGGCGAGTACGACGCGCCACCGTACAAGATCGGCCGGGGCCGGTGGGTCGGGACGACGACCGTCACCTCGCCCGAACCCGGGCCCAATGTGACCGACTCCGCCATCCGCCAGATGCTCCAGAAGCAACTCTCCGGCACGACAGCCTTTCCTGCCGTCGGGCCGAACACCCTGTATTTCGTCTTGCTCCCGCCCGGCGTCTCGGTCGTCGCGGGCGGCGACCGCTCGTGCCAGGCGTTCTGCGGCTACCACGACCACATCGATACCAAAATCTTCTACGCGGTGGTCCCCTACCCCAACTGTGCCGGTTGCCTGGGTGGCGTCGGGCCACCTGACGCGCTCACCTCGATCTGCTCGCACGAACTGGCCGAAGCGGTGACCGATCCGGTCCCCCCGCAAGGATGGTACGACGACAGTCAGGGTGAGATCGGGGACGTGTGCGCCTGGCAGAACAAAAAGCTGGGGCCTTACACGGTGCAGCTCTTGTGGTCGAACCGGACGCGAGGTTGCGTCTGATTCGCTACTTCGAGCGCCGCACCAACACCTCCACCAGCGCCCGGATCGCCCGCCCGCGATGCGACACACGCTGCTTGGCGGGCAGCGGCGCCTCGGCGAAGCTCAGCCCGAGATCGCTCGAGAAGAACAGCGGATCGTAGCCGAAGCCGCCGCTGCCGCGGGGCTCCGTCAGGATCCGCCCGTCGCACGTCGCCTCGACCAGCTGCGGCTTGGCGAGCGGCGTCTCGAGATACGCCACCACGCAGCGGTAGCGCGCCGTACGCTGCTCGTCGGGAACACCCGCCAGCCGCTCGAGCAGCAGCGCGTTGTTCGCCGCGTCTCCGGACCCCGCCGCATGCATCTGCGCCCAGCGCGCGGAGAACACCCCCGGCGCCCCGTCGAGCGCGTCCACCTCGAGCCCTGAGTCCTCGGCGAGCGTCGCGATGGTGCCGCGCTTCGCGAAGTAGCGCGCCTTGGCGACCGCGTTCTCGGCGAAGCTCGTACCGCGCTCGAGATCCGCTTCATCCGGTAGCCGCTCGAGAAACTGGTCCACCGGAAACGTCAGCTGAAACGGGAGGCCGGTGAACAGGTCCCGGATCTCCCGGATCTTGCCCTCGTTGCGGGTGGCGACCAGCAGCTTCATCGCGGACTCGTTCACGCAGGCTTGCCGCGCAGCCGCGCGAGCAGTGCGGTCGTCGACGCACCCGGTACGAGCGGCACCCGGACGATCCGCCCGCCCCGCGCTTCGACCTGGTCCGCCCCGACGATGGCGGCGCGCGCATAGTCCGCCCCCTTCACGAGCACATCGGGGCGGAGCCGCTCGATCAGCACGAGCGGCGTCTCCTCGTCGAACAGCACGACGCAGTCCACGCAGGCGAGCGCGGCGAGCAGGCGGGCCCGCTCCCGCTCGGGCACAATGGGGCGGTCGGCCCCCTTCTCCAGCCCTCGCACCGACGCGTCGCTGTTCACGCCCACCACCAGCGCTCCACCCTCGGCCCGCGCCGCTTCGAGCAGCGCCACGTGCCCGACGTGGAGCAGGTCGAACACGCCGTTCGTGAATACGACGGGACCCTGCTGCCGCTCGCGCCACCGCGCGGCGTCCGCGAGCGTGCGCACCTTCTCGCCGGTGCTCACGGAACCGAGTCCTCGTCCAGCGTGGCGCCCCGCCCCCGCAGGGTCCACTGCAACAGCGGCGGCGTCACGAGCGTCGTGGCGATGACGACGAACAGGATGGCGCTGAACAGCCGGCCCGAGAGAATGCCCGCCGTCAACCCGATCTGCGCGAAGATCAGCCCTACCTCACCGCGCGGGGCCATCCCCACGCCGACCGCCGGCCGGTTGAACCGCCGCCACGGGACTGCCCAACCGCTCGCGAATTTGCCGACAATGGCGATGACGAGCAGGGTGCCGCCGATCGCCAGGGTCTGATGGCTCTCGGGCAGGAACGGGTTCCACACGCGCGGGTCTACGGCGGCGCCGATGTTCAGGAAGAAGATCGGGGTGAAGATGTCGGCGACCGGCTTGATCTGGTCCTTGATGTTGTCGAATTGATTCGTTTGGGACAGGATGAGCCCCGCGGCAAACGCCCCGATAATGAGCGCCGTGCCGGCGCGATCGGCCAGCACACAGAGCAGCAGCAGGAACGCGAAGGCCGACACGACCAGTATACCGCGCACCCGCATCCGGTCGACCACGCCGAACAGTCGCGGGGCGAGCTTGAGTCCGATCCACAGGGCTGCAGACAGGAACGCGACCGCCACACCGAGGATGCGCAGCGCGCCCTGCAGACTGAACGCCGTTCCGGCCGCGAGTCCCGAGACCACGCCCAGGATCACGAGTCCGATGACGTCGTCGATCACCGCGGCACCCAGGATCAGGCGCGCCTCCAGGCTGTGCAGCACCTGGAGGTCCTTGAGCACGCGCCCGGTGATCCCGACCGAGGTGGCGGTGAGGGTCGCGCCCACGAAGATGGCGGTCGTCAGCGGGTCGGCGGACGTGTGCTCGTACCCGTGCCAGCCGGAGCGCCAGTACAGGAAGCCCAGGACGAACGGCACTGCGACACCCACGACCGCGACCGCCGTCGCGGCGGTCCCCACCCGCATCATGGCTTTGAGATCGGTCTCGAGCCCGATCTCGAACAGCAGCACGACGACCCCGACCTGGGCGAGCAGCCGAAACACCGGTGTGAGCGGATCGTCGGCGCCGATCGGGATGACCTTGAGAAACCCGGCGCCGAGCAGGATGCCCGCCAGGAGCTCGCCCATCACGGCCGGCTGCCCCAGGCGCTCGAATGCCTCGCCCGCGAACTTCGCGGCGAGCAGCATGATCGCGAACGCCGTGAAAAAGCGCGCGACGTCGATCTCGCCGGCCGCCCCGAGCACGAGGGGCAGGCCTGCGGCCAGGGCCCACAGGGGCGGGCTAAAGCGGCTGCGTCGCCTTGGGATGGAAGTTGAAGGTGTGGTTGAACAGCGGGAGCTGGACCGTCTCGCTGTACTCGGTCTCGATCACGATCTCCCGCGGCGACGCCCGCCGCGCGATTTTAATCTGCTGGGCCTCGGGCGGGAGACCGATATCCTGCGCGGCGGCCTGGATGCGGCGGCGGATCGTGCCGTCGTCGAGGGAGGGGGCAAGCTGGGCCTGGGTCTGCATCTCGTCGAGCAGGCGATAGTACCGGAAGAACAATTCACCGATGTTGACGCCGTAGTACAACGCCCCGACCAGAAAGAGCAGCGAGACGAGGCAGCCGGTGGAGCTGGCGCCGCGCCGGCCGCGGAGCACGCGCGTCACCATTGCGACTGGGCCCCGTCGACCAGGTCGTTGACGAGCTTCTCGAGAGCGATCTTGCGGCCCGCGGCTTCCTGGGGCGGCGCGTAGTCGCCGGTCTCACTGAGCCCCTGCCGCTGCCACAGCGTCTTGCCTTCCCGCTGATCGAGAATCTCGACGTCGATGCTGATCTGGACCTGGCGCTGCGTGACATCGGTGCGGCCCTGGCCCGCCCGGTACGCTGCCGGCATGTCGGGGTCGTAGCGGGTGACCTTGCCGCGCACCACCGCGTCCGCGTTGCTCTCCCCCGCGATGCGGAGCCCGAGCCGACGCTGGAACGCTTCGAGCACCGCGTCGTTCACTTCCTTCGTGAGCGCCGGCTCGGCGGTCTGGTTGTCGAACGGCAGAATGGCGACGGTCTTGATGTTCGGCAGGCCGCCGCCGGCGAAGCCGTACAGGCAACCGCTGAGCGCGAGGCCGAGCGCGCTAACGGCGCCCGCGCCAAATCGCAGGATCGAGCACCGCGGCCGTGTCCACCGAGACCACCGTAAGCTCAAACCGAGCCCTCTCCTCCGGAAAATCCATGCGGGCGCGCGCCGGCGTCCGCTGAGCGTCGAATTCGGTGCGACTGCGCGCCAACACCTTGCCCTCTCGTCGCCACTCCGCCTCGAGCACGCGCGCGCCGCCGCGCGTGTCGCGGTAGTCGAGCGTGTCACCGTCCTGCGCGAACCGCCAGAGCCGGACGCTCGAATCGGCGCGACCACTGCCGAATACCAGCGCGTCCGGCGCCGGTGGCCGCGCGATGCCGAGCGCCGCCCACAGCATCCGCACCGCCGGGACCAATGAGCGGAAGTTCTTCTCCGGATCCGCCCAGATCGTCGAATCGGCGACGATCGCAGCGGCGCCCGCGCCGAATCCCAGCGGCCCCACGTAATCGAACCGCAACGAATCCGGCGGTGCGAGGCGCGCCTGACCGCGCCCGCCCCACCGCTTCTGGTCGTCCTGATACTTCCACCGGAACCGGATCGCGGTGTAGTGCATCGGCAGCGAGGCCCGACTCCAGGCGACGGCGGAGTCCCGATCCACCCGGGCCAGCGGCTGCGGCACCAACGGCGCGGGCGGGCGCGGGCAGCCGGCCAGCAGCGCACAGGCGGCAATGTAGGAGAGTGCTATCCGCGGGTCAAGCGGAAAACGTTGCGGTCTCAACAGTTAAACCCGGAAGCGGTCACCGATGGATGCTCCGAATACGCTCGCCCTGCCCGATCGCATCGAGCGCGCCGAGCCCCGAGACCACCCGGCCGAACACCGTGTAGGTGCCGTCCAGATGCGGCTGCGGTGAGTGCGTAATGAAGAACTGACTGCCGCCGGTGTCGGGCCCCGAGAGCGCCATGCCGACCGTCCCCGTCTCGTAGCGCACTGGGTTCACTTCGTCGCGCAACGCGAAGCCGGGGCCGCCCCATCCGTCGCCTCTCGGGTCGCCATCCTGCACGACGAAGTTCGGGACCACGCGGTGCCAGGTCGATCCGTCAAAGTAGCGCCGGTCCACGAGAGACAGGAAGGCCGCGACCGTCAGGGGCGCCTCGGCGGGGAGCAGCTCCACTACGACGGGACCCTGCTCGGTCTCGATGGTGACCCGGGGACCCGGCCTGCCGCGCCGCGCGGGCAGGAGATAGCGTCGCGCGACGGCGCGATAGTCTGCGAGCGGGCGGCCCGTGGCGATCGGGGCCACCGGACCCCAGCGCGCGGCGGCGTCCGGCAGCTTTTCCGCCGCCAGCCGGCGCACGAGGTAGTCATCCGCGCGGGGCACACGCGCCACGAAGCGCGTCGCCACGGCCGTCCGGGCGTCTGGCCCCGTGCCGGCGATGGCGGCGAGCGCCGCGACCGCCGAAAGACGAGCGTCGTTGAACGAATCAGCCGCGGCGCGCAGGTACGCGTCGGTCAGCCGGTCGACGTCGTCCAGGACCGGGCGACGCGCGAGTAGATCGGCGGCGACGCTGCGGACCGCGGCGTCGGCATGCTGGAGCAGCGAGCGCGCGCGCGGGCTCAGGCTCGAGTCGCTGTCGGGCACCAGACGCTGCAGCGCCTGCAGCGCCTGGACCGCCACGCGGCCGTCGGGGTCAGCGAGCTGCGCCTCGACCCGGCCGCGGTCTCGTGCCGCTCCGAGCGCTTCGACTGCGACGCTGCGCCAGCGCCAGTCCGCCCCGCCCGTGAGGAGGGCCGTCGCGGTCGCGACGCCGGCGGCGCTATCCGCTTGGGCGAGCGCGATCGCCGCCTGCCGCCGGAGCGCGAACGTCGCGCTCGCCAGTCCGGGCCGGAGCGCCGCGACGGCCCGCGCGCCACCGAGCACGCCGAGCGTCGTCTCCGCCTGGACGGCGACGTTGAGATCCGGGTCCGCCGCGAGCGGCAGCGCCAGCGCGGCGAGGGTGCTGTCGTGAAACGTGGCGAGCGCGCGGAGCGCATTCACGCGCACGTGCGCATCGCGATCGCCCAAGAGCGGCCTGATGCGGCCCACCACGTCCTGCGGGGAGACGTGCGCGCTGTCGGTGAGCACGCGACTCAATCCGCGCAGCGCCGCCGCGCGCACCGAGGCCTCGGCGTCGGCGAGCGCCTCGAGCAGCGTCGGCGCGCCGCGTACCGTGCGGAGCCGGGCGAGCGCGTAGACCGCGTTGCGGCGCGCGCCGGGATCGGCATTCCGGGCGTGCGTCATCAACGCCGCGATCGGCGCGCGCGCGCCGAGGCGCCACGCTTCGAGCAGCGCGGCGCGCTGCACCGCGGTGGCCGACGCGCCGGATCCCAGGAGAACAGTCAGCGCCGCGGCCGACTCGTCCCCGCCCGTCTTGGCGATCGCGGTGACGGCCTCAGGCTGTACGGGGGCGAACGCAAGCAGGGCGGCGATGGCGCGAGGTTGCTTCAGCAAGCCGAGTGCGAATGCCGCCGCGGCCTGCACGGCCGGCGCCGAGTCCCCGAGTGCGTTGATGAGCGGGTCGAGCGCCTGCGCATCGCCGATCCGCCCCGCGGCGAGCGCCGCCTGGCGCCGCACGAACGGGTCGGAATGATAGAGCGTCTCGCGGAACAGCGCTGTGTCGTACACGCGCGTGTCCGCGGCGGCGAGGAGGCGGGCCAACCCGTCCACCACACCCTGGTCCCGCTGCGCCGCGGCGGGGCCGCACAGCGACAGGGCCGTCAGCGACAGCGCGAGCGCCCTAGAGGCGCACCGGATCCGGAATCGGCTTGAGCAGGTCGAGGACATGCTGCGGCATGCGCGTCACGGTGTGTTGGTGAGTGAGGGAGACGAGCGACGTCACGCCCGTCGCGAGCAGCTCGCCCGTCCCCGCCCGCTCGACCGCGTAGCCGAAGGTGACGCGCCGGGACGCGAGCTCGCGCACCCAGCAGCGCACCTGCACCAGGTCGTCGTAGCGGGCGGCGGCGCGGTAGCGGATGTTGACTTCGGAGACGGCGAGGTAAACGCCCTGCCCCTCGAGCTCCTTGTAGGTCAGCCCCGTCTCGCGCATCAGCTCGGTGCGCGCGCGGTCGAACCAGATCAGGTAGTTGGCGTGGTAGAC
>Ga0137403_10008872_pt1 | contig 11225 bp, 9 predicted proteins | sample CZOMad2_1_16fung_FD_122057 | JGI IMG/M metagenome (GOLD analysis project Ga0137403, IMG submission 122057) | Vadose zone soil fungal communities from Angelo Coast Range Reserve, California, USA - CZOMad2_1_16fungal (Hybrid Assembly) | ecosystem: Environmental > Terrestrial > Soil > Vadose zone...
ACCGGAGACTCACTCAGCCCGTCAACTTTGCCGACGACCAAAAGTACAATAAGGGTCTATTGATGAATTAATGCGGATCAACGGTAGCTGGGCATTGGCAAACTGTGATTTCAGCGTGTAGGCATGGCCCACTGTTCCGTGCCACTCGTTCATGACCTTTTGACACATTGCAGATGGCATCGTAGTCTGCACGGGCAGCAAGGCGGTAATGGCAACACCGTAGACCGCGCCGCACTCCGCGCACTGAAATTCATCTATGGAACTTTGCCAAGCTTGCGTCATCACGCGAACATGCGCCTACGGCGAACTCATGCAAGACTGAATACTGTGCAATGAGTTTGCTCCATGGCAGCGATCGCGTGTGATTAGAAATCAAGTGAGGGGTGCTGTCGTATCCTGGAATTCACGATCCGTTGACACTGCCAACCGTTTGACACTCCCAAAGCGGCACGCCGGAATACAATGGCGAGCTCCAATGTGGGGATCGAACGATGGCTAACAATCCGGATCATGGCCTTGCCGAAAGCGCGCGCCGCGTTGTCATCGGTTAGCGCCATGCGCCCGGCGATCTCACGGTTGCTGCCATCGGCGTTGTGAATGGAAAAGTAATAAATCAGCACCGCGCACCGTAGGCCGGGAAGTTGATTTCCGTGTGGTCAATATTGCTCACCTGCCGATCAGGAATCATTTCGAACGATCGCCGCTTGTGATTGCAACTAGCCGACCTTGACAGTCAGCAATGTGCGGCATGGCAGAATTGTGTTGTAGTGGCCTTGTCGCGGGAGATTGAAATGAAAAAGGTAGCTCTTGCGTTAGTGCTGTTCACCTCGCCAGCGTTTGCACAAACTCCGAATCTTGCCGGTGCACCTCCAGCAAGCAATGTTGCGAGTCCGGTGGTGTGTCTGCCGATAGGCAAAACTTCAAAGGGGGACTTGGTGTACGCAATGGACTGCCGCGATATTCCCGTTGAGAAAACTGCGATGCCACCTGTATCGCCAAGTGTGCCGTCAAGTGCGCCGCCAACCGTGCCGGAAAGTAAGTAAGAAAAGGGCGCCAAGTTTCGGACTGATTTTGGCGATCGGCTTCGATCTATCACCTAGCGTCACGCCGCAGAAGCGAGGACTGCCACGACCGATGCAGTTCCTTCGTGCTTTCGTGCATTGGGATCGCGAAAGCCGACCAATTGTCTTGGCCCTCCGGGTTCAGGTTTTCGGTACATTCAAGACGTTTATTGCGCGCCGTTGATCATTGCTGAACAGCTCGAACAGATGATAACCTCACTGAGGCAGGGGCATGTTGATCAAAGAGCGAGGAACGATGCGATGTGCGCAGGTGACGACAAGACGTGTCCGGAATTTGAACTGCACCACCGAAAATTCAAGGAAACGCTCGATCGTGAGCGACGGTCGTTCCTGAAGTCGAGCTTCGCCGCAGCCGGCGGCGCAGCGGCGCTCACCGCCGGCGGTATTTCGCTGGTGACGCCGGAGATGTCGGCCGCCGCCGAGAGGCATCAGCCGGCCAAGCGCGCCTATCATCATTTGCCCGCAAACGCCGACACGGTGCATTGGGGTTATTTCAGCAAAAAACTGAAGCCGCAGGTCGAGATCGATTCAGGTGACTTCATCACCATCGAGGCGTTGACCCACCATGCCAATGACGACGCCGAGCGCATGGTCAAGGGCGATCTCGGTGCCGAGAGCGTATTCCTGTGGACCAAGGAGAAGAAGGGTGTCGACCGGCGGGGCGCAGGGCCGATGGATGCTTCGCTGTTCGGTCGCGGTGCCGGCGAAGGCCTGGGCGTCCATATCCTCACTGGACCGGTCTACGTCCGCGGTGCCGAGCAGGGTGATGTGATTGAGCTGCGGATCATCGATGTCGCGCCTCGGCCCTGCGCCAATCCAAAATATCCCGGCAAGGCGTTCGGCAGCAACGCGGCGGCATGGTGGGGCTTCCACTACAAGGATCTGCTTACCGAACCCAAGCCTCGCGAAGTCATTACCATCTACGAGGTAGATGCCACCGGAGAACGTAACTGGGCGAAAGCGATATACAATTTCAGATGGACGCCGCAGACGGATCCATCCGGTGTGGTGCATAAAACCATCGACTATCCGGGCGTCCCGATCGACCACGGCACTATTCAGGAAAACCATGGCATCCTGAAGAACGTTCGTATCCCGATACGGCCGCATTTTGGCGTGATCGGGCTGGCACCCAAAGAGGCTGACATGGTCGATTCGATTCCGCCGAGCTACACCGGCGGCAACATCGATAATTGGCGGATCGGCAAAGGCGCGACCATGTATTATCCAGTCGCGGTTGAGGGTGGCCTGCTGTCCGTTGGCGACTCGCATGCCTCGCAAGGCGATTCCGAATTGTGCGGTACAGCGATCGAATGCTCGCTGAATGGCACCTTCCAGATCATTCTTCACAAGAAGGCCGATCTGGCCGGCACCGCGCTCGAAGCTCTCGATTATCCGATGCTAGAGACTCAAAACGAGTGGCTGGTGCACGGCTTCAGCTTTGCCAATTACCTCAACGAGCTCGGAGCCAAGGCGCAATCCGATATCTACTCGAAATCGTCGGTCGATCTCGCCTTGCGCGATGCGTTCCGCAAGATGCGCAAGTTCCTGATGACGACTAAGAAGCTGACGGAGGATGAGGCAATCTCTCTTATCACAGTCGGCGTCGACTTCGGCATCACCCAGGTGGTTGACGGCAACTGGGGCGTCCACGCGGTCATCAAGAAGGACATCTTCGCTGGTGGCGAGGCCTGATCCATTTCTGCCTGCGTAAACCATCTACGGAAACGACGTTTACAACCGGAAGGCCAAATACTGCGCCCGCGGACCAAGCCGTCGCACCAGAATGAGATAGCCAGTTTACCCCACCCCATGGGGCGAAACACTTTTTTGGCTCGTGAAGCACTGGAATCCGCGGGCCAACCCCGAAGCGAGCCCGTGAGGACGCCCCAGAGAACGGCGCTCAGCCCCACGATCCCGCCGACGCTTCTCGCGATCGCCGACGAGGTGATCGAGTGAGAAGGCTACTTCCGTTGTTGGCACTTAGCCGCCATTGCCCGCTTGTCAAATGTCCGCTTTGCAGGAATAGGCCGGACACGGTCGTACGAAGTCAAGCTTCGCCTCATCCGGCCGCCGACAGGAGCACGCCGCGCCCTCCGATGGTCTTGTAGAGCGTTTTGATCTAGCATGAGGTTGGGGCGACATTCGAACTTCACGTCGTGTGGACGGCGATCGTGCGGTCCGGCCGCGAAGCTCCAGCGCGTACAACGGGCGGAGCCGCCCCCCTGGGCGGCGTGAGGTCGCCGTGGGCCGTGCTGGCGTGGGCGGCGCTGCTGGTGACGATCGTCGTGTCGTTCAGGCCGGCGGTCCCGGTCATCTGGGGCGACACGCCGCCCTTCGTCGAATCTGCATTTCGCACGCTCGAGGCCGGAAGGCCGACCGTGGCGGGTGGGCGCGATCCGGGCTACCCGGTCTTGCTGGCCGTGATGTTCACGTTCGAAGGCGACCTCGGGACGGTGGTGCGCTTGCAGCATGGACCATCCTGATGCTGGCGCTTGCAGCGACCGCCCAATCAGCGACCCGCAACGCCCTTGGGCTCGTGCCGATCATTCTCGTGGCGATGTATCCGGGCCTGCTGCTGTTTAGGAACGTCCTCACCGCAGATCTTCTCTTTGCGGTCTTCCTCAATCTGGCGGTGGCTGGATTGCTCGTTGCCACCTGCGTCGGCAAAGCGTCGCGGTGCTGCGCGGTCGCTACCTCCATCCTGTGCGCGGCGCTCGCGGCGTGCTTCAGATCGCAGGGACTCCTGGTCCCAATCGCCGCCGTCCTGCTGGGCGTCCACCTCGCTCGGCCAGACACGTCCGCGCGCCTTGCCGTGATTGCCGTGTCCGTCGCGGCGGCGCTGGCGCTTCTCGCCGCCGGATCCCGGTTCGGGGCTTCTAGCTCCGACCAAGCCTCGACCGTGTTCGTCCCCAAGACGTTGTTCTGCAATCACCTGAACATCGTGCTTGCAAGCGACGCGGCGCGACGCGAGATCGCGTCGGCGGCCGGCGACCGCGCCGACGCCACGTTGGCGCGGCTTGTCGCCGACTTCCGCGCCGAGCCGGGTCGCTGGCCCGTGCTCGGATTCTTCGGCGACGCGTGCCTCTTCGACACCGCGCTGGATCGAGACGTCGCCGACGATACCGGGGATGCCGTTGGCGCGGCCGCAGTCTATCGGCGCATTTTCCAGGCCGCCGTGCGCGACCGGCCGCTGGACTACGCGGGCAAGTTCGTCCGTCAGATGGCCTACGGGGCGTCGGTCGCATGGCCGCCCTACGGACTTGACCCCGCCATAGGGGTGTCGACCGACGACGTGCCGCTCGTGTCCGACATCATGACGCGGCGCGGCCGCGCAGCTCAGCCGATCGACCTGCAAGGCGGACCAGTTCGGATCGGCCTATTGTCCGATCTCCCAGGGGTCTCCCGCCATCTGTTCGAGGCATTGTCAACCGCCTTCGTTATCGCCGTCATGTTTTGGACGGTGACCGCTGTGCGGCGTCAGCGCTCCCGGTTCTTGACGCGCGCAGGCATTGTGATCGTGATGTGGGTGGCTTCGATCGTGACCGCCGCCGGCGCCCACACCCTCGACGTCTCGCGATATCTGGTTCCGGCAGTGCCGATGGTGGGCCTCACGCTGTCCCTTTTCGCCGTTGAACTGACCGAGACGATCGCATGCCTGCGGAGGGGCTGATCGCGCCACAGGCGAGCTCACGCGCGCAGAAAAATGCGAGCGCACGCTCGTGTAGAAGAAGTCCTTACGGGACACCGCTCGAGACAGATTGGGTGACATCTCTTATTCCGGGGGGCGCAGGGCCAAATAAGCAAGCCGCCGCAACTCGCGGCGACCACGCACGACGGTGTCAAGAATCATTCCGCTGAAGAAGCTAAGGAAGGCGAGTATCATGAGTCCTGTCGAAAGGACCGCGGTGGGCAAACGCGGCACTAAGCCGGTCGTAGCATATGTGACGGCAAGAGGCACCGCGATCACGATCGAAACGAATCCGAGCAACGCGCCAATGATACCGAAAAAAAGCATCGGCTCTTCAATTCGAAACAGCGTCAGGATGGTTAATAGGATGCGCCAGCCGTCGCGGAATGTGGAGAGCTTGGACGTCGAACCTTCCGGCCGTACTTTGTAAGCAGTCACGACCTCGGCCACCGGCATGTGCAACTCCAAAGCATGGATGCTGATCTCCGCCTCTACCTCAAAACCTTCCGAGAGAGCTGGGAAGCTTTTTACGAACCGGCGCGAGAATACGCGATAACCCGACAGGACATCGCTGAACGAGCGACCGAAGATGCGCGACAACATTCCAGTGAGGATCGCATTGCCGAGGCGATGGCCTGACCTGTACGCGGCATTAGCGATCGAACTTCGTACCCCAACCACCATGTCCAGCTGGCATTCGATCAACTTCCGTATCATCGTCGGAGCAGCCGAGGCGTCATAGGTCGCGTCGCCGTCGGCCATCACATAGACATCGGCATCAACGTCGGCAAACATCCGGCGGACGACGTTGCCCTTTCCTGGCGTCAGTTCGGTTCGAACTATCGCGCCAGCAGCGCGAGCTACATTCACAGTGCTATCAGTCGAATTATTATCGAAGACATAAATGACAGCGTCAGGCAAAGCCGCACGAAATGCTGTTACCGTGGCGCCGACGGCCGCCTCTTCATTGCGACAAGGAAGGATTACCGCCACGCTGTGTTGCTTCATGGCCTGACCATAAGGCCTGCAGTATGCGCTCAACCGACAGTTAACCGAAGCCGCCTGCCAATGCTGGCATCACCGCAAACCTCGGGTTGAACGCTGCTTCGTCGCCTGCTTGCCATTCGGCGTATGCGAGAGCTTCTGGAGCGTCTAGCATACTTAGCGGGGACGCGGTCTGCCCGGCTCAGGGAGTACGCCGGGCCGGGCTCTATCACCGTCAGTGAGTTGCCGAACGCGCTCTGGCACGTAAGCTTGATATCGGAACCCGTAGACCGGTAGGCCTTTGGCGTTCCGGCTATGAAAAACGATCTTCTTGGCCCTGCGTTCCAATCAGGCCGATATCGCCGGCGATTGTGACGCGGCGCTCGCCGGCACTCATCGGCGAGCCGGCCGTTGACGTTCAGCGTGTACTGGAACGCCTGCCCCGCCGGATGACCGCGTGGTGATCGCAGGCCTGTTGCGCGCGATCCCTGGCCAGAAGGTCGATCCGCAGCAACAATATCGGCGCTTTTCGGACATCGAAGCGATGACGACGAAGGTCCGCTTTTGGAGGCGAAGCGGACCTGTCGTTTATTCCCCTTCGGTCAGGCTTCCGAGTTGTCGGTCCCACTCGACTGGGAATTGCTTCAGCAGATCGTCGAGCTCGAGGGTGGCCGGCTGTCGGCCTTCGAGGATAGCCGTCCTCCGCGATGCCGTTGAAGACGACATCAAACCCGCCCGGTAGGACACGCGTGAAGTCTTCGCGCTGATAGTCGATGGGCGTGGCCCCGAGCCCGCGGATCAGCGCGGCGTGCCTCCCATGGGCACCGCCCCACAGCTGAAGCCCAGCCATGCTGCCGAGTACGAGCAACGCCTGACCGACTGCTCCGGCAGCTCCATGCACCAGTACGCGTTGCCCTGGCTGCACCCGCCCAGCGCGGTGCAGGAGTTGGTACGCGGTCATCCAGCTCAGGATCAGCGTTGCGGCCTCCGCCGCGTCGAGGCCCGCCGGCACCGGGGTTAAGTGGCTCGCCTAGAGCGTGCGATAGGCAGCATTCGATCCGAGCACCGTCATGTCGGCCACACGGTCGCCAAGCTGAAATCCGCTCACGCGAGCGCCAAGCTCATCGATTTCCCCAATGACATCGTAGCCCATTACAAAGGGTGGGCGGCGGGAGGCAGTTTGCGGGTAGAGATGGCGTCGGATCAACGTATCGGTGTACTCGAGCCCCGAGCTGAGTACGCGGACCCGCACCTCGCCCGGACCAGCCGTCGGCAGGGGGGCGTCGACCACTTCTAGCTCCTCAGGGCCGCCGAAGCGCCGAAGTTGAACAACGCGGTTGCGCGGTTCGATCACATGCCGATCTAAGGACAGCATGATCGAACGATCGCCCGAATCCCTTTCGTCGGCACCCCCCCTGTCCGCATGCGGACGTTCAACAGCGCTTGCTGCTATGCATTCTTGTCATCCCGGCGAGCGAACACTTTCCCGGGCAGGAGCAGCAGCTTCCGCATTGCTAGACTTCGACATTGCAACGCACGCTGATCTCGCGGCTGCGAACGGGGCGACTTGTGCCTCCGCAAAAAACCGTCGCTTGCGGCTTTCTCCTTGTCAAACAGGCGATGTCGGATCAGATTTCAAGCACACCGGCGTGCACAAGTTCCTGTTCAAATAATAAAGGGCGGAAACCATGAATAGATATTCTATTGCATACGCCACGTTGTTCGGGCTGGGCTGCTTCCTCGCAGGACCAGGTTATGCGCAGCAGGAAGTCAAGCAGGATCCCTGGTCGCCCTCGCGCGAGGCGAAGATTTCTTCGGTTACCCAGGCTCAGCTCGATGCCGCAGACAAGAACACAACCAATTTTCTTCTGACCAACGGCAATTATGCCCAGACGCGCTTTCATCCTGCACGGCAAATCAACCGTGACAACGTGAAGAAGCTGCACGTCGCATGGATTTTCCAGACCGACGTCAAGGAATCATTGGAAACGTCGCCCATCGTGGTCGATGGAGTCATGTTTGTGACGACGTCGTTCAGCCACGTCTATGCACTTGACGCCAAGACGGGCCAACAGCTCTGGCACTACAATCACAAAATGGGCCCAGTGACGACTTACTGCTGCGGTCCCAACAATCGCGGCGTCCAGGTTCTTGGCGACCTCGTTTATCTCGCCACGCTAGACTCTAAACTGGTGGCGCTAAATGCAAAGACCGGCGATGTCGTCTGGAAAACCGACATTGCGGATCCCGAACTCGGCTATAGCGAGACGATGGCTCCGACCGTCATCAAGGGCAAGGTTTTGATCGGAACGAACGGCGGTGAATACGGCATCCGCGGCTTCGTCAGGGCATACGATGCGAAGACCGGCAAACTGCTCTGGAACTTCGATACGATCCCTGAGAATTCGGTCGGCGTCTGGGCGACAAAAGACGCCACCGGACGAGACATGCACCGTGATATCCAGGCCGAAAAGGACCAACTCGCCAAGATCGGCGACCCGTACCAGAAGCTGGGCGGCGGCGTCTGGCAAAATCCGGCAGTCGATCTGGCAAGCAACCGAATCTATTTCGTGGTCGGCAATCCATCTCCCGATCTCGACGGTTCACCGCGCCCCGGCGACAATCTCTACACCAACTCCCTGGTGTCCCTTGACCTGGATACCGGCAAATACATCTGCCACTTCCAGTACATTGCGCACGATGTCTGGGATCTCGATGCTGTAAGCCCGCCGGTACTGGTGGATGTGAAGGATAAGAACGGCAAGACCATTCCTGGCGTGATCCATGCCGGCAAGACTGGTCACATCTATGTTCACGACCGGAAGGACTGCAGCTTGATCCGGTTCTCCGAGGCCATGGTACCGCAGGAGAACATGTGGGTTCTGCCGACCAAGGAGGGAGCGCGCATGCTTCCGGGCGCGAATGGCGGTGTCGAATGGTCGCCGATCGCCACTGACCCCGGACAGGAGCTTGCCTACGCCATCAACCTCCATCAGCCAATGCACTACCGGGTCGAAAGCTCGCCATATCCGAATGGCAAGTTGTGGCTTGGTGGCGCCTTCACGGCAATCCCGGGCGAAAAGCAGTCGGGCAACATCACCGCCGTGAACTACAACACCGGCAAGATCAAATGGCAGGTGAAAACGCCGGAGCCGATGATCGGCGGCATTCTCGCCACCGCCGGCGGTCTTGTTTTGACGGGTGAAGGCAACGGCAAGTTCGCGGCCTACAACTCCTCCAACGGCAAGGAATTGTGGAGCTTCCTCGCCGGCGCGGGCGTCAATGCGCCACCTTCCAGCTACATGGTGGGCGGCAAGCAATACATCGTGGTCGGCGCGGGCGGTAACGTCCAGATCAACTTCAAGCGCGGCAACAACATTATCGCCTTCACGCTCGATTGAGCTAAGTGGGTTATGTTGTGATCACCAGAGCGGGGCCGTTTGCGGCCCCGCTTCTGTTAAGTCTTACTGGAATAAGTCGATGGACAGCAAGTTGGTTTGGTTGATTCCTTGCGGGGTCATCCTCGGAGCATCATTGAGCGCAAGCACGCGGCCGGCACTTGCGCAAAGCATCGTCGAAAAGGTCGAAGTCTGCGCCGGCTGTCATGGTCAGGACGGCAAGCCGATCGACAAGACGATCCCCGTCATCTGGGGACAGCAATCCGGATACATCTACATCCAACTCCGCGATTTCAAACGGGGTGACCGCAAGAACGAGATCATGCAGCCGGTCGCTTCATCCTTCGAGAAGGAAGACATGCTTGCGATTGCGGAATATTTCTCGAACAAACCTTGGCCCGACCTAGGCCAGCCGCGGTCGCCAAGGGAGGTTGCGGAGCGGGCTCTCCGCGGTGAGCGCTCGGTCGGCTGCACCGGCTGCCATCTCGATCGATTTCAGGGCACTGGCACCGCACCACGATTGGCTGGGCAGAGCCGCGAATACCTAACCAAAACAATTGCCGATTTCCGCACCCGAGCGCGCGGCAATAACCCCGGGATGTCCGATCTGATGCGCGCCACACCTCCCGACGAGCTCGCGGCGCTGGCCGAATACCTGGCAGGTCTTTAGGGTCTACTCAGATCGGGCAGAACGCGGTCCGTTCGGGGCGCCGCCAGCCGTTCACGTAGCGACGACAGAGCGGTGAGGTCTGCGGCCCGCTTGCCGGCCTTGTCCTTGAGTGAGCGATCAGCTCCTCGCCCAAGCAGCAGAGCGGCGATTTCCGCACGGCCGCCTTCCGCGGCAATCATGAGAGCGGTGCGGCCGCGGACATCTCGGTCATCGATATGCGCGCCGGCGTCCAGCAGATATGTAACGACCTTGACCGCCTCAGTCTCCGGAACCTTTTCATCCGCGCCCGAAGCCCACATCAGTAGGGTGAGATCATGTGGGTAGCGGGCGTTGATATCGATATTTCGCGCCAGCAACCTCTTCACAATATCGAGCCGGGCGCCGGCCGCCGCATAGACAATCGGCGGCTTGCCGGTGTCGTCGGGCACTCGCTCGTCGGCCCCATGCGCGAGCAACGCTTCAACGATCGCGTCGCTACCGGCATACGCGGCAGCGGCGACCAGAGAAATTCCACTGCGTCCGGTGAATTTTACGTCGGCACCGCGTTCCATAAGCCGCTGCGCGACTAACACATGGCCGCCTTCGGCGGCAAAGTATAGCGCGGTGGCACCGGCCAGATTGCGTGCATCGATCGGAGCGCCGTGCGCCAGCAAGAGATCGACCATCTCTAAATGGCCAAACTTAGCGGCACGGCTGAGTGGTCGGGCGCCAAACCGGTCACGCGCGTCGACCGACGCGCCATAGTCCAACAATTCAGTCGCCAGGCCGATGCAATTCCCGTCTGCCGCCGAGAATAGAGCCAATGACACTTCGATTGCAGTGATCTGTAGTTTCGCGGTTCGAAACTTACGACCAAGCTCTTGGCACCGTTCGGAGTCGGCAGCGAGGGCCGCCGACGCGGCGCTCAATACAGCGATTACGACCGAGCACAGAAAAACGACATGGCGGTACAAAACGGTTCCTCCCCCGCACATTTATCCTACAGAGTGACACTTCGGCCAGACTATGCCAAGCCGCCGAGCGCCCATGTCAGGTGAAGGGCTCTTCCAACGATAGACGGCTCCGCGCCTAGACAGTGTGCCCTGTGTCGGAGGTTCAACGCTTTGTCGACGAGCTATTCTGACTGCCAGCGCAACGGCGCTGCGGCATCTCCCCTGACCCGGGGGTGCGTGATGTCGCCTCCTGGCACGAACCGGACCAGTCGGGTCGGCCTGGCGAAGTCCGTTGATCGGGGTAGATCGGAAGTCACTGGCCTAGGGGCAAACCGACGCGATTGACCCACCCCGGACATCCGACCGCTTGCACAACGCGAGCCGCTCTGCAGGCAATAGTTCGCAAAAGTAGCTTGTCAGGTGCCACCGGCGATTGAGCCGAGCGCCTGCCACATATCGGCTGCCTCC
>Ga0137403_10008873_pt1 | contig 11224 bp, 7 predicted proteins | sample CZOMad2_1_16fung_FD_122057 | JGI IMG/M metagenome (GOLD analysis project Ga0137403, IMG submission 122057) | Vadose zone soil fungal communities from Angelo Coast Range Reserve, California, USA - CZOMad2_1_16fungal (Hybrid Assembly) | ecosystem: Environmental > Terrestrial > Soil > Vadose zone...
CTGATTCCGGCAGATCAGCGTCTTGGAGCGTCTGGAACCGCTCCTTGAGCGCGCTGATGTCCCGTGCAGGTCGTCAGAGTCGACGCGTCATGCGCCCGCTGAGGGCAAAAAAATCGTGCCTCAGGGTCTTGCCAGCGAATCACCCGGTGCGCGATTCGCGCGATTCCGATCCGAGTCGAAAGCTGAAAGTGCCTCCGCGGAGCGGAATCCGAAAAAAAATTTTGGCAAGGTGAATCGATGGTGGATGAGTGCATCGTCGCCATCTTGCCGCACTGGGAATCGATCATCGGTGCGATGTCTACGTGCCTCGCTGAGAGCGTTGCTGTCGTGCATGTAGTCCTTATTTCATGGGCACTTGTTGATTCCAGAGAACGAGCAGCGCAGAGCGCGCGAGCGCGCGACGGTGATGCGCAACTGTGCGCCGCGCACGCGCGCGTCAGGCCACAACAGCTTGTGTCAAACTCACGGAATCCACCCCTCATTGAGCGTGGGTCGCTGATTTTTGTCTCACTCTGTAGTAATTGAAGAGGAGCGGCCGCGATCCCCGCGGTTGCTGTAGCGATATCGCCACTCACTCAACGGCTAGGAGGGCAGCATGGCGAAGAAGAGAAAGGCCAAGGCGGCGGCTAAGAAGGGCGCGAAGAAGACGAAGCGCCGGAAGAAGAAGTAGGCAGCCGCCACTTCACGGTCTTTGACATCGCTCTGATGTCGGTGACCGCGTCACACGGACCGGCGGCTGCCAAGTAACGACCTACGCCGTGTAGCTCGTTATAGACAGCGCCGGTTCCAGTCGACGACAGAGGGCGTCGGCGAGACAGAGGTTGAAGCGCCACTGGCTGGAAGCTCGCAAGGGTGAAAAGCGGTGGACCAGGGAAAGGGCAGCGCCCGGTCCCTGCGGTTGGCAGGCCTAACCTGTCACTGGCTTTATATCTCCGGATTCTCGCCGACGCCCTTGGTGTGTCTGATGCCTGGCAAATTCGGACTGAGGGGTAGGATTGCGCGTATCAGGTCTGGGACCTTATGGCTCGAAACAGTTTCCGAGGAGCCTTCCATGGTCCGCACCCCGCGCAAGCGCGTCCAGCGCAGATTCTCAAACGCAATCAAGAAGAAGCCAGCGCCGATCGAGCTCTACTACTGGCCGCCGCCGAAAATGGGTGGATGATCTCGATCATGCTGGAGGAGTGCGCGCTCCCCTACAATGTCATTCCAGTTAATTTGTCGAAGGGCGAGCAATTCAAGCCCGAGTTCCTTTCGATCTCCCCCAACAACCGTATGCCGGTGATGGTAGGCCCCGACGGGGCCGGGCGGCCGCTCGATCTCAATCTTGGGTCGGGTGCAATCCTGCAATATCTGGGACGCAACACGGGTCGTTTCTATCCGCGCGACGAGCGCGGCCGCGTCGTGGTCTATCAGAGGACCGGACATCAACCAGTTCCCACGCCTCAAGCGGTGGCTCGAGCGCGTGCTGGCCCGTCCCGCCCGCCGATAGCGCGATACATATTCGGATCGAAGAGACGTGACTTCGGATCGAAGAGGCGCGCAGCCCAATGCTATTGGTGGTGAAGTAGCGGCAACGATGGTGCCTCCCTCTGATCTGAATCGAGGTCGGATCAAGATCTAACCTTTTGTGTAATCACGGCATTTTCAGAGAGGCAGTTCCCCTTATTGCGATCATGCTTTAGGTAGATCGAAGTTTGTGCGGGGACGACTGATGCCGCCGAGCCTGCAGGACGCGGTCAATGAGTTGCTGAGGCTTCATAGTCTCGGCCGCTTTCCCGATATGGAGCAGCGTGCCAAGGCGGTCCTGAAGTCATTCGCTGGCACAGCTATTTTGCGTGAGCTCCTGGGGCTCGCGCTGGCAGCGCAGCGGCGCTTCTCGGAAGCGCTGCCGCACTTCGAGCGTGCCGCGCGCGATCACCCGGATGACCCGCAATTCTGGGACAACCTTGCATTGTGCCAATGCGAGCTCAAGGACTATGAGCCGGCGGAGCGAAGCCTCCGCAAATCGCTGGCTTTGCAACCCGCCTCGATCGGCACCTTGGTGGCGCTCGGCCGCGTGCTGCATCTGCGCAAGCGGAACGAGGAGGCAAGCGAGCTGCTCGCGCGTGCGCTTGAGCTCGCGCCCGGTCATCCGGCCGCGCACTATCATCTCGGCGAAGCGCTGGCCGGGCTCGATCAGCTTGAACAGGCCGAACAGCATTTGCGCCTCGCTGTCGCGGCGGAGCCCAACGTTGCTGCGTCTCATAACGAGCTCGGGCGCGTGCTCATGCGCCGTGGCGCGCTACGCGACGCCGAAGCGAGCTTTCGTCGCGCCATAGCGCTCGACCGGACGTCGCCGTTCAGCCACGCCAACCTTGCGCTGGCGTTGGGCCCGCAGGGACGCGCTGGCGAGGCTGCCGCGGCGGCACGTGAAGCGTTGGCCGTCATCGGCGGAATCGAGACGGTCGTCTGCGAGGACAACCTGAGCCTCCTCGATCTTATAGCCAGCGCATTGGACGACGCTGGCGAGACGGAGGATGCGCTCAAGCTGTTCAAGGCGACAGTGGCATTCAGGAACGAGCCGCGACGGGCGATCTGGGCGATCTACACAGCCCGCCGCGCGTGCGACTGGGACTTCGCCGCGCGCCTTGAGCCGCTGGCCTGCACGATTGGAGAGGGCGAGGACGCGGTTGATGAGAGCGTGCCCTGGCGGTTGCTGTTCCTTGCGGGCGCAAGCGCATCGCAGCAGCTGGCGGCGGCGCGAAGGAGCGCACAGCGGATCGGGGATGCTTTGCCACGTTCCGCAAGCGCGAATGCGGTACGCACGAGCAAGCGTGAGCGCATTCGGATCGCCTATTTTTCAGGCGATTTCTACAGTCACGCGGTCCCCCACCTCATGGTTGGAGTGATCGAGCAGCATGATCGCGCTCGCTTCGAGGTCGTCGGTTACGACTTCTCGCCGCCCGCCGACGACGACTATCGTAGGCGGTTCGAGGCGGCGTTCGATCGCTTGGTTGCGATCACCGGAATGTCGGATTCCGAGGTTGCGGAGCTGATCGCGCGCGACGAGATCGATGTCTTGATCGATCTTGCCGGTTGGACGAAGCGCGCGCGGCCGAGCGTGCTGGCGGCGCGGCCAGCACCCGTGCAGATGCAATGGCTCGGCTTTCCGGGCACGCTGGGAGCGCCCTGGATCGACTACGTCGTAGCGGACCGCGTGCTCATCCGGCCGCAGGATGAACCTCATTTTTCCGAGAAGATTGTCCGGCTCCCGCACACTTATCAGGCCAACGATGACAAGCGAACTGCCGCCAGGACGCAGAGCCGGAGCGCTTACGGTCTTCCTGAGGAAGCGATCGTGTTCTGCTCTTTCAATGGAGCTTTCAAGCTGACGCCCGAGGTGTTCGATTGCTGGCTGCGCCTATTGCAGGCGGTTGACCGCTCGGTGTTTTGGCTGCTCCAGCCCGAGGACATGGCCTTGCGAGCGCTTGTGGCCAAGGCGGCGAGCCGGGGGATCGATCCTGCGCGCCTGGTCTTTGCCCCGATGGTGGAGCCGCCCGAACATCTTGCGCGCATTGCGCGGGCAGATTTGGCGCTCGATTGCTTCCCCTATGGGTCGCACACGACCGCGAGCGACACTTTATGGGCGGGAGTCCCTCTGGTCGCACTGGCGGGGGACACATTTGCCTCCCGCGTGTCAGCCAGCATCTTGACTGCGGCGGGACTGCCTGAGTTGATCGCCCCCTCCCTGGCCGACTACTACAACTTGGCCTTGCGTCTGGCCGGCGATCGTGATGCGCTGGCCGGGCTGAGGGCGCGCGTGCAAGCGTTGCGAACGAGCGGCCCACTGTTCAACACGGGGCAATTCACCCGCGACCTTGAGCGCGCATTGGTTGCTGTCTGGGAGCGGCATTGCGCCGGCCTTACGCCGGTTCATATTGTCGTCGACTGACGGGGGCTTCGTGAGGAGGAGTGCCGCACCTTGACCAAGGTCAGCGCGGTCGATACGGGTTCGGCATCGGAGAGGTGGCCGAGTGGCTGAAGGCGGCGGTTTGCTAAACCGTTATACGGCCTAAAGCCGTATCATGGGTTCGAATCCCATCCTCTCCGCCATTATTCGTCTCCGCCATTGTTGAATGCGGATTGTTGAGTCGTCGTCTTGCAGCTTGTGCTTCAAGGCTGACCAATCTTCCCTTCAGTAAATATAGATGTTGTCTTCTGTGAATACGGAAGACTAGTTCTTTACGTTGATCTGCCGATATTGCCGATGCGCCCTAGATTAGCGGCCATATTTCCTGCGCAACGTCTTGAGCGACTGAGAAGCTGGGGCCGTCGATTTCGATGCTTCGCATTGTTTCTTTGATCGTGGCCGGCGAGCTGGCTCGCAACGTCGATCAAGGTGAGCCTGGGGGAGGGGCGAGGACCGCAATTGACTTGGGGCAGAAGCTCTTGGGCGGTAGACGGGCACCGATTCGCGAGATCACTCAGGATAAAGTAAACGTCATGTAAATTTATCGTTTAATTTCGTAAAAAGCGCATAAAATGTGTTGGCGGGAAGCACTGATTGATTATCACGGCTATTTCGGACGCGCAAGATGGAAGCATAACCTTCCAATAACTGGCTGGAAGGACACTCTGCGGCTGGAGAATGAGTGTTTTTCAAGCAACACACGGCTGAAAACTGCGTTGGTTGTTGGTAACTCGCATGGTTAATCGTTGCTAATAGAGAGTCGTCGAGTAAGGTGACGGTGCGACGGAGGGGGCATCCCTAGGTCGCCAAGTTTAGGTCCCGGGTCTGGAAGGGGTTTTTTGATCCGGGGTCTGAACGGACGAGGGGACTGAAGGGGACCTTCCATCCATGGGGCGACAACGCACCCGGCGGAGACGGAACCCTCCCATGAAGAGCAACTTGGAGGTTCGAATGAAGATGGTGAAAAGTCTTCTCCTCGGCTCCGCGGCAGGACTTGTCGCAGTTTCGGGGACGCAGGCTGCCGATCTTCCCGTCAAGGCCAAACCGGTCGAATACGTGAAGATCTGTACCCTCTACGGCGAGGGCTTCTACTACATTCCGGGTAGCGACATCTGTCTCAAGATCGGTGGCTACGTCCGGGCCGACTACGGCTGGAACGTCACCGGCGCTCGTACGCCGCACTACACCGGCCCCGCCGGCGCGCAAGATCGCTCGGTGAGCCCGTACTCGACACGGCACCGCGCGCACTTCAACTTCGACAGCCGCACGCAGACCGCCTATGGCACGCTGCGCACCTATGTGGCGGTGCATATCGACAACCAGGACCAGAACTCGATCACGGTCAGCCCGGCCCGCGCCTTCATCCAGTGGGCGGGCTTCACGTTCGGCCACACCAAGTCGTTCACCGACACGCCCGGCACGCCGGGTGACGACACCTTCAAGTCCCTGCACCAGACCCAGAACCAGAGCGATACTGGCGCCAACGGCACCAACCAGATCGCCTATACCTGGGAGCTCGGCAATGGCATGACGCTCAACGTCGGTGCCGACGAGCGGCGCACCAAGGCGATCGCCAACCTGTCGAACAACGTGACCACGGTTGGCACCAACCCGAACACCGCGTTCGGGCCCTATCAGCATCCGACGCCGTGGTTGAACTTCGCGGTCAACCAGGCCTGGGGTCGCTTTGGCGTATCGGCGGTCTTCAACAAGGTCAACGCGACCTACTACAACGACGCGGCGTTAATTCCGGCTGTGGCGGACACCGCGACTCAGCAGGGAACGTCTCAAGTCGCGGCCGTTCTGGGCTCCGGCTGCAATGGTGCGCAACCCGGCACCTCGGCTTGCGGCCATCCGGACGACAAGTGGGGCTGGGCGGTGCTGTCGGGCATCGACATCAAGGCGCCCTGGGCTGGCCCCGGCGATCACTTCGGTGGCTACTTCAACTACGGCGTCGGCGCGGCCGCTTACGCGGGCGGCAGCAACCTGAACAGCCCCGGCCTGTTCGGCAGCAGCAACACGGTTGCGCTGGGCGTGATCACAGATGGCGTCTTCGTCAACGGCGGTCAGCTTGAGCTGACGACGACCTGGACGGCGGGCGCGGGTTGGGAGCACTTCTGGCTGGCCAACTTCTCGACTGCGGTGTACGGGACCTACACGCAGGTCCGGTACAACGACAACGTGATCAGCAGTCGCTTGTTCTGCGGTAACGCCGGTGCGAGCGCTGCGAACCAGAACATCCGGGTCGGGGCCGGCGTCGAATGCGACCCTGGCTTCAACTACTGGACCGTTGGTGCCGTCACCAACTGGTATCCGGTGGCTGGCTTCCGGCTCGCGGTTGATGTGCAATACACGCGCATTGAGACCGCGTTCGAGGGGCAGGCGGTCACGCTCAGCAAGACCGTGGGCTTGCGTCCGACCGGCACCTACACCGCCAAGGACCAGGGCATCCTGTCTGTCGTCTTCCGCGCTCAGCGTTCCTTCGCGACGGGCGAATGACGTTTGCGCGCAGCGCAAGAGACGTTTCACCATCGAGCCCCGGCGGACCCCTTCCGCCGGGGCTTTCTCATGGATTTATCACGCCGCGGCTTCGGGTTGCTCGCAGAAGCGAACGAAGGCGCCAATACGTGAAATTGTCTCGTCATCGGTCAAGAGCGGCGCATGGCCCTGGTCCGGCACGACCAGCGTCTCGCATTGCGATCGCCGTGCCCGCATGGCCTCGAAGGTTGCTGGTGACAGCAGATCCGAGTTTGCGCCCCGAATGATCAGCATGGGCGCGTCGGCGAGCGCGTCGAACTGCTGCCATGAGGCTGGCGGCGGGCGCTCGATGTCGACATCGCGCAGCGCAAGCGCGAGCTTGGGATCGTAGTCGGGAATGATCCTACCGCCCTGATCGCGAAAGGTGCGCTGTGCAAGCTCCATCCAATCGTCCGCCAACAGCGCAGGAAACTGTGGACTGAAGAGCTGGCGCAGAACCTCGGCCGCTTCCTCAAAGCTTTTTGGTTGCGGCAGCTGGCCGACATAGCCCTTGATCCGCGCGAGCCCACCCGGCTCGATCACTGGTCCGATATCGTTGAGGACCACGCCAGCGAGGACGGCCGGCCGGGCCGAGCCGAGCAGCATGGTGAGCAGCCCGCCGCGTGAAGTTCCAACAAAAACGGCTTTGCCGATCTCAAGCGCCGTGAGCACCGACAGGAGATCGGCAAGTTCGACGGGCAGACTGTAGTTGTCAGGATTGCTGTCGTAGTCGGACAGGCCGCGTCCACGATAATCGAGCGCTAGCACATAACGCGGCCGCTTGGTGCTATCCGCAAGCGCGCTCGCGAGCCGATGGAAGTCCGAGCTGTTGCGTGCGAGGCCCGGCAGGCAAATAACCGGCAACGCCGAGTTGGCGCTCGAGCCATAGGCGCGCACGTGCAACTTGAGCCCGTCCTGGGCGGTGATGAAGTGGCTGACTGGATTCGACATTTGTGGAGCTGGTCACCGTGCTGGCGCTGGCTGATCGATGCGCCGCGCTTGTCTGAGCCTGCGGTATCTAGAAATAAACGCAGGTATCGCAGGGCGCTGCGGCCGCTTTACGTGAAAAGGTGAACTGCCGCATCTTGCGGTATCCCGGGCTGTTATAGATTTCCAGCACGGATTGCGTCCTCACGTCTCCAATGACGTGCTTGCCCTCGCCGTCCATGCAGCAGAGTGCGACCTTGCCGCTAGCCATGATGGACAGCTCGTACCAACGAAAGCAGCCAGTGCCGGGCACTCGGCGCTCGCTGCGCGTGCGAACCTGGCCGCTCCAGTTGCCCTCGCCAATCATGAAGGGGCGGAAGGCGGGGTAACGTTGTTGCACAAAGGCGAGGAATCCCTGGTCGCGTTCGCTGCCGTCGGTGACTCGCGAGATCGTCACATGGTGCGGATAGCGTCCCTTGGCGACCAGCTCATGCAGCCGATCAAGCTTCGCCAGTGTGCGCTCGAGCGGCAGCTTCATCAGCGTCTCATAGGGCTCGGCTTCGTATTCATTGAGTGAAATCCATAGATGGGTGACGTTCTTGATTGCAGCACTCTTCTCGATGATTGCATCGGTGAGCGGCGAACCGTTGGTGAACAGCCGTAGTTGCGCATTCGGCAGCCGCTCGTTGAGCTTGGCGCACACCGCGAAGATCCGTTTGTCCAGAAGCGGGTCGTTCACTTTGAAGGGGGCGATGTTGAACGGGAGCTGGCGGGGGATGTGCGTGAGATCATCGATGATCTTGTCGATCAACTCGTCGGGCATCCGGTCGCCCTGCCGCTCCATCGTCGGATAGGGACAGAACGTGCAGGCGGCGTTGCAAATCGCGAGCGTCTCGATGTGCACTTCTTGCGGATAGTCGAGATAGGGACTGCGCCGCAGCCGCGCGAGCTCGATCTGCGAAGGGAAATCCGACACCGGAACCGTACCGGGAGGATGCGCGGAAAATTCCTGCAGGATGCCAAGCCAGAGTCCGGCCTCGGCATTTCCCAGGAGGGACGCTCGCAGGAGCTTGTCTGGCCCGCCCTTGAGCTGCATCAGCTCGCTGACGCCCCAGAAGCACCAGGCCTCTCCGTCCTGCGGCTGTTGCTGGGCCCTCCGCTCTGCAGCCAGTGCCAGCCGCGGCCAGTCCTGCTGGAGGTACAGGCGCCGCATTGTGGCATTGTCGTCGGCTGCTACTGCCATGTCCATGTCGACTATACCCGGCCCAGCCACCGGCGAACGCAGAGCCGCCGACGGTCACTGTTATATCCGGTCCGGCGCGTCAAAGTGGACCAAATGCGCGTCGCGGTCCCCGATGCCGGCGAGACTCCCGGAACCATTTGAAGTTGGGTGGAATCCCGGACTTCCAATTCCGCTCCCATAAATTTATCATCATTTCCAAATTCAGTTCGCATAAACTTATCATTTTGAGGGGGAAATACGGCCGATGGCAGTCCTTCCACAAACCGCCGAGCTTGAGGCCGTGCTGCAGACGGCTGTCAGCCACCATCGCGCCGGCCGGCTGTCGGAGGCGCAGCAGCTTTATCGCGACATTTTGCAAGTCCTGCCCGACCATCCCGTCGTCAACAACAGCTTGGGCATCGCCCTCAAGGGGCAGGGCAAATCATCCGAGGCGGAGGTCGTGTTCCGGAGGCTCGCGTCGGTTGCACCGGACTATGCGCCGGCGCACAGCAATCTCGGCAACATCCTGTTCGAGCAGGGCAAGCACAATGAGGCGGAAGCGTCGTATCGACGGGCGCTGACGGTGAACCCGGACATGGTCGATGCGCTCAAGAACCTTGGCTTGGTCATTGTCGACAGCGGCCGCTTCGCCGAAAGCTTCCCGTGGTTCAGGCGCCACGCCGAGCTCGCCTTTGGGGGGGCCGCCGGCGGCGAGCCGCCGACGGCGCACAAGCTGCAGCACGACCGGGAGCAGCGCGATTACCTTGTGCAGGTTGCCGGCCAAGCGGCGCCGATGTTTCGTCTGGAAGAAGGCGCAAGGGTTGCGGGGAGGGCCGTCAATCCGGATACGTCGCAGGGCGAGATTGCGCAGCGCTGGCAGGCGAGCTCACCGCAGATCGCGGTCATCGACAATCTCCTGAGCGAAGAAGCCCTGGACCAGCTTCGTCAATACTGCTGGCGCTCGACGATGTGGCACAAGTCCTATCCCAACGGCTATCTCGGCGCGATGCCGGAACACGGATTCGCCTGTCCTCTGGTGGCACAGATTGCTGACGAGCTGCGGAGCACCTATCCCGCCATCGTGGGCAGTCACCCTCTGCTCCAATGGTGGGCATTCAAATACGACAGCCGATTGCGGGGCATCAACATTCACGCCGACTTTGCTGCGGTCAACGTCAATTTCTGGATCACGCCCGACGAGGCCAATCTGGATCCCGAGGGTGGAGGCTTGGTCATCTGGGACAAGCCTGCGCCCTTGGACTGGAGTTTTCAGCAATACAACAATCCGAACGCAGGCCAGAACATCCGGGACTTCCTGGCGCGATCCGGAGCGAGCTCGATCGCTGTTCCGCATCGGGCCAACCGGGCCGTGATCTTCGATTCCGATCTGTTTCACGAGACCGACCGGATTGCATTCAAAGAAGGTTATCTCAACCGGCGCATCAACATTACGATGCTGTATGGCTTGCGCGAGGCAGCGCGGCGGACATGATGAGCGGGCTGCCGGAACGGGCGCTCGCGCCTTGACCCCCCTGCGGCCGTTTGCGATGAGCAGGTGTTATGAGCGAACGCAATTGAGGAGTGGCAGGCGTGCAGCGCGCACTGGAACAGGCCGTTCAATATCACCGACAGGGACGTTTGCACGACGCCGAGCGGCTCTATCGCGACGCGCTGCGCGAGAGCCCGCACGATTTCGACACGCTTAACATGCTTAGCGTGCTCAAGCTGCAGCAGGGTGGCGCGAGCGATGCTCTGCCGCTCCTGCAGCGGGCCATTGAGGTTCGCCCTAACGCATTGGATGTGCTTTCGAATTTGAGCGTTGCGCTGCTCGCGCTCAACCGCCCCGCCGAAGCGCTCGCCAATTTCGACAAGATCCTGAGTGTTCAGGCGCAAGATGTTTCGGCGCTATTCGGCCGGGGGACCGTGCTGGCGCAACTCGGCAGGCCGGACGAGGCGCTGGTCAGTCTCGACCGCGCCCTCTCGGTCAACCCCAGCCATGCGCCTGCGCTGTTCAATCGCGCGACCATTCTGGCGGGTCTTGGCCGGTATCCGGGCGCTCTCCTCGCCTATGACCGAGTCATCGCACTCGTGCCCGGTCATGTCGACGCTCTCAACAACCGAGGCAATGTTCTGGCGCAGCTGGAGCGCTATGAGGAGGCAGTGGCAAGCTACGATCGCGCGCTCGCGATCAAGCCCGATCATGTCAGTGCGCTGACCAATCGCGGCGCCGCGCTGCGTCACCTTCGCCGTTACGACGAGGCGCTTGCAAGCTGTGACCGCACACTGGCGGTCGACCCCAATTACATCGATGCGCTCAACAATCGCGGCAACGTGTTACTGCAGCTCGATCGCGCCGCGGAGGCTCTGGAGTGCTACGATCGAGTGCTCACGTTGCGGCGCGAAAACCCCGAGGCTCTGGTCAACAGCGCATTTGCGTTTCATGCGCTTGGCAACTACGACGAGTCATTGCGGTGCGCCGAGGAGGCGCTGACGCTGGATCCGGGCTACGCCAATGCGGCCCAGATCCGCGGGCATGCGCTTGCGAGACTCGGTCGCCTTGACGAAGCGGTCGAAAGCTATGAGCGAGCGCTTGCGATCGATCCGAATCA
>Ga0137403_10008874_pt1 | contig 11223 bp, 6 predicted proteins | sample CZOMad2_1_16fung_FD_122057 | JGI IMG/M metagenome (GOLD analysis project Ga0137403, IMG submission 122057) | Vadose zone soil fungal communities from Angelo Coast Range Reserve, California, USA - CZOMad2_1_16fungal (Hybrid Assembly) | ecosystem: Environmental > Terrestrial > Soil > Vadose zone...
ATGGCGGGAGCGGCGGGGCTCGAACCCGTAACCTCTGCCGTGACAGGGCAGCGCTCTAACCAATTGAGCTACGCCCCCGCAAAATCCCCAAAACATGCTCGGAGCAGGCACGAGAACGTAAGAAACCCCCCAGGAAACGTCAAGGAGAACCGAACAAAAAATTCGGGCAGCAGACGCCAAGGAGGTGGGGGTGGGGAACCCCGCTGAAGAAACGTACTGCTACCCGAATAGATCAATTGTATTAAACAAAGCCCGTTTGTCAACTGGCATTTGATCGCTTTTACTTGCTTATCAGTTAACGACGTTCTGCGGTCTGTCGGAAAGAAAAGCCTTCACGTTTTCGACGGCGACTTTCATTAGACGAAATCGTGCGGCGCGAGTTGCCCATGCCAAATGCGGCGTGATGAGGCAGTTCCTGGCTCGGAGCAGCGGATGGTCCACGGGCGGTGGCTCAATGGCCAGGACATCCAATCCCGCGCCGGCGATTCTGCCGGCGTTCAGCGCGTCAGCCAGTGCTTGCTCAGCGATGAGTTGTCCTCGACTCGTGTTCAGCAGGAAAGCGGTGGGCTTCATCCATGAGAGCCTTTCCTCGTTCACCAGGTTCTTCGTCTCAATACTCAAGGGACAATGAAGGCTAACGACGTCGCTTTCGCGGAAAAGCGTCTCCAAATCGATGAAGTTCACGAAAGCTGACCCGACGCTGTTATTCCTCGTGTACGCCAGCACACTCATGCCAAACGCGCGCCCCAGCGTGCTAACGGCCTGACCAATCCGCCCATAGCCAACGATGCCCAGAACAAGTCCATCCAGTTCAATCAGAGGCTTGTCCCAGTAACACCAGTCAGGATGGTGTGACCAGCGCCTCTCGCGAACTGTTTGGGAGTGATGTCCTGCGTGTTGCGTCAATTCCAGGAGCAAGGCCAGAGTTGTCTGGGCCACGGATCTGGTGCCATAAGCAGGAACATTTGACACCAGAATGTTTCGTTCCCGGGCGGCTGCCAAATCCACCACATTGGTCCCGGTGGCGGTTATCCCGATATATCTCAATTGCGGCAGGCTTTGAAATTGTTGACTCGTGAGTTCCGTTTTGTTCGTCAGCAGAATTTCAGCCTCGGCTGCACGCCGAATGACATCCCCGGCCGCAGTACGCTCGTAAATCTCACAATCGCCGAGCGCTTGGAGTTCTGCCCAGCTTATGTCGCCAGGGTTTAAAGTGAATCCATCCAAGACGACGATGTTCATGTCCTGATTGGCGAGAATGTTGCCCGTCTGACGTTCGAGGTTATTGGCCCTGGACGCGATAAAACGCTACGGCGTTGGTCGGTGCCAGGATGATGGTGTTGGTGTTGAGGGGAGGACCAAGATTGCTCCAAATGGCGCCCGATAAACTGCTTGCCGTTCGGACCTGGTACGGCGGTCTGCCGCCCGTCCATGTCAAAACGAGCTGGCTGGCTTGTCTTAAAAGCGACACGCTGATCGGAGAAATCACGTTCACGTGCATCTGCGCCTGGCCGGACAAACCGTCCAAGTCAGTCACACTGACAAAGAAACTGTTCGTGCCTGAGTCGGCGTTCGCTGGCGTGCCCGAGAGTGAGCCGCTTGCCGCCACCGAGAGCCAGCCGGGACCGCTGACTTTGGAAAAAGTGAGCACATCTCCGAAGTTTGGATCCGTAGCATTCTCCGAAATTGCGCCGGAGTAAGCTAAACCGACGTGCGCGTTCGGGGCATTGAACGGATTGCTTGTGAATGAAGGCGGACTATCTGGATTCACGGCGATTGTCATGGAACCGATGCCGGCCAGTCCACCGGAATCTACCACGAGCAAAAGGAACGAGTTGGCACCCAGATCCCTGTCCGCTGGCATACCCGACAGCCGGCCGTCGGGTGCCACACTCAACCAGCCCGAACCGTTCACTTTGTAAAAAGTGAGCGTATCCCCGGCTCCTAGGTCAACGTCGGCCGCATTGGTTGCGATGGTATCGGTATAGGGTAAACCGGCGATGGCAACGGGTTTGCTAAATTCGTGCGCGACGAAGTAAGGTGCGCTGTTGACATAGATGTAGATCGTTGCGGTGTTGGAGGAGCCATCAAGGTCCGTCACGCTGACGAGGAACGTGTTGGTGCCGGTATTTGAGCCAAGCGGGGTGCCCGAGAGGCCGCCCTGATCTGTCACACCCAACCAGGAAGGTCCGCTCACCCTGGCAAAGGTGAGCCGGTCGCCCGCCCCGAGTTCCGGATCAGTCGCTGTGCCAGCAATGGTACCAGAATAAACCTGGTCAACGTTCGCCCGTGGTTCCGTGAACGATCCGCTCGTGAACGACGGAGGGAGGTTCGAGTGGACCACGATTGTCATGCCTGCCGTGGCGGAAAATCCATTGGAATCGCTGAGGCCGACTGTGAAGTTATTAGTGCCCAGGTACGAGTCAGCGGGCGTTCCGGACAGCCCGCCATCGGAAGAAACGCTCAGCCAGGGAGGACCGCTGAGCTTTGCGAACGTGAGTGGATCAGCCGGGACGGAGGTGACGTAAGGCGAAAGCGTTGCGATGTAGGGCAACGCAGCAATAGCTGGCGGCATGGCAAAAGGGTTGTTGGTGAAAATGGGGACTGTGATTCGGAAGACCGTGCCATTCCCGCCGCCAGAGGTTCGGTTGTAGCCCGCCCCGCCGAATGCGGTTGTGCCATAGAAATTGCCGTCAGGGGCCTGTACGAGCGCGGCCTGGGGGCCGGCGCCGTTGAATCCATCAAACCAAATCAGAGTAGTCAGCGCGCCGTTGGTTGTGACTTTAAACACAGTGCCTTCACCGCCGATACCGCCGGCAGAGGTAGCGCCGTAGAGATTTCCATCCGTCCCCTGCACCATTGTCGCGATGGGGTTGGCTCCATTTGCCTTATTGAATGAGACCAGCGTATTGAGCGTGCCATCGGCCACTAATTGGAAGATTGTGCCATAGCCGGCAGGTCCCCCGGCGTAAGTGGCGCCATAAAGGCTTCCATCAGTGCCGCGAACAACTCCAGCCACTGGGTCGGCGCCATTAGTATAACCAAACGAAAAAAAAGTCGTGAGGACGCCATCGATCCCCAATTGGAAAACGGTCCCGTATCCATTGGGACCGCCGGCTTGCGTCGTTCCGTACAACTTCCCGTCGGCTCCAAGCGTAAGTCCAGCGTAAGGATAAGCGCCGTCCGCCTCTCCGCTGAATCCAAACACGGTGCTGACCGTGCCGTTGGTAGTCATCCTAAAAACCGAACCGTAACCGACCAGCCCGCCTTGCTCCGCCGTCCCGTAATAATTACCGTCCGGGCCCAACGTCAAGCCGTCCAGGGGAAAAGCGCCAGCGCCGCCAGCATCGAAGGAACTGAGGAAAGAAACAGAACCAGCAGTTGACATTCTGAAAAGGGTGCCGTAGCCATAGACGCCACCTTCTACAGTCGTGCCGTAAAAATTCCCATCCGCCGCCTGGACCAGCGATCCATAAGGATAAGCGCCGCTCTGGCCGCCCAGGAATGAGTAAAGGGAACTGAATGCGCCGGCCAGAGTCAGTTTAAAAATCGAGCCGGCATATCTGGTCCCGGCGCCAGAAGCTGTCCCATACAAATTGCTGTCCTTCCCCACCACGAGCCCACCGTAGGAAAATGCGCCATCGGAGGAACCGTTGAAGCGGTAGAGGCTCGTGAGCGAGCTACCAGGCCGGGCCGCCGGAACAACCGCCAGGACGGCTCCGACACTCGAGATGGAAGTGAAGGAGTTGCTGATAAGAACCGAATAGACACCTGCGTTGGCGGCAATAACATTGCTGATGGTCAACGAACTGGTTGTGGAGCCGGAAAGATTGCCGCCATCGACCACATTGGTCCCGTTCTGCTGCCAATGGTAAAACAACGGCAGGTCCCCTAGAGCACCAACAGTGAAGATTGCCGTGGCACCCTCGACCCGCGTCTGGGGCAATGGCTGTGTGGTGATGAAAGGCGGAGAGAAGGTAATTCCAAGCGCAGCGTTATCGCTGGCCAACCATCGCGAGGCATTATTGACGATCACGGAATAGAGCCCAAGATTATCCAGAGTGATATTTGTGATGCTCAAGGTTCGATTGGTGGAACCGGAAATGTTGCCGCCATCGGTCAGATTCTGTCCGTCCTTCTGCCATTGATAGGACACAGGCAAGCCGCCGAAGGTTGCGACGCTAAAGCTTGCGCTGCCTCCGAGGAAGGTTGATTGGTTCGCGGGCTGGCCAGTGATCTCGAGTGGGGAATCGAACTTTAGCTGAAAGAGTGTGCCGCCGCCGCCCGGGCCACCAGCCTGGGTCGTGCCATAGAGATTATTGTCGTTTCCCTGAATCAAAGCCGCAGAGGGGGCGACGCCATTAAAGCCATCGAACTGCGCGAGCGCAGCCAACTGTCCATTGGGAGGAATCCTAAAAGCTGTGCCAAAGCCGTAAACGCCGCCGGCTTGTGTGGTGCCATACAAATTGCCGTCTTTGCTGAGCAGCAGCCCGCCCCAGGGATTCGCTCCGTCACTGCCGCCGCTGAAGGAGTACAAACTCCTGAACGTGCCAGATCGTGTGATTTGGAATATCGTGCCGAAGCCGCCATTCCTGCCGCCCTGAAGTGTTGTGCCGTAGAAGCTGCCATCCGCATCTTCAACCAGCCCAGGGATCGGCACACTTCCATCAATACCGCCGCTGAAAGAGTACAGTGACGTAAACAAGCCCGCAGGCGTAATCCTGAAAACCGTGCCGCCCCCTCCATTCGTGCCACCGCTTTCAGTCGTGCCGTAAACGTTCCCGTCGGTGCCCTGCAGAAGAGTACATGATGGAAATGCGCCGTTCGCTCCCTTCAAGGAAGCCAAGGTACTGATAGCTCCACTGGGAGTCATCTTGAATATCGTGCCATATCCGTAGGGTCCGCCCTGGAGGGTCGTGCCGTAGAAATTTCCGTCGGTGCCTTGCGCCAACCCCGCGGCGGGAAAAATCCCATTGTTGCCGTTGAAGGCAGCGAGCGAGACAAAGTTAATCCCACCGCCACTCGTCCTGAATACCGTCCCGGCACCGTACGTGCCGCCCTCGTACGTGGTACCGTATAGATTGCCGTCTCTCGCCCGCAGCAACCCGCCGTACGGAGAGTCTCCATTCGCACTGTTAAACGAAAGCAAGGTGACGCGTGAACTGTTTATTGCGGTTCGGAATAATGTTCCCAAGCCGTTCGCGCCGCCCTGAATTGTAGTGCCGTAGAAACTGCCACCCGCTCCCTGCGTCAACGGGCCATAGAGGTATTGGCCGCCGGCGGCATCGGCGAAGGACGAAAATGTAGTCAAGGCCACGCCCGGTGACGTGACGGGAATGAGGGATAACACGGCCACGACACTGGTCGTCGAACCGACTGAATTAGTAATAACGACTGAGTAGGGTCCCGCGTTGGCCTGCGAGACGCTGCTGATGCTCATCCTGCTGTTGGTAACACCAGTGAAATTGGCCCCATTGCTCAAATTGGTTCCGTAGGCTTGCCATTGGTAAGAAACAGGCGTGTTCCCGATCGCTGCCACACTAAACGTTGCCGGCGCCCCAGGCACAGCGGATTGGCTATCCGGCTGCATGGTAATCACCGGCGCGGAGGGCAAAATGGTGAGGATTGCGTTGGAACTGGGAAGCACCCCAGCGCCGTTGCTCACAATTACCGAATAAGCTCCGACATTACCTGAAGTCACGTTGCTGATCGTCAAACTGCTCGTCGTGGACCCGGATATCATGCCACCTTCGCTCAAATTGGTTCCTTCCAACTGCCACTGGAAAAATAACAACGCATTGCTGGCTGTCCCTACATCAAAGCGCGCCGTTGCGCCTTGTAGTACCGCCTGGTCGGCTGGTTGCGCCGTTATGACCGGCGGGGTGATGACTGCCAGCGTGAGCGAGCGACTTTGTCCGAAATTGTCGTTCAGATTCGTAAACCGCACGATAGTCGTATAAGTTCCTGCCAGGAGGTTGCTGGCGGCGGCAGTCAGGCCAAAACTGACAACTGTGGCGGGGCCACCCGCGATCAGGGTGCCGCTGCTGGGCGAAACATTGAGCCAAAGCGATGTGTTCGCCAGCGTCCAATTCAAGGAGCCGGTCCCGTTATTGGTCAACGAAAAAGTCTGGACTTGCGGGCTGAACGGCCCTCCGGCCAGACCGCTGATGATCGAGGCAACTCCGGGTGTGATGCGCAACGGCTCGGGCAATGCCAAAGCAGTCAGCAGGTTGCTTCCTAGCGGGGTCCCCCAGCCAGTGCACAAGTCGTAACCTCTAACGGCCGAAAAATTGCTCGGGCTGGCGGCGTTCCTGTTGTTTCCGGTTTTGATATCATGGAAGAGAGACCCATACGTTGGCCCTTTGGCCAGGCCATAAACTGACGGGTTAATGAAGCCGACCGGGGGTTCGCCGTTGGCAGATGCCAATTCATTGACAAGGGCGGTAAAACTGGCCCACAAGGGCGTGGCGATGCTGGTGCCAGCAACAAAAACGTTTTGGCCATTATTGAAAATCAGCCAAACATTATTCGCGATCATTGAGACATCTGGCAGGTTGCGCATGCTGGTGGAGCCCTTGTTGGTTGACATGTCGATACCCTGCTGCCAGCTCGGTATGGCGTAAGTGGTGCTGATTCCACCGCCGGTGGACGGCCAGGTTGTTTCCGATACCCAGGCACCGCCGCCCGAAGACATTGTTAAATCGGTTCCCCCCACAACCGTGATGTACGGATTATCCGCGGGCGTCGTTACGGGGCCCGAGTAGGCGCCAGAGTCCCCCGAAGAGTTAAAAAACGACTGTCCCTGCGCGGCGTATTGCTGAAAAATTTGAATTGTCGCCGCATTAATCGGATAAGTCCAGGAAGCACTCACCTGTCTGGCGAGTCGGTCGGTGGCGATGCGGTTCAATACGCTGTTCGCAACGGATCCTTCATAGACGATGACCTGGGACAATCCCGGCGCCATGGAAATCGCCATATCGATATCCAACGCGACCTCAATGTTTCCATGGCCGGGAAGCCCATTGAATCCATCCAGCAAAACCCTGGTTACGGGCACATCGGGCAATCCCGCGAGGGCTTTGTAAGCCACAATGTCCTGCGGGTAGTAGCCGTCAAACTCCACTAGCGCAACCGCTTGACCAGCTCCGGTCAGCGAAACACCGGGGACGTATGCACGCCGGAAATCGAACCCGAGGTAATAACCATATGGGCCGGAGCCGGCATTAGGGTGGGGACGGTCGAATGGCAGTGGCTTGACTAGAGGATGCGGCACGACGTAGTTATCGAGGCCGCTGATGGCCAACAAAGGCACCGCGAGATCCAGGGAGGGATCGACGTCCGGGGCATAAAATGTGCGTTGTTCAGTTGGGTGCTGAAAGCTCCGCAGGTTAATGTGGAAGGCCCGTTCGATCTCCGCGATCATTCCCCTAACTTCCACAAGAGTCCGATTGGAATGAGTGCCCGTCTCGCTCAGGCCGTGCAACTTCGCAAAATTGATAACCGCCTGGTAGTCGCTTTCGCTGGGGCCAAAGCGCTCCGCGAATTGTTCCGGCGTAAGATAGCGACGGAAGTTCGTGCTGGCGGGGTTGTACTGCTCTTGGAGTAAATTGGTGAGAGCCTCCCGGTTTCGCAATGGCAAACCTATAGCAAGGTCGAGCCGCCCCCAACGTGAGCCGGGGTTTGCTGGTGTGGAATTCGCCACCGCAGCCGGCACATGATCGCGCAGGATTTGCCTCTCGCCAGAGTGTGCTGAGAACGAAAACAGGAAGAATAACACCGGCACCCAGACCTTCGCGGATGCTGTCGACAGTCGGTCAACCGCGCCTTTCGCAAATGCAAGCCTGGCGATCGGTTCGCAGGCGGGTAGCGAAAGTTCTTCGGCTTGCGCAGCATCAAACGCAGGCCGGGTGGCATTTACGTCCGCACGAGCAGGGCAAAGAGCTCTCATAAGGCTGGTAGTCCAATTTTCGCCTTGACTGTGGACGAGAAGGAGCGGGCCGTCAAGCTTAACAGGTTCAGGAGTATTAGTCACTGCGAAAGGATTATCCACCCATGCCAGAGGCGGTAATGAGCACCTGCCATGACATCAGGTCCCAGCCAAGTCTTCCACGTGCGTTCTGCCAACTATTCAGCAAATCCCGGCTGACAATAATTCCAGAGTGGAAAATCGATCTCAGTCAGATAGAATGTAATCATGCCAGCGACACGACACTGTTGGAAATGCGGCACGGAGTATCAATTATCAGGTTCGCCCGGCCGTTCGGAGACTTGTCATTCCTGTAGCTCCGATTTGAAGGTCTGTTTGAATTGCGTCAGTTATGCTGCGAACGTGGCTCAACAATGCCGGGATCGGCGAGCCGATCCGGTCGCGGAGAAGCACCTCGCCAATTATTGCGAATACTTCGAATTTATCCGCCGCGAGTTTGTGCGTCCGACGGAAGGCTCTTCTCGGGAAAACAAGGCACGCGAGGCGTTCAAGAAATTGTTCGATGATTAACCAGGCAATGAAATGCCGAATGGTTGAGAGGGTTTTAGGACGAAAGGCTCGATGAATCGGCGGTTGAGGAATTGACAGGATTTCTCGAGACTAGATCTAAACGCCAGCAAGGAACAGAACTCTGCTCGACCGGAGTTGTCCTCTTAATCCGTTAATCCTGTCAAGAAATTCTGTGCCTGTAAAAGAAAAGGCCCCTTGTGCGTTTCCACATAAGGGGCTTCGGGAGGAACTAACTGAATCGCTAGAACTTGTAGATGATGTCACCGTCAGTTTCTCTCCATGCCTTTGGTGGCGACATCACCGCCTTTGATGGTGTCGCAGCAAGCGACGGTGAGGGCTCCACAGGAGTTGCATTGATGCGTGACAACGCTGTGCCTTGTCGCCTTTGAGAGACCTTCCACAGTGATCGTCGTGTCGCAGCCTGCACAAAGATGGCGAGCGACTTTCTGGGTCGGCACGCCGTGAGAAAGCAGGAACTGAGCTGGTTTCGCCTGCTTATTGGGCAGAGTGACCCACTCGTCCTTGCATTTGGGACAAGTCATCGAACCCACGCCGACGAGAGGACTTTTGGCTTTCGCGTTGAGCTCACTCAACTGCGCGCGAACCTTGGGCGAGGCGGTGATTCCATCGTCACCCGTGGGTTTGTATTGGGCTTTCACCGGGTTTGCGACAGCAAGCAAGGCGATGCCTGCCAGTGCCACGATCAGACTGTTGTTGGTTAATTTCATATTCGTTTTCCTTTCACTTTGTTTATTGTTGACCATTCTTTAAACGGTTTCTGTTCTACCCTTAATACGCCATAGTGGCTGATTTCCCTCAGACGCCTATTGCCTAAAGCTCACCATCTTTTGCTCGTGAACCACCTACTTGCTCTTGATTAGTTTTGCTTCTTTCGTTGAGAGATTTAGGAACTTTTTTCGTTAGGCTCTCTTGGCCACGCTGAGGCTCTGCTGGTCTAACTTTAGCTCGCTGTTTTGGTGACTCGGGGATGAGTCAACCTCTCTTGGACTCTCTTGGCGCGTGGGGGCCCGGACCACAAGACCACGGGACCGCCAACCGCAAGGACGAAGGCATCTTACACCCCCGCCGCCGTCACCGGCCCGATGGCTGATTCCCTGATCAAATCGCTCACATCGGACAAACTGCGCTAGTAAATTTGCGACGCGTACGGCTTTTTCAGGAAAGTTCTGACCCTTCAACTTCCTTGCTTCGGTCAGCGATTCGGGGCCGCCTACTATTTTCGGTCTTTGACAATTGAATAATTGGTTCTTCTGCCAGCCGGCAAAACTTGTTGCTTGGCCGCAAAAAAAGCCCCTTCCGCACGCACGAGCAGAAGGGGCTTCGGGAGGAACTAACTGAATCGTTAGAAACTGTATATGATGTTCAGCGCGACAGTGACGACGTTCTTCTCGCCGGTGGGGGCATCGCCGGTAGGTACGTTGTACGGTCTATCACCCGACAAGCTGTGGTCCCAGCGAACCTCGAGCCGGCTCATCACATTTTTCCAGAGGGAGTAATCGATGGTGCCCGTTAGTCCAAGCAGTTTCGAGTTGTGGCTGGTGTCGGATGGTGTGTACCAGAATCCGTTGCTGGCAGTAGTGTATTCCACCCGTCCGTTGAGCTTCAACTTCTCAGTGGCCTGGTACATCAGATAAAGCGTCCAAACGTCGGCGTAGTTGTCGAAGCTAGGAAATCCGTCCGTGTAATCGTAGGACAGCCCGACCTTCAAATTGGTGAGTGGCGTCGGCGTGGTTGCGCTCACGTTGACACTCGTCTCGTGCCCCGGCGTTGAACTGCCTGCGAAGGCGCTGTTGGCCGTGTTCCCAGACGCGCTGTTCAGTCCGTTCACAACGGTGGCGCTGAGCGTCGAGCCGCCGAGAAAACCAAAGCCGATGGCTGCACGATGGGTCCAATATTGCTTCCCGGCGGCACTACGTTTAGAAACACCGATACGAATTGAGGGGAATTGTCGGCGCCAGGCGAAGTGACCTGCACGGTGGCTGCGTAAGTGCCGGGTGTCAAATCCTTGGGGTTAACATCCAGACGCACCGTGGGCACCAGGGCTGAGTCGGCATCGCTCAGTCCGCTTGCTGGAAAAGCCGATAACCACGAACCACCCGACAGGATTGTAGACTTCACGTTCCAGAGCATCTGTCCGCGACCCGTATTCAAGATGTTGAAAAACTGCGGAGTGGTTGGTCCGCCACCCTGAACCGCGAAGAACGTCAATCCGGTTTGCGGGATGAGTATGGTCTGCGGGACGGCGGAGATGGTCATGTTCACGGGCACAATCACGCTCTGCACGGGATTCACGCGACCGCCTCCTCGGCCTCGTGCTCGAGGTCGCGCGGCAGATCGGCCAGCGTCGCGGCCGCGTCCCGGGGAGTCGCGATCCGCTCGTCGCGGACGACCCGGCCGTCGCGGAAGCTCAGGATCCGGCCGGCATGGGCGGCGACGTCGAGCTCGTGGGTGACGAGCACGATCGTCATGCCCTGCTGGTTGAGCCCCTGCAAGAGCGCCATGATCTCGAGACTCGTGCGGGTGTCGAGCGCGCCCGTGGGCTCATCGGCGAGGATGACGGTGGGGTCGTTCACCAGCGCGCGCGCGATGGCGACCCGTTGCTGCTGGCCCCCCGAGAGCTGGCTCGGCTGGTGATGCTCGCGGTCGGCGAGGCCGACGTCGGCGAGCCGCCGGCGCGCCCGCGCCCGCCGCTCGCGCGCCGAGAT
>Ga0137403_10008876_pt1 | contig 11222 bp, 7 predicted proteins | sample CZOMad2_1_16fung_FD_122057 | JGI IMG/M metagenome (GOLD analysis project Ga0137403, IMG submission 122057) | Vadose zone soil fungal communities from Angelo Coast Range Reserve, California, USA - CZOMad2_1_16fungal (Hybrid Assembly) | ecosystem: Environmental > Terrestrial > Soil > Vadose zone...
AGGCCGGCATAGGGAGTTGCGCCATCTGTCCCGCCCGTAAACGCGTACAGGACCGTAAGAGTGCCGGCGGGCGTCAGTTGAAACACCGTGCCGGCGCTGAAGGTCCCGCCGCTAACGGTGGTGCCGTAGAAGTTCCCGTCGGGCGCCTGGATCAGGCCGGCATAGGGAATTGCACCGTCCGTGCTGCCGCCCGTAAACGCGTACAGGACCGTAAGAGTGCCGGCGGGCGTCAGCTGAAACACCGTGCCGGCGTTGGACGCCCCGCCTTGGGACGTCGTGCCGTAGAAGTTCCCATCGGCCGCCTGAATTACGCCGGCCACGGGCCCTGCGCCATCCGTCCCGCCCGTAAACGCATACAGGACCGTAAGAGTGCCGGCGGGCGTCAGCTGAAACACCGTGCCGGCGCTGAAGGTCCCGCCGCTCACGGTGGTGCCGTAGAAGTTGCCGTCGGTCCCCTGGATCAACGGCGCTTGCGGATTCTGTACGCCGGCGGGGCCGAACGCCGCGAGCACGTCGAGACGCATCTGCGCGCGGGCGACTCCGCTCATGGCCAAGAGGCCGATCACCAGCGACACTGCTCGGATCACGGCGGTGACCCGCCGCCTGCGCTGCTCCATCCCCCGCGCTGGACGCGCTATCGTGGGTTGGCATCCAGGCATGGCGACATTCCTTTCAACTTCCCTCTCGCGCTGCGGAGCGCAGCGCGCCGTGGGGAACGCGGGCCACTCGCGGCCCAGACACCACTGATCGCGCCTGTTCGGCAAGCGGACCACTGATGCCCACCTCAGAGGCAGTCCCCTCGTCGGCACCCAGCCTTTCCCGACGAGGCGGTTCGCTCCATCACGTCGGATGCCACGCGAGCCGCTCGACGCGCGCAGAGTCTGCCGAAAGAACGTCGATGTCAAGTGACGTTCAGGCAACTGTCAGCCAGAATCTGCACACCATCCACTCGCGGAGCACTGCTGCCCCAGTGAAGCGTACGTATTGTGCGCCGCGACCTGCCAAAGTCATACTCAGGAAGGACGGCGTCGGCGCGTCGCCGCCATCACAGAGCGAGCGCGCGGCGTAACAGCCGGCCGATCTGTTCCATTTCACCGTCGGTAATCTGACCCAGACGCCGCTCGACCATGGTCTGCTTGATCGTGCGCAAGATCCCAGTGACGATCGATGGGAACAAAAGCCCGGCACCTGCCCAGTCAGCGACGATGTAGTCGCCGAAGAGTCGCCGCCGCACATTACTGGTTATCGCCGCGACGATGACGTCTTGCCTGCTGCGGTTGTACCGGGCCGAACTGAGGACGAGAACTGGGCGGATCTTTCGTCCGGTCTCCTCCGAAAAAACGAATGGCCGCGACGCCGGCGCTGTAGAAGCACAGCTGCAGGACGTACGTGGGCTTCTCGGCGCGCGCCAGCTTGGCGTCGAGCGGCTCGTAGCCCCAGGTCCCGAGCCGGGTGGCCCGGTCGATTTTGACGAGGAAGTCCGCGCGCCCGCGCCACCGGCCATCCACAAACGTGGCCTGCGAGATGATCTCGGCGCCGGCCCGCATGGCGTCGGCCGTCTGTCGCGCCGCCGCCTCGAAGTCCCACGGCTCGCCGAGCGTGATCTCGACGATCTGGCGCCCCTCGGCCCGGAGACGCTCGAGGTAGGCGCGCTCGTGCAGCTCGCCCTTGCGCCGCAGCAGCTCGGCGTGCTCGTCGGCGACGAAGGGACGGGCGCGGTCGCCGCGCGCTACCTCGAGGGCCAGCGTTGTGAGGTGCTGGCACTCCACGTAGTCGTTGAGATCCGACGGCGAAAGCGCGATGTGGGCGCCTACGCGGTACATGGCATCTCCCGAATGTATCAGCCTCTGAACAATATCCTGGCGTGGCAGGAGGAGCGGTCCAGCCGCCAACGGGTGCGCGGCCTAGGCGGCCTTGTGCTGGGGGTCGAGCCAGTCGCGCAACCCGTCGGCGAGCATGTTGAATCCGAGCACTGCGAGCATGACGGCGAGGCCGGGGAAGACGACCATCCACGGGGCCTGGACCATGAAGCCGCGGCCGTCGGCCAGCATCAGGCCGAGCGACGGCGTGGGCGGGCGGACGCCGACGCCGAGAAAGGACAGCGCCGCCTCGATCAGGATCCCGATCGCCATCAGCACCGAGGTCTGGACCAGCATCGGCGCCGCCGCATTGGGCAGGATGTGGGTCAGCACGAGGCGCGGCACGGTGGCGCCGAGCGCCCGGGCGCCGTCCACGTACACCTCGATCTTGGTGGCGAGCACCGCCGCCCGCGCCACGCGGGCCATGACGGGGGTGTACACCACGGCCAACGCGATGGAGAGCAGGATCGCGCCGGTCCCGAAGACGCTCATGAGCGCGATCGCGAGGAGGACCGCGGGGAAGGCCATCAGCACGTCGAGCGGTCGCATGATGAGCTGGTCGGGCAGGCCCTCGGCGTAGCCGGCGACGAGACCGAGCGGTCCACCGACGAGGACGGCCAGCACCGCCGACGTCACCGCCACGCCGAGCGAAATGCGATACGCGTGGATGACGCGGCTGAGCAGGCTGCGCCCGAGATCGTCACGACCGAACGGCTCGGCCGCGGTGGGCCCTCGCAGGGCGAAGTCCTTCGAGATGTCCGTGGGACTGCCGAGCGGCAGCATCGGCGCGAGCAGGGCGGCCAGCGCCAGCACGCCCACGATGCCGAGGCCCGCTAACGGCATCCACGCGCGCTGCATCAATGACTAGCAAACCCGAGGCGCGCCACGGCTACGCCGGGGCGCGTCCGAGCGTTGGGGGGTGTGGGGGGCCATGTCGGGGCCCCCCACATAAGAGGATGTCTCACCGGCGTCGCACGCGCGGGTCGATGACGCCGTAGAGAATGTCGGTCGCCAGGTTGACCAGCATGAACATCGCCCCGATGACGAGCACCGTGCTCTGCACCACGGGATAGTTGCGCTCGAGCACGGCGTCGAGCGTCATGCGACCGAGGCCCGGCAGCGTGAAGATCATCTCCACGACGATCGCGCCGCCCAGCATGTAGCCGACTTGCAGCCCGAGCACCGTCACGATGGGGATCGCGGCGTTGGGCAGGACGTGGCGGAAGAGGACGGCGTGCTCGGCCAGGCCCTTGGCTCTGGCAGACTGCACGAAGCCGCGCTGCGCGACGTCGAGCACCGCGGCGCGGCTCAGTCGTGCCAGCACGGCGGCGCGACCCAGGGCGAGCGTCAGCGCGGGCAACACGAGGTGCTGCAGATTCTCGAGGAGACTCTCGCCGATCGGGACGAAGCCGCCGGAGGGCAGCAGTCCGGCGCCCAGCGAGAGGCCCAGCATCAGCATGATGCCGAGCCAGAAGTCGGGGATGGAGACCCCGACGAGGCCGATGGCGAGCGTGGCGCGGTCGGCAAACCCGCGACGGCGGGCGCCACCCAGCAGGCCGAGCGGGATGCCGATCAGCGCGGCGCCGGCGGTGGCCAGGACCGTCAGCTCGAGCGTGACAGGAAGGCGATCGAGAATCATGCGGCCGATGGGCTCGTTCTGGCGGAAGTCCAGCCCGAAGTCGCCCCGCACGAGCCCGGCGAGCCAGCGCGCGTACTGCTCCGCCAGCGGCTCATCGAGGTGAAACGCTTCGCGCAGGGCCCGCACGCCCTCCGGCGTCGCCTTGTAGCCGAGGACGACCACGGCCGGATCGCCCGGCACGAACCGCATGAGTCCGAACACCAGGACGCTCATGCCCAGGAGCAGCGGGATGGCGAGGGCCAGCTGTCGCGCCGCGTAGATCCAGGGCGAGGCCATCGTCCCTCAGGCGATCCAGCTCTCCTCGAACCGCAGCTCCAGCGAGGGCAGCGGCGCCGAACCGTAGACGGTCGGCTTCATCCAGTAGCGCTGGATCTCGTTGCTGAAGACGATCAGCGAGCCTTCCTCCTGGAACCAGCGCACGAGCTCCGGGTACATCTTCTTGCGAGCGGCGGGGCTGGTCGTGAACCGGAACGCATCGATGCGCTTGTCGGCCTCCTCGGATTTGAAGCCCGAGAAGTTCCACGGCGACGTGGAGTGCTGCAGCGGGGAGTAGAACATGTCCGGATCCACCGTCACGCTCCACCACGCGGCGGCGATGTCGAACTTCTTGCCGACGAGGGCCTCGAAGTACTGACCTGACTCCAGCGGCTGCACGTCGAGCGTGATGCCGACCTTCTTGAGCTGCTCGCGGAGAATCTCGCCCGTTTTCACGAGCACCGGCACCTGCGACTTCACCAGGTATGTAAGGGTGAGACCACCGCCGGCGCCGGCCTCGCTGAGCAGCTGCCGGGCGCGAGCGACATCGGGCCCGGCCTTGTGCGCGTTCACGCCGGTCGCCCATGGGCTCGGTTCCGGCGTCGGCTCTGCCGTCGACACGTGGCTGCCGAAGTAGACGAGCTTGACGATCTCCGCGCGATCAATGGCCCAGGCGATCGCCTGACGCAGCCGCCGATCGTTGAAGGGCGGCTTGCTGGCGTTGAGCATGAGGAAGAAGGGCAGGTAGGGCCGCCCGGCAGAGGCCTTGGGGTCGCGGCCGCGCTCCAGCTCGGGGATCCGCTGCGGCGGCACGGTCTGGATCCAGTTGAACCGGCCGGTCTGCAGCCCCGTGAGCCGCACCGTGTCGTCGGCGGGGGCGTAGAAGACGACGCGATCGATGTACGGGCGCCCGGGGCGGAAGTACTTGTCCCAGCGCTCGAGGGTGACGTGATCGTCCTTCACCCACTCGACGAACCGATAGGGTCCGGTCCCGATCGGAAACAGCTTGGGATCTTTCTCCTTGAGCGCCTTCTCGTTCACGATCTCGGTGGCCTGGGTGAGCATCGCCAGCAGCGGCCCGAACGGCCGCGCAAGGTGGAAGCGGACCTGATGCTGTCCAACCGCCTCCACGCCCTCCACCGGCGAGAAGAAGATGCGCATGGGCAGCTTGTTCTTCGCGTCCAGCAGCCGCGTGAACGTGAAGACGACGTCCTGGGCCGTGAACGGCTCGCCGTTGTGGAAGACGGCGTTGTCGACGAGGTCGAAGAGCCAGGTCTTGTCGTTTTCCTGCTTCCACGATTTCGCGAGCCCCGGGATGAACTGGCCGGCTTCGTCCACGTAGGCGAGCTTGTTGTAGACGTTCTGGTAGATCTGCAGTGACGAGTAGAGCTGGGCGTAGCCCGGATCCATGTTCACGGGTTTGTCGACGGTGGCGACGCGCAGGGTGCCGCCACGTTTCGGCGCACCCTGCGCGAAGGCGGTGAGCGGTCGATGGCCGGCGAGGCCGACGCCGGCCGCGACTCCGGCCACGTGCGCGAGCCAGGTGCGGCGTGTGAGACCAGAGCGCGGGCCGATCGGATCGGCCGCAGAGGCATCGTGCGGGTCGTGATCACTCATGGTTATCCCTCGTGGGCAGCGTCGTACACGACGCCGTTCTTCATGACCAGGCTCACGCGCTCGAGGGCCGCCATGTCCTTCAGCGGATCGCCGTCCAGGGCGATCAGATCGGCGCGCTTGCCGGGCTGGATCGTGCCCACCTGGTCGTCGATGCGGCACGCCTCGGCGCCCCAGCGGGTGCCGGCCAGGAGCGCGTCCACCGGCGACACGCCGAACCGGACGAGCGTCTGCATCTCGAACGGCATCAGCCCGTGCATGCTGTCGGTTCCGCACGCGAAGCGGACGCCGGAGGCGAGGTGCCGCGGAAAGGTCTCCGCGACGACGCGGCGCGCCGAGCGGACCTTGTCCATGATGGACGACCGGTGACCATCGCCTTGCTCGATCCCGGTGGGATGCATGAAGATCGCGAACGTGCAGATCAGCCAGACCTCGCGCTCGATCATCAGCGCGATGTCCTCGTCGGTGGCCAGCGCCCCGTGCTCGATGGTCCGCACGCCCTCGCGGACGGCGAGCTGCAGTCCCGGCCCGCCATGCGCGTGGGCCGCGGCGTAGGTGCCCACGCGGTCGGCCTCCTCGACGGCCGCGCGGATCTCCTCGCGCGTGTACGCGCTCGCGGTGGGCATGGGGCCGGGCGAGCTCACGCCGCCCGTCACGAAGATCTTCACGTGATTGGCGCCGCGCCGGAGGTTCTCCCGGGCGCCGCGACGGACGCTATCCACTCCGTCGTAGCTCGTCAGCGCGCGTCCGTGCCCGTTGTCGGCGGCGAGGCCGCGCCCGGCCACGAGCAGCCGAGGACCGACGATGATCCCGGTCTCGATGGCCTCGCGCACCTCCACGTCGACGAAGTGCTCCTCGCCCATGATCCGCATCGTGGTGGTGCCCGCCGCGAGATCCCGGCGGAGGTTGCGCGTGGCCGCGAGCGCCTGTGGCAGCGGCCCGCGACAGAGCTGGCCGAGCTGGTCGCCCTGGCCCGGCACGATCGAGGCGTGGCTGTGGCAGTCGATGAGACCCGGCATCACGAACCGGTCGCGGAGGTCCAGCATCTCCGTCCCAGGCGCGACGGCTCGGCTGCCGGCGGGCCCAACGCTCGTGATGCGTTCGTCGGTCACCACGACCAGCGCGTCACGGAGCGGCGTGGCGCCCGTCCCGTCGAACAGCGTGCCGCAGCGGATCGCGCGAACCGCCACCCTCAGGGCCCGTCGACGCGGACGTCGTACTCGCGCCGAGCGGCCTCCGCCGAGACGTAGCCGTCACGGACGTCGCGACGGACCGCGTCGGGGTCGCGCTCGGCGGGCGGCCCCCAGCCGCCGCCACCGCCGCTCATGATGCGAACGGTCTCGCCGGCGGCGATCGGATGCTGCGTCGCTTTGCGCACGTGGCGGACCGAGCCGTCGGGCGACGTGATCTCGACGCCGTTCACGGCGCCGTCGCGGCCTCCGCCGAGACCCCACGGCGGCGTCGCTTTGCGCTCGAGGCTGAAGGTGATGAACGCCGGCGCGAGGAACTGGTACTCGCGCTCGATGCCCAGGCCTCCGCGGAACTTGCCGGCACCACCGGAGTCCGTCCGCAGGCCGTAGCGCAGGATGCGCATCGACGGCACGCGCGATTCCACGACCTCCACGGGATTGTTGCGCGCGGTGGAGCCCCCGAAGATGATCATCGCCGACTCGCCGTCGTAGGCCGGACGGGCACCCGTGCCACCCGCGTTGAGATCGCCCTGGATGAACAGCCGGCCCGTCTGCGGATGGGCGCCGAAGGCGATGGTGGGCATCTGATCGCCGTAGGCGCCGGCGGGGATCCGGTGCGGCAGGGCGTCGGCGAGCGCGCGCAGCCCGAGCTCGATGAGCAAATTGATCGGCACGTAATAGCGGGCCGTGGGCGCCGGCTCCTCGGCGGCGAGCACCGAGCGGCGCGGCACGATGACGCGCAACGGCCGGAAGCATCCCTCGTCGACCGGATCGTCGGGCGTCGTGAGGCACTTGATGAGCAGCCGGCACGCGCTGATGGTGATCGCATCGCCGCAGTTGAACGGTCCGACGACCTGGGCATCGGAGCCCGTGAAATCAACCGTCATGCCGCCGTCGCGCACCTCGATCGCCATCTCGACGCGCACCGGCCTGTCGAGCGTGATGCCGTCGTTGTCGAAGTGGCCGACCGCCCGATAGGTGCCGGCCGGAACGGCGGCCAGCGCCGCACGTGTCCGGCGCTCGGACTGCGCCATGTACGCGACGGTGGCTTCGAGGACCGTCTCGCGTCCGTAGCGGGCGAGGATCTCGTGAAACGACGCCTCACCGACGCGGCACACCGCGATCATGGCCTGGACGTCCTTGAGGGTGCCGCTCTCCGTGCGGATGTTGCCACGGATGACGCGCATGACTTCCTCGTTGAGCTCGCCTCGGCTCAGCAGCCGCACCGATTGGAAGCGCAGACCTTCCTGTCGGAACTCCCGCGAGCCCACCTGCATGCTGCTCGGCACCGGGCCGCCGATGTCGCTCCAGTGCGCCTTGACCGAGACGAAGCCGGTCAAACGGCCGTCCCAGAACACGGGCGCGGTCATGGCGACGTCGTTGAGGTGATTGCCGTTGCCGGTGTAGGGATCGTTGTGGATGAAGATGTCGCCCTCGCGGAACGCCTCGAGGCCGCGGTCCTGGATCGTCGCCTCGATGGGAAAGCCGAGGTGACCCTGGAAGACCGGCAGCCCGATGCCCTGGGCGATCATCTGCACGTTCGCATCGAAGATCGCGCACCCGAAGTCCAGGCTCTCGCTGATGATGTGGTTGTAGGCGGTCTTGATCATGGTGACGCGCATCCGCTCCGCGGCCGCGTTGAGGGCGGCGCGGATGACCTCGACGGTGATCGGGTCGAGCGGCATGGCAGTTCTAGCCCGCGTTGACCTGGATCACCAGGCAGCCGTGCTCTTCCACCGAGAGCGTGTCGCCCGCGTCGATGATCGTGGTTGTCCCCGGCTCCTCGATCGCGGCCGGGCCCTCGATCGTGTCGCCGGCGAAGAGGTCGCTTCGCTGGACCACCCGGTGCTCGACGAAGTCGCCGGCCGCCACTGCGTAGATCGTTCGCGCCGTGAACGCGGGGCCGGTCCCGGTCCGGCGCCCCAGAGTCGGCAGGCGCGGGCGCTCGATCGGGAACACGACGGTCAACCGGAGGTTGAGCAGCTGGACGTCCACGTCGGACGCCGCGTAGCCGTAGGCTCGCTCGTGGGCGTCGTCGAACTGCTTGCGGAGATCCGCCCAGTCGGCGAGCTCGGTCACCGCAATCGTGACCGTGTGCTCCTGGCCGAGATACCGCAGGTCGACCGCGTGGTGCATGAGCGGTGCGCCCTCGCCGGGCAGGATCGAGGCGACCTCCCGCTGCATCTCTGCATAACGCGCCTGCGCCCACGCCGCGTCCGTCGTCTCGAGCGGCTCGAGGACCGTGCGCACCAGGTCGTGGCGCAGGTCGGTGGCCAGCATGCCCCAGGCCGAGAAGGTCGACGGCGACGGCGGGATCACGACGCGCGGGATTCCCAGCTCGCGGGCGATGGCCGCGGCGTGAAGCGGTCCGCCGCCCCCGTAGGCGACCAGCGCATAGTCGCGCGGGTCGTGCCCGCGCCCGGTGGTGATGCCGCGCACGGCGAGCGCCATCTTGACGTCGGCCAGCCGCACCACGCCGGCCGCCGCGCTCTCGCGCGACAGCCCGAGCCGCGGCGCCAGCCGCTCATCAACCGCGCGCGCGGCACGGGCGGCGTCGAGCGGCATGGTACCGCCCAGGAAGCGCGAGCCGTCGATGCGGCGGAGCACCACGTTGGCGTCGGTGACGGTCGGCTCGGTGCCGCCCAGCCCGTAGCAGACGGGGCCGGGCGCGGCACCGGCGCTCTGTGGTCCCAGCACGAGCGCGCCGCCCGCGTCGATCCACGCAATCGTCCCGCCGCCGGCGCTCACCTCACGGATGTCGATCACCGGAATGCGCAGGGGCCGGCCGTCGACATGGTACTCGTCGGTGGTCTGCACCATGCCATCGTCGACGATGGCGCACTTGGCCGTCGTGCCGCCCATGTCGAAGGAGATCAGCCGGTCGAGGCGGAGGAGGCGCGCCAGGCTGGCGCAGCCGACCGCGCCCGCCGCGGGTCCGGACTCGAGCGTGTGCACGGGCCGCTCGCGGGCGGCCCGGAGCGAGCAGGCGCCGCCGTTGGACTGCGTGATCAGGACGCGGCCGCGGAAGCCCCGCTCCGCCAGCCGTTGTTCGAACGTGGCCAGGTAGCGCTCGACCATGGGCAGAACGTAGGCGTTCACGACCGTCGTGCTGGTGCGCTCGTACTCACGCCATTCCCGGCTGAGCCGATGCGACACGGAGATCGCGACACCCGGCAGCTCCTCGGCGAGAATCGCGGCCGCACGTTGTTCGTGAACCGCATCGAGATAGGAGAAGAGGAACGTCACCGCGACCGACTCCACGCCCTCGGCAGCCAGCGACTGAGCAGCGTCCCGCACGGCGGCTTCATCCAGCGGCACGAGAACCTCGCCGCGCGCGCTGATTCGCTCCGGCACCTCCCGGCGGCGTCCCCTCGGAACGAGCGGCGTCGGCCGCCGATACAGAAGGTCGTACATGCGCAGGAAGTTGCCGCGCCCGATCTCGAGGACATCACGGAAGCCTTCAGTGGTGAGGAGTCCGGTGCGAGCCCCCTTGCCCTCGAGCAGGGCATTGATGCCGATTGTCGTGCCGTGGATCGTCAGCCGACAGTCGGCGAGATCGACGCCGGCCTGATCTGCGCACCCCAGGACGCCGTCGAGCAGCTCAGAGGGCGTGCTGAGGGCCTTGGCGTTGACCACCGCCCCCGTCGCCTCGTCGAGCGCCACGAGGTCCGTGAAGGTCCCGCCGATATCGACGCCGATCCTGAGTGGCACCGCCGCTTCCTTGTCGCGCGGCAGTATACCTGAAGCATTCTAATCCTGGCGATCTGCGTGTTTACTGAACGTCGCTGAACTCTGCGAGATGCCACCAAAGCGCTACGTGCGGCTGATATAGAGCACAAGACCCCGCAGGCCCGTTCGGTACGGTCTAACGGCTTCGACGATTGCATCCGCAATCGCCTGAAATTCGTCGCCACGAAAGCTCGATGCAACCAGGAGATCGAGATAGAGCTTCACCGGGTGAAGCGCACCAGTCCGGGGAATCTCCTTTCAATGTTTTCGGGCGTCAGGGCTGCATTGGCGTCGATTCTGGCTTGAACTTCGTCACGATAACGCGAGTTGTACATGAGGGCCGCCGTTACTTGCGCTTGCGAGAGTTGGGGGAACGCCTTTCGAATTCTCCTGGAGTTCTGGTCTTTGCTGAAATCACGCAGGACTTCCCAGACAGCCAGGCCAGTCCCACCAATTTTGGCCGTCCGACCGCTCGGTTCATCAGCGAAGTAAATACCCGGGCATTGCCGCATTCGTAACGCTTCGTCGAGCAGTTCTTGAGCGACGTCTGACACTGACCGACGCGTGCGCGCAGCCGTTGTTTCGAGATCCTTGCGCAACGATCGGCGCAGACGCATCGTCGTCAAGACCCTCGGCTCCTGACCGCTCCGCTTGACGTCCCTGCCGTCCGCGGCACGTCGAGTCTGAAGGCGCGTCTGACGACGTCGCTCGGAACTCGGACGACCCATGTCCGATATCTTACCGTGTAAGCGGTCTGATTACGAGCGGATACAGCAGGCGCCGAGCCGCTCGGGGATGGATGCTTATCATCCCCGAGCGGCTCATCGCGCTGGCACGCTACTGCCCGGTGTAGGTCACCTTCCAGATCACGCCTGACTTCGGGGTGGTGAAGAAGGGCGAGGGCATCGAGTAGTCGATGTAGAGCTCGCCGTAGTC
>Ga0137403_10008877_pt1 | contig 11222 bp, 8 predicted proteins | sample CZOMad2_1_16fung_FD_122057 | JGI IMG/M metagenome (GOLD analysis project Ga0137403, IMG submission 122057) | Vadose zone soil fungal communities from Angelo Coast Range Reserve, California, USA - CZOMad2_1_16fungal (Hybrid Assembly) | ecosystem: Environmental > Terrestrial > Soil > Vadose zone...
CTCGCCACCGCCAAGGCGAACCAGGCGGAGCGGTTCGGGGTCGGCCTGAGCGAGCTCTACGGGAAGGTGAACCCCGACGACCCGATCCTCGTGCGCATCGTCCTCCAGGAGCACTACCACACGCGCATCCTCGCCGACGCGGTCGCGATCTTCGGCCTGCCGGTCCATGCCCGGCCGCCGGCGCTCGCCGCGCGCGTGATCGTGAAGCTCCTCGTCGGCACCCCCGAGCGCTGGAACCGGCCGCTCGCCGGGTGCGCCGAGATGGCCGGCTGCGTCATCTTCCGCGCGCTCCGTGACCGCGGCATCGAGCTCTTCGCCGACGAGCCGGAGGTCGCCGCGCGCATCCGCCTCCTCTACGACGAGATACTGGGCGACGAGATCGGCCACGTGGGCTACCTCGCGGCCGTGCTCGGGCCGGCGGGCCAGGCCGTCATGCGCGGCCTCTACCGCGCCCTTGGGCACCGGCTCGCGGGGCAGCTCCCCGAGCTGGTCGCGCTCTTCGGGCGCGCGGAGCTCCGGCGGCGCTTCGGCGCGGCGTTCCGCCTGGGCGAGATGGCGGCCGAGCTCCCGGGCCGCGCCTACGCCGCGGCCACGATCTGAGGCCGCCGACGGGTAACCGGGCTGGTGGGGCCTTCATGTTGACGACGGTACGAAATCGCTGACAGAGTACCGGGCGCCTTTCGATCCGCAGGAGGCTCGGCGAATGGCAACCCCAGAAGCGTGCCCCCGGCGCGCGCTGATCGCGCTCGGCGCCGTCCTCTGCGGGTGGGTACCTCCTGCCGTTGCCCAGAGCAATCAATGCCCCGTAGAGGTCCACTACGCGGACCCTTTCGCCGACAGGAACCACCCGTACTTTGACGTGCCGCGGCGCGTGGTGGACAGCGAGAAGATCTGCGAGCAGCCGTGCTGCTTCGGCAGCCCCGAGGGAGGGGAAACCCCGAAGCCGGCTTGCTTCTTCGCTCTCCAGCTTTGCCTGAACCACGTCGAGGAAGGATGCAGCCCGGCCACGTTCAGCGCGAAGAGAATTCGCGCCACTGGTCACTGCGGCGGCGTCCGCAACCTCCAAGTGTCACCGGCCGGTACCGCGTCGACCTGCGGCGAGATCGCGCTCGTCAAGGTACGCACGAGCTCGAGCACCCACCCTCCGTTCACAGGCCTCACAGGCAAGTGCAAGATCCGCGTCTCAGCCCGGCGAGACGAGCCGGGAGCCCGTGCTGATGTCGAACGGTTCGCCCTGATCTGCAAACCGCCATCCTTGGAGTGCCCGGCCACCACGACGACCACCACGATCCCAGCGGCGGGGACGCGCGAGTATCTCCTCCTCCCCTGCGATGCGGACGCGTGCCCGGGCGACGAGTTCATCCCGAAGGGCGACCTCGACATCTACCTCAATGGCGTCATGCTTTTCACGATGGGGAACGACGGCGTGCCGTCCCAGTTCGGCCCGCTATACCCGGCAGTGGGAGTCATCGATTTCTTTGCAACGCCGGGGGACATACTCACATTCGTGGTGCGCGACACGTACGGTGGGTGTAGCAGCTTGCCGAGACTCGATCTGTACGAGAAGAGCGACATCGCCCCGTTTTTGGGCATAGCGGAGCCCGGGTTCGATCTGGGCTGCGATCGTCCTTCTGGCAACCACGGTGAGGTGTTCCGCGCGACGTTCACGATACCCAGCTCGTAGGCGGCGTGTCCGCCCTGGTCGAGCACGTTACCGCACCGGACTCGGTCAACTCTGCCCCTTGGAGGGAGCGTGCCCTGACCGGAACAGCCGCGCCCTGTCCGCCTCCATGCGCGCCAGGTAGCCCTTCTCGACCGCCGCCGAGGCGAGGTAGCTCCGATCCAGCTCCCGCCGGAGGCGCCACGCCTCGCGCGCCGCGCGCACCAGCGCGCGGAGCTGCTCCGGGAAGAGACCCTGGAAGCCGTCGGACTTGGCGATCAGGGGATTGGGATGCGCCTCGACCAGCACGACCGACGCGCCCGCCATGATGCCGGCGAGCGTGGCGGGATGGACCAGGTCCCGGATGCCGGTCCCGTGCGAGGCGTCGACCGCGATCGGGAGCCCCGAGAGCTGGTAGCGGTAGGCGGCGATCGAGCCGCAGTCGAGCGTGTTGCGGGTGTAGCGGTTGGCGCTCGCGATGCCGCGCTCGCAGAGGATCACGTTCTCCTTGCCGCCGGTCATCATGCGCTCGACCCAGAGGAGGTACGCCTCGGTGTCGAGCGAGTTGCCGCGCTTGTGGATGACCGGCAGCGGCGTCGAGCGCAGCCGGTTCAGCAGCGCCTGGTTCTTGCTGTTCGGCTCGCCGATCTGGATGCAGTCGACGCCCGCGTCCTCGTAGACGGGCACGTCGCCCGGGTCGAGGATCTCGACCACGGTCGGGAGCCCGAGCTCGCGCCCGGCCTTGACGATCAGGCGGAGCCCCTTCTTGAGCGACTCGGTGTCCGAGGCGCCGAGCCCCTCCCAGCCGCTGTACGGGCTCGAGCGGTACTTGACCACGCCGCCGCGCAGCGCGTTCCCGCCCGCTTCCTTCACCAGGCGGGCGGCCTCCATGATCTGCGCCTCGCTCTCGACCGAGCACGGGCCCGAGATGAAGCAGAGCTCGTCGCCCCCGCACACCACGTTGCCGATCGCGACCGTCTGGTAGATCGGACGCTCGGGCGTGCCCTTCTGCGCCGCGCGCTTGTAGGCGCGCGAGATGGGGATCAGCTGCTCGACGCCGGCGAGCTCCTCGATCTCCCCCACCGGGAGCTTCGAGATGTCGCCGTACACCCCGACCAGCGTGATCTCCTCGCCGACCATCTTGCCGGTCTTGAAGCCGAGGCCGTGGAGCTTGTCCTCGACCGCCGCGACCTCGTCGCGGGTCGCGTCGCGTCGCATCTTGACCAGCATGGCGCGTCTCCCCTCGCCGCCGACTTGGCCGGCGGGGGGTCATTGCAATAGAACCGGTGCCGATGCGTCAAGAGGCCGCGGAAGCGCTGGTGGTGGCGCTCGACGAGGGCACGAGCGGGGTGCGCGCCGTGCTCGTGGATGCGACCGGCACGCCCCGGGCCCAGGCCTACCGCGAGGTGCTGCCGGCCCACCCGGCGCCAGGCCTCGTCGAGCACGACCCCGAGGCGCTCTGGCGCGCCACGCTCGCGGTCCTCGGCGCCGTCCTCGCCCAGGTGCCCGCCGAGCGCGTGCGCGGGCTCGGCATCGCCACCCAGCGCGGCACGGCGCTCGTGTGGGAGGCGGCGACGGGACGCGCGGCCGCGCCCGCCCTCTCCTGGCAGGACGGCCGCACCGCCGCGCGCTGCCAGGCGCTCATGGCCGAGGGGGTGTTCGTGAGCCCGCTCGCCGCGGCGACCAAGATCGAGTGGCTGCTCGATCGGATCGATCCGGATCGTGCGGGCGTGCGCAGCGGGCGGCTCCGCTGCGGAACGGTCGATGCGTGGCTCGCCTGGCGGCTCACGGCCGGGCGCGTGTTTGCCAGCGACGCATCAAACGCGTCGTGCAGCGGCTTCTACGATCTCTTGACGCGCGGCTGGAGCGCGGCGATCCTCGAGGCGCTCCGCGTCCCGGCGCCGGCGCTGCCCGCGATCGTCGACTCGAGCGCGGTGCTCGGGCGGGTGGACGCCCCCGGCCTCCCGCCGCTCCCGCTCGCGGCGCTGGTCGGCGACCAGCAGGCGGCGATGCTGGGCCAGCTCCGCCTCGCTCCGGGCGAGGTGAAGATCACCTACGGCACCTCCGCGATGCTCGATCTCAACGCCGGCGCCGAGCCGCTCTGGTCGACGCGCGCCGCCTACCCGCTCGTCCTCTGGCAGCGGGGCGGCGTGCCCACCTTCTGCCTCGAGGGCACCGCCATCACGGCCGGCGCCGCGATCACCTGGCTGCGCGACGGCCTCGGCCTGATCCGCGACGCGGCGGAGAGCGCGGCGCTCGCCGCGAGCGTGCCCGACAGCGGCGGCGTCTGGGCGGTGCCCGCCTTCCAGGGCCTGGGCACGCCCTACATGGACGCGGGCGCGCGCGCCGTGGTGGGCGGGCTCTCGCGCGCGACTACGCGGGCACACCTCGTCCGGGCCATGCTCGAGGGCATCGCCTGGCGCTGCCGCGAGGTGTACGACGCGCTCCGCGCCGACGTCCCCCACCCGGCCCCCGCCACGCTGCGCGCCGACGGCGGCGCGGCGAAGAACGACGTCCTCCTCCAGCTGCAGGCGGACGCCCTCGGCCTCCCCGTCGAGCGCCCGGCCGTCCTCGAGGCGGGCGCGCTCGGCGCCGCCTACCTGGCCGGGCTCGCCACTGGCGTGTGGGCCGGGACGGACGATCTCCGCGCGTGCTGGCGGCGCGATCGGCTGTTCGACCCGCGCCTGGGCGCGGCGGAGCGCGAGGAGCGCTTCGCCGCCTGGCAGCGGCACGTGAGCGCCGCGCGGGAGCCGTCCTCGTGACCCTCGCCGAGCAGCTCGGCCGCGAGGTGGTCGCGATCCGCGACGGGTCGCTGCCGCCCGACGTCCTCGCGCGCGCGCTGGATCTGCTGCGCGACCATCTCGGCGTGGCGCTCGGCGGCGCGGGCGAAGAGTCGAGCGTCGTCCTCCGCCGCGGGCTGGCAGCGCTCGGGCTCCGCGGCGGCGCGACCGTGCTCGGCACGGCGGAGCGCCTCCCCGCCCCGCAGGCGGCGCTCGCCAACGGCGCGGCGGCGCACGCCCTCGAGATGGACGACACGCATCAGGGCGGCTCCCTCCACCTGGGTGCGACCGTCCTCCCCGCGGCGCTCGCGGCGGCGGAGCTCGGCGGTGCGAGCGGCGAGCGCGTCCTCCGCGCCGCGGTGGCGGGCTACGACGTCGCCGCCCGCCTGGCGATGGCGCTCGGTCCGGCGGCGCACTACCGGCGCGGCTTCCACCTGACCGCCACCTGCGGGGCCTTCGGCGCCGCCGCGGCCGCGGGCGCCGTGCTCGGGCTCGAGGCCGCGGCGATCGCCGCCGCGCTCGGCATCGCCGGCAGCCAGGCCGCCGGCTCGATGGAGTTCCTCGCCGACGGCTCCTGGACCAAGCGCTTCCAGACCGGCTGGGCGGCGTGCGCCGGCCTGCACGCCGCGGCGCTGGCGCAGGCAGGCTTCTCGGGACCGGCGACCATCCTCGAGGGGCGCTTCGGCTTCCTCCACGCCTACTCGGACGGCGCCACGACCGCGCCGCTCGCCGCCCACGAGGGCTACGAGCTGATGCGCACGAGCGTCAAGCCGCACGCCTGCTGCCGCTACATGCAGGGGCCGATCGACGCCGTCCTGGCGCTCCGCGCCGCGCACCGGATCGAGCCCGACCAGGTCGAGCGGGTCGAGGTCGGCATGCTCGCCGCCGGCTTCCCCATCGTCTGTGAGCCGGCGGAAGCGAAGCGCCGGCCCGCCTCGGTGGTGGAGGCGCAGTTCAGCCTCCCCTTCGGCGTCGCGGTGGCGCTCGCGCGCGGCGCCGCCTCGCCTGCCGAGTTCGCGCCCGCGTGCCTCCGCGACCCGACCGTCGGCGGGCTCATGGAGCGCGTGGTCGGCGTGCGCGACCCGGCGCTCGACGCGGCCTTCCCGCGCGCCTGGCCGTGCTGGGTCCGGATCGCGCTCCGCGGCCGGCCGCCGCTCGAAGCGCACATCGAGCATCCGCGCGGCGATCCCGAGAGCTTTCTGACGCCGGCCGAGCTCGAGCGAAAGTTCCGCACGCTCGCCTCCCGCGCGCTGCCGGCCGCGGCGCTCGCGCGGCTCGAGGCCGCGCTCGCGGACTTCCCGCGGGCGCGGAGCGTGGCGCCTCTCCTCGCAGCGGCGGTTCCGAGCGGCACTTAATTGGCGCCGGCGGACAGCGACGCGCGCCACGCGCTCGTCGCGGCGCGCGACTGCTGCTGGAAAGCCAGCACTTCCGTGTCTCGCGGGCTCCTGCGGCGCCTGGCACCCAGGTTGCTCAGCAGCACAGCGCTCGCCTGCCGCGGGCGACCGCATGCCCGCCGCCGCAAGGAGATCGCTCGCCCCGCTCGCCGTGCTCGCCATGTTGGTGGGGCCGGCGCGCGCCACCACCTTCGTCGGCGTGAGCGAGCGCACCCTCGCCCGCGCCGCGGACGCGATCGTGATCGGCACGGTCGCGCAGATCGAGACGGTCGCCGGCGCCGACGGGACGATCAGCACGCTGGTCACGCTCGACGTCGAAGCGTCCGTCAAAGGCCACGCGGAGCGGCGCCTCACCTTGAAGGAGCCGGGCGGCAGCATCGGCGGCCGCGCGCTCTGGATCGCGGGCGCGCCGCGCTTCCGGACGGGCGAGCGGCAGCTCCTCTTCCTCTCCGCCGCCGCCGACGGGACGGCGCGCACGACGGCCCTCGGCATGGGGCAGTTCGTGCTGCGGCCGCACCCGCGGACCGGCGCCACCCTCGCCGAGCGGCGCGTCGACGGGCTCGTGGTCGGCGACCGCCCGCTCCGGCGCGTGCCACTCGCCCGCCTGCTGCGCACGCTCGCGCGCGCCATCGAGCAGGACGGGGGCGGCGCGCCGGCCCTGCTCCTCGCCGATCCACCCGAGCTTGCCGACCCCGGGCTCGAGCGCGCGCCGGTCGCCGAGTTCACCCTGATGGACGCCCCTCCCGCCCGCTGGTTCGAGGCCGACAGCGGCCAGCCGGTCGTCTACCAGACCGCCGGCCAGAACGAGGCCCTGGGTGCGAGCGCCTCGCTCGCGGCCATCGACGGCGCGCTCGCCGCGTGGACGAACGTGAGCGGCGCGAGCATCGTCCTCGAGCGCGGCGGCACGACCACGCCGGCCCCGCTCAGCTGCGACGGCATCTCGCAGATCGTCTTCGACGACCCCTTCCACGAGATGCCGAACCCGGTCGCGTGCAGCGGCGTGCTCGCGCTCGGCGGCTACTGCACGTCGGCCGTGACCGACGTGGTGAACGGCAAGACCTTCTACCGCATCACCGAGGGCAACATCACTTTCAACCAGGGCTTCGCCAGCTGCTCGTTCTGGAACGAGACCAACCTGGCCGAGGTCGCGACGCACGAGCTCGGCCACACGATCGGCATCGGGCACAGCTCCGAGGACGACAATGCGCCGCCGGTCCTGAAGGATGCCACCATGTACTACCGCGCGCACTTCGACGGGCGCGGCGCTTCCGTGCACGCCGACGACATCGCCGCGGTGCGCTTCGTCTACCCCGGTCCGGGCGGCGGCGACCCGAGCGCCGAGGACACCGACGGCGACGGGATCATCGACGCACAGGACAACTGCCCGGCGATCCCGAACCCGGCGCAGACCGACACCGACGGCGACGGCGTGGGCGACCTCTGCGATCCGTGCCCGCTCGCGCCCGGTGCCGAGGGCGCCTGCCAGCCGATCTACGTGAGCCGGCTCCGCATGACGCTCGCCGGCCCGCAGAGCCGGCTCGTGTGGCGCGGGTCGCTCGACCTGCCCGACGGCGGGTCGCCGGCCGCCGCACGCGTGCTCCTGGTCGGCGCGAGCGGCGTCGTGGTCGACAGCGCGATGGGGAGCGGGCTCGAGCGCGCCGTCTTCCCCCGCCGGAGCCTCCGCTACCGCAGCGGCCGCGCCCTCGTCACGCTCCACCCCCGCCACGGGGGCAGGTACCGCGTGCGGGTCGCGGTGCACGGCCTCGACCTCGGCGCCGACGGCATGCCGCTCCTGAGCGCGACCCTCCAGGTCGGCACCGAGACCTTCTCCGACTCGCTCAGCTGCGAGCGCCCCCGCGGCCGGCACGTCCGCTGCCGCGGCTAGGAGCGTGACCCAAGATTCGCTCCCGTCGCCCCACGGCCGATCGCCGTCGGAGGCGGGGCGCGGAACTCCTCGAAATACCGCACGGGTATTCCTCGTCGTTCCGCGCCCCGCCTCCTCGGCGCTCGACCGCGGGGCTCGGTCCGGAATCTTGGGTCGCGCTCCTAGCTGGCGCCGTAGCGCGCGGGGTCGAGCGCGAAGGCCAGGCCCTGCAGGCGCTCGCCGCGCGCGCGCCGCTCGCGGTTCGTGCGCGCGACCTCGCGGAAGAGGGCGAGCGCCGCGCGCTCGTCGAGGGCGGCGGTGTCGACGCCCAGGTGCTCGCGGAAGAGCGCCGCGCGCAGCGCGCGCGCCGTCCCCGGGTCCCAGAGCGAGGCGTTCAGCTCGGTGTCGGCGTAGAAGGAGCGGCTCGCCACGTTGGTCGAGCCGATGGTCGCCCAGGCGTCGTCGACGAGCGCGGCCTTGGCGTGCACGTAGACGTCCTGGTAGCGCCCGCCGCTCAACGAGGCGGCGAGCCCGGCGAGCGTGAAGCGCGGATGGCGGCCGAGTGTCTCGAGCTGCGCGAAGAGGGCGGCCGCGCGCGGGTCACGGCGGGCGGCGCCGATCTCCGGCATGGGGACCGCGGGCACGACGAACACCACCTCGACACCGCGCGCGAGCGCTGCCTCGAGGCCCGCCAGCACCTCGGGCGCGTGCAGGAACTGGTTCTCCAGGTAGACGGTGCGCCGCGCGGCCGCGACCGCCGCGAGGTACTGCTCGAGCACGCTGCGCTCGCCGCCCTCGATCGGGAACGGCGGGGCGTCCGGGGCCGCGGTCGGGTCGCGATAGCGTCCGCCGCGGACGGTGCGCGTGATCTGCACGGTGGCGGTGCCGGCCGGCGGCGAGAGCGCGGCGGGGAACGGCAGGCGGCCGGCCCGCTCGGCGTCCGGCCAGGCGCCGTCGGGGCGGTCGCGCTCGCTCGCCTCGTTCCAGCGCTGCACGAAGTTGTGCTGCACGTCGGTCGCGGCCGGCCCGCGCAGCTCGAGGTAGAGGTCGTGGATGTTGGCGTAGATGTCGCCGTCGCTCCCGCCGCCGACCGGCGGGTGACCGGGCGGCACGAGCGAGCCGTGATCCAGGTTGATGCCGCCGACGAAGGCGAGCTCGCCCGGCCGCCCGGCGTCGATCAGCCAGCTCTTCTGATGATGGCAGTAGCGCGGCAGGTGGTCCCAGCGGGCGAGAAAGCGCGTGCCGCGCGCCGCGAGCCAGGCGCGTTCCTCCGCGCTGCCCGCGAAGTGCGCCGCGCCGGGCAGGAGCCGGCCGAGCTCCGGCTCCCGCCAGAAGAGCGCGCGCACGTCGAGGCCGCGCGCCGCGGCGCCGTCGAGGAGGTCGAAGAGCGTGCCGCGGGCACCGGGCAGCACGAGGTCGCGCTCGACGAAGGCCACCGTCACCCACACGCTCGCCCGCGCCGCCCGGACCGCCTCGGCGATGCGGCGGAAGGCGGGCTCGCCATCCACCAGCGGGCGAGCCTCGTTCCCCGCCCGGGGCGGGTAGGCGCCACCGCGTGCGAACGGAACCGGATCGCTCATCGGAGCAGCCCGCCCTCGACCAGCGCGACCAGCTCGCGCGGATGCGCGATGATCCGCTCGGGCCGCGCCACCTCGAGCGCCTCGGGCGCGAGCCCCCACGCCACGCCGCAGAACGCGACCCCGCCCGCGCGTGCGGTGCGCAGGTCGATGCCCGAGTCGCCCACCAGCAGCATCCGCTCGCGCGCCGTCACGGTGAGCGCGCGGAGCCGCTCCAGGCCGGCGGGATCGGGCTTCCGCACGGGCAGCGAGTCGCCGCCGACGACGTCGAGAAAGCGGTCCGCGAGCCCGAGCCCCTCGAGGATCGCGCGGCTCATCGCCACGGGCTTGTTGGTGAGGACGGAAAGGGTGACGCCGCGGGCACCCAGGGAGCTCAGGGCTTCGACCATCCCCGGATATGGTCGCGTCGCGTCCAGGAGATGTGCCCCGTAGTAGTCCATGAAGGCGGCCAGGCCAGCCGGGACCCGGTCCCCTTGCCCCGGGCCGAGGGCTCGCTCGATGAGGACGCGCGCGCCGTCGCCGACGTAGCCATAGACCGTCGGGGGGAGGAGCTCGGGCAACCCAAACGAGCGCAGCACGTAGTTCACGGCGGCCGCAAGGTCGGCACGCGAGTCGACCAGCGTGCCATCGAGATCGAAGACGAGGTGCTCGTATCGGGGGCGGACGCCCGGACGCCTCACACCGCGAACGACGAGCCGCAGCCGCAGGTCTGGCGGGCGCCCGGGTTCGCGAACTTGAACCCCCCGCCGTGGAGGCTCTGGACGAAATCGATCTCGGTCCCGGCGAGATAGGGCGCGCTGGTCGTGTCGACCACCACTCGAATCCCGTCGTACTCGACGACCTGGTCGCCTTCCTGGACGCTCTGATCGAAGCTCATCTGATAGCTGAAGCCGGAGCACCCACCGCCGACCACCGAAACCCGCAAAACGTCCGTCTCCGGCCGTCCCTCCTTCGCGCGGAGCTCGCGCACCGTCGCGACGGCGGCCGGGGTAAGCGAAACTGCCCTGTCGGGGGAGGTCACTGCTTCCGCGTCCATCGATCTCGGACGATAGGGACGGCTCCGGGCAATGTCAACGCGCGCTGGCGCCGGCGCACCCGGCGGGCCCGCCGAGATTGCCGATTCTCCGCTTCGTGCGTCCTTGCCAGACTCTGGCTCGCAGAGATGCAAGCGGGACGCAGCGGGGCATGGCACATTGGTTGCTGCCCCTTCCGTCGCCGACACTCCGGATGCAACCACCCTCCTCTGCCCTCCCCGCCGGCGCGCCGGGCGGCGCGCGCCGGGTCGCGCCGCTCGAGGCCTTCTCGCGGACCGAGAAGATCATCGCCCTTTCTCGCGTGTTGCTGGCGACGGCGACGCTGCTGGTGGTGATCGTCGATCCCCACCAGCCGTCCTTCAGCCCGAACCTCGCATACGCCATCCTCACCGCCTACGCACTCTACAGCGCGGTGGTCTTCGCCCTCGTGCGCGGCGAGTACGTTCGCCAGGAGCCGGCACCCTTCCGGACGGCGATCGCCGGGCCGCCTCACATCGGCCCCTACTCGGCGGCCGCCGACGTGATCTGGGTGACGCTCATCAGCATGTTCACCGAGCGCGGCACGAGTCCGTTCTTCCTGCTCCACGTCTTCGTCATCTCGAGCGTCAGCATGCGGTGGGGGCTCCGCGCCACGCTCACGGTCACGATCATCCTCGCCCTCTCGTACCCGGCGGCCCTGCTTGCGAGCCAATGGGTCTCGGCCGAGGCCCTCACCATCCGCCGCGCGCATCTTGTGCGCCCGATCTACCTCCTCGTCCTCGGCTATCTGATCGGGTATCCGGGCGAGCACGAACGGCGCTCGAAGCGGCGGCTCGGCCTCATGGTGGAGCTCCCGGCCGCGTTTCGCCGCAAGCGGCCGCCGGGGGCCGGCCTCGTCCGCGTCATGCGCCGCGCCCTCGATCACTTCGAGGCG
>Ga0137403_10008878_pt1 | contig 11222 bp, 6 predicted proteins | sample CZOMad2_1_16fung_FD_122057 | JGI IMG/M metagenome (GOLD analysis project Ga0137403, IMG submission 122057) | Vadose zone soil fungal communities from Angelo Coast Range Reserve, California, USA - CZOMad2_1_16fungal (Hybrid Assembly) | ecosystem: Environmental > Terrestrial > Soil > Vadose zone...
GGCAGGATGCGGGGAGGAGCGCCCACCGCGACCCAGCCGATGGGTACCGTGGTGTCCGGCGGCAGCGTGGTCTTGATATGGACCACCCCGTTGATCCTGACCTCGGAGCCGGCGCCGATCCGCGCGCCATTGAATACGGTGGAGCCGGCGGCGAGGAATACCGACTCCTCCACCGCGCAGCCCGACAGATAGGCGCGCGGGCCTACCAGCACGTGATCGCCGAGTGTCAGGGGGAAGGTGGGGGCGCCGCGCAGCACCGCGCCCTCCATGACGATGCACTCCGCGCCGATCACCACCGGCGCGCCCTCGGCGGTGAGGACCGCGCCGAAGAGGACCCGGCTCTCGGGCCCCACCGTGATCTCACCGCAGAGCGTGGCGGTGGGCGCGATATAAGCAGTCGGGTGAACGCGGGGACGCTTGCCGCGATGTTCGATCAGCATGATGTCCTCCTGGTGAACCTCGCTTCCGGTTCGGTGAGTCTAAGGGGCTGTGACGGCCACGTCGATGCCTTCCTCCCCCACTCACCTCTCCCCGCTGACCGCAGCGGCGCCCCAACGGGCCGGCGGCCGCATCCTCGCGCGGCCCTCCGCCTCCCTGGCGCCGCGCGTGGTCGTGGTGGGCGGCGGCTTCGCCGGCGTGACCGCCGCGCTCGAGCTGGGCCGGCGCTGCGCCGGACAGCTCCCCGTCCAGGTGACCCTGATCAGCAACCGCAACTTCCTCCTCTTCACGCCCATGCTGGCGGAGGCCGCCACCGGGGCGGTGGAGAGCCGGCACGTGCTCTATCCCATTCGCCCGCTCTGCGGCCGGTGGGGCATCGAGTTCGGCGAGGTGTCGGTGGAGGCGGTGGATCTGGCGCGCCGGCGGCTGACCGTGCGGCATCATCGCTCGGCGCTCGAGCAGACCGTCCACTACGACCGTCTCGTCCTCGCGCTGGGGGCGGCGCCCAATACCACGGTCGCTCCCGGCGCCGCCGATCACGCGCTGACCTTCAAGAGCGCGGGCGACGCCATCCGGATCCGCAACCACGTCATCGATCTCTTCGAGACCGCCGCGCTGACCGACGACCCGTGGGCGCGCCGGCGGCTGCTCACCTTCGTGGTGGTGGGCGCCGGGCATGCCGGCACCGAGCTGATGGCGGCGCTCGAGGAGCTGGCGCGCGGCATCCTCATCCGCCACTACCCGACGATAAGGCCCGATGAGATCCGGCTCGTCCTGGTGGGCAGCGCCGTGCTACCGCAAACCGCCGCCGACCTCGCCGCCTATACGATGGAGCGGCTCGTGCGGCGGGGGATCGAGCTGGAGAAGGGCCGCGCCGCGCGCGTCTCTCCCGAGGGCCTGACCTTGGCGGACGGGCGGCACATCGAGAGCCGCTGTGTGATCTGGACCGCCGGCAATCGCGTGAGCCCGGTGGTCGAGGCCCTCGACCTGCCCAAGACGCGCGACGGCCGGCTCGTGGTCAACGAGTTCTTCGAGGTGGCCGGCGCCCCCGGCGTCTACGCGCTGGGCGACAATGCCGCGCAGACCGACACGCGCACCGGCCAGCCGTATCCCGCCACCGCCCAGGTGGCGCTGCGCCAGGGCCGGGCGCTCGCCCGCGTGGTCGAGGCCGAGCTGACCGGTCGGGACCGCGCGCCGTTCCGCTTCCGGCTTCTCGGCGAGATGGTGCCGCTGTCGCGCCACACCGCGGTGGCGGATCTCCGCGGGCTCAAGCTCTATGGCTTCCCCGCCTGGTTCCTGTGGAAGACGGTGTACATGCTCAAGCTCCCGACCCTGGCTCAACGGCTGCGCGTGGTGCTCGACTGGACGGTCGAGCTCTTCTTCGAGCGCGACGTCTCGGAGCTGCGGGTCGAGGAGGGGGAGGGGGCCTAGATGCGGCTTCCCATCTGGCGGCGGTTGGGGTGGCGACTGGGCGCGGCCTTCGTCCTCGTCGCGAGCGCGAGCATCCTGGCCAGCGGCCTCGTCCAGTACCGCGCCCAGGAGGCATCGCTGCGCCAGTCGCTGGGGGCGCTGCTGCTGAACATCGCGCGCACGGGGAGTCTCTTGATCGACGGCGATCTCCACGCCCGCGTGGTGGCCGAGGGCCGGGGGGATTCGGAAGGCTATGGCCGGCTTCGCGACCGGCTGCTCCTCATCCAGGAGGCCAATGCGCTCGGCGAGGCCGTCTATACGCTCACGGACGTGGACGGTGAGCGGGCGCACTTTGGCGTCATCAGCAATGGCCTGGCCCCGGTCGGGTCGGAGTACCGGCTTGGGCGGAGCATCCAAGCCATGGTCCGGCGCGTGCTCACGGACGGGATGCCCGCCTATACCGACCTCTATACCGGGCCGGACGGCGCCTGGATCAGCGCCTTCGCGCCGGTCCGGGATTCCGCTCAGCGGACGGTCGCCGTTCTCGCGGTGGACTTTCGTGCCGACACCTATCTGGCCGAGCTGGCCGGGGTGAGGCGGCGGCTTTACTGGAGCGTGGCGGCGGGTGCCCTCCTGGCCTTGATCGCGGGCATGGCACTGGCGCGCCACATCACCCGTCCCCTCGCGGAGCTCCAGGCCCTGGCCCGCGCGGTGGTGGAGGGCGACCTCACCCGGCGGCTCCGCGTGCGGACCCGCGACGAGATCGGTCTGCTCGCGAACGTGTTCCACCTGATGGTGGACCGGCTCCAGGTCTCGCAGCGCAGCGTGGTGGAGGTGCTCGTCCGCGCCCTCGAGGCCCGCGACGGCGGCGCGGGCTCGCTCGACCGCCTGGCCGCGTCTTCGCTGGAGCTCGGCGCCGCTCTCGGCCTCTCCGCCGCGCAGCGGGAGGCCCTCGAGCTGGGAGCGCGGCTCCACGACATCGGCGAGGTGCGGACGCCGGAGGCCCTTCTCGGCCGGCGCGGGCCGCTCTCAGTGGCGGAGCGGCCCACGCTCGAAGCGCATCCCCGGGCGGGGGTGGAGATCCTCGAGACGGTGCCGCTCTTCACTCCGGCGCTCGACGTCGTCGGCGGCCACCACGAGCGCTGGGATGGTGGCGGCTATCCCCAGGGGCTCCGCGGGGAAGAGATCCCGCTCACCGCGCGCATCTTCGCGGCGGTGGACGCCCTCGAGGCGATGACGCATGATCGGCCGTACCGGCGCGCCTGCCCGCTGGGGGATGCCCTCGCGGCGGTGGCCGCCGAGTCCGGCAAGCAGTTCGACCCGCGCGTCGTCGCGGCCGCGCTGGCCATTCCCGAGTCCCGGTGGGCGGAGCTCTTGCTCGCGCGCACCGCCCAGGGTTGATCCCGTGTCCAAGGAGGAGAGGACAAACCATATGACCTATCAGCCGCTCAAGGGACAGAAGGCGCTGGTCACCGGCGCCTCGTCGGGGATCGGAGAAGGTGTGGCCCGCGCGCTCGGCGCCGCCGGCGCCGACGTGGTGGTGAACTACGTCAGCAATCCGGAGACGGCCGAGCGCATCGCCTCCGAGATCCGCGCCGGCGGTGTCCAGGCGCTCGCCATCCGGGCCGACGTGTCCCGCGAGGCCGACGTCCAGGCCATGTTCCGGACCATGCTCGACGCCTGGGGTACGATCGACGTCCTCGTCAACAACGCCGGCCTCCAGAAGGACGCCGCGTTCACCGAGATGGCCTTGGAGCAGTGGAACGCCGTGATGTCGGTGAACCTCACCGGCATGTTCCTGTGCGCGCGGGAAGCGGCGCGCCATATGTGCCGGCGGGGAATACGCCCCGACCTGTCCCGGGCGGCGGGCAAGATCCTCTGCATCTCCTCGGTGCACGAGGTGATCCCGTGGGCGGGCCACGTCAACTACGCCGCCTCCAAGGGCGGGGTCCGCGCCTTCATGCAGTCGCTGGCCCAGGAGCTGGCGTCCTCGCGCATCCGGGTCAACTCCATCGCGCCCGGAGCCATCCAGACGCCCATCAATCGCGCGGCGTGGGAAACGGAGGCGGCGCTCAAGTCGCTGCTGAACCTGATTCCCTACGGGCGCATCGGCCAGCCGGAGGACATCGGCCGGGCCGCGGTGTGGCTGGTCTCCGACGACTCCGACTACGTGCACGGCCAGACCCTGTTCGTGGACGGCGGTATGACCCTCTATCCCGAGTTCGCGCGGGGGGGCTAGCCATGGAGCGCTACGACATCGCGGTGATCGGAACCGGCGCGGGAGGCGGGACGCTCGCCCACGCGCTCGCGTCCACCGGCAAGCGCATCCTCCTGCTCGAGCGCGGCGACTACGTGCGGCGCGAGCCCGCCAACTGGAGCACGCGCGCCGTGAACCTCGAGGGCCGGTACCAGACCAAGGAAGTGTGGCGCGACCGCGACGGCCAGCCGCTGCACCCCCACACGAATTACAACGTGGGCGGCAATACCAAGTTCTACGGCGCCGCGCTCTTCCGCCTGCGGCGGGAGGACTTCGGCCCGCTGCGGCACTGGGGGGGCATCTCGCCCGCCTGGCCCATCGCCTACGAGGACCTCGAGCCGTACTACACCCGGGCCGAGCGCCTCTACCATGTGCATGGCCAGCGGGGCGCGGATCCGACCGAGCCGCCCGCAAGCGCGCCGTACCCGCACCCGGCGGTGAGCCATGAGCCACGCATCCAGGCGTTGGCGGAAGACTTCATGCGCCAGGGCCTCCAGCCGTTCCCGGTGCCGCTGGGGATCATGCTGGACGAGAAGGACCCGCGGCGGAGCCCCTGCGTGCGCTGCGGAACCTGCGACGGGCACCCCTGCCTGGTGGGGGCGAAGGCCGACGCCCAGGTGGTCTGCGTGGATCCCGCGCTCGGGCACCCGAACGTGACGCTGCTCACCGGCGCCTACGTGTCCCGGCTGGAGACGAACGCGAGCGGCCGCCAGGTGACGCGCCTCGTGGTGGAGCGCGCGGGTACGCGCGAGGAGTACGCGGCCGACGTGGTAGTGGTGTCGGCGGGGGCCATCAACTCCGCCGCGCTGCTGCTCCGCTCCGCCAGCGACCGGCATCCCGAGGGGCTCGCCAATGGCTCCGGCGTGGTGGGCCGGCACTACATGGGCCATCTCAACTCCATCCAGCTGGCGCTGTCGCGCTGCCCCAATCCCACCGTCTTCCAGAAGACGCTGGCGCTGAACGACTTCTACTTCGGCGCGCCGGACTGGGAATTCCCCATGGGGCATATCTCGTTCGTGGGCAAGGCGGACGCCGACACCCTGCGCGCGGGCGCGCCCGCCATCGCGCCGGGCTGGACGCTGGAGCTGATGGCGCGTCACTCGCTGGACTTCTGGCTCACCTCGGAGGACCTGCCGGACCCGGATAATCGCGTGACGCTCGACCGCGACGGTACTATCGTACTGGCCTACCGGCCCAATAACGAGGCCGGGCACGCGCGGCTCATCGCCAGGCTCGAGCACCTCATGCAGCAGCAGACCAAGTGCGGAGTGCACGGTCATGACTGCCATCAGGGTCTGTTCGCCCGCAGCCTCTTCCTGGGCCAGCGCATCCCGCTGGCGGGGGTGGCGCATCAGAACGGGACGATCCGGTTCGGCCGGGACTCTCGAACCTCCGCCCTCGACGCGAACTGCCGGGCCCACGAGGTGGATAATCTCTACGTGGTGGATGCCAGCTTCTTCCCCTCGAGCGGCGCGGTGAACCCGGCGCTGACCATCATGGCCAATGCGCTCCGGGTGGCCGAGCACCTGAAGGAACGCCTGGGCTGATGCCCGCGGTGGATCTCGGCCGTGACGTGTGTGGCCGGCTCGCCGCCGCCGAGGCGCGCGAGTGGCTCTGCGTGAACGGCATCGGCGGGTTCGCGGCGGGGACGGTGGCGGGGCTTCTCACCCGCCGCTATCACGGGCTGCTGGTGGCGGCCTTGCAGCCGCCGCTGGGCCGGACGGTCCTCGTCTCGCGGACCGAGGAGACGACCGAGTATCGCGGCGCGCGCCGCGACCTCCACGTCAATCGCTGGGCCGACGGCACCGTCGGGCCGCACGGGTATCACGAGATCGAGCGCTTCCAGCTCGACGGCACCACGCCCCGGTGGAGCTATGCCCTGGCCGACGCGCTCCTCGAGAAGCGCATCTGGATGGAGCCGGGGGCCAATACCACCTACGTGCTCTATCGGGTGGCGCGGGCCGCCGCCCCCGTGTCGCTCACCGTCGCGGCGCACGTGAACTACCGGGACTATCACTCGACCACACGCGGCGGCTGGTCGATGCGAATCGATCCCGTTCCCGCGGGTGTGCGCGTCGAAGCCTTCACGGGGGCGCGGCCCTTCGTGGTGCTGGCCCCGGGCGCGGCGGCCGAGCCGGCGGCGACCTGGCACTATCGCGGCGACCTGGCGCGCGAGCGCGACCGTGGTCTCGATAGCCAGGAGGACACGCTCCACGCGGTGACGTTCCACGTGACGCTCCCGCCGGGGGCGACGGCGGTGCTCGTGTGCTCCGCCGAGGAGGCGCCCGACCTGGACGCGGAAGCGGCCTGGCGGCGGCGCCGGGCGCATGAGGCGGCGGTGCTCGAGGGCTGGAGCGCCGCGCGGCCCGCGGCGACGCCGGAGCCCGCGTGGATCACCCAGCTCGCGCTCGGCGCCGACCAGTTCCTCGTCAGCCGGCCCGCCATGGACGTGCCCGACGGGATGTCGGTGATCGCGGGCTATCCGTGGTTCGGCGACTGGGGGCGGGACACCATGATCGCGCTGCCGGGTCTCCTGCTCACCACCGGCCGCCCGGCGGCCGCCGCGTCCATCCTGCGCACCTTCGCGCGGTTCGTGGACCGCGGCATGCTCCCGAACCGCTTCCCGGACGCGGGCGAGGCGCCGGAGTACAACACCGTGGACGCCACCCTCTGGTACTTCGAGGCCATTCGCGCCTACGTGGCCGCCACCGGGGACGACGTACTCCTCCGGGAGCTCTACCCCGTGCTCGAGGAGATCGTGGACTGGCATCGCAAGGGCACGCGCTACGGCATCGCGGTCGATCCCGACGACGGCTTGCTCCGGGCGGGGGAGCCCGGCGTCCAGCTCACCTGGATGGACGCGCGCGTGGGGAAGCGCGAGATCACGCCGCGCACCGGCAAGCCGGTGGAGATCAACGCGCTCTGGTTCAATGCCCTGCGGGCCATGGGTCTCTTCGCGCGGCGGCTGCGGCGGCCGGGTGGGCCGTGGGAGGAAGCGGCCGGCCAGGCGGCGCGGTCGTTCGACCGCTTCTGGAACGCCGGGGCCGGGTGCTGCAAGGACGTGATCGACGGTCCCGATGGGGACGACCCCGCGATCCGCCCGAACCAGATCCTGGCCGTGTCGCTGGCGGCGAGCCCACTGCCGGCGGCGCGCCAGCGGCAGGTGGTGGACGTCTGCGCCGCCGAGCTCCTCACCGCTTTCGGGCTCCGCAGCCTCTCGCCGCGGGACCCGGCGTACCGGGGGCGCTATGCGGGCGGGCCGGCCGAACGGGACGCCCTCTATCACCAGGGCACCGCGTGGGGCTGGCTGCTCGGCCCCTTCGTGCTGGCGCATCTCCGCGTGCACGGTGACCGCGAGGCCGCGCGCGCATTTCTCCTGCCGCTGGCGCATCACGTGAGCGACGCGGGCCTCGGGAGCATCGCGGAAGTCTTCGACGGCGACGCCCCGTTCGAGCCGGGCGGCTGCCCCTTCCAGGCCTGGAGTGTCGCGGAGACTCTGCGCGCCTGGGCCGCCACCGAGCCCGAACCGCCGCGCCCGCGGGCCGCGCGGCCGCGGGCACGCTGAGGAGCCCGCCATGCGCGAGGCGCTGCGTCGTCACTGGCCGGAATACCTCATGGAGGCCCTCGGCCTCGGCCTCTTCATGGTCTCGGCCTGCGTCTTCACGGTGCTGCTCGAGCATCCCGGCTCGCCCCCGCATGAGGCCATCGAGTCGCCCGTCCTTCGACGCGTGCTGATCGGGCTGGCCATGGGGCTCACCGCGGTGAGCATCATCTACTCGCCGTGGGGCCAGCGCTCAGGGGCTCATCTCAACCCGGCGGTGACGCTGACCTATCTGCGCCTCGGCAAGATCGCCCCCTGGGACGCCGCCTTCTACATGCTGGGCCAGGCCGGGGGCGGCGTGACGGGCGTGCTGCTCGCGGCGCTGGCGCTCGGGGGCCTTCTCGCCAGTCCGGCCGTGAACTACGCGGTGACGGAGCCGGGCGAGGCCGGCGTCGCGGTGGCCTTCGGCGCCGAAGCGGCCCTCTCCTTCGTGCTCATGACCGTGATCCTCACCGTGTCCAATGCCGAGCGGCTGTCCCGATTCACCGGCTTCTTCGCCGGCGCCCTCGTCGCCATCTACATCACGGTGGAAGCGCCGCTCTCCGGCATGAGCATGAACCCGGCGCGCACGCTGGCCTCGGCGGTGGGGGCGGACATGTGGCGTGCGCTATGGCTCTACTTCACCGCGCCGCCGCTCGGCATGCTGCTGGCGGCGGCGGGGTACCGGCGACTCGCCGGTCCCGATGGCGTGATCTGCGCCAAGCTGCATCACGGCGCCCGCGCGCGGCGCTGCATCTTCCGCTGCGGCTATGCGATGCTGCTGCTCCTCCTTCTGGCCTTTCCCGCGGCGGCGCAGGTGGAGATGGTCGGGATGACGGTGTCCGACATGGACCGCTCCGTCGCCTTCTACTCCCGGGTGCTCGGCTTCGAGATGGTCGCGGACGTCGAGGTGGCCGGGACCGAGTATGAGCGTCTCCAGGGCGTATTCGGACTCCGCATGCGGGTGGTCCGGCTGCGCCTCGGCGCCGAGACGCTCGAGCTGACGGAGTACCTCGCCCCCTCCACCGGCCGACCGGTCCCGCCCGACTCGCGAAGCCAGGACCGCTGGTTCCAGCACGTCGCCATCGTGGTGAGTGACATGGACGCCGCCTACCGGCATCTGCGGGCCCATCGCGTGCGCCACGCGTCCTCGGGCCCCCAGCGGCTGCCCGACTGGAACCCGAACGCGGGCGGCATCCAGGCCTTCTACTTCAAGGATCCCGACGACCACGTGCTCGAGGTCATCGCGTTTCCGCCCGGCAAGGGCGAGCCTCGCTGGCAGGCGGCGGGTGGCCGGCTCTTCCTCGGCATCGACCACACCGCCATCGTGGTGGCGGACACCGAGGCCAGCGTGGGCTTCTATCGCGACGCCCTCGGACTCGCCGTCGTGGGCGGCAGCGAGAACCACGGCAGCGAGCAGGAGCACCTGAACAATGTGTTCGGAGCCCGGCTGCGCATCACCACGCTGAGAGCAGCGTCGGGCCCCGGCATCGAGCTGCTCGAGTACCTGGCGCCGCGGGACGGCCGTCCCATGCCCGCCGACGTCCGCGCGAATGACCTGATTCACTGGCAGACTACCCTGGTCGTGCGGGATGCGGAGGCGACCGGCCGGCGGGCGCGCGCGCGGGGCGGGGCCTGGGTGTCGCCCGGCGCGGTCGCCCCGCCCGAGCCCGCGCTCGGCTTCCGGCGGGGGCTCTCCGTCCGCGATCCCGACGGCCACGCGATGCGGCTCGTCCAACCCCCATCCATCGTGCAGGAGTGAGGCTCATGACGGTCGACAACGCGGAGCAGCGGCGTCTGGCGGAAGCGGAGGCGCGCACGGCGCACTGGAAGCGCTGGGGCCCGTATCTCTCGGAGCGGCAGTGGGGCACCGTGCGCGAGGACTACAGCGCCCATGGGACCGCGTGGGAGTACCTGCCGCACGACCATGCCCGCTCGCGCGCCTACCGCTGGGGCGAGGACGGCATCTTCGGCATCTCGGACAACCACCAGCGCCTGTGCCTGGCCCTGGCGCTGTGGAACGGTCGCGACCCCATTCTCAAAGAGCGGCTCTTCGGGCTCACCGGCAACGAGGGCAACCACGGCGAGGACGTGAAGGAGTACTACTACTACCTCGACTCGACGCCCACCCACTCCTACATGAAGGGCCTCTACAAGTACCCCCAGGCGGAGTTCCCCTACGCGCGCCTGGTGGAGGAGAACCGCCGGCGGGGTCGGGGGGAGCCCGAGTTCGAGTTGCTGGACACGGGGGTCTTCGACGACGACCGCTACTGGGACGTCACCGTGGAGTACGCCAAGGCCGGCGTGGACGACATCTTGGTCCGCATCACCGCGACCAATCGCGGCCCGGCGACGGCGCCCCTCCACCTCATCCCGACCCTCTGGTTCCGCAATACCTGGGCCTGGGACGTGGGGGCCAAGCGCCCGCGGCTGGCGCGGGCGGCGTCGGACGGCGAGCACGTCGCGGTCGAGGCCGAGCACCCGACGCTCGGGACGCGGCGGCTCTACTGCGACGGCGCCCCGCGCCTCTACTTCACCGAGAACGAGACCAATCAGGGGCGTCTCTTCGATTGCCCCAGCCTCACCCTGCATGTGAAGGACGGGATCAACGACGCGGTGGTGGGCGGGCGCGCGGACGCCGTCAATCCCGGGGAGACCGGTACCAAGGTGGGCGCGCACTACGTCTTCGACGTCCCCGCGGGGGCGAGCGTGAGCGTGCGGCTCCGGCTCGCCGCCGTCGGCCCCGCGGCCGGCCCCTTCGGCGCGGGCTTCGGGCAAGTCTTCGCGGACCGTCTCGCCGAGGCCGACGCCTTCTTTGCCGGCCTGGTTTCCGCCGACCGCTCCGAGGACAGCCGGCGCGTGATGCGGCAGGCGGCGGCGGGTCTTCTCTGGAGCAAGCAGTTCTATCACTATGACCTTCGCCGCTGGCTGGCCGGCGATCCCGCCCAGCCATCGCCGCCCGCCAGCCGCGCCGACGGCCGCAACCACGAATGGGGGCACCTCTACAACGAAGACGTGATCTCGATGCCCGACAAGTGGGAATACCCCTGGTACGCGGCGTGGGACCTCGCCTTCCACATGATCCCGCTCGCCGTGGTGGACGCCGACTTCGCCAAGTCCCAGCTCCTCCTCTTCCTGCGCGAGTGGTACATGCATCCCAATGGCCAGATCCCGGCCTACGAGTGGGCCCTGGGCGACGTCAATCCGCCCGTGCACGCGTGGGCGTCCTGGCGCGTCTACAAGATCGACCGGAAGATCAAGGGCAAGGGCGACCGCCAGTTCCTGGAAAAGGTATTCCACAAGCTCCTGCTCAACTTCACCTGGTGGGTGAACCGGAAGGACGCCGAGGGGAAGAACGTCTTCCAGGGCGGGTTCCTCGGACTGGACAATATCGGGGTGTTCGATCGCTCGGCGCCGCTGCCCACCGGCGGGCACATCGAGCAGTCCGACGGCACCAGCTGGATGGCCATGTACTCGCTGAACATGCTGGCCATCGCGCTGGAGCTGGCCCAGGAGGACCCCGCCTACGAGGACGTG
>Ga0137403_10008880_pt1 | contig 11220 bp, 8 predicted proteins | sample CZOMad2_1_16fung_FD_122057 | JGI IMG/M metagenome (GOLD analysis project Ga0137403, IMG submission 122057) | Vadose zone soil fungal communities from Angelo Coast Range Reserve, California, USA - CZOMad2_1_16fungal (Hybrid Assembly) | ecosystem: Environmental > Terrestrial > Soil > Vadose zone...
CACCAGGATGGCGCTGGCGCCGGCGGCCTTCAGCTGCTCCATGGTCTCCCAGAACACGCTCTCCCGGCTGACCGCGTGGATCGCCACCTTGTCGGGGCTGCCTTCGAGGGGCAGCACGGTCGGCGTCTCCGCGCCCGGCAGGATCCTGGCGATGGCCGGCAGGGCGGAGCGGGGCGCGTGCAGCATGATGTACTTGCTCTCGCCGGCCTTGAGCGCGCCGCGCAGCCGTTGCATGAGCCGCTCGATCGTCGCCGCCTTGGCGCCGCTCATGCGGTCCTTGCGCGCGATCAGCAGCGCTTGGCTTTCCAGTAGCGTATGCACGGCCTTCAGCCCGTTGGCCTCGAGCGTGGCGCCGGTCTGGACGAGGTCGCAGATCGCGTCCGCGATATGAAGGCGCGGCGCCACCTCGACCGAGCCGGTCATGACGACGATCTCGGCCTCCACCTTGGCCGCCGCCAGCAAGGCGCCGAGGCTGGCGGGATAGGAGGTGGCGATCTTGCGACCGGCCAGATCGGCGAGATCGCGAAAGACCGTCTGCTCCGGCACCGCCAGGACGAGCTTGCAACGGGCGTAGCCGAGCGGCAGCACGGTATCCGTCTGCATCGGCCGCTTCGCCGCCCGCTTCTGCTCCTGCAGCACGTTCTCGCCGACGATGCCGAGGTCGCACACACCTTCCTCGACGAAGCCGGGAATGTCGTCGTCCCGCACCAGCAGGAGATCGATCGGCAGCTCCTGCACGCGGCAGAACAGCTCGGTCCGGCTGCGGGCGATGTGCAGGCCGCATTTCGACAGCAGCTCGAAGCTGGCGTCGGACAGCCGCCCGGAACGCTGCATCGCCAGTCTTATTCGGTCGCCGTCCATGTCGTTCGATCCAAGGCCGTATCCGGCCAAAGCTACAGCGCAGGAAACCCGCCCCGTCGCGCGGTGGTGTCGCAGACTTGTCACGTCGCCGTCAAGTCGGCATTGAGCGCGGCGCTTCCCGCTCTTGCGTCTGCCGAGAATCGTGGCATGTTCGACGCAGCCATGGTGGCACATCCGAGCCTGTTCGACTCTCCTGCGCCGTCGCACGTACGGTTCGACGAGTCCGTCATCGCGCGGAGCGTTTCCTATTCCGCCGCGCAGAAGGGGCATGACTACTTCGCCGAAGGACGCGTGATCGGTCTCAGCATAGAGGACTCGGGCCGTCGCATGGAGGCCACCGTTCGCGGATCGCGGCGCGAGCCCTACGACGTCGCAATCACCGTAGCGAACGGCCGCCGCACGGCGGTTCAAGGTCGTTGTTCCTGCCCGATGTCCTTCAACTGCAAGCATGTCGCGGCCGTGCTGTACGCCGCGCTGGAGACCTTTCAGGACGGCCCTCGCGTCGTGCCCGTTCGCGATCCGTTGGCGGGCCCTGCCGGCGCGTGGCTCAAGCGTCTCGCCGATGCGGCGAAAGCACCGCCGGCGGTGCCGGAGTCGCCCGAGCGGCTGCTCTACATCCTCGACGTACAGGACAAGGGGGCAGGGCCCGCGCTGCGGATTTCGGCGCAGCTGTCGCGGCCCAAGAAGTCCGGCGGCTTCGGCAAAGGTCGCGGCGTGGCGCTCGAACAGATGGTACGGCATGGTGGCATCCGCGCCGTTCAGCCGGAAGATCACATCATCTTCCAACTGCTGCGGGCCGGTTCGCCCTACTATTTCGGCGGGTTGCCGACCGACCCGGCGATGATGGACCTGCTGTTGCGGCGCATCGTCGCGACCGGTCGTTGTCATTGGGGTGACGCCGCGCTGCCGCTGCGTCAGGGTGGGCCGCGCCGTGGCGGCTTTCGCTGGACCATGACATCAGACGGGCGTCAGCGCCTCGCTATCGGAGCCGACGGGCCGGACGTGGAGGGGCTGCCGAGCTCGGCACCGTGGTACGTCGATGTCCGGTCAGGTGAAGCCGGTCCGCTCGATCTCGGCCATGCGGCGGCGATGATCGCCACCCTACTGAGCGCGCCGCCGCTGTCGCCGGCCGAGGCGACCGCCATGCACGCTAGGCTCACGGGAGAACTGGCGCATCTGGGCGTACCGCCGCCGTGGCCGGACGTTGTCGAGGAGGTCCGGACGGAGGCGCCCGTGCCGTTCCTGCGGCTGCTCACGGTGAAACTTCCGCGCGTCGACTGGTACTCGCAGTCGCGCAAGCGTGGCGCCGATCCGACAATCGATCTGGCGGTGCTGAACTTCCAGTACGATGGCGTTCCTCTGCGCTTTCAGAGCGCTCCGGACGAGCGGCGTCAAGTCGAGGGCCATCGGGTCATCGTGCGACGGCGCGACAAGGTCCGCGAGCATGCGGCCCACCAGCGCCTGTTAGCAGAGGGATTTCTCGCCGCGGCACGCCCACCGGGCCTGAAGGGCAACGACGGCATCGTCCTGGCGTCCCAGGCCGGCAGCCTCGACTGGCCGAGCTTCCTCCATCGCACGCTGCCGGTCCTCCAGTCGGACGGCTGGCGCGTCGACATCGACGCGAGTTTTCGGCCGGAGGTCGTCGAAAGCGACGGCGATTGGCAACTCGACTTGTCGCAGGAGGGGGCTTGGTGGTTTTCGCTTGACTTGGGCATCGAGGTCGCCGGCGAGCGCGTGTCGCTGCTGCCCCATCTCGTGCACCTGCTGCACCAGCTGCGGGACCCGGCGGCGCCCGATGCCATCGATCATCTGGTCAAGGACGGCATCGTCTATCTGCAACTGGCCGATGGCCGTCACCTGGCGCTTCCGGCCGGGCGGGTGCGGGCCATCCTGGGCACGCTCATCGAGCTCAACGATGCCAATGCGCTGCGCGACGATGGGCGCTTGGATGTGTCGCTCGGCCACGCGGCGGCGCTGGCGGAACTCGAGGCGAGCCTGCAAGCGCGCTGGCTCGGCGGCAAGCAGTTGCGCGAGATGGCCGATCGGCTCAAGGGCTTTGACGGGCTCGAACGCGTGCCCGTGCCGACCGGCTTCGCGGCCGAGTTGCGCCCCTATCAGCGTGACGGCCTCGATTGGCTCCAGTTTCTCGCCAAATACGAGTTGGGGGGCATTCTCGCCGACGACATGGGCCTCGGAAAGACCGTCCAGACGCTGGCGCATATCCTGACGGAAAAGCGGGCCGGGCGTCTCGAACGCCCCAGCCTCGTCGTCTGCCCGACCAGCGTGTTGCCAAACTGGCGCGCGGAAGCCGCACGGCTGGCGCCCAAGCTGAGGGTTCTGTCGCTGCATGGACCGGATCGTTCGCAACGCTTCGGCGATATCGTCGCCGCCGACGTTGTGCTCACAACCTACGCATTGTTGCCGCGCGACGAAAAGGTCCTGCTGCCGATGGACTGGCATCTGGTCGTGCTCGATGAGTCGCAGTTCGTCAAGAACCCGGAGGCGAAGACGACCAAGCTGGTCTGCCAGCTCAAGGCGCGCCATCGTCTCAGTCTCACGGGCACGCCGATCGAGAATCATCTCGGGGAGCTGTGGTCGCAGTTCGCTTTCCTCATGCCGGGGTTGCTCGGGGATAACCGGCGCTTCAATCGTGTGTTCCGAACGCCGATCGAGAAGCGCGGCGATGCTGCTCGCCGCCAGCTGCTGATCGGGCGCATCAAGCCGTTCGTCCTGCGCCGGACGAAAGCCCAGGTGGCGGCCGAGCTGCCGCCCAAATCGGAGATCGTGCAGCGCCTCGACCTCGCCGGCGACCAGCGCGACCTCTATGAAACCGTGCGCCTCGCGATGCATGAAAAGGTCCGCGCGGAGATTGCCGCCAAGGGCTTGGCCCGCAGTCACATCGTAATCCTCGATGCGCTGCTCAAGCTCCGCCAGGTCTGTTGCGATCCGCGCCTGGTCAAGACTGCGGCCGCTAAACAGGTCAGGTCGAGCGCCAAGCTGGAGCACCTGCTGTCCGTGCTGCCCGATCTCATCGAGGAGGGTCGGCGGATCCTGCTGTTCTCGCAGTTCACCAGCATGCTCGACCTCATCCTGCCCGAGTTGAGCGCACGCGACATCCCGTTTGTCGAGCTGCGCGGCGACACCCGTGACCGCGCCACGCCGGTCGCCCGCTTCCAGGCCGGCGAGGTGCCGCTGTTTCTCATCAGCCTCAAGGCCGGCGGCACCGGCCTCAATCTGACCGCCGCCGATGCCGTGATCCACTACGATCCCTGGTGGAACCCGGCTGTCGAAAACCAGGCGACCGATCGCGCCCACCGAATCGGCCAAGACAAGCCGGTGTTCGTCTTCAAACTGATAGCCCAGGGTACTGTCGAGGAGCGCATCCTCGAGCTGCAGCAGCGCAAGGCCGCGCTGGCCGCGGCGATGCTCGATTCGGAAGGCGCGTCCGCCACGCCTTTGTCTTCCGAAGACCTCGATATCTTGTTCCGACCTATCGAGTGATCTCCGTGCGTCGCTCGACTAGGGCCGCGATTCCGCCTGCGCCGCCGCCCATCCCGCCTCGATGAAGCGCTTGGCGGCGCCGGCGAGGTCGTCGCTGTCGCTCCACAGGTTGCGCCAGACCGCCAGCGCATTCGACAGGTTGGGATCGACGACCGCCGAGGAGAAGGACTCGAAGGTGATCGGCCCGGCGTAGCCGATGCGGGCGAGGGCTCGGAAGATGGTAGCGAAATTAACGGTGCCCGTGCCGAGATAGCCGCGGTGGCTCTCGCCGACATGGACGTACCCTACCTTGCTCCCACAGCGCTCGATGCATCCGGCGAGATCGCCCTCCTCGATGTTCATGTGATAGGTGTCGAGATGGGCGACGATGTTGTCGGCGCCGGTGGCGGCGATGATCGCGCAGGCCTGGTCGCCCGTGTTGATGAGGTTGCTCTCGTAGCGGTTGACGGCTTCCAAACCGAGGGTGATGCCGGATTGCTTCGCCGTCTTGGCCAGCCGCCGCAGGGCCGCGATGCAGTTGCGGCGACCCTTGGCGGTGGCCGGCCCGGGATATTTGCCGAGCGCGGAGTAGATGACGCCGCCCATATAGGTGGCGCCGATATCGCGGGTGACCGCCAGCGCGCGATTCAGCAGCGCCTCGCCGCGCTTGGCGATGGCGGCATCGGCGCTGGAGATGTCGGCCTTGAAGTTGAGGCCGAGCGAGGTGGCACCCTTGATGCCGTGCCGTTCGAGCAGCTTCACCGTCGCCGCGGCATCGACCGCCTTGGGGTCGAGCAGCGGGATCTCGATGAGGTCATAGCCGAGCTTGGCGGCGCCAACGACCGCCCGTTCGCGGTCCTTCTTGCTCCAGCTGCCGGCAAACACAAGTGCATGCACGCCCAACGGATTCATGGCTTCCCCCCGCGATATGAAGACCGGCGAATCTATTGAAGCGCCGCCGGACTGTCACGTTTGTGTTCGTCGCATCTTTATGCTGAATCTTCCCGCACCCGCGCGGCAGCGAGAAGGGGCACTCGCGCGGCAGCGAGAAGGGAAAGATGGCGCATCCGATCCGCATCGGCGTCGATTTCGGCGGCACCAAGCTCGAAGTCATCGCGCTCGCCGCCGATGGGCGCGAGCTCTACCGCAAGCGGACCGCCACGCCGGCCGGCGACTATAACGGCCAGATCGCCGCCGTAGCCGCGCTCGTGGCCGGGCTTGAGCAGGCCGTTGGCGCGGGCGGCACGATCGGCGTCGGCATTCCCGGCGCCATCTCGCCGGCGACCGGGCTGATCAAGAACGCCAACTCCACCTGGCTCATCGGTCGGCCGCTGGATCGTGATCTCGCGCGTGCCCTTGGCCGTCCCGTGCGGCTGCAGAATGACGCCAACTGCCTTGCCGTCTCCGAGGCGACCGATGGTGCCGCCGCCGGGGCCGAGGTCGTGTTTGCCGCCATTCTCGGCACGGGTGTCGGCGCCGGCATCGTCGTCCATGGACGGCCGCTCACCGGCCGCAACGCCATCGCCGGTGAGTGGGGCCACAACCGGCTGCCGTGGATGCGCGACGACGAGCGGCCCGGGCCGGCCTGCTACTGCCGCCTCCATGGCTGCATCGAAACGATCCTGTCAGGCCCCGGCCTGGCACGCGATCATCGGGAGGCGACGGGCCGCGACATCACGGCCAAGCAGATCGCCGGCCTGGCCGCCCAAGGCGACGTCGCGGCGGAGGCGACGCTCCGCCGCTACGAGGACCGCCTCGCCCGCGGCCTCGCCCACGTCATCAACATCCTCGATCCTGACGTCGTCGTGCTCGGCGGCGGGCTGTCGAACCTGGATCGGCTCTATACCAACGTGCCGGCCATCTGGGATCGCTGGGTGTTCTCCGACCGCGTCGATACCCAACTGAGGAAAGCCAAGCATGGCGACTCCAGCGGCGTGCGCGGCGCCGCCTGGCTGTGGCCGCCGGAAGCGTGAGGACGACATGCCGACCTGGGATCCCCGCCAGTACCTGAAGTTCGCCGACCACCGCCTGCGCCCGGCCCTCGACCTGCTGGCGCAGATTCCGCTCGACAGCCCGCGCACCGTCTACGATCTCGGCTGCGGTCCTGGCAACATCACGCGGTTGCTCGCCGAGCGCTGGCCCGGCGCGCAGGTCATCGGCGTCGACTCGTCGGCGGAGATGCTCGTCAAGGCGCGCCAGGAGGCGCCGGGCGTGACGTTCGTCCAAGCCGGCATCGAGCAATGGTCGCCGCCGGAGCCGGCCGATCTGCTGTTCACGAATTCGACGCTGCAGTGGCTCGACGATCACGCGCGCCTGTTCCCGCGGCTCATGGCGCAGCTGGCGCCGCAGGGCGTGCTCGCCGCACAGATGCCCCACAATCACGACGCGCCGTCTCATGCGGCGATGCGCGAGGCAGCGGAGGAGGGGCCTTGGCGCGGTCGGCTCCGGAATGTCCGCTCGATCCGCCCGGTCGGCGCGCCCGCCGACTACTACCGCATCCTCGCGCCCATCGCGCGCCAGGTCGACATCTGGGAGACCGAATATCTCCACGTCCTCGATGGCGACAACCCGGTCGTGGAGTGGACCAAGGGCACGGGCCTGCGGCCTTATCTCGACGCCCTCCAGGAGCCGGAGCGCACGGCCTTCCTGGCGGCCTACGCCGACCGCATCGCCAGGCTCTATCCGAAGCAGCCGGATGGCCGCACGCTGCTGCCCTTCCGGCGACTGTTCATTTTGACGCACATCTAACTGTTGTTAGAAAAACTCACACCGCACATGAGATATTTTCGTTCGTAGCCGTCGACGCCGATCCCTACGTCCGCGTAAGGCGCGCGCGCCGACAGCAACGGAGGGATGGCGGACCATGATCGACCTGCACTATTGGACGACGCCGAACGGCCATAAGGTCACGATCTTCCTGGAAGAGGTGGGGCTGCCTTACCGAATCGTTCCCGTGAACATCAGCAAGGGCGACCAGTTCAAGCCGGATTTCCTGGCGATCGCTCCGAACAACCGGATTCCCGCTATCGTCGATCACGAGCCTGTCGGCGGTGGCGCCCCGATCTCGATCTTCGAATCCGGTGCGATCCTTCTCTATCTCGCCGAGAAGACCGGCCGCTTCCTGCCGGCCGATCCACAGGGCCGCGTCGAGGTCACGCAATGGCTGTTCTGGCAGATGGCCGGGCTCGGCCCGATGGCCGGGCAGAACCACCATTTCAGCCAGTATGCGCCGGAGAAGCTCCCCTACGCGATCAATCGCTATGTCAGCGAGACCAACCGGCTCTACGGCGTCCTGAACAAGCGCCTGGCCGATCGTCCGTTCATCGCCGGCACCTATTCCATCGCCGACATGGCCGCCTATCCCTGGATCGTTCCCTATAAGAATCAGGGCCAGAGTCTGGAGGATTTCCCCCATCTCAAGCGCTGGTTCGAAACGATCAAGAGCCGGCCGGCGGTGGTGCGCGCCTACGACCGGGCGAAGGAGATCAACGGCCAGCCGACCGTGATAACCGAGGAGTCCAAGCGCATCCTGTTCGGCCAGACTGCCGCCTCCGTGGCCTGATAGCGGCCTGCCGCCGCCGCAGGGGCGACCTCCGGGAATCCGGTCGCCCCTGCCGCGTGCGCTCAGAAGTCGAAGCCGCCGATGTTGTCCTTCGTGTAGATGAACGGCGACCCCAGCAGCACTTCGCTGCCGTTGACGATCTGCAGCTTGCCGAGCTTGCCGGCCTCCACTTCCGTCGCGCCCGCCTTCAGCTTGCCGTCGACGACGGCGCGCGTCACATAGACGGCGGCGTAGCCGAGGTCGACCGGGTTCCACAGCACCACCGACTTGACGCAGCCGGCATTGACATAGGGCTTCATGGCGTTGGGCGTCGCCAGCCCGACCACCGCCACCTTGCCGCACAGCTTGGCCTGGGTCACCGCCTCGGCCGAGGCCGGCGTGGCGACCGAGGTCATGCCGAACAGGCCGCCGAGATCGTCGCCGTATTTGTTGATCAGCGTCGAGGCCTGGTTGAAGGACAGGATGTTGTCCTCCTGCGCCTCCACCGTCTCCAGCCACTTCATCTTCGGATGGCACTTGGCGGCATAGGCCGACATCTCCGCGATCCAGCGCGCCTGGTTCGGCGTGGTGAAGGTGCTGGTGACGATGGCGAAGCTCTTCTCCTCGCCGATCTCCTTCGCCATTGAGTCGATCATGGCCTTGGCGATGCCGTTGAACTGCGCCTGGTTCACGAACCATTCGCGGGCGTCGGGCTGGGAGTTGGCGTCGTAGCCGACGACGTGAATGCCCTTGGCGAGCGCCTTCTTCAGCACCGGCGCGATGGCCACGGGATCGTTGGCGGCGAACAGCACGCCGTTGACGCCGCGGGTGATGTAGTTGTCGATGAAGGTGATCTGCTTGTCGATGTTCGCCTCGGTCGGCCCGTCCGTGGTGACCGTGACGTTGCCGAGTTCCTTGGCGGCGTCCTGCATGCCCTTGCTGGTGGCGTTGAAGTAGCCGATGCCGATCAGCTTGGGCACGTCGACCAGGGTGATCGGCTTGCCCGAGAGATCGGGCGCGCCCGCTGGCAGGCCGCCGTCATAGGCCGTGGCCGCCGCCGCACCGCCGCCGCCGCCATCGCAGGAGAGCGGATTGACCGGCAGATCGTCGCCGCCGTCCCAGTGGGTCTGTGCCAGCGCCGGGCCGGCCAGCAGCATCATGCTCAAAGCGGCAGTCAATGTCCTCAACATCATCGTCGGTTCTCCCTTCGGTTGCGGGATCAATCGCCTTGCTCTGGCGAGGGGTCTTGCTCAGCGTTCGCCCGCGCGGCGGGCCTGCACGAAATTGGTGATCAAGATCGAGAGGATCAGCACCGTGCCGATCACCACGATGGTGGCGTCTCCCTTCACGCCGGTCAATGCCAACCCGTTCTTCAGGAGCTGGATCAGGACGAAGCCGATGGTCGTGCCGGCGATGGTGCCGACGCCGCCGAAGATGCTGGTGCCGCCGAGCACCACGGCGGCGATGACGTCGAGTTCCAGGCCGGTGCCCATGTCCGAGCGCGTCGTGCTCACCCGCGACACGAAGATGAAGCCGGCCAGTCCGGCCATGAACCCGGAAAACGTGTAGATCGCGAGCTTGTAGCCGTCGACGGGCAGGCCGGAGAAGCGCGCGGCCACCTCGTTGTGGCCGATGGCGTACAGGGCGCGCCCGAACGTGGTGCGCGCCAGCACGATCCAGGCAACCACGATCGCAACCAGAAGGATCCACAGCTGGGTCGGCACGCCCAGCAGGTCGCCCTGGCCGAAGACGAAGAACCACTCGGGATAGCCGCGCACCGAGCGTGCCTGGCTGATGCCTTCGGCGAGGCCACGGTAGAGCGCCAGCGTGGCCAGGGTCATGATCAGCGGCGGCACCTTCACATGCGTGATGAACCAGCCGTTGATGAAGCCGGCGGCGGTGCCGGTGGCGAGCGTCACGAGGATCGCGGCTTCCAGGGGGAGGCCGAGATTCTTCCAGCTGTAGCCGACCACGATCACGCACAGCCCCATGATCGAGCCGACCGAGAGGTCGATGCCGCCGGTGATGATGATGAAGGTCATGGGCAGCGCGACCAGCCCGATCTCCGCCATCAACCGGCCCTGATTGAGCAGATTGTCGACGGTCAGGAAGCGGTCGCTCTGCAGCGCGAGCACGATCAGCGCCGCCGCCAGGATGCCGAGCAGGATGCCCTCGTGACGGAACAGCAGGCCGCGCAGAAGCTCCGCCGTCCGCGTTCTTACCGTATCGTTCGCCAGGCTCATCGCCGTGCCGTCCGCCGCCGCCGCCGCAAGAGGTCGGCGAGCACGGTCAGCAGAATCAGCGTTCCCTGCACGGCCCGAAGCCAGTAGGGCGAGATGCCGACGAAGATGAGCGACGAGCCGATGGCGGCGATGAGCACGGCGGCCAGCGTCGAGCCGATCACCGTGCCGGTGCCGCCGAGGATGCTGACCCCGCCGACCACCGAGGCCGTGATGATGCTGAGCTCGAGGTTGGGCGGTACCGTCGACTGGATGATGCTGAGCTGGGTGGCGAAGAGTATGGCGGCGATGCCCACGAACACCCCGTGGATGGCGAACACCATCATCAGCGTGCGCTCGCGCGAGATGCCGGAGAGCCGCGCCGCCTCCGCATTGCCGCCGACGGCATAGATGGCGCGCCCGGCGGCGCTGTAGCGCATCCACACGGCCGCGCCCGCGGTCAGTCCGACCATGAAGTAGATCGGCAGCGGCACGCCCAGGAGCTCGTTCTGCGCCAGGTTATAGCCCGGCGGCAGGTTGCTGATCCATTTGCCGCCGGTGGCGCTGATCAGTCCGCCCTTGAGGATGCTGAGCATGCCCAGGGTGACGACGATCGAGGGAATGCGCAGATAGGCCACCATGAAGCCGATGACGAGCATGACGAGCACGCTGATGCCGATCGGCACCAGCCAGCTGACGACGATCGGAGCGCCGGCGACGGCGAGCGAGCCGCTGACGGTCGCGAGCACGCCGATCAAGGAGCCCACGGAAATATCGATATTGCCGGAGACGATCACCATGGACATGCCGATGGCGGCCACCGCCACATAGGCATTGCCGAGCAGGATGCTCTCCAGGTTGCGCTCGGCGAGGAAGCGCGGATTGATGCCGCCGACCACGACGAAGAGCAGGAGGATGACGCCCAGAAGCACCGCCTCCTGCGAGCCGAACAGGCGGCGCAGGCCGGCCAGCCGAAATGATTCCGCGCGGACGGTCTGCGTCGCCGTGGCCATGGCTCAGCTCGCCAGCGCCATCGGGCCGCTGCTGCTCATCATCGCCGCCGCGATCGCTTCCTGCGTCGCCGCGGCGCGCGCGAACTCGGCGACGATGCGGCCCTCG
>Ga0137403_10008881_pt1 | contig 11220 bp, 7 predicted proteins | sample CZOMad2_1_16fung_FD_122057 | JGI IMG/M metagenome (GOLD analysis project Ga0137403, IMG submission 122057) | Vadose zone soil fungal communities from Angelo Coast Range Reserve, California, USA - CZOMad2_1_16fungal (Hybrid Assembly) | ecosystem: Environmental > Terrestrial > Soil > Vadose zone...
TCTGGGAGCATCCAATTCGTTCCAGCCATGTGGGGCAATACGTATTATGAGTGGATGCTCAACATTCGTGATTGGTGTATCTCACGGCAGATTTGGTGGGGACATCGGATTCCTGCCTGGTATTGCGCTGCCTGCGATGAGGTGACAGTGGCGGAAACGACTCCAACGGCATGCGAGCATTGCCAAGGAAGCGACTTACGTCAGGACGAAGACGTCCTCGATACCTGGTTCAGCTCTGGGCTCTGGCCGTTCTCCACCCTGGGGTGGCCTGACGACACCCTTGAGCTGGAACGATACTACCCGACCTCGGTCTTGGTGACAGCGTTCGATATTCTCTTCTTCTGGGTTGCCCGCATGATCATGCTTGGACTGAAATTCAAGGGCGATATCCCGTTCCACAAGGTTTATATTCACGCACTTGTCCGTGACGCAGAAGGGCAGAAAATGAGCAAATCACGAGGCAACGTGATTGACCCATTGGAAGTGATGGATCAATACGGAACCGATGCCCTGCGCTTTACCCTCGCCGCCTTAGCCGGCCAAGGACGTGATATCCGTCTGTCGGAAGAGCGTATCCAGGGATATCGCAATTTCATGAACAAGATCTGGAATGCTTTTCGCTACTGCGAGCTCAATTTTTCCCTGACCGGTGAGCGTGTCCCGCAGCCGGAGAGGTCCAGGCTCGACTTGGCGGATCGCTGGATCCTTAGCCGTTTGCAAAGCGTCATCGCCGTCACTCGCCGTGCATTGGAAGAGTATCGCTTTAACGATGCTGCCAACGAGATCTACCAATTTTTCTGGCATGAATTCTGTGACTGGTATCTCGAGATCACAAAACTCCGTGTCATTGGTGCTGAACACGGGCGGGTGAATGCTCAAGCGGTCTTACTGCAGGTATTTGAAACGTCCCTACGGCTCATGCATCCGTTCATCCCATTTTTGACCGAAGAGTTATGGCAGCAACTGCCGCACCAGGGTGAGACCGTCGTCAAAGCTCCATACCCGCAGGTCACGCAGGTATGGGTCGACCCAGACGCGGAACAACAGATGGCCTTTGTCATGCAGGTCATTTCAGCTCTGCGCAATATCCGCAGCGCCTTCAAGATTCCCAATGCCACACGCCTGCAGCCGCATATTAAGGCCTCGATCGCCCAGGCCAAGATGCTTGAGCAGTATCAAACGTATATTGTCAGTTTGGCGAATATTTCGGAAATGCTCATTGACCAGGATATGGTCCGCCCTGCCATGTCTGCCACGGCGATTCTCGAGCAGATGGAAATTTATGTGCCGCTGGCCGGCTTGATCGATGTCGACTTGGAGCGGACGCGCTTGAGGCGCGACTTGAAGAAAATTGAGGACGATGTGGTGAAGCTAGAGGCGAAACTGGCACGGCGCGATTTTCTCGACAAGGCCCCGGAAGAGATCATTGAAAAGGAGCAGGCGAAATATCAGGGGCTGCGCGAGCGGGCGGGGAAATTGGTCGAAGCGTTGGAGTCCATTCAATGACCCTGACGACATTTCAACAGGTCAAACAGCTCATTCAGGCAGCCATCGAAGAAGACCTTGGACGCGGCGATGTCACCACAGACGCCACAATTGCTGAGCATGTCATTTCACGGGCACGCTTGATCACCAAGCAAGAGATCGTCTTGGCGGGCATGGACGTCTTCGCTGCAGTGTATGACGCGTTGGACGGCGCGGTCCATCTCAAGCCCGCATACAATGATGGCGACTTGCTGTCGGCTGGGGCGGTCATCGCTGTGCTTGAGGGTCGGGCGCGATCACTCCTCGCCGGCGAACGTGTGGCGCTCAATTTCTTGCAGCGACTCTCTGGAATCTCCACCGTAACTCGCCAATACGTCGAGGCCGTGCGCGGATATGGCGTTGATATCATCGATACGCGGAAAACCACCCCGGGATGGCGCCTTCTGGAAAAGTATGCGGTGCGTGTCGGAGGCGGCAAGAATCACCGTCACGACCTTGGGGACGGGGTACTGATCAAGGATAATCATATCGTCGCCGCTGGAGGCATCAAACCAGCCGTCGATATGGCCCGTCGACATAGTCATCATCTCTTGAAGATTGAAGTAGAGGTCGAAACCCTGGAACAAGTCGAGGAGGCGTTGCAGGCGGGTGCAGAGGTCATCATGCTGGACAATATGTCGCCAGCCATGCTCGCCGAGGGCGTCAAGATCATCGGCAAGCGAGCCCTCGTCGAAGCTTCCGGAGGTGTGAGCCTGGAAACCGTGACGGCCGTGGCCCGCACGGGAGTCGATCTGATTTCTGTTGGAAAGTTGACGCACTCAGCCCCTGCCGCTGATATCCATGTGGAGTTCGACCTCTCGCCGCCTGCCTCCTAACTTCCTGCTGTTGAGTTCAAGCGGGCGACCATCGCAAGTCTCGCGTCTTTCTTTCGGCACACCTACGCATCATGAAGCGAAGTCACTGTACGTCGAATCGGTCCAGTTCCGTGCGGTCGCCTGAAGGCGAGCACTGGGTGGTGGGCCATAAATGATGACCTGGGGCATTGACCATATTTTGTGAGCGATGTCTGGAAGGCCGTCGTCCATACAACGGCTTTGAAGTGAGGGCTAGATGAACAAGCTAATTCTGTTCATAGCGCTGATGATATGTGAGTCATGGACTCTGGTATGGGCTGCATCTTATCAAATTCAGTTAAAAAATGGCAATGAGATTAATACTTCCCGCTATTGGGAGGAAGGCGACGAAATAAAGTTTTACGCGTACGGTGGGGTCGCCGGAATAAAAAAGGGACTTGTCAGCAAGGTGACAACTTCGAATGTAACTTATAAGGAAGATTCGTCCTCCAAGGTAGATCTGGAAAAGGGAAAAGCCGCGACAGTCCCCAGTGGTCCAAATGCAAAAGAAAATGCTCAAAGTCGAGGTAGTGAAACACCAAGTGGAGCTGATGGAAGTGGTAAAAAGAGTGAATCGAAAGGTGAAACGGTTGATTTCGATTACTATCGAGCAAGGAAAGCTGTCCTCAAGGAAAAATTAGAGCAAGCCCTTCAGAGAAATAGGGAGGCGATCACGAGACAGGACCAAGAATCTAGGGAATCAACGAGGAAGGAATATCTGGAATTTTCAAAGCAGATTATGGACTTGGGCGAGGAGCTGAAGAGCAAGAATAAAGGCGTGCTGCCTGACTGGTGGAACGAATAGATGAAGACCGCGCGTCTTTTAATTCCCAACTCGTAGGTCTCTCCAACTGAGGTTCCGTAGCGGAAAGATGTTGGTCGGACTGTTCACGGCAGAGCTGCAGTACACAATGTTGGCGTTCCCCGAGACAAGGTCCGCATCCACGGTCCCGCCAGAAAGGATGCCACCAGTCACCTGCTTATCGCCACCGCCGCTATAGGTCACAGAACCTGTCACGAGGACGATGCCATTCCACGAGAAGCCCCCGTTGACTTCCAAATTGCCCTCGACGAGGAGAATCCCACACCCCGTGGTGCCTCCGGCGAGCTTGATGTAGGTCCCATTAGTATTATAATGGACAATGTTGTGAACACTGCAGGTACTGGGGTCCTGCTGCGTCGCACCCGGTGTGGGGGTTCCCCAGTCCATGCCCGTCTGAGTGTCGCTGCTGACGTTGTAGGGGAAGTTCGCCTGGGTTTTTAGCGAGTTCACCATGCCAGTGATATCCAAATTAGGAGCATTGTAGAGAATATCCGGGTCGGTTCCGCTGGCTCCAGTAATGCTGGGGTGCCCATCTATAGTAACTGAGCCTGGATTCTTTGTTGTAGTAACACCATGCTTATTAGCACTGCCACATTTATCTTCGCCGATGATATGAGTACTAGACCCCCGGACGGTCGAGTCCGCTTTTACATACAGAGGGGAGGGAACTGGAATCGGAGCCACCTTGGTTATCTCTGCCTCGACAGTTCGATACGAGTTCCTGGTATAGCCGGAGCTCGTCACAAGATAAATATTATTGCCCGCGGTTGTATTTCTAGTAGCAGTACCATCATTGTTATCATCACCCCAGTACATAATATTGCCTGTACCGTTCGGATTGTCTGTTTTATGCTTGATCTCGACAATATAACTTATCGCGGACTGAAGACTATTGGTTCTGGAGTGCTTGGACTCACTGGAATTGAATCTTTTGCAGCCTAGGCATCTGATATTATCAGCTTTCTCGGCCTCCGTCAGAGTTCCGATATAGGCCCTCCACAGGGTTGAGGTAGGAGCGGTATCGGCAATCAGATTTGCTCCCGCAGTTGACCGCAGCCTTCCCCTGGCCTCCTCAACCCCGGCCTCCGCCGCGTAAAAAGCTTGTTCACTCACCTTGTAGTTCCCGCCGATGAGAATATCAGTGGAGGTCACGACCACAGCCGCAGTGCCCAGGAGGGTGAGAACAGCCATCAAGAGAAGCGCTACCGCAGTGACCATGCCATTTTCATTCATACGTGTGGGCCAGATGCTCAAGGCTGACAAGAATATCTCTCGGACTCTATGTGTCATTCCGGAATATTGTTCTGTCTGACAAGCTGCAAAGTGGGATGAAGGCTCCTGATCCAATGTATGCCAATAGGCTCTCTGACCACGGCAGTTTTTTGCGGGGTACACTGTTGCCATGAGTAAAATCATCCTATCAAAATGCAAGGTTTCGCGGAGTCACTACAGATGTTAGGGTGAACGTTCGATAGCCAGAGTTAGTAGAATATTGTGGGTCTGGCTTGCTCGTCCGAGTCGTGATCGTAAGTCGTATTTGCCGAATATTGGCCGTCACAGTCGTGGGGTTACCCAGAGCATCTAAATAGTCGAAATTAAAGTTTTGCACATTCTCAGCTAAAGGCTGATTACCACCGCCAGTATTTCTGACGATGCGCTTATTGCTCGCATCATAACTATAGGTAATATCTTCATTCGATTCTGTTGTTACCCCATTAGCTGGAACGTACGTATCAGCATATATCCGGAGCTGTGAGGCATTAAATGGAATCTTTGTAAATCCTGTCCCCATCGGATCATATCCGGCTACAGCGACTTCACCTGATATCATATCCATCGCTGCTCGTGCATTCTGGACCATTTCAGATATCTGTTCCTGTACGGAAAGGTATTTTCTCTGAGCGATAGAAAAACTAAATATGGCACCAAGGATAACGGAAAAGATCGCCAGTGAGATCAAGAGCTCTATAAGTGTGAATCCATCATCTTTACTCGTGAGTGGATAGGTCATTATAACACCAACTATTCTGAGAGAATCGTACTTGCCTGCGTCGAATGCTGATCAGCATCCCAATAGACGATAACATTGACTGTCTTCATCTTGGCTGCCGGAGTGTCATTGGTAACTGTGACCACTCTTTTGTAACCACTAAAATTTGCTATGGTCCCATAATTTTGAATCCCTGCAGCAGTTCCAACATTTGCATAGCCCAGTCTTTTCACGTCTTCGAGACGATCCTGCACGAGCGTGGTTGCCGTTGTCAGCCGTTTACTAAAAGAATTCCCATGCATGATTCCCACGGTAAGCGTTGTCGCACCGAGTGAGACGATCGTAATAATAACCGTGGCAATTAGAATCTCTATGAGCGTAAAACCATTGGTCTCCTGCAACGGTTTTATATTCATGACATTTATCCTAGAAGCATAAGCTAATTTATCTTCACACGTCCGGTAATAGCGATAGTAATCGTTTTAGTTCCGTATGAATTTGTGAGATTGATTGTCGTATTTGATGAAGTACCACGTGGAGAAAATGTTGGGTTGTTTCCTCCGGAGCTGAGAGTAATACCTGAAAAATTATTTTGAATATCGATAGTTTTGGCATTCCCTTCGCAATTATCGACGGTTCCGTTATGATCGGCGTCATCACATATTTTGTATTGACTTCCGCCTGTGAAGAATACTTTCACCCCTTTATTTTGGCTAACGGCTTTCATCCGGGCTGTCATTAAATCCCCTAGAACCTGTCGGGCAGCTCCATTAAGGCGAAATTTTGGCATTTCACTAAGAATGTTTGGAACAGCAATCGTCCCTAAGATACCGACTATGGCAATGGCTATCATCAATTCAACGAGCGTGAATCCTGCCTGAAGCCGAGACCTCGATACTTCGCAATTCATCTCTCTTTCAAGATACATATCTGGCCGTCCGCTGATTCCCTGAGGCATTATGGTCTCCGCTATTATGAAATTCTATGAGCAATACTTATGCCTACTCATCAATAGAGTAAAAACGTAGTCTTTTCAGAATGTTTAGGCAATGTTGCCAATTCATCCAGAACGCCTGCCCTTTTCTTTTTGCAAACTGAAGCATGTAGCACAAGAGAGCACCACACGGCTCTGCACACGGCACGGCTGATGCAGAATGTATAGAAGTAGGAATTTTTTCCGTCAGGCGAAGGCTTTACTGATTTCTACCAATCGGCCGAGAGCAAAAAGCGAAAAGGGTAGGTGACATGAATAACTTCATCTCACTGCTGTTCTTTCTGTCAGGCATTACTGGGCTCGTCTACGAGGCGCTCTGGGCCAAATACCTGTCGCTCTTGTTAGGAAACACGGCGCAAGCCCATACCATTGTCCTGGCCACCTTCCTCGGAGGATTGGCCCTGGGCAACGCCATCCTTGGACCACAGGCCGATAAAGTCTCGAACCACTTGCGTCTGTATGGATGGCTAGAACTTGGCATCGGTCTTCTGGCCCTGCTCTCCCCGCTGTCGCTGCAGGTCTTGTCAGACGTTTATATCGCCATCGCCAGCCAGCACATCCTGCCTCCAGTGCTGGCCCTTGGGCTCAGGCTTGCCCTCTGTATGGGCGTCCTCCTGCTACCTGCCATGCTCATGGGGGGTACTCTACCGCTGCTCAGCCGCTTTGTGACCCACTCTTTGAGCCAGTTGGAGGCCAGTGTGTCATGGTTCTATTTTTTGAACAGTGCCGGCGCCGTCTTCGGCGCCATTTTAGCGGGATTCTTGCTGATCCCAAGCTTGGGCCTCGACTTCTCGACGAGCGTCGCCGCGGCGGTAAACATGGCCATCGGAGGGATCGCTCTCGCGCTTGGGATGAGAGTGGTTCAAAAGGGTGGACCAGCAGCGGTTGATCAGACCCCACAGGGAGTTGACGCGTCCGGCATTCCATGGCGGGCCTTCGTTATTTACGGTGCCGTATTCCTTTCCGGCTTTGTCGCCTTAGCCTACGAAATCGCCTGGATTCGGCTGTTAGCCTTGGTGTTGGGCTCATCGACCTATTCGTTTTCCTTGATGCTGGCGGCGTTTATCGCCGGCATTACCCTTGGCAGTTATCTGATCAGCCGTCGAATCTTGCCGCATGTCGATTCATACCTGCTATTCGGGATCGCCGAGCTGGGCATTGGGATTTCGATCATCGTCACCCTGCCCCTGTATGAGAGACTGCCCTATGTCTTTCTTCGCCTGAGTGGCATACTCAACCGCACCCCTGAGACCTTCTATCTCTACGAAACTGACAAGTTTCTCTTTTGCTTCTTGTTGATGCTGCTGCCGACGACCTTCTTGGGCATGACTTTGCCACTCGCCAGCCGGATCGTCACCCAAACCGTGACCCAGATGGGCCGGAACGTCGGACTGGTGTTTAGCCTGAACACGCTCGGTAATGTGCTGGGGGCGGTCCTCGCAGGTTTATGGCTACTCCCACTCCTTGGCATGAAGACCCTCATCGAAAGCGGCGTGATGGTGAATCTCCTCGTCGGTGCCGCTGTGCTATGGACGGCTCATGGATGGGTATCGTGGCGGCGAGTCTTTCTCACGGGAGCTGGACTGGCGGGCTTGTTCCTGGTGATGTTGAGCATGCCCGCATGGGATCAGCTCATGCTCACCAGCGGCCAATTTCGCACTCGGCAAATGGCGTCGCACCACAGTTACGACGATTACCGACAAAGCATTCATACTCAATCACTTCTATACTATAAAGATGACAAGGATACGACGGTCACGGTCGCACAGGGGAAAGATGGCGATCTGTTTTTGAAGGTCAATGGGAAAACCGATGCGTCCTCACGGGGTGATCTTCCCACCCAGCTGCTTCTGGCGCATGTCCCCTTGCTGCTCAAACCGGATGCCAATCAAGTGCTGGTCGTTGGCTTGGGGAGTGGCATCACCGCCGGGTCAGCCTTATGCTATCCGCTTGATCGACTTGATCTGGTGGAAATCTCGGCAGGGGTGGTCGAGGCCGCAGACTTCTTCAAGGAGCATAATTACAACGTCCTTCAGGATGAACGCCTGCACTTACATCTGGAGGATGCGAAAACATTCTTGCGGCTTTCTCCCCGACGCTACGATGTCATCATCAGTGAGCCGTCCAATCCCTGGATCATTGGCATTGGGAACCTCTTCTCGGTCGAATTCTATCGCGAAGCCCGACAACACCTGAGCGCGGGTGGCATCCTGGCGCAATGGTTTCATACCTATGAGATGGATAACGACAGCCTCAAACTCATTCTGCGCACGTTTACTTCGGTGTTCGAGCATGTCACACTATGGAGGACCTTAGGCGGGGATGTCATGATCCTTGGCTCTGTCTCTCCCATGGAGGTAAACTTCAGCCGGGTTGCCGAAAGGTTTAATCGTGATCAGGTGAAAGAAGACCTGCAGCGCATAAAGATCAGCAACCTTTCCACCCTCCTGTCGCTGCAGATTGCCTCGGATAGTACCGTTCGGAAAATGGCAGGTCGGGGCCGCTTGAATGAAGACCGCTTTCCGATCCTGGAATATGAAGCCCCCAAGGCCTTTTTCCTGGGGAGCGTCGCCAACGTCATGCAGTCTCATGACGAACGTGACATGCCTGTCGAGGGCAACGGGCTCTATCTGATGAGGTATCTCAAAGAGCGTCAAGCGCTCCTCTCGGCCGAGGAACTCAACGATTTGACCGGCTTTCATCGCGGCTATGGCGCCACGAACCTGCTCAAGGGCGCGGTCAATGAATGGGTCCGTCGCTTCCCCGAGGATCGGCAGGCGTTATGGGCCTTGGTCCAGGCGCAGAAAGCTGCCGGGCAGTTGGACTCGGCCATGACCACGCTGACGCCTCTCCTGCAGGAGGCGCCGAACAATTCCGACTACCTGTCGATGGCGGCTGACCTGGAGTTGTCGTTATACTTGTCGCAGCGGTCGTATCTGAACCATGTCAGCAACCAACGCACGCTGGCCCTCCTGGCGCGTCTGTTGGAGGTGGAGACCGAGCATAAGGCCAGGGTTTACCGAAAGATCGCTCAAGTATACGCGGTCGATCGGGATTATGTCAGAGCCTTGAGACATCTTGAGCACGCTGCCGAGCGTGGGGCACAGGGCCAGGAGAACGGTGTCGCGGCCGATGCCCTGTGGGTGGAGGCGGCGCAGGCAGCCGTCGAAATGGAGGACTTCGGCAAGGCACACGGCTATCTCGTCAAAGCGCTGGCGCAAAATGCGGAGAATCCAGCTGCGCGGCAGCTCTTGCGCGATCTCACGCTTCTCGGCATGGCTCGCTGAGAGTGCACTTGGCGGAGCCTCCGTCCTCTCTTCATTCTCCTTGGTCTCCCTCCTTGGTCTCCCTCGCCTCCAGCGGGGGAGAGAATCGGGTGGGGGGGAGAGTGGGACATGACTTCCATGAGTGAGGCAGAGCCTGATAACGCGCGGCCGACCACTGAAAAAATCCCTTGCAGCCGCATTCTAAATGCTCTAACATATGGGCCAGTTTCGATCACTGTTGTCGCTTCCTATAAGCTCTAGAATGGGCAACAGCGGTTCCCAGCATGTGGCATGGGCGGTTAGCTCAGCTGGGAGAGCGCCGCGTTCGCAACGCGGAGGCCGAGGGTTCGAATCCCTTACCGTCCACCAACGTTCCTCCATCTGCTGCAGTCGTGATGGGCGTTTAGCTCAGTGGTAGAGCGCTTGCTTCACACGCAAGAGGTCGCTGGTTCAATCCCAGCAACGCCCATCCCCAGTATATCATCGCGGAAATTTGCAAGACGATAGAGGTTTTGCATCATGCAAGACTCTGCGTCTATTTATGTTGTGCCTGCTCTGGGTGCGATGCCGTAGCGCTTGAGTTTCTTAATAAGCCCCTGACGACTCAACCCTAACCTCCGTGCAGCCCGTACCTGATTATAGCCAGAAGCGACCAACGCCTCCTGCACCATATGCCGTTCCAGTTCCTCGACAGCTGCTTTCAAGGATGCTCCTGGAGACAGTGCACTGCTCAGGGGAGCGCTCGTCCTGCTAGCATTTCGAATCTCCGGGGAAAGGTCATCCTCCGTCACCAGCGGGCCTCGCGCCAGCACTACTAATCGCTTCATCTCATGTGCTAACTCGCGTATGTTCCCCGGCCAGTCATAGCGCTCCAGGCAATGCATAGCCTCCGCGGTCAGCTCTAACCGTTCCTTCCCCAGTTCTCGCACGAACTGCTCCAGAAAATGCCCTGCCAGTGGCGTGATGCCTTCGCGCATAGACCGCAATGGTGGCACGGCGATATGGATCACCTTTAACCGGTAATAGAGATCCGGCCTAATGGTGCCATGCGACATGGCTTCATCCAGGTCCTTGTTCGTGGCGGTGATGACGCGTACATCGACGGGAATGGCTCGGCGCCCTCCCACACGCTCGATCACGTGCTCCTGCAGCACCCGTAGCAGTGTGGCCTGAGCCGCGGGGCTCAAATCCGCCAATTCATCGAGAAATAACGTCCCGCCGTGGGCGGATTCGAACTTGCCGATGCGTCGCTCAACGCCTGTGGCCACACCCCGCTCGATGCCAAACAGTTCGCTCTCGATCAAACTCGATGGCAGCGCCGCGCAATTGACCGCGACAAACGGGCCACGCGCGCGTCGACTCGTATAGTGCAGGGCTCGGGCCACTAACTCCTTCCCTGTTCCGCTCTCGCCTGTGATCAGGACCTCTACAGAGCTGTCACGCAACTGCTCGATGAGGCGCACGACCTGGCGAATCAACGGGCGATTCCCTAACAATGGCTGCTGGAAAGACCGCCCTTCTACGGCCTGCCATAATTGAGTGTTCTCCGCCAGCAAGGCATCCCGTTGTTGCTTGAGTCTGCCAATAAGCTGCGCCGTCTCAATGGCGATGGCGGCTTGAGCAGCCACTGCTTTCAGCATTTCTTCGTCCTGTGCGGTGAAGGCTCCCTCCTGCTTATTCAAGACCTGAAAGGCCCCGATGATCTCCCCTGCATGATTGCGTAGTGGCACTGCTACTGGACTTTGGCCATTTTGAATAGGCAGGAGGGT
>Ga0137403_10008882_pt1 | contig 11219 bp, 10 predicted proteins | sample CZOMad2_1_16fung_FD_122057 | JGI IMG/M metagenome (GOLD analysis project Ga0137403, IMG submission 122057) | Vadose zone soil fungal communities from Angelo Coast Range Reserve, California, USA - CZOMad2_1_16fungal (Hybrid Assembly) | ecosystem: Environmental > Terrestrial > Soil > Vadose zone...
TAAACCGACCGTCGTCGATAGGAATTGTGAAAGTCCGTGTAGGGGCCGCGGATTGATAGAAAAGCAGTAACTTTCCATCTGCTGAAATGTCCTGCAACATATTCGTCTTATATTCCGCCACGAGCTTTAGCTCCGTTGCCTGTTTAGCCGTAGCGCCGAATCCCGCATGCCACATCGATTGAAAGCCGCATAGTAGCAGCACCGTGAACTGTGCCACGACCTTTGTCAGGGAACGATCGCTCCGCATTAGTTCAATCATAGCTTTGCCTCCTCTGTTATACGCTGAAATGCTGATGCATCGAAGCCGTGAAGTTGACCCCAATCATTGGACAGAAATTAGGGTTTCTTAAGTTGGAACCCCGCCGTTGAAAACGGGCAGCGATACTTTCATTGATTCCAGTGTACTCTGCGATTTTTGGATCTGCCCTGCGCGTAGGACAGCTATCATTCCTTTCTCGTCTAAACCCTGCGCGATTGTCAGCGCTGTTTCTCCCTTGTTGTTTTTTAGAGAAAGATCAGCGCCGGCATCCACCAAGGCTTGAACGGTTTCAACATCACGGCTCCAGACGGCGCTCATTAGAGCTGTATATCCTCCCGTGGTTTTCGCATCTATTTGCGCTCCACTGGCTATCAAGAGTTTCGCAGTTTCGGTCCATCCTCTGTCAGCGGAAGCCATCAATGCCGTCATCGACAAGAACAGCGCAGCGGCTAACAGATACGAAAAGAACCATTTACTGCCTTGCAGGCGTTCTTTGAACTGAGTTAAAGAACGGACGTTCGTGTAGCCAAGCCACGAACTGACGGACGAGTGACCGCGGTTTAGGTGAGGTGATTCCGAATTCATTTCTCCACTTCGTTGTAACCGGCTCGGTGCTGATGGCAGCTTGGGCTTCACCGGCGGCGCTTGGATTGCCGGAGTGTTTCTGTGCCTGTCTGAGTCACTGAGTTGCTACACACTAATCTCGCGGATTGCATCGATGACCCGGGATTGATCTGTCTCGCTCAATTGATTATAAAATGGAAGGCGGACGAGCCGCTCGCTCACCATCTCAGCGACAGGGCAGTCACCAGGCGCGCCATCGTAGCGTCGGCCCATTTCCGAGATGTGTAGCGGGACGTAGTGAAAAACGCTTAAAATTCCGCGCTCTTTTAGATGAGCGATGAATCGCTGTCGCGCTTGAAGCGAAGGAAGCAGGAGGTAAAAAAGGTGATACGCCTGATTACAGTCAGCGGGCACGACGGGTAGACGTACATTGTTCGCATTGGCCCACTCCGTGAGTTCGCGATAGTAGCGTTCCCAGATCCGTTGCCGCGCCGCCTGGATGCGTTCGCGGGCCTCGAGCTGAGCAAGAAGGAATGCTGCAAGCAGTTCGGAAGGAAGATAGCTCGATCCAACATCAACCCATGAGTATTTATCCACCCCTCCGCGGAAGAAGCGAGCACGGTTGGTGCCTTTCTGTCGGATGATCTCGGCGCGTTCGATGAATCTCTCGTCGTTAATTAGTAGGGCGCCGCCTTCTCCGCAGGACACGTTTTTTGTTTCGTGAAAACTTTGGGTTGCGAGGCAGCCAAAGGTTCCGAGCCACCTTCCACGGTATTTTCCGAAGAGTCCGTGGGCATTGTCTTCGATTACGGCCAAGTTTTGTTTGCGAGCAATTTCCAGGATCGTGTCCATTTCGCAGCCGATGCCGGCGTAATGCACCGGCACAACTGCCCGCGTTTTCGAAGTGATGAGATCCGGGATTTTCTTTTCGTCGAGATTCAGAGTGTCAAACCGTATGTCGGCGAAGATTGGCCGTGCGCCGCGGAGGACAAAGGCGTTGGCCGTGGACACGAAGGTAAACGCAGGCATAATAACTTCGTCGCCCACTTTCAAATTGAGAAGCAGCGCTGCCAATTCGAGTGCATGGGTGCAGGAAGTCGTAAGAAACGCTTTTCGCACCCCAAGTTCTGCCTCTAATAAGTCCTGGCATTGGCGCGTGTAAAAACCGTCGCCGGATAGATGGCCCATGCGAACCGCTTCGGCCACATACTTTAGCTCGTCGCCGGTCAGGCTTGGGCGGTTGAACGGAATGTCGTGATGGGCCTGTGTCATGGCGTCAGCCATTTGTGAAAGGAATGTCTCGCGCCGCTTATCCGCCAGCCGAGTTCGAAAAGAACGTGGTGAATGGCCCGGTGAGTGACGTGGGTGGGTGAAGTAACATGATTGGCGTACTCTCGGAGCATTCGCATGCCGTCGTAAGTAAGCACAGCAAATACGCCGCGTCCGACAAAATGCGGATGGATCGCTGCGAGATTGCAACGGAGGATGTCAATCCCGTGTTTCGCCTCGAGCGCAGACGCCTTTTTCCAGATTGCGTAACCCCCGATTCTGCCACGGATCTCAGCCACGACGACCCAGTCTGCCCAGCCGCGAAACGACGACCGCGCCCACTCACGATAGACATCCTTGGCCGCCCCCGGCGGCATTTGAGAATCGGCGTTGTATCTGCCAAAATGATTCTTAAAGGCTCTTTCGGCGATCTCGAGAATTTCGGGTAGATCCGCCGGCGTGCCAAGTCGAGTGCTAAGTCCGCTGATTCGACGCGGGGCGATCACCCGATCGAAAGGCGTGCGGGAAAAATCGAAGAGGTAATCTACTAATGTATCCATGAGCAGAAATCCGTTCCGCTCCAGGGCATGGATAGTGGCGGTGTCTCGAGGGTGGACCTTGACTGTCAGACATTCGATCCCGCATTCGGCAACGTTCCTCACAGTTGCCTCGACCAAGGCCTTGACTAGGTTTCCATCCGATAAATTTTCCGTTTCGGTCGCCAGATGTTTGATGGCGCCAATCCGTCGTCCGATTACCCGAGTGTCCCAGGCCGATTGAGCATAAACCGCGAACCCGACGATACGGTCTGAGACGCTTGCCAGGAAAGCCATCGAGCTGGCGTCCGCGACCGCTTCTCTAATTTCGTCCATCCAGTAATTGTCGACTTGAGCGCGTTTAAGATAAGCCAGGTGGCTGAGAGGCTTGAACCTAAACTTAGGCAGGACCTCTTTCACAACATCGATCTCTGCCGGATCGATTCTCGTAATGGTCGGCTTACTCACGATCGCGTCGTCCCGCGGATTGTGTAAATCGGGCGATCCATTGTCCGGAAGTGCATCTGCGCCAAATATTCGCCGATCACACCCAAGGCAAACAATTGGACGCCAGAGAAAATTGAGATAATCGAGGCCAGAAACGGGAAACCAGGCATACTGCCGCCTAGGATAAAATAGCGGCCCACAACATAAACCAACACAAAAAAACCAAAAATCGTGAAGCAAAACCCCGCCAGGCTAGCAAAGCGTAGCGGTCGCGTGCTGAAGCCGGTCATCATCACCAAGGCGTACGAAGCGAGTTTACGAAATGTGTAGGTCGACGCGCCGAACTGCCGCGTATCGTGGCGGACTTTGATCGATGCGAAGCGCGTGCTGGCCCAAGTCAAGAGAACGTCAACAGAAACAAATGGGCTGTGATATTGTTCAAAGGCGTCTCTTGTCCGCGTACGCAACGCGCGAAAGGCACTGAAGCCTTGGGGGACCTTGGAGCCGAGAGCCGACCGTACTGTCCACTGGGTTACAAGGGCGGCCAGGTTCCTCCACAAACCATGCTGCCTTTTCTCGGGTATTCCGTAAACGACATCGTAACCTTCAGCGAGCTTATGGACGAGTTTCGGTATCTCCTCGGGTGGATGTTGCAAGTCGTCGTCGAGTGTCACAACGATCTCATGCTTGGCGGCGCGAATACCACATAACAAGGCATTGTGCTGGCCATAATTGCGCATCAGATCGATGCCGCAAATCCAAACATGCGCGGCGGTAAGCCGAGTGATCGTTTCCCAGCTGCCGTCCTCGCTTCCGTCGTTGACAAGGATGAGTTCGTACTTTTCGCACAAGTCCCGCACGACGGGTTGCAGGCGTGAAACCAACTCAGGAAGCGAGCTATCCCCATTAAACACGGGGACGACGAGCGAGACATTCATGTTGCTTGGACTATTACGGACGGGCAGTCATTTGCACTTGATTTATTGCAAAATCGGAATCAATTTACAAGGTCTTGTGTTGGTGCCCGTTAACGCATGAAAGAGCTCCCATGCAATTCACATCTCCCGTAGCTAGCCGCAGTTGACGTTGTTTCCCCTGGGTGTCTTCGCATTTGCCTCGTCCAAAACACGCCGTCTAAAGCTCCTATGAGTCGTTTTCCGCCCGGCCCTAAACAGGTCTTTCCCGGCAGCACTTTTTTGCGGTTCCGCAAAAATCCGCTCTCCTTCCTTGAAAGGATGGCTCGCGAGTTCGGTGATGTCTCTTACCTAAAACTTGGCCGGGAGAACATCTTTTTTGTTAATCATCCGGATTTTATCCGTGACGTACTAGTAACGAATCACCACAACTTCACCAAAGGCCGCGCATTTGCTCGTACCAGAGACTTGCTCGGGGAAGGTCTACTCACGAGCGAGGGCGAGTTTCACCGGCGTCAGCGCCGAATGATTCAGCCAGCTTTCCATTCCCGGCGAATCACGCGGTTTGCGGAAACGATGACCAAACACGCCGAACGCATGCGCAGACGGTGGCACGATCGTGGGACCCTGGACGTCGCGCATGAAATGATGCGGCTCACCCTTGCAGTGGTTGCCGAGACTCTATTCGGAGCTGACTTGGAATCCGAAGCCAGCGAAGTCGGAGCGGTGCTGAGCGCAACGATGGAATCGCTTTCCACTAGGATGCTGCCACTCGAAGCGGTGCTCGAAAAGCTGCCGCTTCCCGGAATCCGTAGACTGAAGGCGTGCCGCGCAAAACTCGACGAGATTGTTTACCGGCTTATCAACGAACGCCGGGCAAGCGGAAAGGAACGTGATGATTTGCTGCAAATGTTACTGATCGCGCAGGATGAAGAAGACAGCACGGTGCGAATGACGGATGACCAGATTCGTGATGAGGTGATGACCATCGTTCTTGCGGGCCAACTAACGACAGCCAACTCACTCAGTTGGACGTGGTATTTGCTCTCCAAACATCCGGAAGTCGAGGCAAGGCTTCACGAAGAGCTGGAGCATGTCCTGGGTAATAGATTGCCCGTATTAGCGGATGTAAAGACGCTGTTATATGCGGAACAAGTAATCACTGAATCGCTGCGGCTTTATCCGCCAGCGTGGATGACGCCGCGCCGCGTATTGGATGATTATGAGATCGGTGGCTATATCGCGCCCGCACGTTCTATCGTGATGATGAGCCAGTATGTGATGCACCGCGATGCGCGTTATTTTGCCGAACCGCATCGCTTTGACCCCGAACGCTGGACACCAGAATTCAAAGCCACACTGCCAAAGTATGCCTACTTCCCGTTCGGTGGCGGGCCGCGCGGTTGCATTGGCGAAGGCTTCGCCTGGATGGAGATGATTCTTGTCGTTGCGACCCTTGCGCAACAATGGAAACTTCGGCTCCGCTCTGGTCCTCCCGTCGTTGCTCAGCCGCTCTTGGCGCTGCGACCAAAGCGCGGCCTAAAAATGACCACGCTCCGCCGTTAAAAATGCAAGGGTCAATGGCTTAACCGCTAAGACAACCTCAACCGTCTCGGAAAGAAATTGAAAGGATGAGCATTTGAAGACTGGACTAGTCGCACTGAGCTGCGCTTCAAACGTCGCCTTCACGGGTTAGACTGGCAAAGCTCTTAATGTTCTTGAAAATAAGATAGTACCTATAAACCCTATTGAATAAATGATCACAAAAGATTCTTTTGTTTATCGCATCATCGCAGCACCAGGACTGAGGTTGATCGCTGTCGCAGAATGGCTCATTTCTAAAAACTCCCCTAATAATACTTTCTTTGACGCTAGCTCTTTTCCGTGGGTCAAAACCCTAGAAAGCAATTATCCGCAAATAAAAAAAGAACTGTCTTTTTTGCTGACAAGCAACAAATCTATTCCGGACTTCACCAAACTTTCAGAAGAGCAAAAACGTATTGTCCCCGAGGAAAAATGGAAGACTTTTATTTTTTGCGTATATGGAAAATACGTTGAAAAAAACTGCCGTCTTTGTCCGATGACCTCATCTGCAATTCGAAATATTCCCGGCGTCGGAGTCGCTATGTTTTCCATTCTTGAACCGCGGACACATATTAGCCGGCACCGCGGCCCATATAAAGGGGTTTTGAGGTGCCATTTAGCGATCGTAGTTCCTCAAAATGAGAAATTGTGCGCGATACAGGTCAATGGAGAAACCCGTTTTTGGGAAGAAGGGAAAACCTTAGTTTTCGATGATACTTTTGAACACGAAGCATGGAATAACTCGGACGAACTTCGTGCCGTGCTGTTCGTTGACTTTGAAAGAGCCCTGCCGTTTTGGCTTATTCCTATGAATAAATTTATGCTATGGCTTATCCGCATTTCTCCATTTGCTCGGAATATTCTTGCCAATATTGGGCGACATGAAAAATAACAAAACTTTACGGGCGCGATTTCTTATCCGGAAGTGGGGCGCGGCGAACGCATTCGCGCCCAGCAGGGCAAAGTTCGCCCTGCGCGGGCAACGGTTGCGGATTACGGCACATAACTGCACTTCAACCTTGAAAAGTGCAAAGAGAAGATCCAAATCAATCTCCCCAACCACACTTGACATTAGGATGTGGGCAACTGCACTCGCTTTTAGGGGCCGAATCGAGCGTTAAGCTCGATTCCATCGCAAAAAACATCGACTTTGGACCAGGCAGCATAGATGCCGTTGGGTCCCCTGCGGTTTTCGCCACGCACGCTGCCGTCCGCGATGCAAGACTCACTGAACTTCCAGTCTAAAACTGGAAGTAAACGAACGGAACTTGATCGGTAACGGGAAACAGTTCGAGCGCCAGAAATACGCAGACGTATGCCGGGACTTGGATGCGTGCCGGAGCCAGGGCTAGCCGGTCAATAAATTGATTACGTTCTTGAGCAACCGCCAAGAACAAAGAAATGAAAAAGAGGGCGATAGTGCCGGTGGTAAACAAGAATTCGCCAGTTACATGCTGGAGACCGAACATCCCACGCAAAATAAACCCGCTGTCCTGGAGAGTTCGGGCACGGAAGAAGGCGATACTTACAACGTAAGATAAAAACATCAGCCCGACGCTAAACGGCGCGAAGTAGCGACTTCTCATAACGCGAGCTACCGCTGTCTCCGCCGTTGCCCGATCGAAAAAACGGTAGCCAATTAATAGAATCCCGTGATAAGCGCCCCAAACAACAAACGTCCAGTTAGCGCCATGCCATAACCCTACCAGCACCATGACAAATATAAGGTTGCGGTATAAAGCGAATCGTCCTCTTCTCGCCCGACTAAGCGGCATGAACAAATAGTCCCGCAACCACAAAGAGAGCGTAATATGCCATCTCTGCCACAAGTCAGGTGGGTTCCTGGCCAAAGCCGGGCGAGCAAAATTAAGAGGGAACTCAAAGCCAAGCAATTTAGCGCAACCGCGAGCGATATCAGTATAACCAGAGAAATCGAAAAAAACCTGATTCGCAAAGGCAATACCGCCCGACCATGCGGCTAGCCAGCCGGGGTGCGCGCTCGGATCACTAAAGTAGCTGTCAGAAACAACAGCGAATCGATCGGCAAACACTATCTTTTTCAGAAGGCCAGACAGGATAAGAACAATGCCGCTTTGGACAACAATCGCTGCCGGCCGGCGCCAGTATTGGATTTGAGAGATAAATTGCCGGGCACGGATGATCGGGCCTGCAATCAAGTGAGGGAAGAACGCGATAAAGAAGGCATAATCGATGAAGTTCCTGACAGCCTTCATCTTTCCCCAATAAACATCGATCGTATAAGAAAGGCTGGCAAAAGTGTAAAAGCTGATTCCAACAGGAAGAATAATTCGCAGAACGACCGATGACTGGGATAAATGGAGCAATGTAGCCAACGAGCCCGCGAAGAAGTTGTAATATTTGAAAAAGCCGAGAATTCCCAGGTTCACGACCAGGCTAACGACGAGCAAAAACTTTTTCCGACGATCGCTCGCCACCTCCAGCAGAATTCCCAGCCAATAGTCAACTACAGTGGAAGTAAGGATCAGCACGATAAATCGTGGATCCCACCACATGTAGAAGACATAGCTGGCACATAAGAGAAGAACTTTGCCGACGCGGAACGGCACACTGTAAAACAGCGCCAATACGATGAAGAAGAAAATCCAATATTGAAAACTGTTAAATAACATCAGGGATAGCCAGTTCGCAGCTACTCACGCTCGGAAGCAAAGCGCGTAGAATTAGTCAATTGTAAACGCTTGACTAATTCAGCCACCATTAGGTCGATCGGTCCAGCTAGATAGATCTTTTGGCTTTACCGAATAGCATTTCTTCCAGAGAGAATTTAACAACCATCGGCATTCGTTTTATCGTGTGTTTGTGCGGCAATATAGTCAACAATATCTTTAACTGTTTTGACACTGGAGAGCGCCTCATTCGGGATTTGAATCGCAAACTTCTCTTCTAGTTCAAAAGCGGTTTCCAATGCCCCAAAGGAGTCCAGTCGCAAATCTTCCGCCAATAACGCGTCGGCCTTTATATTGGCTACGTCCACTTTCGATTGTTTCGCTAGAACCTCTTTAACGGTTTGCTCAACCTGCGTGTAATGGTCCATTTGGGTCACTCCTTGAATTTTGAAAAGATCAGACAGGCATTGCAATTGCCGAATCCAAACGAATTAGATAAAACAGTGTTTAGCTTTGCCGGCCGGCCAACGCCCGGTACGTAATCGAGATCACATGCCGGATCTTTGTCTTTATAGTTTATCGTTGGTGGCACGAATTGGTCCTTGATGGCGAGCGCACATACTGCTGCTTCAATGGCTCCTGCCGCGCCAATTGTGTGACCGATCATGGACTTCGTCGACGAAACTGGAATGTCGTATGCGCGTTTGTCGAACACGGCCTTAATGGCTTTGGTCTCAGTGCGGTCGTTAACGCCAGTAGATGTGGCGTGGGCATTGATATAATCGATATCGTTAGCGCTGATTCCAGCGTCCTTAATAGCATCACCCATCGCCCGACTGGCATCGGTCCCTTCAGGTTCAGGTATGACGATATGGTATCCACCAGAATTGCTGGCGTAACCAATTACTTCCGCGTAGATCGGCGCATTTCTTTCTACGGCATGGCCCAATTCCTCGAGGATCAACACTGCTGCGCCTTCTCCCAAAACAAAGCCGTCGCGGTTTAGATCGAACGGCCGCGACGCCTCTTGGGGAGCATCATTTCTTCTCGATACAACTCTTAAACGGCAATACGCTCCAAAAGTGAAAAGTGTCAGCGGCGCTTCCACACCCCCGGAAATGCACACATCCATGTCACTGCTCTGGATCTTTCGAAAGGCTTCTCCGACGGCATGGGCGCCGGAGGCACAGGCGGTTGAGATCACCATATTTGGCCCAAGCACGCCATATTGAATGGCGATATGGCTGGAAACGGCATTCGGTGTAATACGCGGCACGCACGCAGGGCTCAAGCGGAGCGTGTCTCTTTCATACGCGGCCATCATCTGTTGTTCATGGAATAAGAGCCCACCCAAACCCGAGCCAATGACGGAGCCGACTCTGTATTTATCTTCCTTACTTAAATCCAATTTGCCGTCAGCCAAGGCCATCTGCGTGCAAGCCAAACCGAAATGCACGAAGCGGTCTACCCGGTCGACCAGATCCGGGGACATAAATTGCGACGGCTCGAAATCCCTGACTTCGCTGGCGACCTTAGAATCAAGGTCACGGTGGTCAAAGCGGGTGAGCGAACCAGTCCCGGAGACGCCCTGTTTATTCGCCTCCCAAAATGTCTGTGTCCCCACCCCATTGGAAGCAATAATCCCCAATCCGGTGATGACCACGCGCCGTTTCTTCATTTGCTACGTTTAGATTTTATTTGGAACAAAACAAATCCCTTCCTGCAAAGCGGTTTGCGTCCGGCGTTTTGGCGGTCATTTTATCGCGCCCGCTCTGCATCGGCAACCATAAGCAAAAGTTTTTCCCGGGACACGGAATGGCACACTATAGAAGAGCCGTGCTGAACAATATCAGCGATGGCTCGTTAGCAGATATTCGGGGTCGGATGTAAACTGCGGAGAGTTCGCTGATTGCAAACGCCTGAGTAATTCCGCCACCATTGCTTCCGTAAACTTTTGCCGGCCTTTCATATTAAGGTGGTAGCCGTCAAAATAATATTCGGGCGCCTCGAGGAAATCGAACGTATGTTCTGGAAGCGAAAAAATGCTCTTGTTGGTCGGGATACCGCCGAAAAATGTATGATAGGCCATAGAAAGGCCCGAAAACCCGCCAAACGGACCACGGGGCGTAGGCATAAGTATGATTTCCGTCGGACTGCCTGAATATCGTTCCAGGATTCGTTGGATCCACTGACGCTGAAGTTCCAGAAGATGTTGCGTCTCCAATGCCGAGGGCGGCACCAGGCTATACCGGATGGCGTCTCTCTCAGCCTCAGTTAATCGTGGCGGAAACGTTACCTGCCCTGTCTTTGGGTCGTAGACGGTACCAACTATGTCGGCATCTCGACCCTTATAGACAGCCTTGGCAAGAAGCCTCTTTGGACCTAGCTGCACACTTTTTGCACGGATAATTGGATGCTCAAGAAGATCCACAACGTCGGTTTGAAATGCTGATCCTCGGAGTATGCATGCAGTGAAAGCTCGGAACCGATCCGACCATCCCGGAAAAGCAGTCGAAAAGTTGAAGCAGTCACTATAGCGCAACAGTGGCGCAGCCATGGCAACTTTCAAAAGTTGACCGCGGCTTTGCTGGTAGCCATAACCATAAGGAATGACAATGGCAAAGTAACGGTGCGTAGTAGGATCAACGTCTCGAAGCATATAGTGCCATATATCGATGGAAGAGGCTGGCTCCGCCACGCTCAGAAACTTGAGCCCGGCGGTGGAACCTACCTTATCAGCGGCGACGGCCGAGAACCCCTCTGCCATCCGAGAATCCCCAAGAACAAGCACTTCCTTTAAGCCAGATGAGACACGTTCCTTTTCCGCTCTCGTGAGGATCGCCATTCTTCCGGCGAACGAATCTGGAGCTAAAACCGATGTGTACAACCCTGTATGGAAGATCGCACCATCCAGACAGGCGAACACCGCCACGCCCAGGAGTAGATTCCGTGCAACGTGGAGCTGACGAGGCGAAGTAGTAGGCTCGGCAGGAAATCC
>Ga0137403_10008883_pt1 | contig 11218 bp, 9 predicted proteins | sample CZOMad2_1_16fung_FD_122057 | JGI IMG/M metagenome (GOLD analysis project Ga0137403, IMG submission 122057) | Vadose zone soil fungal communities from Angelo Coast Range Reserve, California, USA - CZOMad2_1_16fungal (Hybrid Assembly) | ecosystem: Environmental > Terrestrial > Soil > Vadose zone...
GCGCTGCTCGGCGTTTTTATTACCGAGCGCTACCGGCTTGTCGCGGTTCCGGGCCTGCTCATTTTCGCCGTCCTCGGATTGTCGATTTTGCGGAAAGCCTTCGCCGCACGCGAATTCAAGAATCCAGCGATCTATCTCGCACTACTCACTCTGGCCACGATTTTCGTCGCCTGGCCGCAGCGAGACAGGTCGCTCTGGGCACTCGACGCTTACAATTCAGGCTGGCAAGCGTTGGAATCGAACAATCTGTCGCTCGCAGAAAAAAAACTCGCTGTCGCCTACGCCTACGTGCCCGAAAATCCGGAAACGCTCTTTGCTCTGGGCAATTTGCGTTTCGCGCAAAATGACCCAAGCGCAGCTCAGTCGTTCTATCGCTCCGTCTTGAACCTGGACCCGGGTCATAAGGGCGCGTTCAACAATCTCGGCGTCATCGCCTTCGATGCGAAGGAATACCGCGAGGCCGAAAAATGGTTTCGTCACGCTGAAGGTGTCGATCCACGCAACGCGAAAACCCATTTTCTGCTCGCGAAAACGTTGCTCGCAAAAAATGATCGCCGTACTGCCCGGGCTGAGATCGACACCGCGATTGGGCTCAAACCCGATCAACCTGAGTTCAAAGACCTGAAGAAGCAGATCGAAGAAGATTCGCAGTGACTCGACCTGATTTCTTGAAACGAGCGGAATGGATAGTGGCAGTTCTTCTATCCACAATGGCATTGTTTCTCCTCGTTGTCCGCGTCACCCATGCCGGCGCGCTTTGGCGCGATGAATGCGCGATGGTCAACCTCGCGAGGATGCCAAGCGTTGCTGATATCGTTCGGAATTTTCAACACGAAGCGTTTCCGGTTCCGTTCACGATTTTGATTCGCGCCTACACGAATGTTTTTGGCGATAGCGACATTGCGTTGCGCTGTTTTGGAATCACAGCCGGAATCGCCCTTCTGGGCGCACTTTGGTTGAGCGCTTACACAGCTGGACGCGGTCCGCCTCTCATTTCACTCGCGCTACTCGGACTCAACACGACGTTTCTGTTTTGGGGAACGACTGTCCGCGGTTATGGCTTGGGCTCGGCGCTGATCATTCTGGCCTTCAGTTCGGTTGCAAGCGTAATGATCAAAGCATCGCCCGCGCGCATCATCCTGGCGGCGGTCGTTTCAGTTGCCGCTGTGCAATGTCTCGTTCATAACCTTGCTCTCATCTTCGCATTGGCCGCTTCGGCCGCGATCGTTTGTCTGGTCCGGCACGATCCTCGAAGATTGATTATTTTTCTCTCCATTCTCGGACTCTGCATGCTCTCGTTCGTCCCTTACTTGAACGCTTATTCTAATTCTTGGAGCCAGGTCGTTGAATTTCCGGTTACGTCCCGATTGCTTTGGAACCAATTTAACTTCGCCCTGGGCAATCCGAAGCCCGTCGTCGCTTGGTTCTGGCACAGCGCGTTCATTGTCTTACTGCCCACTTCCGTCTGGAAACTTTATCGCCTCCGCTTCAGCAGACCGGTTCCAGAGTGGAACCTTTTGCTGTTCGCTTCGCTCGCCGCAATCGCGGCGCCAATCGCGTATTACGAATTTCTGCAAACACTAAGTTACCTAACGCGCTCGTGGTATTTTCTAGCGCTGGTTTCAATACTCGCGGTAGCATTGGATTGTCTGGCGCAATTCCTGAGCAGTGCGATCTCGATCCGGTTTGGACGTTTGATCTTCGCCGCAATCGCTCTCATCATTCTGCCAATCAACGGCTGGCCAAAGGTAATCGAACGACAGACTAACATCGACATCGTCGCCGACAAAGTGACCAAGCTCGCAAAACCGGCCGACCTAATTGTCGTCGCGCCCTGGCAGTACGGTATTTCATTTCAGCGCTACTACCACAGCAACACCCCATGGATCACGCTCCCGGCAATTCCGGATCTGCGGGTGCATCGTTACGATCTTTTCCGCGAAAAAATGCTCTCACCACGTCCGATCGATGACGTCTTGGAAAGAGTTCGTCAAACTCTCGCCGCGGGGAATCGCGTTTGGGTTGTCGGCGGAATTAAACTCCCACCGGAAGGTCGCGCCCCACGTTCGTTGCCACTTCCGCCGAAGTCCTCCGCCGGCTGGGACAATGTCGCTTATAGCGATTCGTGGATGCAACAGCTCAGCGCGTTTGTTCGCGCACATAGCGAACACGGCCAGACCGTGCCGCTCGGGTCGATTGGACCGATCAATAACTTTGAGGATGTCCCGCTTGTCGTCGTTAACGGATGGCAATAATCACATCAGATTTCAGAACCACGAGGGCACTGAAGCTGCTTGAACTCTCGGGATGAACCCCAATCGCCATCTGCGCACCACCTGCATCATTGCACTGGCGCTGGTCGCGTTGACACTGAAACTCGCGATCGCCTACAACACCATCGGCACAAATGACGTCGTATTTTTTTATGGCTTTGCCAAAGTCTTAAGCGAACACGGTCTCGAGTGGACCTATCAACACAGCCGCTATTTCAATCACCCGCCGCTGACCGCTTATTATTTGCGCGGGATCTACGCCCTGACCGAGCAACCCTGGTGTCAGGAGATCGGAATTCACTTCCCATTTCTGCTTCGCTTGCCCGGAATCATCGCCGATTTTCTGGTCGTCGTGGTCTTGCTACGAATGAGCAAGACGGATCTGCGTATTCCAACTTGGGCGCTCGCGCTCTTCGCGCTCAGCCCGGTTTCCCTTATGGTTTCCGGCTTTCACGGAAACACCGATCCGGTGATGGTGTTGCTGTTGGTTTGCGCCGTTTGGATGTGTCTCCGGAATCGACCCGTCCTCGCGGGATTATTTTTTGCACTCAGTTGTCAGATCAAGATTGTGCCGCTGCTTTTTTTGCCAGCGTTTGTTTTCTTTTGGCTGTCACAAAAGAAAGGCCGCGACTTTTTGATTCCAACAGCGGTCACAACCTGCGTTTTGTGGTTGGAACCGTTGCTTCATTTTCCGATTTTGTTTACTAAGAACGTCCTCGCTTACGGAAGCTATTGGGGAATTTGGGGCATCACTTATTTATTTCGCCTGACTGGTCTGACTGAGTTTAGCCGTCTGTCGTTTTTTGATCTTGAGCCAGCCCAGAACATCGTCATCTCTCTTCTGAAAGTGATGATCGTTGCCGCCGCCTTGTGGATCGCTTGGCGAAACCGTCAGGCTCGCGGCCCCGCGTTTGTTCAATCGCTCGCTTACACTTGGCTTGTGTTTTTTGTTTTCGCGCCCGGCGTTTGTCCCCAATACCTGATTTGGCTTGCCCCTTTTATTCTGATTTTGTCGCCGACGTTTTACAGCTGCATGCTCGTCGCAAGTTCGGCTTTCTTGTTCGCTTTCTACAACATCACCTCTGGCGGTTTGCCCTGGTCGGTCGCGCTGGCGATGGACGACTCGAAACAGCACTGGACGGCGTGGTCGCTGTTGCCATGGATTGTTCTGATTATCGGGTCGATTGCACTCTGGCGAAGAGCACAGATGCTGCGGATCGTTCAGACTCGACCTTCGGGCGCCAGCTCAGCAGCCGGCATTGTGCGCGTCGGGACAAGACGCAGTGCGCTGCCGTTGGACTTTTCTGAAACTTCGTCGCCTTGTTCGTGATACTCCGCGTCAGCATTGACCGGCCAGAGGTCGTAAAGTTTGGCGTCGGCCAGAATATTTTCAACGCACAACATCGCCGTCATCATGGCGTGGTCCCGGTTTGTGTATTTGTGCATTCCGTTGCGGCCAACGAGGTGCAAATTCGGATAACGCGTGTCTAGCTCTTGCCGAATCGCGGCGACATGGAGCGCGTAGTCGTCGTCGTAAACCGGATCTGCCTTTTTCAGCGTCGTTTCAAACATGCGCTCGTGATCCTCGCAATCTCTGCCGTCGCGGTCCTTTCCCTTCTGCCCTACATTCCCGCCTACTCACGCGCGCGTGATTGGAACATTTTGGTGCGCGGAGCGCCGACTTCTTACTCATTGTGGAAGCATTTCGAAGTGGCTCTTGGTAATCCGGGTTACAGTATACCGGCAGCTTGGTATGCCATCGCAGTCGGTTTAGCCGGCGTATTCGTTTTTCGAATCTACAGAGCTCGCGGAACGAAGCCTGATCCGCAGCAGCTGTTGATTTGGTTTGCCATCAGCGTCTGCGTACTAAGTGTCAGTGGTTGCTACGTGTTTTTTCGAGTTCTTAGCTACACCACAAGCGTTTGGTATTATCTCGCTTTCATCTGCGTCGTTGCGGCCGCATTGGATTTGATCGCGTCTAGTCTTTGCACCGCTGATTGGTTGCGATTGTTTCGCTTGGGATTTGGATCGGCCGCGTTAATTGCAGCGCCTTTTGCCGACTGGTCAGCCATCACAGAACGCCAAACGAATGTCGATCTGGTTGCGCAAAGCGTCAGCACTCGAGCGGCAGCCCATGACTTGGTTATGGTCGTTCCCTGGCAGTTTGGGATTCCCTTTCAGCGTTATTACCGCGGCCCAGCGCCTTGGATCACAATTCCCAACATCGCTGACCATCAAGTCCACCGCTATGATCTCATGAAATTGAAAATGATTTCCGCGCATCCGATCGATGATCTTCAGGAAGCGGTTCGCACGACTTTGGCTTCAGGGAATCGCGTTTGGTTCGTCGGTGGACTCGATCTTCCGCGCCCGGAAGAAGGCGCGATGATCTTGCCGCCAGCTCCAGCTTCCCGATTCAAATGGGACAACAGGGCCTACACCGCTTCGTGGTGGCAACAACTCAGCGTCTTTGCAGTTGTGCACGCAAACAAAGTGGACTCGGTTCCTTTACCCCAGCCCGGATCTGGTCAAATCAGCGAGCTTGAGCAGACTTCACTGACAATGGTCGAAGGTTGGCACTGATCGAACCCAAGCTAGTTCGCGGCAATCGGATTGTGCCGATCAAGTTCACTGCCTGTTCGCACCATCACCATGAAACAACTCATTCTCCACCGCGGGCGATAATTCTGATCGATCCATCTGGCTACAGGGTGGTCGGGTCTTAACGACAACGTAGATTCCGAAGCCACGCCCAGTTCTGGTTCACCGGGCCCTTTTTCAGAACCCGGGCTAGGTTCTTTTTTAAGCTGGGTGGAACGCGGCCGCGGGCGTCGGTGTCGGAATCGATGCCGGCTTGCCCAATCCGCGAACGAGGCCGGTTCGGGTAATTACTGCGTCTTCTTGATACTCGTAATCGGTATTAACTGCCCAAAGATCGTGGCCCGCTTTCTCGACAATATTCTCGGCAGCGAGTAATCCCATCAGAATACTGTGATCCTGATTATTGTATTTGAACGCACCGTAACGCCCAATAACGGTTAGACCGGCAATCCCGCTAAGATATTGTTCGACTAGGTTTAAGGTGCCCTTATAGTCGCAGTTATAGACCGGATAGCAACGGCGAATCCGATGAACGTGCCCGGCTGAAATCGGTGCAATTTTTTATCAGCCCGGTTTGGCGGAGCTCATTCGAGCCAAGCGCGATCAGCGAATCATTATCTTGCGACCAAGCACTGTCGTCGTCGTTGCACCAATACTCGAGCACCAATATCGTGCCCCGTTCACGGTCGCGGTTGTTCTGCTGGCCGCAATCGAGTTTCGGCAATACGTCCTGCTTGCTGTTCGCTACCCCTTTACGAGCTAATCACGCGCGACATGCTTCGAGCACTGCGAATTTTGAAATAATTAACTTCTAGAACGAAGCCAGTTTCTTTTTTTGATACACGTCCCATGGACCAAAGCGGCCGCACAAATTGAATTGCTCACTTACGACGCGCATCGGCTGATCAGATGCAAATTTGGCCGATTCGTTTTGTTCTGTGCAATCATCCAATGCGTGATCCAGAACCAGCCAGTCCGCGCGGGCCACATCCATGGCCAGCCGTGAGTTCGGACGGTTTGCCGATTGCGGATTCATCTCGAGAAAATAGCCGGAAGGTCTCAGGTGCGGCATTAAGTGATAAATGAATGTGTCGTTATAATTGGTCCGCCGAAGGTCGGCTGGACCTACGAATAAACGTTCTCCCGACAAAGCAACAGAATCGATCTTCTTCAACATTTTGCCCAGAGCAACTGCTTCGTGGTCGGAAGCGACGGGAAAGAACCGGCCGTGCTGTTTGATGAAAGCTGCTTTGGGCAATCCGTTTCCCAGTGCGGCGATAACCTCATCGCGAGCATAGAGCGTTAACTCGGGAACGAAGGACGATAGGCAAATAACGACAATAGCAGTCGCGAGAACAGCATCTCTCGCCGTCGATGAAGTTGTGCCCGCGTTCAATTGCAGGAGGACGAAGATCGACAATGGCAAAACACTGACCGACATAAAGACCGCATAAACAACGTGCAATAGATCAATTCGCTGTGCGGCTTGATGCGTCAAACCTAGACCGAAAAGGGCTAGGCTAAGTAGAAGACGGGAGCGCTGATCACCGCGCCGTACGTAAGTCGCCACCGCTCCAGCGAAGACATTGGCAACGGCAGCCGCAATGTGAAGGAAGAATAAGCAGATCACATAAGTGTCGGCCGAGAAAATTGCCAAATGGCGCCCGGGGTTTGAGTAGATAACCGGAAACAACAGCAAGTTGTTTAGTATCTCGCGCGGGCCGGCTACGAAGCTCAGCCAGGCCAATGGCAGCAATGCGACAAAGACGCCGCCAGTATAGAATTGCCAGTTAGAAAATCGCTTGAACAATAAGAGCGGTAGTGCCGAGGCAATAACTGCCGGACCGAGATCCGGTCGGAACAATAACGCGGTCCCCGCAAGAGACCCCCCAAAAAAGATGCGCCATTTTGATTCCGGCGTCGTTATCATGCAAATCGACCAGAGCGCGCACATTACTCCACCCGTCCATGCGTATGCTGGAAGTAAGGCGGGCAGGAGAAGCACGCCCGCTAGCAATGTACAGCCAACCGCAAGCGCTCTACTCCATCTTTGGGTTAGGGCAAAGATCGCAGCGACAATCAGGATCCGGTAAACTAAGCCGACGCTGCGCTCGACAAAAATGTCTGGAGAAAACACGGCGTAAGCAGCAGACAAGACCCAGAGGTTAGCGGGTCCATAAAATGTCTCGAAATCGCGATAAGGCACTTTGCCTTTGAGAATAAGCTCGGGGTAAACAAGCAGTGAGCCTTCATCCATCGGCGGAGCCGCCTTTTCAAAGGCTGGCCAGAGTGGCAAAAGCACGATCAGGACGATAAGTGCACACAGAAGAATCTTTCGAGACACGCGCATTTCAAAACGAGTTTGCTTACGCGGTGAACGTCTGGTTCCTGCGGTAATCTCCTCTGCTAAGCCATTTCTCGAGCAGGACGTAAAGGCAGATAAACAAATAGCGGCTTCCCATCTCTTTGAGGCTGAGCTTCGATTTTCCAGCGCGACGATTACGCCAGGTGATCGGGACGCTGATCCAGGAATAGCCACGCGTGATCGCTTTGAGCGGAAGTTCGACAGTGATGTTGAAGTGCGGCGAAATCAGAGGCTGGCAGCCATCAATCACACTTTTCCGGTAGGCCTTAAACGCGTTGGTAGTGTCATTCAATTTGAAAGCGAACAGGGTTTTGACGAAAAAATTCGCCAGGCGATTGATCATGAGTTTCAGCCGCGGGTAGTCGATAGTGCCACCCCCGCGCAAGAACCGGCTACCGAAGACACACTCATAGCCCTGTTGCAGCAAAGTCCAGTATCGCACGACATCCCGGCAATCGTCTGATTCATCGGCCATCATAATTACAACGGCGTCGCCTTTCATGCGATCAATGCCGCGAGCGACAGCCCTGCCGAACCCGTGCGGGCCGGGATTCTTGACGACGACAAGCTCGGGCATTTCTGATCGGATCGCATCTAGCTTTGCCGATGTTGCATCGACGCTGGCATCGTCAACCACGATGATTTCATGCGGGATCCTATGCAGCTGCAGTTCCACGTGCAGATGCTTTACGGTGGAAATGATGCAGCGTTCCTCATTTCTCGCTGGAATAACTACCGACAGCAGCGTCAGGGTTAATTCGGTTCCGCGCTCTTCCGAACCAATACCATCACTGATTATTTCCGGCGCGGCTTTTCGTGGAAACATTCGACGGAACAAAGAGCGTTCTTTGTGCCAGTTAGCCCGGAAACTACCAATCAAACTCTACGAGCTGATCTCTAGCCAGTCTGGATTTGCTTCCGCGTGGGTCGCTATCTCTTCCAGTAAAGATTGGATTGATGTTTGGGGCTGCCAATTCCATTGCCGTTGGGCTTGAGAGGCATCCAATACGAGCCAGGGAACATCGAATGGCCGGGTGCGATTATCACGTCCGATTTCGCGATAACCGAATCGAAGCGCGCACCAATCGCTCAGTTGACGTAAAGACAAGCTGTTCTCCACACCGCCGCTAAAATTGCAAAGCGCCGGACCGGGCGCCCCTTCCATCTGTCGCACAAGGACCGGCACGAGATCCCTTGGATGCAGACAATCGCGAACTTGGTGACCGTTCCCATCGAATCCAATATATTTCAGTGGTTTGCGGCGGAGATAACTGTGGATCCAAAATGAAAAAATTCCCTGATCAGCTTTCCCAAATTGGTCCGCACCGGCCAAGACACCGCAGCGATTGATCCACACCGGAAAATCGAAACAACCGCCATACTCAAGCGTGAACTGTTCCGAGGCGCGCTTGGTCGCGCCGTACAACGAAATTGGCGAGTCGGTCGAAAAATTTTCTGAAATTCCTTTCGGATTAAGACCGCAAATCGTTTGCGGCACGGGCCGATAACCATCATCAACGACCGCAACCTTGATCGCGGTTAATGCTGAAACGGAATAAACACGGCTGGTACTCAGCAAAATAAAACCGGCCCGATGCCTTTTGCAGTATTCGAGGAGATTGATCGTTCCAAGTAGATTGTGCTCGATGATTTGCCGGCTGCTTGTTCGTCCATCCACGCCGCCGAGCACGCTCGGATTTGCCGCGGCATCGATTACCCAGTCGGCGCGATCAAGCGCGTCTACGTCACTTTGATTGCGAATATCCAGGTGGAGTAGCTTTATTCCCAATTTCGCCAGCTTTGTCCGGTTTAGCTCACTCCCCGGCCGGCTCAAATTATCGAGCCCAACGATCTCAAAACCGTCTCGCGCGCCGAGCAGCGCGCCAGCTATCGTGCTGCCGGCAAAACCGCATGCGCCAGTGAGAACAATTTTCATACGGCACAGAGCTGACAACCTCTACGAATGCAGGACAAATGCAGATTGTCGAAGGTGGCTTCCGGACCGGGGGTTAATCGGCCCAAAGGACGCGGACTGCGGGACGGCGCGCGCCATCAGGTCACAATTAATCTGTTCTTCCAGCGTCGCTGATTTCACCGAACCGTTTTGTCCACAGCGTTCTTTGTGCCACCGCCCAGCAGACAAAAACTAGCGGCCTAGCTTTTGCTCATCACTTGCTAACCGGCTAAACCTGATTTATCACCCTGCTTTTTCCCGATGCCCGCTCTAGAACTTCGTCGCCGCAAGATCGACCTCATCCTTTTAGCGCTCATCGTTGCGCTCGGAATTTTCTTGCGCCTCCCGCCCACAGTTTTCGCGGGCTCGGCAAATCCACTCCACCCAGTGGAATTTTTGCATCCGAAACCGAAAATGGAGTCCGTTGGGTTCGATGAAAGGCTTTACACCGAATACGTCCACAAGCTCGCTACCTTGGGTCTTTCCGCTTACCCGCTCATCGTTCAGGATTACGTTGAGCGCCAAGAACGATTACAACGCTCGATTCTTTCGCCGCTTCGGTTCCTCTATATCTACTCGGGCTATCTTTGGCATCTCTCTTTCGGCACTGACCCGCTGCTCGCGCTAAAAAGTGTTGCCTCGCTTTTTAGCGTCTTGACGCTGTTCGTCTCGATCGCCTTCGTTTGGCGCTTAAAGGGAAAGGCATGGGCTCTGGCGATCGGTGCGTTAATGTGCGTCGCGCCTACCCAAATCCACATGTCGCAGCACGCCTTGGTGGATGGTTTCTTTACCTTTTGGGCGCTGATCTGTCTCTGGCTTTTCTGGGAAAATTTGCAGGCGCCGCGCGATTGGCGCTGCCTGGTTGCTTACATTGTCGGTTTAGCTCTCCTCGTTCTGACAAAAGAAAATTCGTTCTTTGTCTGGATCGCGCTCGTAGCTCTACTCGTTGCAAATCACTGGTTGCGATTCGGAACCGTAACGCGCGAGCTTGTCATTGCCACCGTGCTTGGACCACTGCTCGGCGGTGTCATTCTCGTTTTGCTCGCTGGCGGACTAAGCCAGACCATTCACACCTATCATTACTCGCTCGCTAAGAATTACCAACTCCAGTATGCGATCCTGACCGGAGACGGGCCGTGGTACCGGTACCTGGTCGATCTTCTCCTGGTCAGCCCGATCGTCCTAATTCTCGCCCTTGGCACACTCTTTCGCCTCAACCGCACAATGAAACCGGAGTTGTTCATGTCGATCTTTATCGCCGCGAGTTATCTGGTCATGTGCAACGTCAAGTACGGAATGAATCTCCGTTACGCGAACATGTGGGATTTGCCGCTGCGTTTCCTCGCCTTTAGCCAAATCGTGGCAATGGCGTCGTGGGCTAAACAATATCGAACTGTGATCATCGCCGCCGCAGTCCTATTTCTCGCGGCGATCGAGTTTCATCAATACATCGTTCTCGCCGTGCGTTATCCACTCTACGAACTAATCACGGACGATTTGCTCCGGGCACTTCAAATCTTGAAGTCGCCATAACTGGCAAATCTTTCAGCCTAGCGCGGAATCAGCTGCTTTGAGAATGAACTTGTCGTCGTTATCAGTAAGACCGGCTAGATAATTCCGAATTCGCCGGAACGACTGGCGCAGGAAAAGTTCGGCAGCGGTGTTCTTTTGATTCGGCGCTTCGCCGTTGCCTTGCGCAAATTGAATTTCCGAATCCCACCGGCTCAGCACCGCGGTCGATGCAAAAAGGTCCATCGCCACGCCGGCGATCCTTTCCTGAACCAGTTGCATGTCCAGAATTGGTTCGCGATAGACGATGAGCGACCGATTCACGGCGAGATTAAAACGCCAGATCAATCGACCGAGCTGATTCGCGAACGAACGCAGCTCGGCGCTGCGGACGGGCACATCCGGAATGCGCACACTCGCGCCGAGTCGATTCATGCCCGCGCTCCATGCTTTCCCGATTCCACCTTCGCGCGTTGGTTTTAACATTGTGTCGTAAATTTCCTTGAACTCCATGCC
>Ga0137403_10008884_pt1 | contig 11218 bp, 12 predicted proteins | sample CZOMad2_1_16fung_FD_122057 | JGI IMG/M metagenome (GOLD analysis project Ga0137403, IMG submission 122057) | Vadose zone soil fungal communities from Angelo Coast Range Reserve, California, USA - CZOMad2_1_16fungal (Hybrid Assembly) | ecosystem: Environmental > Terrestrial > Soil > Vadose zone...
CGCTGCTGAGCGCGCAGCCGATTCTGATCGACTGCCACAAAGGCAAGGTCGCGCTGGGCCACAACGGTAACCTCACCAACGCCGCGGAGTGGCGCCGCAAGCTGGAGCATCGCGGCTCGATCTTTCAGACCAACAGCGACACCGAAGTCATCGTGCACCTGCTGGCGCGCTCGCAGGCCCGCAACCTTTCGGGCGCGATTGGCGATGCGCTGAATCAAGTCGAAGGCGCTTACTCACTGCTAGTACTTACGCCCGACGAACTCTACGCCGTCCGTGATCCGCGCGGATTTCGCCCGCTCAATCTTGGCAAGCTGGGCGATGCGTGGCTGGCGGCGTCGGAGACCTGCGCGTTCGATCTGCTCAACGCGCAATACGTCCGCGAAGTAGAGCCTGGGGAAATGGTGCGCATATCGCGCTCGGGTATCGAGTCGATTCGCTTTGCGCCGCAAAAGCCGCTGCAGCAGTGCGTGTTCGAGCATGTTTATTTTTCGCGGCCGGACAGCATCATCTTTGGCCGCTCGGTGAACGAAAGCCGCGAAGCGCTCGGCCGCTTGCTCGCGCAGGAACATCCCGTCGACGCCGACATCGTGGTTCCCGTGCCGGACTCGGGCGTGCCTGCCGCGGTCGGTTATTCGCTCGAATCCGGGATCGCGTTTCGCATGGGCTTGATTCGCAATCACTACATCGGCCGCACGTTCATTGAGCCTTCGCAAGCGATCCGGAATTTTGGCGTCAAGCTCAAGCTCAACCCTATTCGCGGCTTGATTGAAGGCAAGCGCGTCATACTGGTTGACGACTCTCTCGTCCGCGGTACGACCAGCCGCAAGATCGTTCGCATGGTGCAGGAAGCCGGGGCGAAAGAAGTGCACGTGCGCATCAGTTGCCCGCCGACAATTTCTCCGTGCTACTACGGCGTGGATACGCCCACGCGCGAAGAGTTGATCGCGTCGTCGAACTCGCCGGAAGAGATTCGCAAGTTTCTCGGGGCCGATTCGCTCGGGTATGTGTCTCTTGGCAGTTTGAAACAAGCGGTGAACGACACCAAGGGCAGCTACTGCACGTCTTGCTACACTGGGGTGTACCCCACGGACCTCGTGCAACTCGAGGTGGGCAAAGGTACCTCCAACGATGTGTTCCGTGATGCAACGAACGGCAGTCGCATAGAAGACCCAGCGGCCGAGCGCCCTGTGGCGGTGGAACGTGAAAGCTGACGCTGCGAAAAGCGAAAAAGAGAAAAACGAGAAGCGTCTACCCGTCGGTCAGCGCGTCGAACGCGAAGTTATCGCGTGGTTCTGGGTGGCGCTAGCGTTCATGCTGATCAATGGCACCATCGGCCAAGCGCGTGTCATTCCTTCGGGCTCGATGGAAAACACTTTGCTGATCGGCGATCACCTGATCATGAGCCGCATCGGCTACGACGCCGGCGTGCCCTTCACCAACTGGCACCTTCCCTTGTGGCGCAATCCGCGCCGCCGCCAAGTGATTATCTTCAAGCCGCCGTTCGCTCCCGAAACGACAGACTTGATCAAGCGCACGGTGGGCCTGCCCGGCGACACGGTTGATCTGCGCGGCGGCGCTGTTTACATCAACGGGCAAAAACTCAGCGAGAGCTACGCCGTCGGACCGACGGAGCCGGCTCCTGCTGGAAGCGCGCCGCCGGGACAAGCAGACATCAAGTTTCCCTATCACGTTCCGGACAATTGCTATTTCGCGATGGGCGACAACCGTACCAATTCCTACGACAGCCGGTTCTGGGGCTGCGTTCCGCGCAACGACATCATTGGCACGCCGGTCATGATCTATATGTCGCTCGACGTTCCGTCCGATGCCTGGGAACCCGGTCAGACTCGCGAGCGTTTTCTCGCCTATGCCAGCGCCGTTCTGCATCCAGGTGTTGTGCGCTGGAGGCGATTGTTTCACATGTTTTAGTTTATAATCAGCTAGTAGAAATTACAGTAAACGCCGCACCCCCGCTAGGCGGCAATCGGTCATCCTCAAAATAGAGCACGGCAGAAATTGCGTGCGCTTGGACTAGAAACGGACATCGAACCTCATCCATGAAATATGCCGACGCAGGAGTGGACATCGCCGTAGCTGACGCCGCCAAGCAACGCATTCGGCATCATGCCAGCCGAACTTTCACTCCGGGCGTCCTTGGTGGTATCGGCGGATTCGGCGGCCTGTTCGCGCTCGACAGGAATAAATGGAAAGAGCCGGTGCTGGTGTCCAGCGCGGATGGCGTTGGCACCAAACTGAAAGTCGCCATGGCTACGGGCGTCCATTCCACGGTCGGCGGCGACCTCGTAAACCATTGCGTCAACGACATCCTGGTGCAAGGCGCGGAGCCGCTGTTCTTCCTGGATTATCTCGCGATGGGCAAACTTGATGCCAACGTCGTCGAGCAACTTGTCGATGGCATGAGCCGCGCTTGCCGCAAAGCAGGCTGCGCCCTGATCGGCGGCGAAACCGCCGAGATGCCGGGTTTCTATCCTGTGGGTGAATATGATCTCGCCGGTTTTATCGTCGGCGTCGTCGAGCGCAAAAAACTTCTCACTGGGAAAGCGGTGAAGCCGGGAGACGCCCTCGTCGCGCTGCCTTCCGCCGGACTTCACACCAACGGCTATTCGCTCGCTCGCAAACTTGTTTTCGATGTCGCCAAGCTCAAGCCAGATACTTATGTCGCCGAAGTCGGCAACAAAATCGGAGCAGAACTCCTGAAGCCGCATCTGTGTTACGCGCCGGCGCTGAAGAATATCCTGGCGCGCGGATGGGTTTCCGCTTTAGCACACGTCACCGGCGGCGGAATTCCCGGCAATTTGCCGCGCGTGCTGCCTTCGGGCGTGCAAGCACAGGTCGATCTGGGCGGCTGGCCGATCCCACCCATCTTCAAGTACCTGGCCAAGATCGGGAGAATCGAAACCGACGAGCTGTTGCAATCCTTCAACTTAGGTGTGGGCATGATTTTGGTCGTCCCGCAAGCCCGCGTGCAATCCGTAGAAGCCGACCTAAAGCGCCGCCGCGAAAAATTCTTCCGGATCGGCCGCATCGAACGGGGCGACTCCGGCAAAGCACGCGTCACTTACACCGGGTCTCTGCACCTGTAGCCGCCCTCTCCAAGAGGGGGTAAACCACAATGGTGCCGGGACCAATTCCATATGCAAGATGATGATCGGATTCCGGCTCGAGAATGAATCTTAATTCTTGAATTCGCTCACGATTTCCAATCCGCGGCGTCTAACGCACAGGAATCCCTTCCCGACCGCAAATCCCAGGAGGTGACTCATGCCGTCCGCAAATAGCGATCTGCAAGCCCTGTCCGTTCGTCTCGACAAACTCGAAACGCAGAATCGGCGTTGGAAGCTAGCCAGCATCGTCTTGGCGTTAACGAGCGCGTCGTTGATCCTGATCGCAGCGAAACCCGCTGATCGCGTCGACTCCGCGGTGATCCACGCCCGCACGGTCGAAGCGCAAGACTTCGTCGTGAAAGACGAAGATGGCCAGATCCGCGCCAGACTGACCTTGAATCCTCGAATCAGGATGAAGAAGGATATGAACAGCCCGGCGGTCAACTTGAACGTTCCCATGGGTCCCGCGCTGCAGTTTTACAATGGTGATGGCGACGCGATCTGGACTGCACCCCAAGAACCGACGATGATTCCCGCGCGCTAGCGCAGCTTCGTAGTTCACCTACGCAGTCGCATAGTCAGGATTCTTCGCGCCGGCACGACGCGGCAATTCGCGGGCCAGCTTGCTCAGCCACCGCAGCTCCGTGTTGAACTGCTCGATCATGAGGGTCACCATCCAGACCGCTTCGTGGTAGGGATGCCCAACTTCCTCCAGGATGCTGCGCAGCGTCTCTTCCTCACGCGCCAGTTCGCCCTCCAGGAATTTCTCGCGTCGCGCGATCTGCTTCTGAAACACGCCGCCACGCGCCTTCCAGGACAAAGCCACCCAGGTTAGAAATGCCGGCCGGTCGCGCTGCGTCGTCCACTCTTCCCGGCCCAATGCATCGCTCAGGGCGTGCCGGCCTTTGGCGGTCGTTTCAAATACGCGCCGTTCCGGCCCTGCCGAAGGCTCATCACTGTGTCGTGCGCGAATCAGCCCCGCAGCCGCCAATTTCTCCAATGAATAGTAAATCTGCGGCCGCGAAATACCGGCCCAGTCGCGGACGCAACGCCGCTCGAGCTCCAGGTTCACCTGATACCCGTACATGCCTCGCTCCGCCAGCAGACTCAAGATCACGAGGTCCGGCGTCGTCGGCGCCGCCCGTTTCGCCTTCCGCATTCGCCGTGCCTTCCTTGCTAAAACGACGGCGAAGCAGCGCGGGCGCGCCCACTCTGAAAGGGAGACAGTCTTCCTCGGCGCCTCCGCGGCCTGATCGTCTCTGCATTATCTTTTGCGTTTATCCTCGCAGTTACTTCTCCCGCCTTTCGCTGAGCGCTCCACCACCACCATTGGCATTGTGCTGCCGGCAAATGGGGATCGCGCGCCTGCGCTACTGCTGCCCGAAACGTGTCCAGCACGCAAATATCCAGATGCTGCGGCGCCATACGCCCGAGTTCCTGGTACAACCGCTCGGGATTGCGCCGCGCCAGTTGCGCCACGCTATGCACCCCCAGCAACTCAAAATCGCGCACCATCGCCGGACCGACCGAAATCAAATCGGTAAGCCGCCGTGATTCCGTCCCCATAAAACCTCCTTGACACGATATGGAAACTGTTTTACAGTCCTCTAGTCTAATTAAGACTAGTGCGATTGTCAATCACAAATTCGCTTTCGTTCAGCTTCCACAAGCACTAATCACTCGGAGGAAAATGCCATGAACGTGAAACGAATTACTCCCGTCCTCTTCGTCAAGGAAATCGAGCCGGTTCTTCCGTTTTGGATCGACGCTCTGGGCTTCACCAAGACGATCGAAGTCCCGCACGGCGACCGCCTTGGTTTCGTAGCGCTGCAAAAGGGAAACACGGAGGTGATGTATCAAAGCTACGCCAGCGTTGGCGAAGACATGCCGGTCATCGCCGAAGCCTCCAAGAAAGGCCCGACGTTTCTGTACATCGAAGTCGATAACCTGGACGCCGTCCTGGCCGCGCTAAGAAATACCAAGATCGTGCAACCCGAGCGCACCGCCTTCTACGGCATGCGCGAAGTCGGCTACCAGGACCCCGCCGGCCACTACATCACCTTCGCGCAACCCGTGGCGGCAGCCCAGCATTGATACCGTTGTAGAATAGATGAATGCCCAAGAATCGCTCAGTTCCCGCAGACACGGTGCTGCCGCACATCTTCTACCAGAATGTCGTCACGGCGATCGATTGGCTGAGCAAGACATTCGCCTTCGTCGAGCACTATCGGTACGGCGAACCGACTGGGGCTATCAGCGGCGCGCAAATGCATCTTGGCGATGCCTGGATCATGGTCAAGGCCGCGAAGCCAAACTCGTTGAGTCCAGCTCAACTGGGCTACAGCACGCAAAGCTTAACGATCTTCGTGAACGACGTGGACTCGCATTTCCGCAAGGTGAAATCGACGGGCGCTCGCATAGTCGAGCAGCTGCACGAAACCGTCTACGGCGAACTGCAATATGGCGTGCTTGATCTCGACGGCCATCACTGGCTTTTCTCGCAACACGCCAAAGACCTGAGTCCCGATTCGTGGGGTGCCCAGCTCGCTGACAAAAAGTAAAAAAAAGATGACACTAAATGAATCGAGACGCAACTCCCCGTGGTTGCGGTTCTGCCTCAAGTTGGCCTTCGTCGCTACTTCATTTCTTTGTGCCCGGGATCGGGCGGTGCTCCATCTCGGTGGGCACCGCGATCGAACGGGCGCCGTTCTTTCCGACCGAGCGGACCGCGAAGAAATGGTTGTCGGTGGAGACGCCCTTCAGCACGGCTTCGCCAGCGGACTCTGCGAAGGTGTAGACGCTCCAGCGGGGCTCGGTTGTTTCTCGCCATAAAATCTCGAAGCCGGCGCGTTCGGAATCTTCGTCGGCCGACCAGGAAACTTTCGCGTCGGGCGTGACGGCCCCCGTCAGCTTGGCATCTTTCGGCGGCGTGGGAGCCAGCGCCAGCTGCCGGAGGGCTTCGGCGTTGTTTCGCGCTACATTGCCCATGAACGCCGTGTTGAGATACTTCATGAAATCGCCGTACTCGACGCCATTCTCGGTGCGCGGCGTCTGATGTTGGTGCGTGTAATCTTCGAGCGGTTCGGTGAAGCGCACCGCGGGCAGTCCCGCTTTGTAGAACGGATAGTGATCGCCGCCGCGACCGTAGCGGTCAACGCGGAAGATCGTGCGAATCGCCGACACGCCGTCGATTTCCTCAATGGCGCGCGCGAGTTCTCGCGAAGACGAGTCTGCATCGTCGATTTCGCCGTTGCCGGAGAAAAGCCGCACGCGATGCGGCGCTCCGGGCGAAAGATCGTCGCCGACGATGTCGTCGTCCAGCATTCCGCCGACGGTGTAACCTTTTTCTTTCAGCCAATCCACCAGGTGAGTGCTTCCGAGCAGGCCCTGCTCTTCGCCGGATACCGCCGCAAACAGCAGCGTCGCGCGATTGGCGGCTTTTCCGTTAGCCGCGATCTTACTCAACAGGCGCGCCGACTCCACGCTCACAGCGACGCCCGAGGAATCGTCGTCCGCGCCTGGTGCGTCCGCCTTGGTGTCCTGGTCATCCGATGGCCGGGAATCGAAGTGTCCAGAAACCAGGAAAACCGTTTTGGACAGTTTTTCGTCGGTGCCGGGCAGAATGGCATAGACATTTTCCATCGGCGCAGGCTTGTTCGATGTTCGCACGGACGTTCCTTCAAATTTGTCGACCACTATCTGCAGCTTGCCACCAGTGTCCTTCGAGATCTTGTTCAATCGCGCGACGATGTGATCGCGGCCGCAGCCAGGGCCGCGTTTTGGGTCGTTCCACGAAGCGATCGAGAGGCGCGTGCCGCAAGCCACCAATTCTTCGATCAGTCCGTGCATCGACTTTTCGTCGATGCTGGTGCGAGCGACGGCGCCCGCGGGCCGGGGCAAAAGCTTTGGCTTCGCGGCTTTTTGCTGAGGTTCCGCAGGATCGCGGGTAATGGCGGTTTGTCCGAAGGCAGGTGTATGGGCCGCGATCAATACGAGTAGTGCGCCTACTGCGATTGGTCGCACAATTCTTAGCATTGTGATTGAACAGTCGGTCATGTGGTTGAGACTCTCCCGGGATCGTTTTCGGTGATCGAGCCGGTATTCTAGCTGAATCTAAACCCGCCGTCTCAAGAGACGGCGGCTACAAGGTGACGGCGGGCACGCTGTAGCTGGATTCTTATCTGGCCGTAGCGGCGGATTCCGGAGTTTTCTCCAGGGCTTGGCGATCCCACTTGGCTAGCGTAGCGGCGGCCTCGTAGGTGGTTTGGCAAAAGTCGAGCAGGTCGTGCGTCGGAGACGCGGCGCTACGAACCGCTTCAAACGGTAAGAGAAATTCGTTGAGGTCCTTGCGATAGGACGCGGCGGCGGGTCGCGCTCGATAGTCCTTGAATCCTTCGGGCTCCGGGCTGGCATAGGCGTAAAACGCAGGTTCTTTCACGTCGCCGCTGCCGGGCCAGAATCCGACACTGCTGACTTCGTGCGAGTAGGCTTCCTTGGTGATGCGGTCGGCGCCGGGACGGTCTGGCGCTCGACGCCCGGAAAAGCGAGTGACGGCCAAGTCGAAGCTGCCCCAGAAAAAATGAACCGGGCTACTCTTGCCGATGAAGCGTGAGCGAAAATCGTTGAAGACCGCTTCCGTGGACGCGAGGATGCGCCAGAATCGGCGGGCGGCTTCGGGATCGTACGATGCGTGTGCCCGGTCCTGATCGAACGCAATGGGGTTCGGAATCTCCACCGGCATCTTCCAGATTTTTACATGGATGCCTTCGGCATCCAGCATACTCATGAACTCTTTGTAAAAATCGGCGACGCTGCGTGGGACGAGCACCAGTTTCCTGGTCGCGCCGTCGCTCTTTTTCAGCACCAGCTGATGATCCACGAAATCGAACTCCAGTTCGAACAGCATTCTTTCATAGGACATCGAGGAAGTGGTCAGGCCGCGAGCGGTCACGTAGAGCGGCACGTTCCACCAGTGGTTGACCAGTGGAGTTAACGCCAAGCGCACCTTGCCGACGATCTGCGTCCACATGTGCAACGTAGCGCGGGTGTCCTCCCAGGATTCCAGCGGGAGAGAAGGCCAGCACTCGGGAAGATCGGTCAGGCGCCGCGTGCCGTCATCTTTCATCGGAACCATGGATCCTCCCGTGCGTGCGATTTCGCCAAACACCATATATACGCCTTCGCCAGCGACACGCGCAAAGAAATCGCTTCTTTCAAGCACCGGCAAATTTCGACCTTTCGAACAGATATGTTAACGTTTCGAGTTTATGAAAAAACGCATAGGCGTGCTGTTGAGCGGCCGCGGATCGAATTTCGTGGCGCTCGCGGAGAGTGTGTCGGCCGGGCGAATCCCCAATGCGGAGATCGCCATCGTCGTTAGCAATCGCGAAGGCGCTCCGGGAATCGACAAGGCCAAGGAGCGCGGTATCCCGACGCGGGTGATTCCGTCAAAGGGATTGGAACGCGAGACCTACGACCGGCAGGTGGTCGCGGTTTTGCGGGAGCAAAAAGTTGATTTGATCTGCTTGGCCGGGTACATGCGGCTGCTGTCGCCGCATTTTGTGGCGTCGTTTCCGAACCGCATCTTGAATATTCACCCTTCTTTGCTGCCGTCGTTTCCGGGGCTCGAATCGCAACGACAAGCTTTGGAGTACGGCGTAAAATTTGCCGGGTGCACGGTCCACTTTGTAGACGAAAACCTGGATGCGGGGCCGATCGTTCTGCAAGCAGCGATTCCGGTGCGCGATGAAGATACGGAGACTTCGTTGGCCGAGCGGATTCTGGCGGAAGAACATCGAATCTACACCGAGGCTGTAAATATCGTGCTGGAGGGCCAGTACAGGGTAACGGGCCGGCGCATAGTCCGATCGTAGCGCGGATTTCATTGCAACTTTTAGATTCTTACGAGGCACATGAGCCAAACAGCATTCAAATCGGTGGATGAGCAGGTCGCTTACCTGAAGAAGGGTACGGCAGAGATTATTCGCGAGGAGGAGTTGAAGGCTAAGCTGGCGAAGTCGTTGAAGAATGGAAAACCTCTGCGCGCCAAACTCGGCGTAGACCCTACCGCGCCGGACATTCACCTGGGCCACACCGTGGTGATTCGCAAGCTGAAACATTTTCAGGATTTGGGACACACCGCGGTGTTCCTGATCGGCGATTTCACCGCGATGGTTGGCGATCCTACCGGGCAGTCGGAGACGCGGCCACCACTTTCGCGGGAACAAGTGGCGGCAAACGCGAAGACCTACCTGGAGCAAGTTTTCAAGATCCTCGATCGAGACAAGACGGAAGTCCGCTACAACAGTGAATGGCTGGACAAACTGACCAGCTACGACATCGTGCGGCTGTGCGCCAAGTACCGCGTGGCGCGCATGCTGGAGCGCGAGGATTTTCACAAACGATTGACAGAGCAGCAGCCCATTTCCATGCACGAACTGTTGTACCCGCTGATTGTTGCTTACGATTCCGTGGTGCTGGAAGCTGACGTCGAGCTTGGCGCGACCGAACAGAAATTCAATTTGTTGATGGGTCGCGAAATCCAGCGCGAATACGGCCAGGAATCGCAGGTTTGCATGACCATGCCGATTTTGGTGGGGCTCGACGGGCAGAGGAAGATGTCCAAGAGTTTGGGGAACTACGTTGGAATAACAGAAACGCCCAACGAAATCTTTGGGAAAATGATGTCGATCCCCGATGATTTGATGTGGTCGTACTACGAACTAGTCACGGACCGTACGCCCGGTGAGATTGCTTCCATCAAGAGAGAAGTCGCCGACGGGACGCTTCACCCGATGGACGTAAAGATGCGACTGGCCCAGGAAGTCATTGCCGGATTTCATGGCGAGAATGCGGCACGGAAGGCGGCGGACAATTTTCAGCGGATTTTCCGCGATCGTCAGGCGCCGGAAGAAGCGCCAGTTAAAAAGGCGTCCTTGGACGGAACCAAGAAACTTACCGCCTTGCTTGTTGAGCTGCAGCTCGTTGCTTCGAAGAGCGAAGCCATCCGGCTGATTGAACAGGGCGGTGTAGAAATCGACGGAGTACGCGTCGACGATGCGCGCAGAGATATTGATCTGAGCAAACCTGGGGAGTTCTTGCTTCGTGCAGGAAAGAAGAAGTTCCTACGGCTCGTTGTGGAATAGCTACTTCTCTGCACGCGTGTCGCGAAGAGAAAAATTGTCCCTCGCGGCTAAAGCCGAATCAAGCCAATCGACACACTGAAGTTGTATTCTCCCGTTTCAACGCTGACACGTAGGTTCGAAGAGTTTGTCTCCCTTCATCGGTGATGGGCACAAGGGCTGTCGAACTTAGTCGATCCAGGCTAGGACTTCGCCCGCGTTTACCGGCTGGCCTTCTCTGGCCAGCAAGCGTTCCACCGTTCCAGTTTTGGGCGAGCGGACTTCATTTTGCATTTTCATGGCTTCGACTACGAGTAGCCCTTGGCCTGCTTCTACGTTGTCTCCCACCTTAACTAGCAGCCGCACAACTTTTCCCGGCATTGGGGCTATGATTTGTTGGCGTCCTTCCACTTCGACCGCACCGTGATGCCGGCCGCGCCAGGCGCGCCGATCTACTACCTCCGCGGTGAAGTCGCGATGGCGGGTTTGCACCGTGAGCTTGCCGTCGCTTGCGGGCGCGACGCGAACTTCGAAAGATTCGCCGTTGAGAAGAATCGAGAATATATCCGGAGCTATCTCGACTACGTCGGCCTCGAGGGCTATGCCATCGAGCGAGATCTGCCAACCGCCGGAGTCGCGCTGGAGTTCGATGGTCCGCGTTTTGTCGGAGATCTTGACGTCAAATTTCATGGCGTGCGGTCCAGTTGGTCGCGGCGGCCTTCCGTTTTCCAGCGGGAGCCCTCATCTGGATCGGCAACTTCAGCCGGTGCAGCGGACTGCTTGGCGGTCTGAGTCGCTTGATAGAGGGCGGCGGCGATCGCTGCGGCGGTGGCGCTACGGTCGGCGTCAGCGGGAACGCTGGGATTTTTGCGAGCCAATAATTCGTCCAGCCATCGGGTGTGAATTTCGTTGCGCAAGAAATCGGGCTCCGTGAGCAGCCGGCGGAAAAGTGCGATGTTGGTCTTGATCCCG
>Ga0137403_10004801_pt1 | contig 11217 bp, 13 predicted proteins | sample CZOMad2_1_16fung_FD_122057 | JGI IMG/M metagenome (GOLD analysis project Ga0137403, IMG submission 122057) | Vadose zone soil fungal communities from Angelo Coast Range Reserve, California, USA - CZOMad2_1_16fungal (Hybrid Assembly) | ecosystem: Environmental > Terrestrial > Soil > Vadose zone...
GGCGGTCCACAATTTGAGGATGATGTCGAGCGCCTCGCGCGTCATCTCGCGGTGCTGCCCGGCATTGCCGTCGACGTTGAACATCGCCCAGTCGCTCGGCAGCCCGCTCGCGGCGACCCCAAAATTGAGCCTTCCCTGCGCCATGTGGTCGAGCATCGCGACCCGGTGGGCGAGCTCGGCCGGGTGGTGATAGGGCAACAGGAAGCCGCCGGGCGCGAGGCGGATCTTCTTTGTCTCCATCAACGCCTGCGCGATCAGCAGATCGGGGGCCGGGTGCGGTTCCCACGGGGCGGTATGGTGCTCGCCGATCCAGGCTTCTTCGAAGCCCAACTCATCGGCCCAGCGCAATGTCTGCAGATCCCAGCGATGCCCGTCGCCGAGGCTCCGCTCCGGTGGATGCGAAGGCATCGTGAAAAGACCATATCGCATTGAAGTCTCCTCGTGTGTCGGATGATCGAAGTTTAAGCGGTTAGCCGATGAGTTGCATCGTTTGTAGGCTTTACGTGCTTGCTTTGTGTGCGTTCTTGACCTAAGAGAGGCGCCATCTTGAATAGGCGGTAGGTGGGGGGCCAGCCGTCAAACCGGGAGGCCCTAGCGTGAAAGACGTGCTCTCATCCCGACGCTTAATCCAAAAATGGCACCGGCGCGAAAAGGCTACCATCGATCATCTGACAACTATCATAACTGATCAGAAGGGCGGCGGTCGGCTTCATTCACCGACGACGTCATCCGGCTTAGCCGTCGAAGATCAGGTCCGCAAGCCGCTGGGTGGCCTGCTCCCGGGCGAGCGGGCCACGCATACCATCATGGCGATCGTCTACGGGGCGACCGGCAACGTCTCGATCGGCGGCCTGTTCCTCGGCGGCGTGGTGCCCGGCGTGCTGGTCGGCATCGGGCTCATGATCTACAGCTATTTCTTCGGCCCGAGCGGGGTGCGCCGCCGGCGGGCGACGCTGCCCGAGTTCGGCGCCGCGCTGCGCGGCGCCGCCCTGCCGCTCGTCATTCCGGTGATCATCATGGGCGGCATCCTCAGCGGCTACTTCACGCCGACCGAGGCGGGCGTGGTCGCCGTGCTCTACATCCTGCTGGTGGTCATCCCGCTCCTCAACCGCGGCTACTTTCGCGAGCTGCCGCGCGAGCTCGCGCACACCGGGCTGCTTTACTCGATCCCGCTCATCACCATCGCGGCATCATCGGCCTTCGGCTGGATGCTCGCCTACCTGCGCGGGCCGGCGGTGGTGTCGGGGTGGCTGCAGGCGATGGCGGGCAACGACCCGCAGATGATCATGCTGATGCTGGTGGTGCTCTTCGTGATCGTCGGCGACTTCATCGACGCCATCCCGGCGATCATCATCTTCATGCCGATCATCAACGACCTCACGCAGAGCGCCGACATCAAGCCGGTGCACATGGGCGTGGTGATCATCACCACGCTCGCCTTCGGCCTGATCACGCCGCCTTACGGCCTTGCGCTGCTGATGGCAGCGAAGTTCACCGGCGTGCGCTTCGCGCGGGCGATGATCGACTCGCTGCCGATCTACGTCGTGTTCTTCGCCGCCATCGCCTTCTGCATCTACTTCCCGGACGTGGTGCTGTGGCTGCCCAAGCACTTCCTGCCGCAGTCGGTGGGCTGCTTCCCGAACCCGAGCGCGCCGGGCTACATCTGCCCGTGATCTAGAGGCCGAGGATGCGCTCGGCGTTGCCGTGCATGATCTTTTCCATCACGGCGTCCGTGTAGCCGAGCTCCTGCCATTCCTTGAGGATGCGCGCGTAGGGCATGCTCGGATAGTCGCTGCCGAACATGATCTTGTCCTGCAGGCGGCCGCGCATGTCGACCTTCAGGTTGCCCGGGAAATACTTCGGCGCCCAGCCCGACATCTCCCAGTAGACGTTGCCCTTGTGCAACGCCACCGCGGAGGTCTCCTCGACCCACGGCCAGCCCGGATGCGCCATCACGATCTTCAGCCTGGGAAAATCCGCCGCCAGCTTGTCGATCGACGCCGGGTGCGCGTGGCGGATGATCGCGCCGTGTCCGCCCGGCATGCCCGCGCCCATGCCGGTGGTGCCGACGTCGATCATGACTGCCGCATTCAAGGAAGAAATTTCCTCGAACATCGCACGGGCGCGCGGATCATCCACCGCGAAGTGCTGCATGATCGGGTGGAAGTGGAAGCCGAGGAAGCCGTACTGCTTCACCGCCTTGCGCGCTTCCTGCACCACGCCCTTCTTCAGCGGATCGAGCGCGCCCCAGCACTGGATGATGCGCTGCGGATGGCGCCGCCACATCGCGTGCACGTAGTCGTTGCCGACCGGCTTGGTGCCGATCGTGCTCTCCAGGTCCAGCGCGACGAGGCAGGCCTCGACGCCGGCGTCGGTGAACTCCTTCAGCACCTCGTCTTCGGGCTTGCCGACCCACTCGCGCTTCCAGTACTTGGCGAGCGCCTCGACGTACGGTCCCTGGCACGCGATCCACTCCTTCGTGCCGGGATAGCAGTGCAGATCAACGATGCGCATGCTTGGTGGCCATCTCCGATAGCTGCTTCTTCGAAACCTTGCCGAAGGTGGAGACCGGGAAATCGTCGACCACCAGCATGCGCTCGGGCAGCTTGAACTTCGCGATCTCCTTGGTCTTCAGGAATTCAACCAGTTCCTGGAATTCGAGTCGCTGATTGCGTTTGAGAACCAGGCAGGCGCACATCTTCTCGCCGAGGTTCGGATCCGGCACCGGCACGCACGCGACGTTCTGCACCGCGGGGTGCGAAAGGATCAGGTTCTCGATCTCCTCGGCGCTGATCTTCTCGCCGCCGCGGTTGATGAGGTCCTTCTTGCGGCCCTCGACGACGTAGTTGCCCGACGGGTGCTTGCGCATCAGATCACCCGAGCGATAGAACCCATCGCGCGTGAATTGTCTTGCGTTGTACTCGGGTACGCCGAAGTAGCCGCGCAGCGTGTAGGGCCCGCGGCAGGTCAGCTCGCCGACTTCGCCCTCCGCAACGGGCCGATCGTCGTCGTCGAGCAATAGCACTTCGTCGTGCGCGCAGATCGGCCGGCCGCAGGTCTCGAGCTTCACCTCCCGCGGATCGTCGAGGCGCACGAAGAACAGCATCCCTTCCGACATGCCGAAGTTCTCCTGCACGAACGAGCTCGGGATCAGCTGGTGCGTCTTCAGCCGCACCTCGGGCTGCATGCGCTGGCCGCCGCTCTGAATGATTCTGACCGAGCTCAAATCAAAACGGCCGATGGAGGGGTCGTTGATCAGCCGGATGAGGAGCGCGGGCACCACCTTGAGGTGCGTCACCTTGTGGCGCTCGATCAGCTTGAACATCTCCTCCGGCTTCGTCGTCGGCGAGAGGACCACTTTGCCGCCCTGGAAGAAGTAGCCCTGGATGCCGGGACAGGCGAGCGGCAGGTTGTGCGCGATCGGCAGCACGAGCAGCAGGACGGAGTCGCTTGTGACGCCGCACACGGGCGCCGCGGTCTTGGAGTTGTAGGCGTAGTCGTTGTGCGTGCGCGGGATCAGCTTCGGGATGCCGGTGGTGCCGCCCGAGAGCTGGAAGACGCACGGATCGGTCGGCGCCACGCGCACTTCACCCAATTTCCTCTTGGGAAGCCTTGCCGGCCGCTGGATCAAGTCCTTCAATTGCGGCAGCGCGATGCAGTGCCTGAGCGTCGAGCTCTCGCCGCGGATGCGCTGGATCATCGGCTCGAATTCGAAGTCGCCCTGTCGCTCGGGATAGACGCAGGTCGTCGCGCCCGAGAGCTGCACGAACTGGCCGATCTCGGCGTAGCGGTGCGTGACCAGCGCCGCGATCGGGATGGCGCCGATCTTCTGCAGCGCGAAGTAGAGCAGCACGAACTCGGCGATGTTGGGCAGCGTCGGCACCACGCGGTCGAGCGGCTCGAGTCCCAGCTCGAGCAGGTTGAGCGCCAGGTTGTCGGTGAGGCGATCGATGTCGGCGTAGGTGAACTCGCGCTCGCCATCGACCAGCGCCAGGCGGTCCGCATACTTCTTGAACACCACGGCGAATTCCTGCCCCAGCGTCTTGTCCTGCCAGTAACCCTCGGCGCGATAGCGCTGGGCGAATTCCGGCGGGAAGGGAACGACGCCGGGAAGCATCACATCGAGGAGGTGTAGCCGCCGTCGATCACGATCACTTCGCCGGTGACGAAGCGGTTGCCCTGGATGAGGCTCATCATCGTCTCGGCGACGTCATCGGCGGTGACGACGCGCTTGAGCGGCGTGGCCTTGGCGCGCTTGCCCATCAGCTCTTCGTACTGATCCTTCAGCATGCGCTTCATCCAGTCGCCTTCCATCCAGCCGGGCGCGACGGCGTTGACGCGGATGTCGGGGCCGAGGTTCCAGGCGAGCGTCTTCGTCAGGTTCACCACCGCCGCCTTGCTCGCCGCATAGGGCAGGGGCTGCGGCCCGGGGCGCAGGCCGACGATGCTGGCGGTGTTCACCACGCAGCCCTTCGCTTCGCGCAGCAGCGGGACGGCGGCGCGTGTCACCTGGAACAGGCCGCGCACATTGACGGCGAAGACGCGGTCCCACTCATCGAGCGACAGGGTCTCGAGGTCTCTCAACTTGAACGAGGCGGTGGTGCCGGCATTGTTGATGAGCACGTCGAGCCGGCCGAACTTGTCCTTCACCTGCTTGAGCATGGCGCGCACGCCCGTCTCATCGGACACGTCGCACTTGAGGATCAGCGTGTTGACGCCGAGCTTGGCCGCTTCGGTGGCGGTCTCGCGCGCCGCCTTCTCGCTCGAGCTGTAGTTGATGCCGACGTCGTAGCCCGCGCGCGCGAGCGCGAGCGCGGCGCTTTTGCCGATGCCGGTGGCGGCGCCGGTGACGAGGGCGGCTTTTTTGGACATCAAAAGGGGCCTGATACGATTGCTGAGGACGTCTTCATGGTCGATTCCAAGGGAGATTCTGTCAAGCAGATCGCGGTCGAGGGCGCGCCGGTAACGGGGTCCCGGCCCGGACCGCGGCATCGTGTTCCAGCACTTCGCGCTTTTCCCCTGGCGCAGCGTGCGCGCGAATGTGCGTTATGGCCTCGAGAAGCTGGGATCGCCGCGTGAGGAGCAGGAGCGGCGCGCGCAGAGCTATATCGAGATGGTGGGCCTCAAGGGCTTCGAGGACAGCTATCCATCGCAGCTCTCCGGCGGCATGAAGCAGCGCGCGGCGCTTGCGCGCACGCTGGCGGTCGATCCCAAGATGCTGCTGATGGACGAGCCCTTCGGTGCGCTCGATGCGCAGACCCGCAGCCTCATGCAAGGCGAGCGTCGACGTCGAGCTCGACCGCGCCGATCCGCACCTTTACCGCTCACCGGCGTTCGCGGAGAAGGTGGACGAGATCTGGAACCTCGTGCGCGACGAGGCCATCAAGGCACAGTGACTGAATCGCTGCAGCGTGTTGTCGTTCCCGCGCGAGCGGGAACCCAAGTTTTCTTAAGGACGAACTTGGGCCCCCGCCTTCGCGGGGGCGACGGATTCGCACGTTCGTGAAATACCTGCCGCTACTTTTGCTGGCGACCATCTGGGAAGCGATCGTCCAGTTCGGCCTGGTGTCGCGCGACCTGCTGCCCTCGCTGCCGGACGTGGCCAAGGCGGGATGGAACCTGCTGCGCGAAGGCGACCTGTGGAAAAACACCGGACCTTCGCTCTATCGTGGCGGCATGGATGGTCTATAGCAGGGTGGCGCGCTGGCTGCTCGATCCGCTGATCTCGGTCGGCTTCCCGATGCCGCAGATCATGACGGGCCTGCAGGTATCGCTCCCCATCGCCCTCATCGTGTGCATCGTCACCGAGATGAAGATGGGCGGCATCGGCCTCGGCGGCGCGATGATCACCGCATCGCGCTTCGCCGACTCGCCCGGCGTTTTCGCCGGCATCGTCGAGATCGCCATCGCCGGCTATGTGCTCGTACGCTTGATGGCGCTCGCGCGTCGCCGGCTCCTCGCCGGGCATCCCGCGTCCGCCGCGCCTGCGACCGTTTAGAATGAAATCAGAACCAAATCAAACACTGGAGGGAAGGGCCATGAGGCTCGTGCTTGCAGTTCTGTTTTCGCTGGTCGCCGGAGGCGCGGCTGCGCAGCCGGTGAAAATCCGTGTCGCGTACGTCGTGCCGGTCGCGAACTGGGCATCGCTCCTCTTCGAGAAGGAAGGGCTCGCGCGACATCAGGACAAGAGCTACACCTTCGAGGCGGTGCATTTCCAGGGCACACCCCAGTTGATCACGGCGCTCGCCAACAACGAGCTCGAGATCGCCGACCTGGCCTTCGCCTCGTTCGCCATCGCCGTGCAGAACGCCGGCATGACGGATCTGCGCGTCATCGCCGATGAATTCCAGGATGGCGTGGAGGGCTGCTACACCGACGAGTACTTCGTGCTGAAGGACGGCCCGATCCAGTCGGTGGAGGATCTCAAGGGCAAGGTGGTGGCGACCAACGTCGCCGGCAGCGCGGTCGACATCATCCTGCGCGCGATGCTGCGCAAGAGCGGGATGGACGATCGCAAGGAGCAGGCGAACATCGACCTGCAGCACAAGCTGGGCCTCGTGAAGGACACGATCGACGTGAGGAAGCACGCCGACTTGAGCATCGCCCAGCAGGGTGCCACCAGGGTGAAATAAGCGAGTGCAATGAACGAACGGGCGACCGAGCTCGGCATGACCGGCGCGGAGGCCGTCCTCCGCGTGCTGCGCGCGATGGGCGTCGAGCGCATCTTCGCTTCGCCGGGATCCGACTGGGCGCCGCTGTGGGAAGCGCTGGCGAAGCCTTACGCCGCGGGCGAAGTTCCCGAGTACATCTCCTCGCGCCACGAGGAGACGGCGATCGGCATGGCGACCGGCTACGCGAAGGCCACCGGCAAGCTGCCGGCGCTCGTGATCCACACCACGGTGGGCGCGCTCCACGCCACGATGGGGCTGCGCGCTGCGCTGCACGAGCGCATCCCCATGGTCGTGATGGCGGGCGAGTCGGTCTCGTTCGCCGAGCCGCCGGCGCCGCCGGCGGGTCGCCAGTGGCTGCGCGTGCTGACCGACATGGGCGGCCCCGCACGTCTGGTGCAGGACACGGTGAAGTGGAGCTTCGGCCTCAACGCGGCGAACATCCTGCCGCACACCATCCAGCGCGCCTGCCAGCTCGCGATGAGCGCGCCGCGAGGGCCGGTATTCATCTCGGTGCCGACCGAGATGCTGATGGAAACCATGAGCGCCGAGCCGCCCGCCGTCGCCGCAATGCCGGCGACCCCCGTGGCGAACGAAGAGGCGATCGCCGAAGTCGCCGCGGCGCTGAGCGCGGCGAAGAAGCCCGTGATCATTACCGAGGAGCTCGGCCGCAACACCGGCGCCGTGGACGAACTGGTACGGCTCGCCGAAACTCTAGGCGCGCCGGTGCTCGACGGCTGGCATGGCGACTACATCAACTTCCCTCGCGACCATCCGCTCTACGCGGGCGTGGCGGTCGAGCCGGTACACGATCTCGTGAAGGATGCGGATTTCATCCTGCTCGCCGAAGCGGTCGCCGGTTGGCACCCGGCATCTGCCGTGCGCGCCACGAAAGTAGCGGTGCTCGGCGAGGATCCCCTGCATTCGCATCTGCCGTTCTGGGGCTTTCGCGCCGACTACATGCTGCAGGGCGATGCCGAGCTCACGCTCAAGGCGCTCGCCGCCAAAGTCAAAGGCACTCGGCGGCAGCCGCAACATGGCTGGGCGGCGGTAAAAGCTCAGCTGGCAAGCAAAGCGCGTTCGTCGGCTGACGGCGCAACCATCACGGCGGCCTGGGTGGCGCATGAGCTGAACGAGGTGCTGCCGGCAAACGCGATGGTGGTGAACGAGACCATCTCGCATCGCGGCGACCTCTGCCGGCTGCTCGATCGCCTGAAGCCCGGCGCGTTCTTTGAGGCGAGCTACGGCGGCCTCGGCATGGGGCTCGGCACGGCGCTCGGCGTGAAGAACGCGCATCCCGACAAGCCGGTCGTGCTCACCATCGGCGACGGCTCGTTCTATTACAACGCCGTGCCGGCTGCGTTCGGCGCGTGCCAGGAGCACAACCTGCCGATGCTGGTCGTGCTGTTCGACAACGCCGGCTACTTCTCGCAGAAGAACGACGTGGTGCGCGAATATCCGGACGGCTGGGCGGTGCGCACGAAGAGGTTCGCCGGTACCTCGATCACGCCCATTCCGGACTATGCGATGCTCGCCAAGGCCTTCGGCGGCTACGGCGAGAAGGTCGAGCGGCCGCGCGATGTGCGAGCCGCGCTCGAGCGTGGTCTTGCGGCGCTCGGCAAAGGCCAGCTGGCGCTAATTCACCTGGTGCTCGAGCCGATCAATCGGCCGTAATCTTCGCGTCGGCGATCACCTTCGCCCAGCGCGGCACGTCGGACTTGATGAGCGCCGCGAGTTCCTCAGGCGTGCTCGTGGTCGAGGAGCTCGGGCGCGAGCCTGGCCGGGCCTATCACCGCATACCAGGCGTCGACATCGTCCATGAAGTCGAGGCCCTGCTCGCGAAAGGTCGGCGCCTCGGGAAATTGCGGCGAGCGCTGCGTGCCGGTGACGCCGAGGATCCTGATAGCCGTCGGGCGGCGCCTTGGCGACGAAGTCGGTGCCGATGTTGCCGCTCGCGCCGGGCTTGTTCTCCACCACGACCGCCTGGGCCCACTTCTCCGAGAGTTTCGGAGCGATCACGCGCGCGAGGATGTCGATGCCGGTGCCGGGCGAGAATGGCACGATCAGCGTCACGGGGCGATGCGGAAACGGCTGCGCGTGCGCGAGCGATGCGAGCGCCGCGAAAAAGAAAGTGGCGATGAATTTCATCGGCGGATTATAAAATCGTCCAGTTGAAGACTACCGCAGCACCCGACCCGAACACGCGGCCGCCGAAGTTCCGGCCGCCGCCGCTCGCCTGCGATGCGCATTGCCACATCTTCGGGCCGGCAGCGAAGTTTCCTTACGCGCCCGATGCCTCGTACTGGCCGCCGGATGCACCGTTCGAGAATTTACAAAGACTCCATAAAACGTTGGGCATCGAGCGCGCCGTCATCGTCCACGCCAGCTGCCACGGCGCCGACATGCGCGTCACGCTCGACGGCATCGCGCGCTCCAAGGGCAAGTACCGCGGCACGGCGATCATCGATGAGACCTACGGCGAGCGCGAGTTCCAGCGCATGCACGAAGGCGGCATCCGCGGCGTGCGCTTCAATTTCGTAAGACATCTCGGCGGCCGGCCCGACATGGCGTTTTTCCAGCGCACCGTGGGACGCGTGAAGGAGATGGGGTGGCATCTCATCTTCCATCTGGACGCGACCGACCTGGTCGAGTTCGACGCCCTGTTCAAGAAGATCCCGGTGCCGATGGTCATCGACCACATGGGCCGCGTGAACGCCAAGGATGGGCTCGACCAGCAGCCGTTCAAGGTGCTGCTTGAATGGATGAAGCACGACAAGTTCTGGGTGAAGGTGTGCGGCGCGGAGCGCGTCTCGTCGATGGGGCCGCCCTTCACCGACGCGGTGCCGTTCGCCCGCAAGCTCATCGCGGCGGCGCCCGATCGCATTCTCTGGGGCACCGACTGGCCGCATCCCAACGTCGGCAGACACATGCCGAACGACGGCGACCTGGTCGACCTTTTCGCGCAGATGGCGCCGCAGCCCGAGCAGCAGAAGAAGATCCTCGTCGACAATCCGGCGCGGCTCTACGGCTTCCAGGCATGACCATTACAGCGCTGATCCGCAACGCGCGTCCGACGGACTTCCCGTCGATCGCCGCGCTCAATGCAGACTCCGAGAGCTTTCTCAGCCCGATGAACGGGATGCGCGTCGAGCGCCTGCACGGCTGGGCGGCCTATCACCGGGTGATCCAGCGCGACGGAAGCGTGGCGGCCTTTCTCCTGGCGTTTCGCGAGGGCGCGGCTTACGACAGTCCCAACTACCGCTGGTTCAGCGAGCGTTACGGTTCGTTCGTCTATATCGACCGGGTGGTGGTCGCCCCCGCGCACCGCGGCAAAGGGCTGGCGACCTTCCTTTACCTCGACGTCTTCGCCTTCGCCCTCAAAAGCGGTGTGGCTACCGTGACCTGCGAATTCGACGTCGATCCCCCGAACGAGGTGTCGCGGCGCTTCCACGACAAGCTGGGGTTCCAGGAAGTCGGCTCGCACTCCTACAACAACAAACGCGTGTCAATGCAGGCGCGCTAGGATTGGGGCATGCGAAAACTCATTCTCCTGGCCGGCCTGCTCGCTACCGCCGCATGGGCCGCTCCATTGCCGTACGACGAAGCGGCGGACGCCAAAGCGGATGTGAAGCGCACGCTGAGCGAGGCGAAGAAGAACAATATGCCTGTGCTCGTGATCTTCGGCGCCAACTGGTGCCAGGACTGCCGCGCGCTCGACAAGGCGCTCAAGACCGGCAAGAACGCCGAGCTGGTCAACCGCGAGTTCAAGGTGGTGAAGATCGACGTCGGCCGCTTCGACAAGAACCTCGACGTCGCCGAGGCTTATGGCAATCCGATCAAGAAGGGAATTCCAGGCGCGGTAGTGCTGTCGCCTGACAGCAAGGTGCTCTACATCACGAAGCTCGGCGAGCTGGCCGACGCGCGGCACATAAGCGAGACCGGGATCTACGATTTCTTCCACGCCACAGCGGAGAAGACGCGCCAGAAGACGAAGGCCAAGTAATGGCATGTCGCCTTCTGAGCTACGCAGGCCCCAACGGGCCGCGCGGCGGGCTGATGATCGACGACACGGTGTACGACCTCGAGCGCGAGACGGGCTTCGTCTCGGTGCGCGCGGCGCTCGAGTCGCAGAAGCCGATCGATCTGAAGCACCGTTCCGAACCGGTGAGGAACGCAAGACTGGCCGCACCGATCGCGGATCCGGGCAACATCTTCTGCGCCGGCGCGAACTACACCGACCACATGGCCGAGATGGCGCGCGCGCACGGCAAAACGCCCGGCCCGACGATGAAGGAGCTGGGCGAGAAGCCGTGGCACTTCGTCAAGACCGGCAAGAGCTCGGTGGTCGGTCCCGGCGCCACGGTGAAGCTGCCGGCCTATTCGAAGTCGGTCGACTGGGAAGTCGAGCTCGTCGCCGTGATCGGCAAGCCGGCGAAGGATGTGCCGGCGTCGAAGGCGCTCGACCATGTGTTCGGCTACACGATCGGCAACGACCTCTCGGCACGCGACGTCATGCGCCGCCCGAACAATCCGCCCGACAGCCCGTTCC
>Ga0137403_10008885_pt1 | contig 11217 bp, 8 predicted proteins | sample CZOMad2_1_16fung_FD_122057 | JGI IMG/M metagenome (GOLD analysis project Ga0137403, IMG submission 122057) | Vadose zone soil fungal communities from Angelo Coast Range Reserve, California, USA - CZOMad2_1_16fungal (Hybrid Assembly) | ecosystem: Environmental > Terrestrial > Soil > Vadose zone...
CGCATGGTGGGCGATATCTACCTCGGCACGGTCGAGGCCGTGCTTCCGGGGATACAGGCCGCGTTCGTCAACATCGGGGCGGAAAAGAGCGCCTTTCTCCACGCCTCCGACCTGATCGAGGCGGAAGACGAAGACGAGCCGTCCGATCACGACGACGACAACGGCAACGGTGGCGGGAGCGGGGCGGGGAACGGCGGCACCCGCTCGGCGCGGCGTCGGCTGCCCAACGTCGCGGACGAGCTGAAGCGCGGCGAAGCCCGCATCGTCCAGGTCACCAAGGAGCCGATCGGCACCAAGGGACCGCGCGTCACCGCGCAGATCTCCCTGGCCGGGCGGTTCCTCGTGTACATGCCGTTCGCCTCCAAAGTCGGCGTCTCCCGCAAGATCGAGAACAGGGAACAGCGCGCCAAGCTGCGCGAGATGGTGTCCAAACTCGTCCCCCAGGACCCGGGGGCGGGCGGCTGGATCATCCGCACCGTGGCCGAAGACCTCACGGAGCAGAGCTGCAAGCGCGAAGTCGATCACCTGTACGGCCTGTGGACGAAGATCAAGCGCAAATCGGGCTCAGTCCGGGCGCCCGCGCTGCTGCAACGGGAGACGTCGCTCACCCGCGGCATCATCCGCGACCTCTTCTCGGACAAGGTCGACTCGCTGCTCGTCGATTCAAAGGTGCTGCACAGCGAGGTGGTGCAGTACCTGAAGCAGATCGACCCCGATCTGCTCGACCGCGTGAAGCTGTACCAGGCCGAGACCTCGCTGTTCGACGAGTACGACATCGAGGCGGAGATCCGGAGCCTCTTCAAGCCCCGGGTCGAGCTGCCGACCGGCGGCTACCTGATCATTCAGCCGACCGAGGCTCTCACCTCGATCGACGTGAACACCGGCCGGTACACCGGCAAGAAGGACCCCGAGAGCACGATCCTGAAGACCAACGTCGAGGCGGCGCGCGAGGTCGCCCGCCAGCTGCGGCTGCGCGACATCGGCGGCATCATCGTCGTGGACTTCATCGACATGGAATCGCGCGGCAACCGGGACAAGGTGCTCCAGGAGCTGCGCGCTCATCTGGGACGCGACCGGGCGCGTACCAAAGCGTTCGCCGTATCCGAGCTGGGGTTGATCGAGATGACGCGGCAACGGGTGCGCCCGTCGCTGTGGCAATCGATGACCGCGGAGTGCCCGACGTGCCACGGCACGGGGCGCGTGTTCCGTCCCGAGGTGGTGGTGCGGCGCATGGAGCGGTCGCTCAAGCGGGCCGGTGCGGAGCACAAGGAGCGCCAGCTTGCCGTACGGCTGCACCCCGATGTAGCCCTGTACCTCGTGGAGCAGGAGCCTAACTTCTTGCGACAACTCGAGAAGCAAACGGGACTCGAGCTCGAGGTGCGCGACGACCCGATGATGCGGCTCGATGAATTCCGGATGATGGCCAAGCCGGCGGGCCGAGACGTGACGGAGCTGTATGCGGTGGCTTGACCGAACCACAAGTCCCGGTTAGAGTTCGCGCCTCATGACCTACGCCATTTTTGCCACCGGTGGAGCCCAGTTTCGCGCCGAGCCGGGCGTCACGATCAAGATCCCGCTGCTCGAAGCGGAGCCCGGCAGCAAGGTGACCTTCGACCGGGTGCTGCTCGCGAGCGACGGCAAGCACGTGCATGCGGGGAAGCCGGTGGTGAAGGGCGCCAAAGTCACGGCCGAGGTCGTGCGCCACGGCAAAGGCGAGAAGGTCAAGATCTATCGATTCGCGCGTCGCACCGGATACCGGCGCCACGCCGGGCACCGGCAGCCGTTCACCGAAGTGAAGATCGCGGACGTCAAGCTCAAAGACTGAGTGACGCTGACATGGCACATAAGAAGGGTGTCGGTTCCTCCCGCAACGGCCGCGACTCGGGGCCCAAGTACCTCGGCGTGAAGCGTTTCGCCGGGGAGTTCGTTACCGCGGGGACGATCATCGTCCGGCAGCGGGGCACGAAATTCCATCCCGGGACCAACGTCCGGCGGGCGTCCGACGACTCGCTGTTCACGGTGGTGGATGGCCAGGTCAGGTTCGAGCACAAGAACAAGAAGCGATACCAGGTGAGCGTGTATCCGACGGCGGCGGCGAAGAACTAGGGCGGCAAAGAAAGAGGGCGGCACAAAAAGGGGCGGCGTTCCGGATCGGACGCCGCCCCTTCGTGTTTCGCTACCCGCCTATCCGCCTAGTAGCTCGGTGGCAGGCTCTTGTATCGCTCGAACAACTCCGTCTGGCGGCTACGCAACGGGATCTCCTTGCCCCGAATCAGCACGTGCTCCACGCGGGTCGTGAACTCGAACGGGTCGCCCGACCAGACGACGACATTGGCGACCTTCCCCGGCTCGAGCGAGCCGTAGCGATCCGCCACGCCGAAGATCTCCGCGGGAGACAGGGTCACGGCGCGCAGCGCCTGGTCCCACGTCATGCCGTAGGACACGGCGTTCCCGGCCTGCTGGCGCAGGTTGCGCGACTTGTGGGTGTCGGTCTCGAGCAGCGCGACTTTGACACCGGCCTTGGCGAGGACCGCCGCGTTGGCGTAGCGGACGCCGAGTGCGTCGTAGCCGGGGATGTTATTCATCGGCTCCACCAGGACGGGGACGCCCGCCGCCGCGATCGCCGCCGCGATCTCCCAACCCTCGGCCGCACCGGCCAGAATGAGCTTGACCTTGAACTCCTTCGCGAGCCGCAACGCCGTCTCGATGTCGCTTCTCCGGTTGGCAGAGGCGATGAGGGACACCCGCCCATGGAGCACCGGCAGCAGCGCCTCGAGATCCTGGGCCGACGCCGACAGCGGGCGCATCTGCGCGCGGCCGAAGTCGACCTTGCGGCGCTCGTACTCGAGGGCGTCGCGGAACACGCCGCGCAACCGGTCCGCCACCGCCGCGCGGGAGCCGCCGGCGTCGTCCTTGGCGCTCTCCGACAGGTCGGCGACAATCCCCACCGGTGATTTCACGAGCATCTGCTCGATCGTGGCGCCGTCGAGATCGATCAGGACCGCCTGGCCGCTCACGAGGTTGCCGGTGGGTACCGCGAGGGCGGTGGTGATCCCTTCGATCCGCGTGACGGGGATGAGCGTCGAGGCCGGGTTGATCCCCTCCGCCACGTTGAAGGCCGCGGCGATGGTGTCGCCCTGAACGGTCGCCTCGCGCGTCCCCGACACCGCGCTGATCTCCACGAGGCCGAGCTGGCCCGCCCCGTCGATGAGCCCGGGGGTGATCCACTTCCCGGCGGCGTCGATGCGGGTCGCGTCCGGAGGAATGGGGACGTTCGTTCCCACGGCGACGATCCGGCCGTCGCGGATCAGCACGGTGGCGTTGGCCAGCTTCGGGCCGGAGACGGGGTACACCGTTCCACCGGTAATGGCGATCGTCTGGGCGAGCAGTAGCGCGATCATCGGTCACTCCCGGGCGCCGGCACCTCGCCCAGCTCGAAATCGGTGCGCGGCTGATGCGCGGGATCGCTGCGATCGTACGCGAGCCAGCCGTCGTTGTAGACCTGCACGGCCTTCGAATAGACCGAGAACGGATCGCCGGACCACACCACCACGTCGGCCATTTTGCCCGGCTCGAGCGTGCCGACGATCGAGTCGAGCCCGAGCGCCCAGGCAGGATTGGCGGTGATCCACCGGAGGGCCTGGTCGCGCGTGATTGGAATGCCGGACCGCTGCCCGGCGTACATCGCCTTGGCGGCTTCCTGGTTGAGCCGCTGGATGCCGCCCGGATCGTCCGAATGGATGATCGGCCGGCCGCCCGCCTGTTGGTTCAGCGCGGCGTTTTGCTGGATCCCGTCCATTGCCTCTTCCTTGAACCCCCACCAGTCCGCCCAGACGGAGACCGATGTCCCTTCCTTGGCAAGCAGGTCGGCGATCTTGTACGACTCCACCGCATGGTGGAATGAACGGATCTTGAATCCGAACTCGTGTGCCAGGTCGAGCATCTGCGCCATCTCGTCGGCGCGGTAGCAGTGGTTCTGCACGTACATGTTGCCGCGCAGCACTTCGGCCAGCGACTCCGACCGGAGGTTCCGCTCGGGCGGATCGCCCTTGTGATCCTTGTTCCAGGCGTCCCACTTGCGCCGATACGACTCCGCCTGGATGAACGCGGCGCGGTAGCCCGCCATGTTGCCCATGCGGGTGGAAGGCCCGCCGCGGGTGCGGTACACACGCTTGGGATTCTCGCCGCAGGCCATCTTCAGGCCGTAGCGCGCGCCGGGAAACTTCATCTCCTGCACGGTGCGGGCCGGGATGAGCTTCAGAATCGCGCTCCGCCCCCCGATCAGGTTCGCCGAGCCCGGCAGCGCCTGAATGGTGGTGATGCCGCCGGCGATCGCCAGCGGGATCTGCGGGTCCTGAGGCCAGAACGAGTGCTCCGCCCATACCTCTGCCGTCACCGGGTTCGTGGCCTCGTTGCCGTCGGACTCGGCATCGGTTCCCGGCGCGGCGTACACGCCGACGTGCGAGTGGTCGTCGATCAGCCCGGGCGTCACGTACTTGCCCGTCCCCTCCACGACCACGGCGTCCGCGGGGGCCTCGACCTTCGCGCCCACCGCGACGATACGCCCATCCTTGAGCAGGATCGAGCCGTTGGGGATCTCCTGACCGGTCGCAGTCATGATCGTGGCGTTGCGGATCAGGACCGGTGGGTTGGGGTGTCGGGTGTACGTGGACGGATACTGGGGCCGCACGACGCTGGTGCTCTCGAGCGCGGCGGCTGGCGCCGCTGGCGCCGCTGGCGCGGGCGCCTGCGCTGCGCTCGTCCCCCGTCCGGCCGACGCGCACGCACCCGTGAGTGCGAGTAGCAGAGACAACAATGACCGCATGCTGGTGTCCTCCCTGACCCCCGAGTTACTTGACGAGCTCGACGACGAAGGGCTGTCCCACGAATTCCGTTTTGAGAAGGCGTCGGGGGGCATCCGTGCCGACGTACATCGTAAACGGCACCCGTGAGCCGGTCACGTCGATGCGGAATCCCTGGAACGTGCCGGCCGGGACGGTGACGGCCTCCGGCGCACCCACCTTGAACGTGAGCACCTTGACGGCATTCTCGCTCGGCGTGAAGAAGGTCATCGCGAACGTCTTCCCGGGAGCGAGCGGCAGCGCCGGCACGACGAACGGCACGGCGTTCTCGTCCACCGTTCCCGCCGGCAGCGCCGTATCGATCTCAAAGCGCTTCACCGAGCCGTCCGGCTGCGGCGCCGCGCTCGTGCCCTTCACGCGGCCTCCGGCGTAGGTCAGGTGGGTCTCGGTCTTCTGGCCCTGCTGGGTCGTCACCTGATCGACCTGCCGGACCAGACCGGTGGCGGGCTCGAGCACGAGCGTGGTCTGTTGCTGGAACGCGGAATCTCCCAGCCTCGACCGCTCCGCGTACACCAGCGAGTCCGGGGGCCGCCGAAGCTCGGAAACGGTGAACCCCATGGGACTCCCCTGGATGAGGACGCGCGAGCTGTCGGTGTGGACCGCGAATTGCGCGGCATCGAGCGCCACAGGCCCCGTCGGCGGGGCGAGATCGGCGGGCGTGAGAGGCCTGCCGTCGACATCGACCATCCGAACGGGAGCGATGGGCCGGAGCCGGTCGTACAGCTTCGCCCCGTCGCCCACCACGACGATCGTGAGCGCGCCGCGCCGGTAGAGCCGGGCGGCGGCCGCGCGCGCCTGGAGCGCCGTCACGGCACCCAGCCGGTCGCGGTACAGCCGCAGATACTCGTCGCCGAGGCCGAGCAGCTTCACGCTCGCGACCTGGCTCGCGATCTGGCTCGGCGTCTCGATCGTGAGCGGGAACGTGCCGACCAGGAATCCCTTCGTCGCGGCCAGCTCCGAGTCCGGAATCGTCTCGGTCCTGATCCGCTCGATCTGATGGAGCAGCTCGCGCAAGGCACTGTCGGCCACGTCCGTGCGGACCTCCGCGGTGGCCTGCCAGTAGCCGAGCCCGCGGTAGCGATGGAGGGACGCGTACGCGCCGTACGTCCAGCTCTTCTGCTCCCGCAGGATGAGGAAGAGCCGCGAATCCGCCCCGCCGCCCAAGACCTGAGTCGCGACGCGGCCGGGATAGTAGATCGGGTCGGTCGGCAGGATCGTCGTGTTGCCGAGCGCGACGTTCGCCTGCGCCGAGCCCGGCCGGTGCACGAGCAGGATGTCCGTCGCGACCCGCGTGGCGGGAGCGGGCAGGGCGGGGCTCGGCGGCGGCGCGCCGCGCCATCCCGCGAATGCTTTCGCCACGAGCTCCCGCACCTGGGCGTCGGTCACGTCCCCCGCGACCACGAGCAGCGCACCGACCGGCCGCAGCCGTTGCCGGGCGAACTGCGTCACGTCGTCGCGGGTGACGGCGCGATAGCTCTCGCGGGTCGGGCTCCGGCCGTAGGGGTTGCGGCCGTAGATCTCGCTTCCGAAGAACCGTTGCGCCACGGCGGCCGGCTGGGACAGCTGCAACGCCAGCGCGGAGAGCGCGCGCGTGCGCGCCAGCTCGAGCTCGCTCTCCGGGAACGTCGCATGCAGCGTCGCGTCCCCGAGCAGATCGAACACGAGCCCCGCTTGGTCGCTCAGCGCGTCGGCCGAGATCGTGAGGAAATCGTCCCCCGAGGACGCCGAGAGGGTGCCGCCCACGCCTTCGATCGTGGCGGCGATCTGCTCCGCGCCGCGGCTGTCCGTACCCTTGGAGAGCAGCTCCGCCGCGAGACCGGACAGCCCCTCCTTGCCCGCCGGATCGTAGATCCCGCCGGCGCGAAAGGAGAGGGTCACCGAGACGACCGGCTGCTCGTGATGCTCGATGACGACGAGCTGCAGGCCGTTGGGGAGCGTCGCCTCCTTGAACGGCGGGAAGCGGACGGGCGTGAGCGGCGTCGGCTTGGGCGCCGTCGTGGGGAAGCCTTGGGCGGACAGGCGGACGGAGGGACTGGCGGACAGGAGAAGCGCCACCGCCACGGAGCGCACCGTCCGCCAGTCCGTCCCTCCGCCCGTCCGCCCGCTCACTGCGCCCCCCCGGCCGCCGCCGGCTTCACGACGATCACGACCGCGTTCGTCGGATCGAGATACTTCGCCGCGACCCGGCGAACATCCTCCGCTGTCACGGTCAGGACGCGCTCCAAATCGCTGTTGATCTCGGCCAGCGACGAGTGGAACATGTCGTAGTGATGCAGCTCCTCCGCCTTCCCCAGCGTGGTCTCGCGGGTGCGCACGAAGCCCGCGCGGAACGTGTTCTTCGCCTTCGTCAGCTCGTCGTCCGTGACGCCCGTCGTCCGAATGCTGTCCAGCTGGGCCGTGAGGAGCGTGTCGAGCTTGAGCGCGTCCACGCCCTGATTGGCAATGGCGAGGACGAGCAGCACCCCGGGTCCGCGCCGGGAATCGAACGGGTTCATGACCACCTGGGTGCCGACGGCGGCCTGCTCGCGCCGCACGATCGCCACGTTCAGGCGCGAGCTTTCGCCCTGGCCCAGGATGACGTTCAGGAGCTCGAGCGCGCGGGTGTCCGGGTCCGCGTGCGGCGGTGCCTGATAGATCCGCAGCACGGCCGGCAGGTTGGCGTGTACGTCAGTCACCTCGCGCCGCCCGATGCCCGGTGACGGGCGGGTGGTGCAGCTCACAGGGGGCGGCTCGGTGTGGCGCGGAATCTCGCTGAAGTACTGATTCACGTACCGCCGCAGCTCGAGGGGCTTGAAGTCCCCCACCACGACCAGCGTGGCGTTGTTGGGAGCGTAGTAGGTGTCGAAGAAGGCCCGGACGTCGGCGAGCTGCGCGGCGTTGAGGTCGTCCATCGACCCGATGACCGTGTGCGCGTACGCGAAGCACCCCGCGCTGTCGAACGGCCAGGTCATGCCGTCGATGAACGCGGTCGAATACGGCTGGTTGTCGACCCGCAGCCGCCGCTCCTCCTTCACCGTCTCCCGCTGGTTGTGGAAGTTCTCATCCGTGATGGCGAGCGACCGCATGCGGTCGGCCTCGAGCCAGAGTGCCAGGTTCAGCCGATTCGAGGGCAGCGTCTCGTAGTAGTTCGTGCGGTCTTCCGCCGTGCTGCCGTTATCCGAGCCACCGGCGCGCGAGACCAGCTGGAAATGCTCGCCCTTCTTCACGTGGGACGAGCCCTCGAACATCATGTGCTCGAACAGGTGCGCGAAGCCGGAGCGGCCCGCCCGCTCGTTCCGCGAGCCGGTGTTGTACCACACGTCCACCGACACGATGGGCGTCGAGTGATCTTCCGAGTAGATCACGCGTAGACCGTTGGGAAGCGTGAACGCTTCGTAGGCGATCTGGCCCGCCTGGCCGGGCAGCGCGGGAGCGAGCGAGGCACCGAGCAACAGCAGTCCTCCGACGACGGACGGGACGCGCATAGTGCCTCTCATTCGGAGGTCGGGATCACAGGCCCCGACCGCACCAGCTCGAACGAAAAGGCCCCGTCCAAGGTCTCGCCTTTCACCACGCGCCGGGGCCCGGTGCGCGTCGCGTAGATGCGGAAGCCACCACTGCGCACCGGCAGCACGTCGAACCGGCCGGCGGGGACGTCAATCGTGGCGGGCGACTCGGCGATGAAGCTGAGGGTCACGAGCGAGTCGTCGAATTCCTTGTACGCCGGAACGGCGAGCGAATCACCCGGCACGGCGTTCGAGACGGCGCCCGCGAGGAACACGTAGTCCGAGAACACGGTGCCGTGGGCGAAGGGCCGGCTCACTGGAACGATCTTCACGCTGCCGCTCCTGGTCCCCACCCGGCGGCGACCGGAGATCTCGCCCCGCTTCACCTCCAGATCGTGCTCCACCATCACGGTGTCGCTCTGGGGCGAGAAGAGATCGATGTGGTGAAAGGTGGAGATCGGTTGGCCCGTCAGGCGGTTCACCACGACGCGCAACCGCTCCTCCTCGACCGGCCGGAATTCCGACGTCGCCGTGTAGACCAGCTCCTGGGTCATCTCGAGCGGCCGGATCTCGTACTGCCACACGGCCCACCCCCGCTCCTCCCCCCGCAAGCGAAACACGAACGAGTCGCGCGTCGCGGGGGCCTGGGTGACATCGAACTGAAGCGACTTGGGGTGAGTGGAGGAACCCGACGCTTGAGCGGTCGCGGCCGAGGTGAGCGGGGGGCTAGCGAGCAGCAGGAAACAGAGCCAGCGCATTGGTCTCGAGAATCGCCTTCTTGTGCGGGTCGCTGAGCGGCAGCGCCAGGAATTGGTCGATGTTGATCCGCATGTCCTTCACACCCGGACTCGGCCAGTCCGTGCCCCACAGGACCCGATCCGCCAGCTCCGAGAGACGCGGAAAGTACTCCAACAATCGGGCGGGCGGTATCCCGGAGACGTCGAGCCGCATCCCCCCATGGCGTCGTAAAACGAAAAACGCCTCCTCCATGTAGAGCGGCCGGCCGCCGTGCGCCATCACGATGCGGAGATCGGGAAAGTCGATCGCGACGTCGTCGAGCTCCATCGGATTGCCGTACTTGGAGCGGGCCCCGGGGAAAATGCTCGTGCCCGTGTGGATCATCACCGGCAGGCCGCGCTCCTCGCACCGCCGGTAGATCTTCCCCAAGGCGTCGAGGCCGTTCGTGTACGCGTTCGCCGGCATGCCCTGGTGCGGTGGATGGATCTTGACGAGCCGGGTGCCCAGGTCGGCGAGGCGGTCCACGTCGCCCGACGGGTCCTTCGTGAAGCGGGGGTGCACGCCGCCGTACGGCACCAGTCGCTCCGGATCGGCCTGCGCGTATTTCGCGGCGAAGGTGTTGCTCGCATCGGTGAATCCCATCACGTCGGGCGAGGGGTAATTCACCAGGCCCACCCGCCATACGCCCGAGCGGTCCATGACCTCGAGCAGCGCGCGCGGGTCGTCCATCACCTGGATCATCAGGTCCCGATCCGCGTCCTGGCCGCGCCACATGAGCTCGAGGATGCGGGGCTTGAGCTCGCGCCACGGCTGGACGTGGATGTGAACGTCGGTGATGCGGGTCAGTGCCTGGCCGGTTGCCAGCCGGGGGTGATTCATGGGGCGCAGAAGGTACCCTGGGACAGGAGCGGGTTCAACTACGCGCTCGTCCCCACGCCGAGCGGTCGCCACACACGGAGTTGCGCGCCCGCGACACGCCCGGAATGTCGTTCCCCTTCGGAACACAAGCCCGAACCGAACCGCTCGGAGATGCGTTTGCCGGTCCACGTGGCTTGGACGCAGCACTGGGTGCGGAACTTGCGTTCGAGCGGTGTCGCGCGACGTGCGTCCTTAGCGCCTCTAGAACCCCACAAGATGCGGAGGAGAACCCAATGAGGTCCCCGATCCCCCTGCTCGCCGGCATCGTGCTCATGGCATCCTGCAACGACGGCAGGTCTCCTTGGTCACCCGCGCCGACGAGCGGCGTCGACCCGGTGCAGTCGGTCAACGGCGGACCGTTCGGGTTCGTGAACTTCGAGCTCGGTGCCACGCCGGGCACCGGGTGCCCCGGCTCCTCGGGCTGCACCAACGGCGCCGCGGAGCCCGCGATTCGCGCAGATGCGACCGGCACCTTCTATGTCTCCTCGGAGCTCGGCCTGTCCGCCGGCACGCTCGCCTGGAAGTCCACTGACGGCGGGCTGCATTACACGGCGCTGACTTCGCCGAACCAAATCTCCCAGACGGCCGGGGGCCTCGCCCCCGGGGGCGGGGACACCGACCTCGGCGTCGCCCCGCAGGCAAACGCGAGCGGCGTCCACAACGTCTACGTGGCGAGTCTCAGCCTGGCCAATGTCACGGTGAGCACCAGCCAGGACGGCGGGAAGACCTGGAACAAGAACGTCCTGAGCGCCACCATTCCCGGCGACGACCGCGAGTGGATCGCCGCCGATCAGGCGACCAAAGTCTGCATCTCGTACCACGACATCGTGACCTTCAATATCGACGTGAACTGCAGCTTCGACGCAGGCGCCGGCTTCACGCAGCTGGGGTCGGCGATCGACGCCGCGCACGCGTTCCTGTTGGAAGAAAACTCGACGGGCAACCTGGTGATCGACCCGAACTCCCATGTCATTTACCAGGTGTTCAGCGGCATCGCGAACGCCACCGAGGCGGTCCTTCCGACCAACTTCCACGCCGTCTGGATCGCGATCTCGCGCGACGGGGGCCAGACGTTCACCGACTATACCGTGTATGTGAATCCGAACACCTCGGTCTCGTACGGCCACCAGTTCATCAACGCGAGCGTGGATCAAGCGGGCACGATTTATGTCGTGTACAACGATAACCACAACCTCTTCTACAGCTTCTCGACG
>Ga0137403_10008887_pt1 | contig 11217 bp, 11 predicted proteins | sample CZOMad2_1_16fung_FD_122057 | JGI IMG/M metagenome (GOLD analysis project Ga0137403, IMG submission 122057) | Vadose zone soil fungal communities from Angelo Coast Range Reserve, California, USA - CZOMad2_1_16fungal (Hybrid Assembly) | ecosystem: Environmental > Terrestrial > Soil > Vadose zone...
CTGATGACAGTGGTGGCAGTATGTTCGTTGTTCATATTTCCGCTTCCTTTGATTGGGTGACTGGACTTTGAACAACGGGCCGGAGGGATTAGACCCTCCGGCTCGCCAGTTAGGTTCTCGATGACCTTCGCGCCCACGTCTCCGATACGTTGAGCGGAGAAGGAAAGCTAATTTTTCTTCTCTCTTATCTGGTAGCGAATTTCAATATCCGCTCTCTCACGCTTCCACTTGTCCATTTGCTCTGTTTGAATCTTCAAGAGTTTTGATAAACCAGCGATTCGGTTTGTTTCGGCTGCGGTTGGATTATTGAGTTTCCTTAGAGAATCAACTTCACGAGCCGTAATAGAAGTTTTGCTATCCAATCTGAAAATATTTGTGGAAAGTGCTCGCCAATGAGGGTCTTTAGAATAACTCGATTCAACATAGGGGACTCCTGTTCGCTGTCCAAGGGAGTTTCCTTGAGTGGCGGGATCGCCTCCGTAAGCAGTGAAAACCACAAAGCCGGTGGCGAGAGCTGAGGCTAGAGTTCTCATACAACGGAATAACTCAAGCAGGATCGGAGACATCCTGGAAGCTTTTCTTTTTGATGCTGCAGAGTCTTAAGCGCACAAACTTTATGAAGGGTTGGCGGTGTTTCAGTAACATGTTGCCATACGCCGCCTCTTTTGGGCAATCAAAGCGGTGGCAGATTTTTCCAGTGATACCCGACCCGGATCACTGGCTCAATCGGTAAAACTCCTGTGCCCCGGAGATTGGATTGGTCACGGTGTTCTGCCCGGTGACGACAACTGGTGCGGTAGAATTGGTGGTCCAGAGGGATGAAACAAGGTTTGTGGTGGATTGCAGAGTGAAGCCGGCGTAATCGAACCCGGCGAAATTGGTCGGCCAGGTCAAAATCACGTATGCTCCGGAAGGAATTACGGTCAGTTTCGGCGGGAACGAAAGACCGAATACCGTCCCATTGCCCGAATTTCCGCCAGAGCCAGTTGTTCCATAAAGGGTGTTGCCAGCTAAAGTCAAACCCGTAGGATGTGCTCCGTCGCCATTCGTCGTATTGCCCATCGTGTAACTATGCAGATTTGTAAAACCCGAGCCATCGGTGTTGAGCCTGAACAGCGTGCCCTCTCCCGAAAGACCGCCACCAGACGCCGCACCGTACAGGGTATTGCCTGACAATATTAAACCAGTGCGCAGATCGGCTCCGTCGCCGTTGGTGTATGTGACACCGTTGTAAATGTCTTTTGTAAAATTATGAAGGTTGGTGAAACCTGTGCCATCGGTGTTGATCCTAAACGCTGTACCCTTGCCTGAGCTGCCACCATACTCTGCCGTCCCAAAGAGAGTGTTGCCCGATAAAATTAAACCGGCAATCGGATTAGCTCCGTCGGTGTTGCTGGAACCAGAAGACCCAGAGAGCGCCGTAAAACTATGCAGGTTCGTAAACCCGGTCCCGTTCGTGGTGACGCTGAACACCGTGCCTTTGTCCGAACTGCCGCCATAACTTGCCGCCCCATACAGGATGTTGCCTGATAAAACCAAACAGGCCTGCGGACCAGCTCCGTCGATGCCACCGGTAAAACTATATAGGTTCGTAAAAGCCGAGCCATTAACGTTGATGGCGAACACCGTGCCACGGCCCGAACCACCGCCAGACTCCGTTGTTCCATAAAGTGTGTCGCCGGATAGGATCAAACCGGCAGTCGGGTTAGCTCCGTCGCTGTTGGTATAAGGACCGGGGAAAGCAGGGGTTGTTGTGAAACTATGCAGATTCGTAAAACCGGTGCCGTCGATGTTGACCTTGAACACAATGCCTTTGGAGGAACCGCCACCCAACGACGTTGTTCCGTACAGTGTGTTGTCCGCTGAAATCAAACTGGCCGACGGATTCCGTCCATCGCTATTGGTAAGCTGACCGTTAGCATTCTCCGCCGGTAGGGTAAAACTATGCAGGTTAGTGAAGCCTGTGCCATCAGTGTTGATCCTAAACGCTGTACCTTGGCCTGAACTGCCGCCATTATATGTTGTTCCAAACAGTGTGTTAGTCGAAAACATCAAACTGGCCGACGGATTCTGTCCATCGCTGTTCGTGCCATAAGGACCAGAGGGTGCGGTGAAACTATGCAAGGTCGTGAAGGTCTGTGCCGTCACCCGACCAGTCAGCATCAAGCCGGAAGCGGTTATGAGCACAGAATGCACGAGCGGATTTTTAATGCCCGTTTTCATGGTTCCCTTGACCCCGATTGTACCCAACTGGAGGAGGCGGTGTCAACGAAAAATGGCCGGAGAGTTGGTGATTGAAAATCGGCGGCAGGGAGGAGTTTATTTTCACTTCTTTTTCGTGAAATGCCCAAGTGCTTGATTTTCAACTAGAAAAAATTGTCAATACTGCTCAGGCAGGGCGGGCCGAGCGCGTTCGATTTGTCAACAGAGACGTAATCTCGCCCTTGCCTGGAGCACGTTTGTTAGCCGCCATGATCCTGTTCAATAATAACCGAGTCACTTGGAAAAGCCTTTCGAATTGCTTCCCATAAGGCAACCGCATTTGTTCTGCCTTGCTGCTGGTAGCGCACAGCGATACGACCGACATACCCTTTGTAATATTTGACGAGACAGCGGACGGAAGGGCCTCCCTCGCGCCGCTCGAAATGAAACGCGGTGACGTTCGGATACAAACTCATGCGCCGCTCGTCGAGGGTCGGGTTACGCGAAAAAAGCCGGCTTCTGAGGGAAGGAGTCACCTGTTCTTTGGAAGCACTGTCGCTGGCAAGAAGCCGAAATCCTGCAGTCTGTACCGCTGTGGGAAAAGCTCGCTGAAATGCTTCCCATTCTGTGGCCTGACCGACCGGTCTAACGAACACGATGATGCCGACGATGATCACCCCGAGCGACAGGAGGAGGATAGCACAGGCTCTTTTCATGATCAGCGACGGCTAACAAAACACGTAAACTGGCGGCGCCGGCGCTCTACCAAATAAAACACAAGCGTCATCGCCGCGTCCAGTGCCTGTGTCTGGTTAGCTCTTGGAATCACAACGATCATTTGGACGTGCCGGTGTCGGGTCCTCCCTTTTTAAACAACGGCCATGCATGCAATCGGAGTCGTACACAGAAACTCTCAGCCGGCGTGCCTAACTGCGTTTCGCCCAGCCAAAGAACCCGCAACACTCCCCAACTCAAGCAGCCATCCCCGCCCTGCCCCATAAAATCCGCCGTAGCCGCCGACGTCCGGTCGGCGCAATCTTTCCATTCCCACCCCACCTCTGGGGAAAGGCGAGGGACAGGGAGAGACTTCCCCGAACCAAATTCGCTCTTTGCACCGCTGAATAGGGACGCGTTCCACCGTGTCCCCATATTTCCGAAACGAGTTTGGGACGTGGTGGAACCCGTCCCTACCCGATTCAGGAGAAGGTTCATGGGGAACTGGCCCCTTCATCCTGTCGCCACGTGCAGCATATTCGCCCGGCACTTCATCGCTGCGCGCTACCCACCCCGCCCGCTGGCACGGACTCAATCTGGACATCCTTATTCACATCCGCGAGTCTCTCGCCCTCCAGCACGATCCGCGTGACCGTCACCTTCGTTTTCGTGAACGGTTTGCTGGCCTGGACAACAAAATTGAAAGTCGTTTTGGCATCGGGCGCCAACGGCGGCCTGTCCTTTGTCCCTCCGATAATCCAGCGGGTCTCCTGACCGACAACCTTGCCATTGTCATCCAGGAGGAACACGACTGCGCGCACCGACTCAATTGTATTCGTGAATGTGTTCCCCAAGTCCATTTTTACGATAGTCTTTTGGCCGTACGTTTTTGGCTCTGCCACTTTCAGCGTCAACGCGGCGTGTGCGGTAACAGCGCAGAACAACACTATCGTAATGACATAAAACCATTGGTTCGTGCGTTTCATAAATGTTTAGTAATTCAAACAGATTTCCGTTTCGGTTCAGTTCCTTTCAGTTTTTCAGCCGGGCGGCCTTGAATGGGCGAAGAGAGAAATCAACGGCTCGACTCGCATGTCAGCGGCGAGGAACGAAATGCTAGCCAGGGAAAAATTCGAATTCATCGTCGTTTGCAGCACCGCGTCTTCGCCCACTTCAAACCGAGGGATTTTACTCGATCAAAGTATTCTTTGTCAGGCGGGCAAGGCCCGTGCTTGAGGGCCTGAATGAACTCATCCGGCGGTTTGTAGTCGGGGGCGGTCACGTCGTGAAATAACATGTTCGGTGAAGCGTAAATCTTTCCGCGGTCACCAAAAACCCTTATCTGGGCGCTACCCAACTCCACGCGGACATCCTGTCCTGGACGAATTCCTAGAATCCTTTTGAAAAATTTGCGAGGAGTCTGGAACAGCCACGCTAACGCGATACAGTTTGAAACGATGAAATTTTTCATAATTGATAATGGCGGTTTCAACTCAAGCATTGTTGAGGCGAGTGTACCATCATATGGGTTGATGGGCGCGTCTCAGTCCGTCTTTTGCAACAAAGGCTGGATAGCCGTCGGGGGAAGCAGCAAGCCTGGGCGAGCCGAGAAGGTGTTTCATGGTCATTCAAACCGGTTCATCGCTAGAAAAACCCTGGCACGTTTTCCTTCCACATCGCTTGATAGACTTTCGCGAGGCGCAGGGGAAATCCGACCATCGCCAGACGGACCAGGTATTCATCATTCGGCGGGCAGGGGCCATTCTTCAGCGCGCGGACAAACTCATCCGGCGGCTTGTAGTGATGAACCGTGACATAATGGTACAACATGTTCGGCGCGGCGTACATCTTGCCACGCTCGCCCAAAACCCGAATTTCGGCATATCCAAGTTCTAACTGTTCGCCGGTTTGGGGGCGTACGGCTAACGTTATTTTCGCGAATCCACGTTGAGCACGGTTAAGGGCTTCATCAAACATTGCGGACATTTCAGCCTTTCGAGCTCTGGAGAGCCGTGCAAGTGGCCCGGACTCCAGTAGCTCCCGGTCTAAGGCATCGGCCTCCAGAATCTCGCGTATTGTCGGTCGCTTTCCTCGGCCGTAATTTTCCCTCACCTTTTTGTAGGGCCCCGGACAATCAGCTAGATCGCACTCATGAAATCCACCAGCCGCCAAAATCGAATACCGGCAGAATACCCACAATCTCTCGATCATCCACTTGGCTGGGCGGGCAGTCTCAAATCCGTGCTTCCCGTCGAGCCAGCCAACGTTGAGGACCTTCCGTTGGCGGAAGTGCGTCGATAGGTCGGGGTAATAGGCCATAAGAGCTGCGGCTAAAAACCCTGTAGAAGCGCGTCCAACAATCTCCGATTGCAACTTGACCAGCACCAGCCGCAGACGATGGTGCCGTTCCGATTAAGCACTTCCCGAAGCTTCAAGTCTGTCATATTGCCGAAATATTGTAAATCCACATTTAGCCCTTGGTTGTTAATGTACCACCTGCTGGATGCCATACCACCAGGATTTGGCGCCCACTTGCCCTGCCAATTGCCGTGAACCCCCGTAATCAGCGTGATGGGGCCTTTTTGCCCCCCCGCTCTGATCAGTGCGTCATGATCGAACGGTTTTGTTACATAGGTTGAGAACCAAACGCGTCCGCCGCCCTGGTTCGGTTTTGAGATGAATAACGGCGCATCGGCGTTGAAACCCGCCCTTCCAGGCAGTTCGGCTAATTTCAGCCGTGCCAGCTCTCGGAAAGCACTTATTTCATGGGCGTCTAGAGTTTTTGCCATAGTGGATTCGGGAGCGTTTTTGAAGAATTCGTAAACTTGAGCTGGCGTCATGTCAGCTGACTTCATCTTTCCCCCACCGCCAAGGGCAAGTCGACCAGCGTTAGATCCCTCGGCTCCTTCCTGCACCCGAGACATAGTGGCAAAGGCTTCTCCCATTTCAGTTCCCATACCAAAGGCCCCTTTGGGGGTGCGAGACGCGGCTACTTCTCCAGCCAAAGCCTCTTCCCCAACGCGCATCTCTGCGGACAGTGCTCTTGCCCCAAGTGCCAACCCGCGTGACATTAATGCAAAGGCGCCTTCAGTAGCGAAGTACAAGGCCACTTGCTTGGTTGCCTCAGCCGCGACAAGGCCGACGTCGTAGCCAGCGGTCGACCAACCAGAATGTGGATTTCCGAATGACTTATAGTACGAGCCCCCTTCCATAACATCGCCGACGCCATAGGCGAACCCTTTCCCGAACCGACCATCCGCATCGAACTGATTAACCGGGTCGCCATTGGCAAAGCTGTAGAGATCCATGCTGGCGCTGTGCCCGAGCGGGTCGGGGCTCAGAAAGCGACCAGCCATGGGATCGTAGTAGCGCGCGCCGAGCCAATAAAAGCCTGTGGGGTCGATGCGGCGGCTGCGCCAGACCAAGGTCTCCACGAGTGGCGTGCTCGGTGTCAGGAGGGAAGCTTCGTACCCAATCTCGGGACCGTACCCTCCAGTCCGGACGGGATTCCAATTGGCCGTCGTCCCCGAGATGGTGGCGAGCACATTGCCCGAGAAATCGTTGAGCACCGGCGTGGTTAGCGAATCGCTTTCGCGCACTGTGGCTTCCAATCCGCCCACGCCTTGCATTGACCCAAAGCCGTGGTCCCCATCCGGTCCGATGATTTTCCACGTCCGCTTGCCGTTGACCGCGACCCCGACTTCGCTGAATTCGACTTGCGGGTCGAACCAGGAATCCAGCACCAGCGGCATCACGATATTGGTAGCGCTATTGACGACCGGCACTTGTACCGTCTCCAATCGCCGGCCCAGCGCATCGTAAATGGCTGTCCAATTGAAGCCGTTGGTACCATAAGTCCGCTCGATCACGCTGACCAAACGCCCAGCAGCATCCCAGACCAATGTCTGCGCTTTGCCATTGGCGAAAAGCCGGTTGGTCACGTTCCCCGCAGCGTCATAGTAATTGGTGACATTATTGGCACCGACTACCGTAAAGCCGCTGGTGGCTGTGGCCGCATATTGGCCCACAGTGTAATTGGCTGTGGCTGCGAGGGTATGACTGCCAGGCGAGAGACTTAGATCGGCGAACCAGCGTCCCCCGCCCAAAGATGAACTAATGCCGCCGCCGTCCAGGAGCGCCGAGACACTGCTGGCATTGATGGCTGAACCTCCGGCGCGCAAGGTTAGTCCCGACTGGTTCCAGGCTTCATTGGTTACTTGCGAGAACGCGTTCAGGCCGGTGGCTTGCCAGTTGTTGGTCAGGCCGCCGCTCAATTGGATGCCGGTCAAGACACCCAGCTTGGGTGCGTCAAAGGAATAGTTGTTGGTGGCGGTCGTTCCGGTGGCGAGGCCCACGGGCTCGTTGGTCAATTGATTGCGCGTGTTGTATCCAAAATTCCGACTGTCGGACCATCCGCCCGTGCCGATCCGGGTTCCGGAATAGCTGCTCAGGGTCGAATCGGGGCGCCAGCCGAATGTCTCGACAAAAGTGAGGTGGCCGGACAGGAGCGCAACTTGCTGTAGCAGCCGGCCCTGTCCATCGCGCTGGTTTACGTTCACGGTCCGCCAGGCGTTGCTGCGTGAGGCTAATAGACCATTATTTCCGTAAGTGAAATTGCAGGTCGAGCCAAACGCCGTGACGTGTTACAGTCCGCAGTGCCGTCGTAGAAAGCGCCGTTTTCATTCCGAACTGACATCGTAATTTCCGGCTTGTGTACAATGGGAGCGTGGTCGAAGCGCCGTTGTGCCGTCAAGCGCCGTCTCCCCTTTTCTTTGATCCCCGATCGAGCGAGTCGCGCCGCCAAAAGCGCCGTTGGCGAAAACGCTCGATTTGCGGCCTTGGTTTGGGCAACAGCAGGCAGATGCCTAAAACAACTTTTCAATTCGTTGCCGATTCTAAGCAACTGGATGAACAGCTTTTTCGCTTAAGCAGAAGCCTTGCCCGCTCTGCGGCTGTACTGAGAGTCTAAACCGGCATAGCAAACTTTACGGCAACGATCTCACCACCGCCGCTGGCCAGAGCTGCCGAGGCCAACGGGTCTTTTGTTCCAATCGCGGACAGCGCGGGGGTTGCGGGCGGACCTTCTCGATTTTCCTGGCGGAGGTGCTCCCGCGCCATACCGTCAGGGCCCCGCTGCTCTGGCAGTTGCTTTGCAAGCTGTTGGCCGGCCTATCGGTCAAAGCCAGCGTCCAAGCTCTGCACCTTCCCTTCCCATTGGAGACACTCTATCATCTATTGCAACGTTTGCGCGGGCGATTGGCGGATTTGCGTTCACGGCTTTGCCGTGAGCAAAAGGTCTCTCCCAGTGCCCAATCCGACCCGCTCCTGCAGACGGTGGAGCATCTTCAGGGTTTGTTCCTCAGGAGCGTCTGCGCCCTGAGCGACTTCCAATTGCGCTTTGAGCGTCCGCTGATGGGCTGAGTAGCGGCCGCCTGGCACCTGCCGCAACCAAATTGCCTTGCTCGGCTGCTCGGGCCAACTGCCAGCGGGTGAGTGGCAACGCCAAAGGGCACTCCCTCCTATAGCCCACCCCGGCCTAGCCTCGCTGCCGTTAACAAAAAAGGCCCTAAGCCGGCGGCGGCGCTGCCCGGCGGCCAAAACCAAAACAAAGAACCCAATGAAAAATCCAACCGCCTACCTCAAAATGCGTGTGCTGGGCGCCATCGACATGGCGCCGGGCAATTCGATTCAGGCCCGCATCCAAGCCGTCAGCCAGATGACCTTCACCGACGAGCAGGGCCATGCCCGCCAGTTCACCTGGCGTACCATCCAAACGTGGTACTCGCGTTATCAAAAGCACGGCGTCACGGTCATGGAAAACAAGCCGCGCTCCGATAAAGGCAAGGTGCGCAAGGTGGTGCTGGAGGACGTGCTGGAGGCCATCCGCAAGGTCCTGCCCAAAACCCATGGCCAAACCCCAACGCGCGCCACGCTCTATCGGCTCTGCATCGAAGAGGGTTTATTGATCCGCTCGCGGATCGCTCCCAACACCTTCCGCCGCATCGTCAAGCAATACGAACTGCTTAAGCCCGAGGCGGACTGCTCCAACAAGCTGCGCCTGGCCTTCGCCAAAGCCTACGCCAATGACATGTGGCAGGCCGATACGTTGATCGGTCCTTACCTTCAGCAGCAAGGCTCGCCAGTCCAGACTCGCTTGATTGCTTTCCTGGATGACGCCTCGCGCGTTTGTTGTCACGGCCAGTTTTTCCTCGCTGAAAACGTCGATACCCTCATCGAAGCCTTCCGCGCCGCCTTCTATAAACGCGGCGTACCTCAATCCCTCTACGTGGACAACGGCTCCATTTACACTTCCAAGGAGATCATCCAGATCTGCGCCCGCGTGGGTTGCCTGCTCCATCACACGCCGGTGCGCGACGGGGCGGCCAAGGGAAAAATCGAGCGCTTCTTCCGCACGGTGCGCGAACAGTTCCTCTGCCGTTCTCTGGATCTCAGCTCGTTGGAAGCGCTCAACCGGCAGTTCATTCACTGGGCCGAGGAGAGCTATAATGCTCAAAAACACTCGGTGCTGGAAATGGCGCCGCTGGATCGCTTTGCCCTGGATCGCAGCCGCGTTCGTTACCTGCCGCCCAACCAGGCCAATGACGAGCTGTTCTTCGTCGAGGAAGAGCGCCACGTGCGCGCCGACAACACCTTCTCCTTTAAATCCATCCGCTTTGAAGCTCCGCGCCATCTGCCCGAACGCACCATTCAGGTCCGCTTCCAGCGCAAAGAGCCCGCGGCGCGCGTCATCGTCTATTACAAAGGCGAGCGCATGGGAGAAGCCCGCCCGCTGGATCCTGTAGCCAATGATCGGCCTCCGCAGAGCCAGCGCTCCGGCCCTCCCAAAAAGCCGGACTCTGACTCCGATAGCGCCGATAGCGCGGTAGCGCTTCGGTCCAAAACCCCTTCGCACTCTGAACCCTAAACTCCCCGCTCCCTATGATCCGCTCTCACTTCGGTCTCCAACGCAACCCTTTCGACATCGAATCCCTCACGCTGCTACCCCATCAGCAGGAAATCTTCGACATCCTCCGCGTCCACGCCCAGCAAGGCGGCCTATGCCTGGTGCTGGGCGAGCCGGGTACCGGCAAAAGCGTGCTCAAACAGGCGCTGCTGGCCTACGACCCCAAACGCCTGATCACCCCCGTGGTCAATCGCACCCTTCACACCTACCACAACACCCTGCGCATCCTCTGCGAGGCTTTCCAAATTGAGTTCCAAGGCCGCGACCATCGTTGCGAACGCCTGCTGGTGCAGGAGGCCTTCAAGATCCATCGCGCCGGCAAAATGCTGGTGCCGATTATTGACGACGCTCATCTCATGCCCGCCGACTGTTTGCGCAAGCTGCGCCTGCTCTGCGAGGATTTTCCTCACTCGCATAACCTGGTGCTGATCGGCCAGCCACCGCTGCTCCAATCGCTGGCCCTTTCCATCAACGAGGAAATCCGTTCGCGCGTCACCTACTCGGTCGTGCTGCTGCGCTTGGCTCCCGAAACAATCCAATCCTTCATCCTGGGCCAGTTGGATCGTGCCGGCCTGGGCCACAACACCTTCACTGCCGAAGCGCTGGCCCTGATCATCCGCTCGGGGGAGGGACTTCTGCGCCGCACCCGCAATCTGTGCCTGAGCTCGCTTATTGAAGCGGTGCGCGATCAGACTCGCACCGTCGAGCTCAAGCAAGTCAATCGCGTGCTCATTCAACCGCATTGGAGGAAAGACTGTGACAACCCGCTCCCCTGATACGGGTGGCCGTCAGCCACGTTGGACCCGAGAGCAAATCCGCGCCGCTCGAATGGCGCCCCTGCCTCCATTGCTGCGGAAGCGAGATTTACAGCTCATTGAGCTGGCTGCTGGCAATTTCGAGGTGAGCTCCTACAGAGGCCTGCTGTTGAAGGACTCTTACTGGCGCTGGCCGCAACGAAATCTGGCGGGCAACACCATCGACTTCTTTGTTCAGGTCCTGGGTTTTTCCTTCCATCAAGCCATGCGCGAAATCACTGCGTCCTAAGCGGCGCGCAATACCATCACGCCCATTGGTATCCTAGCTCTACTATACCAGTGTGGCTGTCGGCTGTCGCAAAAATACCAAATCCGTGCCTTATGATGCCAGTGCGGTCGGCGTCGGTATCGCGCTTCGCGGGCCGCCTGTTACGATCACAGTGTGGCCGCAGCGCAAAACCCAGCCAGTACGATGCCAGCGCGGTTATTCGGCCGAGATTTACATCAGCAGCGCGGCCGCAAGCCCCAAAACCCTACGACCCCAATTTGGGGAAAAGTACGACCGCAAAAAAGTTCGTAACA
>Ga0137403_10008889_pt1 | contig 11216 bp, 8 predicted proteins | sample CZOMad2_1_16fung_FD_122057 | JGI IMG/M metagenome (GOLD analysis project Ga0137403, IMG submission 122057) | Vadose zone soil fungal communities from Angelo Coast Range Reserve, California, USA - CZOMad2_1_16fungal (Hybrid Assembly) | ecosystem: Environmental > Terrestrial > Soil > Vadose zone...
ACCAAAGTGTAACGCCACACGCAGCAGAATTGCAGCGTAGATGCCCGCCATCCAGTCATCGGCCATGATTCCCCAGCCGCCGGGCAGTCTTTCCAGTTGCCGCACCGGCCATGGCTTCCAGATGTCAAACACCCGGAAAAGTATAAAACCGAGCAGAAGATATTTCCAATTCAGCAGGCTCAGCGCAAAATAAATCGCGAACAAAGAGAAATCCATGTGCGCGGAGAGGTTGGGAAGCGCAATGGGGATCAGCGGCAGAAGCAGCGTCAGGTGCTGGCCTGCGACTTCATCGATCACCACGTGCTGCGGGTCCTTGATTCCCGCGTACTCAGCCGCCCGCGATGCGCTCCACACGCCGATCGCCCCCAACAACACGAGCAGGCCCAGCGCACACAATACCGGCAGCGCCAGCACCGCGTTGTGAATGTCGCTGCCTGGAACCAGGAAGTGTTTGTCTGCCAATGTTGCGTCCGGAGCAGGGTGAAGAAAAAACATCCCGCGCAGCGTCGAAGGCCGCAAGAAAATAAATGTCGAAAAGTACGCGGTCGCGATTCCTACCATCGAGCCAAATGTTCCTGGCCCTTTGCCGATGCGCCCAACGCCGAGAACGGTCGCGAGAGCCAGCGCCAGCCGCGGTTTCTTGTGAGGTGCCACGGATGCGGCTGCGGCGTCAGTGTTTGGAGTCATTCGGGCTGTCCAAATCGTCGTCCAAACGTAACACGATATTCTCGCCCTTGCCTTCAGCAAGGTCTTCTTCATCGAAGACGGGTTCGGATACCACATACTTCTCGCTGGCCCAATTGCCCAGATCCCGGTCCCGACAGCGCTCGCTGCAGAAAGGGAAGTCCGCGTGGACCGCGGAGTCCGTCTCTACCTTGCAGATAGGGCATTTGTGCTTCATGGTGCGTCTTTTCTTCTCTGTGAACTCTGCGTTCTCTGTGTTGAAAAGACTCGCAAAAAGGTCGCACAGATCACAAAGGTCAACGAAACGTTTTCTTCGAGAGAAAGTATATCTCAGCTCAGGACACGGAGGGGCGCCCCAGTGGCGATGCGATGAAGTTTTTCTGCGGCGGCAACCGGCGGCATGGCCGCCGCCGCGAAGCCGCCTCGTGCGGCAGGCCGCGGCAGGATTTCCACTACCCGCCCAATCAAGTCGTAAGCATCCGTCTTGGTAATCTCAACGCGCGCGACTTCGCCCGCTTCCGCTACCTCTCCGCCCGGCAATTCAATATCCGTGAGGTACAGCTTCCCGTCGATCTCCGGAGCCATGCCTTCCAGTCGCCCTTCCCACACCAGCGGATTGTCCTTCGATGGGCCTTCAATCAGCGCCGTGAACCTGTGTTCTTTGGATGCACGCAGATACTTCGCGCGCAAATTCTCCCGCGAGGTTTTCTTCTGAATGGCCATCAAGCGGTTGCGGCGATCACTGATGGTTTTCGCATCCACTTTTTCATCCAGCGCGTAGCTACCTGCATTGTCCACGTCGGAATATTCGAAAACGCCCATCCAATCGAGCCTCGCGGCCTTCACGAAATCGCAAAGTTCCTTGAAATCGGCCTCGGTCTCGCCCGGAAATCCCACGATGAACGAAGTGCGCAACGAAACGCCCGGAATGGTCGTTCGAATGCGATCCATCAATTTCAGGAAAGCGTCGCCGTTCGAACCGCGCTTCATGCGCGCCAGCACGTTGCGGCTGGCGTGCTGCAGCGGCATGTCCATGTATTTAGCGAGACGCGGATGCGCCGCGATGGTATCCAATAATTTCTGTGTGACGCGATTCGGATACGCGTACAGAAATCTCACCCACAGCAAATCGTCAGTCTGCGCCAGTTTTCCAAGCAGTTGCGCAAGTCCGTCCCGCAGTCCGAGATCTTCTCCATAAGAAGTCGTGTCCTGCCCGATCAGCGTGATTTCCCGCGCGCCCGCTCTCGCCAGATTCTCCGCCTCGCGCACCACCGATTCGAATCGCCGGCTGCGAAACGCGCCGCGAAGCTGCGGAATGATGCAGAACGTGCAGGGATGATCGCACCCCTCCGCGATTTTGATGTACGCAGCGTGTTTCGGCGTAGTGACGATGCGTGGCGTCAAGTCGTGATAAAGAAACGCAGGCGGCTGCGCCGGAAGCGCGCGAAGGTCGCCTTTCACTGCCTCCATGATGCGCTCGACTTCGCCGGTGCCCACCACCGCATCCACTTCCGGCACCTGCTCCAGAATCTGCGCGCGAAAACGTTCCACCAGGCAACCCGCCACAATCAGTTTTTTTGCCGCGCCGAATTTTTTGTGCTCCGCCATTTCCAGAATGGCATCCACGGACTCTTTTTGCGCCGCTTCAATAAAGCTGCAGGTATTCACGACCAGCACTTCGGCTTCATCGGCGCGCGGCGTCAATTCATAGCCTTCGCGCGCAAGAATACCCATCATCACCTCGCTGTCGACGAGGTTCTTCGGGCATCCCAGGCTGACGAATCCGACCTTGGTCATAGGCTATGAATTTACACCTTTGCGCAATTCTCAATTGTAACACGGGCGGGGATCGGTTCGTGGGATGGGAAAAATCAGCGTCCGCGCAACGCCGCGCGAACCTGATCGAGCAACTGGCGCAAACGCGTCGTATTGCAGGGCGCGCCGCCGAAGCGTGCGTGAGCGTAGAGTTGCGTGAATTCGTGCACGGCTGGCGCGAGACTCGGCGAATCCACGGCTGCCGCGAACTCGAACGGCGTCTGCGTCGCCTCGCGCCTCAGTCCTCGCCGCGCCAGCATTCGCAGCAGTTCCGCATACAGCCGCGAGGCAAGCTGAGGATTCGTGCGCGCCGTTTTCGCCGACCGAAGCTGCCACCACAGCCGCAGGCGCCGCACCATCGCGGAGAGCGCATCGTATCGCAGCAAAATTAAAAACGCGAGAAGCACCAGCGGGATCAGCACGCTGAGCCCCCCGTGCCAGGACTTCATCCAACTTCTGCCTCTAAGTTGTTGTTCTCTGTACCAGGCGCGCAACGATTCCGACAAGTCACGCGAATCCCGCTGCAGGCCTTGCGCCAGCGCCATTTGATGCCCGAAGTCGTAACCGATCACCCATTCGCTCCAGGTGATCTCCATCCAGTCGATATATTTTCCAAGGCGTGTCAGGAAGCCGGCGTCGTTTTCCGGAGCCGGTGGAGTGGGATCAAATGTTTGCCAGTCTGCGCCGGAGAAGTAGACCTCCACCCAGCTGTGCGCGTCACTTGCGCGCACGATGTAATCACCGCCGAGTTCATTGAATTCGCCCGGTAGGAAGCCATTGACTTCGCGCGAAGGGATGCCGAGCGTGCGCAGCATGATGATCATCGCCGAAGCAAAATACTCGCAGTGGCCGGCGCGGGTCTCGAATAGAAAATGAGCGAGCGGATCGTCCCCCGGTTTCCCGGTCAGATTTAATGTATATGTGAAGCGGTTGCGCAGATAGCTTTCGATCGCCAGAGCTTTGTCGAAAGGTGTCTGGGAGTTTTTTGTAATCTGTCTGGCAAACTCCGGGATGCGCGGGTCGAGCTTCCGGGGAAGCTGGAGGTATGCCGAAGCGATATCGCTGGAATATTCCATCGGCGCGGCGCGAAGCTTCGCGACATTCAACGGAGGCAACAGCGAAAAACCCGCGTACCGGACCCCGGTGTAGTTGTGGAAGGGGTTCGTCAGCGTATCCGTGGAATCCCGGAAAAGATAACTGCGGCGAACTGCAGCGAACGAGTTGCTGCTTTCGCCGGTGAAATTCCCCCGGAGGCGGGTGGGTTTGCCCGGAACGAAAATGGCATCAGTGGCCAGAGGTTCCAGGTAAACGGTGTAGATCATTCCTGAATTGGGCGTAGCTGTTTTCGGCTGCGAATTCGCAGTGTGAATCCAGCCTTCGAAGTCCGTCGACAGTTTTTGTGGATCGCGATCCAGGGTGGTCCACCGCCTGCCGTCGAAATTCGTAAGCGCGATGCCCCTCCAGCGCAGCCGGTCGTAAGCAATCGGTTTTCCTGTTTGCACGCGCATGACGATCGCGGAATTTTTCTTGATCTCGCCGATCTGGCCGAGCTCGACGCTTTCGGTGAAGCCGGTCATAAGAGAGGGGTTGAAGCTGGCCCGCCCGAGGTACCCGGCGCTGAAGCGCGGAAAGAAGAAAAACAACACGCCACCCAGGACGATGGATCCAGCCGCCACGCTGAGAGCGGAAAGACCAAGCGCACGATTCAATCTTCGATCGCGCTCGGTATGCGCATGGGGAGCTTGCGAGACGGCGCCCACCGCTCCCCGCCGCAGTTCCATCCCCGTGAACGCGGAAACACCGAACAGCAGAAAGGCGAAGAATAAAATCAGAAAAGTCGTATCGACGGTAAGAACCGCGGCCGCGAGAATCCCAGAGAACGAAAGCATGGAAAGAAATAGCGCGTCGCGGTCCGTGACCGCGCTATAGAAACGCACGATACTGACGAATAACAGAAAATGTACCGCCGCTAGAAGCACGGCAAACAGCGGCGGATTGGACGAGTTTCCGACCAAGAAACGCGACAGAATCAAGGCGTCCACGGGAAAGAACGCCAAATAAACGATTACGCACCAGGTTGCGGCGCGGTGCGAAAGCTCGGCTGGGCGCTCGTGCCAACACCGGAAGCCCTTGTAGAGCACTATGAGCGGAGCTGCAAAAGTGGTTACGATGTCGAGCTTCCCGGTGCTTACGATAGCAACCGTCGAGGTCAGTATAAGAAGTGAAAGCGAGGTACGAAAGAAACGCTCGGCGGGCAGAGCAGCTTCATTTGGAATTGTGCTGGAGGCGGCCATGGCGAACTTTCTTATCGTAGCATCGGAGTGGCGATGCACGAACGAGGCTGGGCGAAAGGATAACTCTCAGTTCTTTGCCGGCACGGATGCGGCGGCGGCCAAAGCCGAGCGCGCGACTTTCCGAGTGAGGTTGGAAACGGGTAGGCCGGAGATATCGCTGAGCGGGACCTGCCTCGCGCCGCGGATGCGAGGAAGCTTTCTTACTCGAATGAGGAAAGGCAAAAGCGTGATGGCGCGGTACGTGACCGCGTGCCGAACTTTGCCGGATGGGATAAGTCGCCATCTGTGGCTGTGAACCTCGGGCATCAGTCTTCGAAGAAAAGCGAGGAGATGCGCGGCTGGTTCCGCACCCACCGATAGCGTTGGGAAATGCCACATTTTTGAAACCAGCGTAGGAACGTGATCGGCTGAAGTTTTCTCCTTTGTATTTTTCGGCGGTGGCAACAGAAGAGTTTGCCCTTTTTCATCCGTAAATACCCCAGCAGCCAGAGTGACTTCGACGGTGGCGCGTTTCTTACGTTTCTCGGGCAAAGATTCGGCGATGCCGAGTTTGCGCCCTTCACAGAATTGGGCGACGGGGCAGAGCAGGCACTGCGGCGATTTTGGCGTGCACAACGTCGCACCGAGCTCCATCATGGCTTGATTCCAATCGCCGGGCGATTCTGGATCAAGCAAATGATCCGCTGTTTCTTGCAGTTCTTGCCAACGTGGCGATTCGCGGAGATCGCCGCGAATCGCGCTGAGCCGGGCAAGGACGCGCGCCACATTGCCGTCGAGGACGGCGTATTTTTCGCCGAACACGATGCTCAAAATCGCCGCGGCAGTGTAGTCTCCGATGCCGGGCAACGCGAGGGCATCTTCCATGCGAGCTGGAAATTGACCGCTGTGTTTCGCCACAATTTGCTGCGCAGCTTTTTGCAAGTTGCGTGCGCGGCTGTAGTAACCAAGACCGGACCACGCGCGCAGAATCTCTTCCTGTGGCGCAGCAGCGAGCGCACGAACATCCCGGAAGCGCTCCAAGAATCGTCCGTAGTAAGGAATCGCCGCCACAACTCGCGTCTGCTGCAGCATAATTTCCGAGAGCCAGATGCGATAGGGATCTCTTGTCCTGCGCCAAGGCAAATCACGCCGAAACTCGTGGAACCAATTAAGCAGTTGTTTGCGAAATGTGGCGAGTTCGCGACCGTTCAGCATAGTGCTTTCACATTCTCGCACAGCTGACTCCGACAGAATTTGGGTTCCCAGTTGTAAGGGCGCCCGCCGCCACAAATATCAGGGGTCCGGATCGTCGAGGAAGACCACGTACGAGGAACTCCAGACGGGCCCGGGGACGGAGCCGTGGGGGCGGCCGGTCACGATGATTTTGAAAAGTTCCGGTGATGTTGCGAGATCGGCCATGAGCGATTGGCTGGGGTCGGGCGGAAGAGGCCGTGCGACGGCCAGGTGCTGGAGAATGGGGAAAATAGCCTGGTCAGCGGGAGCGAGAGGAGTTTCCACGCCGGCGCTGCGGAATTGCAGCAAAGAATTGTTTTCGTAAAAGTGCCACGCCAGGCTGGCGCAGATGTTGACGGCACGCTCAAAGCGCGGGTTGGTTGCAGTTGCCCCTGGCTTCAGCTGGGAGGAATCTTCCGCGGATAGATGAGGATCGAGGACGAGCAGGATGCGGCAGTCGTCTTCACGTGTGAATTCACGGACCATCAGCGAACCGGACCGCGCCGAAGCCTTCCAATGAACGTGGCGCGCACTGTCGGTGGGGACGTAGTCGCGCAGCGCGTAGAGATCCTGGCCGCGGCCCTTGGTCAAGCTTTCGAGCGCTCCCTCCAAGCCAGGAAGAATTTCCAGGTATTCCGCAGTCGGTTCGACGGAGGGATAGACCAGCGCTTCGGTCTTCAGGTTTAGTTGGCGCGCTTTCCGCAGGAAGCCGAAAGGAAAACGAGTCACGATGCGGAAAGCTTCTTGGCAGTACACGCCGCGGCGGGGAAACGTCACGGGGATGACTTGCTGCACGCGGTCATGCTTTGGAAGATAAGGAAAATAGACCGGTGTTTCGAGCATAGCGGTGGCCTGGCCGTCTTTTGCCTTGGCGGCTTCGACGCGCAGAGAAAATGAGGGCAGCGTGAGTTTTTGATTTTCGAGTTCGACCATGGCGCGCACCGGCTGGCCCGCAAAAATATGTTCAGGGAGCACCAGGCGCAATTGGATGCCCGAGAGAGAGATGGAAGAAAGAATTCCAGACATCAAAAAGATGGCGATTAGGCTCGCGAGAATCAGGAAGAGGAGATTGTTGCCGGTGTTCAGGGCGGCTAGCGCGACAATGATGATTCCGCCGAGGTAAATCCAACCCTCGAAGGTGACGCGGTACTCCATCTTGAAAGCGATCCAGCGGAGCGGCGTGCGCTTCGCAAGGACGGGAACGAGCGTTACGCCCACCCAGCCGGCGATGGCCAGCGCGGCAAGCGCCGAAGTGCTGGCGAGAACGACCTGACCGAGTTCAGCGGCGGCGCCGGAATACAGCGCCAGAAGAAGCGCCGCGGTGAGCGCAGTGATGGAGAGAAAGAACGCGCGGACAGCGGGGCGGTCGGCCTTGGCCCAGAGTTGCGCGATGGTGGATTGCACGCTCACGGCGGATCAATTACAGGGGAACGGGAACGGATTCAACGATATCGCGAAGAACGGAATCGGTGGTTTCTGATTTTTTCTGCAGCGAGGCGTGGCGCGAACTGGCGACGACGCGATGAGAGAAAACGGAAACGGCGAGTTGCTTGAAATCGTCGGGGAGGCAATAGTCGCGGCCATCGAGAAAAGCGCGGGCTTGCGCGGCGCGCTGGAGCATGAGAGTGCCGCGCGGACTGACGCCGAGTGCGAGCTGTTCGCTTTTGCGCGTGCGATTGACGATCTCGAGGGCGTAATCGTGGAGACTGGAGTCCACCTTGACGTGAGCGACGGCATCTTGCATGGCGAGCACATCACTGACATCCGCGACGGCGTCGAGCGATTCGATTGGATTGTCGCCCACGCGCTTGCGGAGAATTTCCTTTTCCGTTTCGTGCGAGGGATAGCCCATTTTGATGCGCATTAGGAAACGATCGAGCTGCGATTCCGGCAAGGGATAAGTGCCGTGGTGCTCGACGGGATTCTGCGTGGCGATGACGAGAAATGGTTGCGGCAACTGAAGCGTTTTGCCGTCGACGGTGACTTGCGCTTCATTCATGGCTTCGAGAAGCGCGGATTGGGTACGCGGCGTGGTGCGGTTGATTTCGTCGGCGAGAACCACGTTGGCGAAAATCGGGCCGGAACGAAATTCAAATTCGCGCGATTCGGGATTGTAGACGCTGACTCCGAGAACATCGCTGGGGAGCAGGTCTGAAGTGAACTGGATGCGCTGGAAGCTGCAATGAAATGATTTTGCGAGCGCTTGCGCGAGAGTGGTCTTGCCCACACCGGGAACGTCTTCGATGAGCAGGTGGCCGCGCGCGAGCAGAGTGACGAGCGCGAGCTGAATAGCGTCTTCCTTGCCGTAGATGGCGCGCGCGATGGAGCGCTGAAGCTGCGAAACGACTTGAGATGTGGCAGTCGGCATGTGTTGAAAACCCGGGTCCTTCCTGTTACAAATAGATGGCGGTACGGCTGTCGCGGGTATCTGCAGTTGGGCGACTAGCTCAGTTGGTTAGAGCGCTCCCCTCACACGGGAGAGGTCAAAGGTTCAAGTCCTTTGTCGCCCACCATTCCCTCCCATTCTCCCACTATTGGCGTCGAAAGAAGCAGCGGCGCTCTTGCGGCTGTGCTGAATTTGCTATTTAGGAAACGGCGGAGGCACAGTTTGCCGCAATTCAAGCCGGCAAATTGGAGTTCGCTGCGGTGGCCGGAATCGGGGCGGTCTTGTATAGTGCGGCCATGACTAACTTGCTGCGCACACTTGAATTTCTCGGATTGAGCCTGTGGCTGGGGAGCGAGGTGTTCTTTAGTCTTGTAGTGGCTCGAGGGGCGTTCCGTATTTTGGCGAGCCGGGACCAGGCTGGGGCGATGGTTGGGTTTGCGTTGTGGTGGATGCACATGATCGGAGTGGTTTGCGGGATCGTGATTCTGCTGGCGCGGGTGGCGCGGACGAGATCGTTTGCAAGTTTGGCGACACCAGCGGCGTTGTGCGTTTGGCTGATGATCGGGCTGACAGTGGTGTCGCAGCATGCAGTTAGCCCGAAGATGGCGGCGCTGCGGGTGCAGATGGGATCGATCCAGGCGACGGCGGCGGACAGTCCATTGCTGGTGGAGTTCAGCAAATTGCACCGGATTTCGGTTTCGCTCGAGAGCGGCGTGCTGTTGGCGGGATTCGCGGCTATGTTCTTGATGGTGAGAGAGTTAGGGAGCGTTGGACGTTGAATGTCCTGCCCAGTCAAATACACCCTGCCCCCGCCCCCATATTTTTCATAAGTGTTGCATCTAAAGGACTTAGAATCTGTTCAAGTGGTTTAGAATCAACACTTACGGGCATTTCTATAAGTGTTGATTCTAACGAAAGCACATAAATACAGCCAAAATCACATAGTTATTGACAGTGTTACCAAAATGTGATACCATTTGTTGTAGAGGTCATCCCCCACATGGAATCGAAGGTCAGCATCCTAGCGCGAATCCCCCAAGGCGACGGCTATCGGCTCGTGACCGTTGAGAAAAAGCGCGGCCAATTCATCCGCCCCGAGGATGCTATTAGCTTTTATATTCGATACACAGATGCCGTCACGAAGGAACGGATCGGCCCCATCCCGGCTGGCAAGGATTTCGACGGGGCTAGAGTCAGGGCGCTCAATATCGAAACAGCGCAGAACGCCGCCCGGAACGGTCAGCAAGCCGACATGGTTTCTAGCATCACGCCAACATCCGAGCGCATGACCGTTACTGTCGCTGTCGCGGCGTATCTGAAGCATATCGACGACCGGATCATAGCGTGGCAGGCTGGCGCTAAGAAAGATGGACTATCCCCGAATTCGAAAGCTACGTATACCAAGACCGTGAAGGACTTTCTTGCCTATTGCGACCAGATCGGCGTGCGATACATGCCCAAGACCGACGAATTCGGCACGCAAGCCGCCGACGAAGTGTCCCGCAAGGTCCTGCTCGATTACAAATTGCACCTGTATAAGACCCTCGAACGGCGCAAGAGTGGGCAACAATCGGAGACCATTGCAACCCGGTTCCGCAACTTATCCGCATTCCTTGGCTTCCACAGAATCCGCATCGCCATCAGTCGCCGTGCGCTGGATAATCGAGGATTGCTTGCAGCGAATGAAATGCCTGTTGCAAACACGCCCGGATCAAACGGGGCGGAGGACGTGGCACTCTTCTCGGACGAAGAACTGCGTGCGATGCTCAAAGTCTGCGATACTGAGGAACAAGACTTCGTGCAATTTTTCTTGAAGGCGGGTGTTCGGGACGATGAAGCCGCACACATTGAATGGTCGGATATCAATTTTCAAAACTCCACGCTGCGCATCCAAGACAAATTACAACAGTATGGCTGGCGCGTGAAGGATAAGGAAGCCCGGACGATCCCACTCGAAGCAACCTTGGTGAATCGTCTGAAGACCCGCAAGGCGCGGCAAGAGAAGCAGGCGCAGAAGGATGGGCGGGACGCGCCTCGGCTGATTTTCCCAAACACGCTTGGCGGCGTTGACTCTGGCTTGATTGTGCGCTTGAAGAAGATTGTTTCGAAAGTGAAGGATTGGAAGGCTGAATCAGAAATTGAATTGCACAAATTCCGTCGAAACTACGCCACGCTGCTCAATCGGAACGGGTATGATTTGCGCTCGATACAAAAGCTGCTGGGGCACGCCAACATTAAGACGACCATGAGGTACATCGCCCCGGACATGACGAAGGCAGCGGACATCAGCGCGAAGGCTTTTGGCGAATTCGGCGACTAACATCCCCGGGATATCGCGGAGAAAGGAGGCGCACCTATTGGCGGGTCGGTCATCAGCGCGGGCGAGCGCTATGGCAAGAAGGAGGGGACGACATTCAGGCCGGGCAAAGCCCTAGATAGCTTCGAGCGTACCGGAAAGATTCAAAGCGTGCCAGGGGGATCGCCGGATCGTGACCAGACGGGCGGCGAGGCGGATTCTGACGACTACGGCGAGGAATCCGGTGCTTGATTTCCCCTCCGATATCAACAAATGACAAGGGCGATTCACTCAAAGAGATTGTTCCGAAAAAATCTCTCCGTAAAATCCCAAAACGCGCCTTGCAAACGCTAGGGTTACGGGCGCGACAAAAATCTTATCCCCTATAAGTAAGGGCCTCTACAGAGGCGCTGGGAAAACGAGCAGAAACATGCAAGAAAACATAATGATCGAGCTGAACGAATCGGGCGTAGTGGCGGTGCATGGCGACATCGCCGACACAGCGTTTGTGAATCTGATTTCCCCGGCA
>Ga0137403_10008890_pt1 | contig 11216 bp, 7 predicted proteins | sample CZOMad2_1_16fung_FD_122057 | JGI IMG/M metagenome (GOLD analysis project Ga0137403, IMG submission 122057) | Vadose zone soil fungal communities from Angelo Coast Range Reserve, California, USA - CZOMad2_1_16fungal (Hybrid Assembly) | ecosystem: Environmental > Terrestrial > Soil > Vadose zone...
CGGACAGGCGATCTCTTGGTTTCGAAAGCGTCGATCAGCAGCATTCGTAACGGATGCAATCAAGCCCGGTGGGCCCCGCGCGAAAGTCACGGTTGACTACGGCGAAGATGTTCCCAGTTTGCGGCTGCGAATCCACAAGTCAGGGAACCCAAGTGCGATCGCGTATCGCAGTTCTGACGACTATGTCGACACGGCAGTCAACGAAAACGTTGAAAACGGTGTTCCTTTTGGGGCGGTCACATGAGTTTTTCCGGAACGAACATCGCACACCCAAAATCCGTTGCGCCCCCGCAGGACGACTTCATCATAGGCCCGGATGACCGGATTCTGATCACCGGAGCTGCCGGTTTCATAGGATCTCGGGTGGTACAGTGCCTGCTCGATCGCGGATTTCGTAACCTGGTCTGTCTTGTTCGGCCCTCGAGCGACGTGGCCGGGATCGAAGCGATGATTGATCGCCGACCGCCAGGTGCACGAATCGAAGTGCTGAAAGGCAATCTCCTGTCGCGCGAAGATTGCGAGACGGCCAGCAAGGATGTGGCGCTCATCTTTCACCTAGCCGCTGGAATCGGCGAGAAGTCCTACCCAGATGCGTTTTTGAATTCCGTCGTAGCAACCAGAAACCTTCTCGACGCCTGCCTAGAGTGGGCATGCCTGCGACGATTTGTGCTGGTAAGTTCTTTCACCGTGTACTCAAACTGCCGGAAGCCGCATGGAAGGCTTTTAGACGAATCATGCCCGATCGAAGAGCGTCCGGAACTCCGCGGAGAAGCCTATTGCTTCGCAAAGGTCAAGCAAGAGCAAGTCGTCGAAAAGTATGGTAAAAATCGCGGAATCCCGTACGTCGTGGTCAGACCAGGTAGTGTCTACGGCGCGGGCACGAGCGAAATCACCGGGCGCGTGGGCATCGTCACCTTCGGACCCTTCCTGCATCTGGGTGGCTCTAACGTTATACCCTTCACATATGTTGACAACTGCGCGGAGGCGACCGTGCTCGCTGGTCTAGTCAAAGGCGTTGATGGGGAAGCCTTCAATGTTGTGGACGACGACCTGCCCTCCGGCCGCCAGTTCTTGCGCTTCTACAAGAAGAACGCGAAACGCTTCAAATCAATCTATGTGCCCCACCTGATTAGCTACGCATTCTGCTATCTGTGGGAGAGGTATTCGTTGTGGTCGCATGGGCAATTGCCGCCGGTCTTCAATCGGAAACGATGGCACGCCGAATGGAAGAAGACGCGCTATAGCAACGAGAAACTGAAAACCAAGCTGGGCTGGGCGCCCAAAGTGCCGACGGCAGAGGGTATGCGACGGTATGTTGAGGCCTGTGGGGGTAACGGACGGAATGCTTAAGGTCGCTATCGTCGGATGCGGGAAGATCGCTGATTCCCATGCGTCCCAGATCCAGTGGATCGAAGGATGCGAAATCGTCGGGGTGTGTGATCGTGAGCCGCTGATGGCCGAGCAGCTCGCGGCGCGATTCCCGGTCAAACGTCACTTCACAGATCTGACAGCGCTCTTAGAAGAGGCCCGCCCGGATGTTGTTCACATCACGACCCCCGCCGAGACTCACTTCGACATCGCCAGATTCTGCCTCGAGCAGGGTTGCCACGTATATGTGGAGAAACCCTTCACGCTCTACGCGCAGCAAGCACAGCGGTTGGTGGATTTGGCCGAGAGAAAAGGGGTCAAACTAACGGTCGGGCACAACGACCAATTCAGCCACGTAGCGCGGCGCATGAGAGCGCTGGTTCAAAGCGGGTACCTCGGTGGGGATCCTGTGCACCTGGAAAGTTACTATTCCTACGACCTTGGCGACCCCAGTTATGCACGAGCGCTTCTCGGCGACAAGCACCACTGGGTCCGGAGATTGCCCGGAAAATTGCTCCAAAACGTGATCAGTCACGGGATCGCCAGAATCGCGGAATTCCTGACTACCGATGCGCCTCACGTGATCGCGCACGGGTTTGTAAGCCCGATCTTAAAGCAAATAAACGAAAGCGAGATCGTGGATGAGCTGCGAGTCATCATCAGCGAGGAAGAGCGAACAACGGCTTACTTCACTTTTTCTTCCCAGTTGAGGCCTTCCATCCACCAGCTTCGCATCTACGGTCCGAAGAACGGCCTGGTTCTTGACCAAGACCATGAAATCTTGATCAGGCTTCGCGGCCAGAAGTTCAAGAGCTACGCTGATATCTTCATCCCCCCTGCACAGCTCGCGAAGCAGCATCTTGGAAATCTGGTTACCAACGCTCGGCTATTCCTGCGCAGGGATTTTCACGTGGATTCCGGCATGAAGTATCTAATCGAGTCCTTCTACCGTTCGATCCGTGAGGGCACCCCCGTTCCTATCCCTTACCGCGAAATTCTGCTCACGACCAGGATCATGGAAGCCATCTTCGACCAGCTGAGGGCGAGCCGACTGCAGGGGCGAATGGAATCCCAAGATCGCGAACTTCCTTTGGGAACGATCGCGCCGGAAGTGAAGCAGTGATCCGTCGACAGGTCGGCGACGGGACAGAGGGTCACGAGTGGAAGTCAAAGAACAGTACTGACGCGTCCCGGAATTTCTCTGGCCGCTTAAGATCCATTTTTCTCTATTTCCCGGCGAGCATGGTCTCAACCACGTCATACTCAGGGCCGCAGGTGAATCGATAGCATGCCTCCGATCGTAGCGCTGTTCCTTTGTTTTGTTTTTGTTTTGGGACTATTGCGTTACGACCCTGTCAAGGATTCCCATACCTCGCCAGCTTTGTGGGTGCCGTTGATCTGGATGTTCTTCACAGGGTCGCGACTGCCTGCGCAATGGCTCGGAGGCGACACGGGAACCGCGGCACAGGCCTTTCAGGAAGGAAACCTGGTGGACCGCAGCATCTTTTTCGGGCTCATCGTTCTATCCATTGTCATCTTGATGGTGCGGCCGTTCAGCTTTGGTGCTTTCTTCTCGCGTAACATTGCTCTGATGGCGCTCCTTGTGTTGGCACTGGCGAGCGTCGTGTGGTCCGACTTCCCTCTGGTCGCGTTTAAGCGATGGTTTCGGGACCTTGGAAATTATCTCGTCGTCCTGGTTGTCTTGTCGGATCCTCATCCGTACGAAGCTGTCTTAACATTGCTGCGACGACTCTTCTTCCTATTGATCCCGCTTTCCGTTGTTCTCATCAAGTACTACCCTGACCTGGGCAAGCAATTTTCGTATTGGACGGGTGCTACCGAGTTTATTGGAGCCGCGACCAGCAAGAACATGCTCGGCGTCCTGTGCCTGGTCAGCGGGCTCTTTTTCTTCTGGGATACATTGACGCGCTGGTCCGATCGCAAGGATCGGCGCACACGCAGGATCATCAAGGTGAACATGGCGTTTATCGCCATGACCCTCTGGCTGTTGAATCTCGCCAGCAGCGCGACCTCCACCATTTGTCTTACCCTGGGGTGTCTGATCATCCTGGCTGCCAGCACCAATGTTTTCCAGCGCAGTCCCGGCTTTTTGAAGTTCATGATTCCTACCGCTTTTTGCATCTATTTGGTTCTGGCGTTCGGCTTTAACATCAATGGCGAGATGGCTGGTGCTGTCGGTCGCGATCCCTCGCTCACCGGACGAAGCAACATTTGGGCGGCTGTTCTTAGCACACACACCAACCCGATCGTTGGCACTGGCTACGAGAGCTTCTGGTTGGGTCCCCGACTCGACCACGTATGGAAATTGGCTGGTCAGGTGAACGAGGCGCACAACGGTTATCTCGAGCTTTATCTCAACTTGGGTCTTGTCGGGGTGTTCTTTTTTTTCATATTCATGGTCGCAAGCTACAGGACTATTTGCAAAAGACTCTCGCCCTCTTTCAGTCTCGCTTCTCTCGGGCTAGCCCTGTGGACCGTCATGTTGTTCTACAACATGACCGAGTCCTCCGCGTTCAGAGGCCAGTTTGCGTGGGTCATCTTCGCGATGGTGATAATCCTCGTCTCGGCCCGCGACCCGATTGCTCGCGACGCCTCTCCTGCCGAGATCCCGGTGTTGGAACGGCAGCGATCCAAACTCAGCGAGAGTGCTGCGGTTGGAAGCCGAATTTGAATTTAGCCTGCTGGAGATGACTTGATAGCAAGGAACGGTGTCGCCAAGATTTCTGATCCAAGCACACGTGCACAGACGCTCGTTTATTTTATTCTCACCGTGCTTGGATTCTCGTTTTGGTTCTTTATGGCCGTGCCTTTTGCCAGTCACAGGGAGAGCTATTGGTGGCTGGCGATGGTTCAGAGTCAACCCTTTGCCAAGGCTTTTGGAATCATATCTTCCACGTACCGTCCCCTGGCACAAGGGGCGACGTGGTCGGCTTTTTTAGTTCTGCATCCCAGTACTTTTCCGACCAGTGTCCTGCTCCAGGCGTTGCTGCAGGGATTTGTATACGGAATGTTCGTTCTCGCCTGGTGGCTTATTTTTTCTCGAGCGCCCCAACGGCGCCTGTTTGCGCTGGTGGCGTGCGTTTCTGGCGGTGTCTTCTTCTCTGGCTACGTTCATCTATTTCATCTCTACGGACTTTTTTATGTTCCCGTGATGCTCACGCTTGGAGGCTTACTTCGGCTCTATGGTTCCGGAACATTTGAGAAACGAGAAGTCTCGTTTGCCGTAGTCGCAACGCTGCTCGCGTTTTGGCACCCTTTTGCAACTGCTCTCTTCGTGGGTTTCTACTTCGGATACTACCTCGATAGCTTCTCGAAACGCAGCAAAGCGCAACACGCTCAGGCGCTCGCTATCTTACTGGTCAGCACCATAGCAATCGCGGCTCTGGTAGTTCTCTTTCCGCGGACCCCAATGCCTCTGGATACCCGCCTGGCTGGATTCCTTATCAGCTACAAAACCAATGAGGTAAATCTGGTTGCCTCCGCGGTCGCGTTTTTACTGACTCAGGCGGTCATCCTCGGCATGGGACTGTCGCCCAGGGTGAAGTTAACCGCCTTTCTCCTGGTGTCCGCGCTCAGCGTCGTATTTGTTTTGAAGAGCCTGCCGCTGTTGCTTCTTTGGCTTTGTGCGGTATTGGTGAAACTTGTCCGAATGCGCTGCTGGCAGCTTTTCTTTCTCACACTTGCGGCGTCACTGCTTCCGTTCGGCGGGGCCATCGGCGCGCCCATGTATGGCCTTTTTGCAATCATTCTAGCTGTCTACGTGACACCCTTAGGGTGTCTCGAAGCGGATAGAGCACTCTCGGTTGTCGAGCCTCGATACGTCTGGGGCGCGATCCTTGCCTTGATGATCGTCGTCTTGGCTGTTCGCGCGGGAATCAAGGTGCCCATCGTGACCAGGCTTGCCAATCCGCTCCTTACCGAGCGCGAAAGAACGTACCAGATGGAGAATATCTTGGATTGGCTGCACAAGTCTCAGTATTGCGGTGACGCGCTAGCCTTCGCTGAGAATGCAGGCAGTCCGATAGACTCCGTTGAAAGTGCCACTACAAGGCGGTATCGACCACCAGCCTGGCCTCCCGACATTCAGCTTTATTGGACGACGATCTTGCAGTGCCGGCAGGCCGAGCGCCCGAACAGCAATGCTGAAACCGCCGTTGTGACGTTTGGCGGGCAACCCTTAAGCGACTTGCGGCCCGTGTTCAAAGTCGAGGGTAAGTACGCCGGAGACGCAACGGTGTGGATCAGGAATCCCCAGAAATAACACGCGCTGCTGCCTGGTTGTGTGTTTTGAAATGCCCATTTTTGAAACTGCAGTCAATCGCAGATCCAGCAGGTAGTTAGACCGTCGCGCTTCGAACTCACGCTCAGTTGGCAGTCACGTGCACGTCGGGACGCCAAGGCCGGAATGATTCTAGTCACCGGATTCCGTCGTCGCATTCCATGAGGAATTATGAGTAGCGGTCAAATTGAGATTCATGTGAAGGGGAAGCCGGTCCGTGTGCCTGCGGCCCAGATTGACGGCAGAACGGTACTTGCGACCGGCAAATGGCTTGAGATCGCAACCGTTCAGGACGAGGAATTGACAGAAACTGAATCTGTCGCCGATCCGGAGTCGTTCCTCTCCCAATTGAAGGAATCCGGACTGAACGCCGATATTTTTACATTTTCTCAAAAGCTGTGGGATACCACGCCAAAGTACAGCTATCCCCTCGAATGGGACAATTGGGCGGTGATTCCGATAACGACTTATGCCGACTGGGAGAAGCGCGCTGAATCGAGTGTGCGAAGGGCAGTCAGGAGGGCGGCAAAACTCGGTGTTGTGGTCAAGGTTGCGGAGTTCGACGACGCTTTTGTAAAAGGGATTGTCAATATCAACAACGAGACTCCGGTGAGACAGGGCAGGACCTTTTGGCACTTCCAGAAGAGCTTTGAGGCCGTCAAACAGGAAAACTCAACTTACCCGGGACGAAATACCTTCCTCGGTGCCTACCTCGAGGATGAATTGATTGGCTTCGTCAGAATCATTCATGCCGGCAAGGTAGCGAGCCTGGTGCAAATTCTCAGCATGATGAAGCACTATGACAAAAGGCCTACGAACGCCCTGATTGCAAAGGCCGTCGAGGTCTGCGCAGAAAAAAGAATCCCTTATCTGATGTACTGCAACTATGTCTATAACGACCCAAACAGCACGCTCACCGAATTCAAACGACGAAACGGATTTGAAAAGGTGCTGGTGCCTCGATACTACATTCCCCTAACGTCCAAAGGTAAAGCTGCCATGAAATTGGGACTTCACCGCGGGCTCACGCAACGCATCCCAAAACCCATACTCATCCGGCTCCTGGGAATCAGAAACTCCTGGTACGAACGCAAATTGAAAGACGCAAAAGAGTCTGCCTAGGAATCCCAATGCCCGGACTCGTTGGACTAATTACACGAATGCCTCGTGAAGAGGCGGAACGACAGCTTCTAGAGATGGTTCGAGTACTCTGCCACGAAGAGTTTTATGTGACAGGTACCTGGACCGAAGAGTCGCTTGGGGTCTATGTCGGCTGGATTGCGAGAAAGGGCTCCTTTTCCGACGGAATGCCTCTGCAAAACGAACGAGGAGACGTCGTGCTTGCGTTTTCCGGCGAAGACTTCCCGGAACCGGGTACGGCGCAGGGCCTTAAGGATCGAGGACACGAGCTAAACACGGTAGGCCCTTCCTACCTGGTTCATCTTTATGAAGAGGACTCATCTTTTCTGCCGCGGTTGAATGGAAGGTTCCACGGGCTATTGATCGATCGCAAGCTGGGAAGCGCGACGCTTTTCAACGATCGCTACGGAATGGAGCGCATCCATTACCATGAGTCCAAGGACGCGTTCTATTTTGCCGCCGAGGCCAAAGCCATTCTTGCCGTGCGTCCTGAACTCAGGAGGATGGATCCACGCGGGGTCGGAGAGTTTATCGCCTGCGGCGCAGTCATGGAGAACCGGACGCTGTTTGAGGGTGTTAGCGTTCTGCCGCCGGGTTCGACTTGGACTTTTCGGAACGGTGTAATGGAACGCAAAAGCAGTTATTTCCATCCACAGGAATGGGAAGACCAGGAGAAACTCGACGCGGAATCCTATTATCGGGAGTTCAGGGAGGTGTTCACGCGAACCCTCCCGCGTTATTTCAGCGGCCAAGAGCGGATCGCAATGTCATTGACGGGTGGATTGGACACCCGAATGATTATGGCCTGGCAGGAGTTCCAGCCGGGATACCTGCCCTGTTATACCTTCGGCAGCATGCTCCGTGAAAATCACGATGTGCGCGTGGCGCGGCGCGTGGCCAACGTTTGCAATCAGCCGTTTCAGGTCATTCCTGCCGGGCAGGAATTTCTGTCCCGGTTTTCCCATTATGCCGAGCGTGCGGTGTACCTCGCCGATGGCTGCGTCGACGTCAGCCGCGCTCCTGACGTGTACCTAAACGAGAAGGCGCGCGGGATCGCACCGGTCCGAATGACAGGGAACTACGGAGGAGAGGTCTTGCGTCGCGTCCGCACGTTCAAGCCCGTGGAGCCCCTGCCTGGGCTATTCCGTCCGGAGTTAGGTTCGCACATTCACCAAGCCGCCAAGACGTATGCGCGGCAAGCCGACGGACATCCGGTTTCCTTTGCCGTTTTTAAGCAGTGCCCGTGGAATCACTCCGGCATACTCGCGCTCGAGCAGAGCCAGCTCTCCCTTCGGTCTCCATTCCTCGACAATGATTTGGTTCGAACCGTATTTCGGGCGCCCGACCTTGCTCTGGTCGGCAATGAGGCTTCCCTGCGGTTGATCGCTGAAGGGAAAAAGAATCTGCTACGGATTCCGACCGATCGTGGGCTGGCAGGCGATCGGGGAAGTCTTTTGGCTGCGGTCTACCGCGGTTTCCTTGAATTCCAGTTTAAGGCCGAGTATGCATATGACATGGGTATGCCCCATTGGGTGGCCCGGATCGACCATGCCTTTTCTTCCTTCCATCTCGAACGCATGTTCCTCGGGAGGCACAAGGTCTTCCATTTCCGGATCTGGTACCGAGATGCCGTTGCTGGGTACGTTAGGGAAATGTTGCTCGACCCGCGAAGTCTTTCCCGGCCGTACATTGAACGGACGACGCTCGAATCCGTGGTTCAGAGTCACCTCAAAGGTGACCGGAACTACACAGAAGAGATCCACAAATTACTGACCCTTGAGATTCTCCATCGCCTGTTTTTGGACAAATCCGAGCCTCCTCATCTTCGAAGGCATTCGGTTCTGAAGGCGCCGATGGCTGTAGGTCATTGAACAGTAATCGCGAGGCCACTCGGAGGGGCGGGTGCGCTGGCAGAGGATCCGTTCCTCAGAGGGTGAGGGTAGGTATACGGCGCCCAACCCGGCTTCTCGCCGTTGTTAGGATTGCTGGAGGTGTCGACGAAGTAGTCCCGGTTCGGCTTGAAAAAGTCACTGGTTGTATAGTACGTCCCTGTAGCAGGATTGATTGAAAAGCAGCCTCGCGGGTCTCCTTCGTTCAAACTCAGACTTCCCTGTCCCGTTCCGGTATTGTTCCAGATGTAAACCGGATCCGAAGTCTGATAGAGATCAAGTGGCGTTTGCCCGGCGAAGACCAGCGACAGAACGTTAGGCGTGGCGCCGGCGCCCGCACCGGATTGGTGGTAGCCCATATATCCCGTGGCGCATCCATGCGCACTGGACCGCGAGGCATTTTCGACCGTGAACGTAAACGAGGCTTTCGTTCCATAGCACTGGCCAGTGATCGCTTGAATGCTGTTCTGTGTGAAGAGTGCGGTTCCGGCACGGCCCCAGAAGTAGCGGTTGGCGTTGCGGTTGGTGTTCGTGTAGCTGAACACGTTGTTATAGTACTCCATCTGACGACCGCCAGTGGCGCTGGTCGTTCCGTGCGTCAGTCCGCCTGAAGTGTTTGAAATCGTTGAATGGCGAACCACCACGCGCCCGTTGTCGTCGACGTCCGGCACTTGCCCGACATAGCTAAAAGTCGAGTCCTCAATGTAGAGGTTCTTGTCGCCATTTGTATCGAGGGTGCCCATCGTTGAAGGCGCATCCCAGGAGAGAGTGCTTTTGATCACGATGCTGCCACTGTCGCTGCCAACCTGAGTCCCGCATGCCCCGCCTATATTGTCGGTAGACTCGAATGTGGTATTCCAAATGACGCCGCCTGCCACAGCCCAGGAAACAGCGTGCTGGAGCTGAAAATTCGGAAGGTTGAAGTACACATCATGCATCAGGGGAGCGAGGCCGGTCCCATTCATAGAAACGTAGCTGCCTTTCCCGCTGCCGGGAAGAAAGCGCAAATTCGCGATCGTCGTGTGAAACGAATTCCCGATGGTGAATGACAGAAGGCTATCCGCCGCATTCGTGTCCGTATCCGTAATCGTTACGCCACCCACCGTAGCCCCCTGGAGGGTGATTTGCTTTGCCGTCGAGATTCCGCTCGACCAAGAGCAGGAACCGTTGGGGATAATGACGGTGTCCCCATCTTTCGCTGAGTTTATCGCACTCAGTACGTCGCTCACATTGCAAGACGCGGCGGTCAAGGTACTAGCCTGCGCTTCACCACCAAACAACGTACCCAGTACAAGCGCGAATAAAACCCACTTTATGATTTTTGTCATTGCCGAAATACCTTTCAAACGAGCCAACACTGTTGGGGCTCTCACATGCCGATACTGCCTAGAAACCCCAACTGAATCTACTGTACGGCGGGACAGACTTTGGACAGGATGTTACGACCGTACCCGAAGTGCCCGCTTCTTGTCCTTACGATAGCATCATCAACCGCCGGGTTTGAAGTCTCGGCGGCGGAGCTGTTATCTACTTTGCATAACGTTAAAGGTGCATAATCGGCAAGATAATGCTGCCGATTTGCGGGGTCGTGTTGTTCGATTGGTCGCGAACCAAGAAAGATTAAGCGAAATATCGCTGGCAGGAAGGTTCGAGGAACGATAACCTGTCTCCGCGTGGTATTGCCAAAAGCAATCGCGATAAGTCCGATGTTCCGTTCTGAACTGGCTGAATCTAACGCTTGACGCTGGTCTGCGACGCACTGACGAATCGATCGGGGATCCTCACTACGGACGCCAGGAAGATGAATACCTCAGGTCGTGATCATGCGACTAGTTATTTTTGAAGCATCCAAACTTGTTGGCCTGCATGAAACCACTGGTCTCGATTCTCATTCCAGCTTATAACGCCGAAGAACTTCTCGCCTATACGGTTCAATCGGCGATCGCCCAAACCTGGCAACGTAAGGAGATCATCGTCATAGACGATGGTTCCACGGATCGGACGGCCGAAGTTGCGCGGCGATTTGCGTCGAAAGACGTCAAGGTGGTCTCTACAGCAAACCAAGGCCTCTCGGCAGCTGTAAACCATGCCTACAAGCTGAGCCAAGGCGATTACATCCAGGAGCTGGACGCAGATGATATTCTGGCGCCGGACAAGATTGAAAAGCAGCTTGCCGGGTTGCGGGAAGGGGACAGCAAACGAATACTTCTCTCTTCTCCCTGGGCCTATTTCTTCTTTCGAACCAGCCGGGCCCGGTTCGTTCGAAACGCGCTCTGGGAGGACCTTTCTCCGGCTGAGTGGCTACTGAGGAAGATGGGCCAAAACCTCCACATGCAAAATGCAACCTGGCTGGTAAGTCGGGAACTGGCTGACGCTGCCGGTCCCTGGGACACCAGTCTCCACTATGATCAAGACGGCGAGTATTTTTGTCGCGTGCTCTTGGTCTCCGAAGGCACCCGTTTCGTGCCGGAAGGACGAGTATTTTACAGAGCTTCTGGGGGAGGCCGCATCAGCTTTAT
>Ga0137403_10008893_pt1 | contig 11212 bp, 9 predicted proteins | sample CZOMad2_1_16fung_FD_122057 | JGI IMG/M metagenome (GOLD analysis project Ga0137403, IMG submission 122057) | Vadose zone soil fungal communities from Angelo Coast Range Reserve, California, USA - CZOMad2_1_16fungal (Hybrid Assembly) | ecosystem: Environmental > Terrestrial > Soil > Vadose zone...
CGCTGCGTGCCTCCATAGCCGGGCATGACTCCGAGCTTTACTTCTGGCTGACCGAATTTCGCGCTCTCGGCAGCGATTCTGATAGTGCACGCCATCGCCAGCTCGCACCCACCACCCAGGGCAAAACCGTTGATTGCGGCGATGACCGGCTTACCAAGGTTCTCGATGAGGTCGGTCAATGCCTGTCCCCGGCGAGTCGCCTCTTCTGCTTCTACAGCTGTGTTGTTGGCGATCTCCGCGATGTCGGCGCCTGCAGCAAATGCTTTCTCACCGACACCCGTGAGGATGACTCCACGGACAGATGAATCGTCACGCGCGTCCTCGAACGCTGCGCGCAGTTCGCTGATCGTTGCCTTGTTCAGCGCGTTCATGACCTTGGGCCGATTCAACGTCACATACGCAATCGAACCTTTCTTGTCGTAGATGACGTTCTCGAGTGTTAGGGCAGAAACTGACGAGATCATTTCTTCTCCTTGTTAGTAGCCAGATTTACAGCGGCGTCATCTGGTGCCTTAAATCTCGGCATACACGATGCCGGTCAGGTTCCCTTCCGCCGCCAGTATTGTTTTCTTGTTAGACCCGTCGAGATTCGCGCTGTACACCGATCCCCCCAGGTCGGTCAGAAACATGCGGCCGCCTTTCAGATCCAGGGCGATACCGATTCCTTCCATCAAATGGTCGAAAATAATCACGGGCTCTTGTTTTCCATTTCCTTGGGCAGGGTCCATGGACGCCCGATTCACGGTGTTGCCGCGCGGTGGATCGCCGCGGTCCGTCCAGTAGATTGTCCGGTTGGCAAGATCCAGTTCGAGGTCAATCGGTTCTGGCAGGCCCCCGTAGAGGAGTTCGATGTCCTTGCGATTAGCAGGACTTTGGCCCTTGGGAATTTCGAGATTGGCGCGAAAGATGCGTCCCTGGCCGGCATTGTCCGAACCCTTCTGAGTCCAATAAAGTTGTCCACCTTCGACGTCGAGCGCGATTCCCACGCACCATTTCTTTATGTCCTTCCCGGGACGTGCCTCGCCTTCGCCCGTGTCGATAAGCGTTTCGATATTGGACCCATCCAGGTTCGCGCGCATGATCCGCATGCCCTCGCGATCGCACCAGTAAAGCTTGCGGTTCTTTTCGTCGAGTTGCAGTTGCTTGGGTGTGAAGGTGGCGCCCTGAGGAACAATGTGGGTGACGTTGCTTCCGTCAAAATCCGCACGTTCGATGGAGCCATCGCTGGCGGTCGGGTTCCCCATGTTGGTCCAGTAAAGGTGGCCTGCTTCGACGTCCACAACGATGCCGTCGGGAAGCCGCCTTCCCACGCTCACGATGACCTTCAGATCGGAGCCATCAGGATTGGCGGAAAATACCTGACCACTGCTCGCACTGAGAAAGAACAAGCGGGCCGTCGTGGCGTTTGCTGTGTTTTTCTGGATTTCCGATTTAGACGACTTAACAGCCATGGTTTTCTTCGCTCCTTGATTACTTCAGCTTTTGGCAAACAGGTTGAAAAGAAACCGCAGTTCGCTTCCATTCCGCTAGGCGAAGGCGCTGAACCCGGTTATGGCTTTGCCGACGATCAAGTTCTGCATTTGGAACGTACCTTCATAGGAATAAAGCGCTTCCGCATCTGCGAAGAAGCGGCCCACGTTATAGTCGGCGGCGATACCGTTCCCGCCGCACAACTCTCGCGCCCATGCGACCGTCTCGCGACACTTCGCCGTGGTAAACGCCTTTGCAACGGCCGCATGAGCGTCCGTCAGCTTGCCTTCGGCTTGCAACTGCGCCATGCGGACTAACAGACATTGCGAAGCGGTAATGTTGCCGATCATCCGGGCGAGGAGATCTTGCACCATCTGGAATGATGCGATCGGCTTTCCGAATTGCAGGCGTTCCTGGCAATATTTGAGCGCGTTCTCGTATGCGCCCATGGCGCATCCGGTCGCCTCCCACCCAACCATGAACCGCGTCATTTTCAGAACGCGGGCGGTGTCGCGGAACGACTGGTCTTGCTGGAGACGATTCTCCTCTGGGATCCGGCAGTCCTCCATGGTGATGTGACCGTTCTGCACCACCTTGAGTGCAATCTTGTTTTGAATTTTGTCGACTTTGAAGCCAGGCGTGGTCTTGTTCTCGACGATGAATGATTTCACCTGGTTGTCGGCTAGGTCGCGCGCCCAAATGATGGATATGTCACACCATGGAGCATTGCCGATCCACTTCTTTTCCCCATTGATGATCCAGGTGTCGCCATCGCGTTTTGCAGTCGTCAACATTCCGCCGGCGGTTCCAGACCCGACGAGTGGTTCAGTCAGGCCGAAGCAGCCGATCTTTTCCCAGCGAGCCATCGGCGGGAGCCATTTCTGTTTTTGCTCTTCTGACCCGCCCAGGTAGATCGATCCCATCGCCAAACCGTTGTGCACACCGAAGAACGTCGCGATCGATGAATCGAAGCGCGCCATCTCCATGGCGATCAAGCCAAACAGCTGCGCACTCCCGCCAGCGCAGCCATAGCCGTGCATGGCGATGCCGCCAATGTTGAGTTCCTTCAGCGCGGGCAGGATTTCGAATGGGAAGGCGTCTTCAACCCAGTACTTGGTGATGATGGGCGCGATCTTGGTCTCCATGAAAGTGCGCACTTGTTTCACAACCGCCAACTCGCTGGCCGGCAATGTCTCGACAAGTCCATAGAAGTCGCTATTGGGGGCGGGTAACTGCACAGGCTTCTTTTCTTTTACCGGGCTTGCCATTAAAACCTCTCTTCTTGATGGTTTTCTCGCTGCTCGCGATACTTCATGCAAAGCAAGTAGGCCGCCAAACCCACTCGGAACTTACCTACTGAAAAGAGGCGAGTTTGCGGTCTCAAGGAGGGCGTTGATCAATGAATCGGTGTCATGAATAGATCAGTGTCAAATGGTGGTGACACTCAGGATCTACTTTCGCGCAATGAAGGACCCGAGAATTGCACTGGCAATGCCACAAACAGTGAAGCTGGTATGTGATGCGCGACAATCGAGTTCATGCTCGCACTGTTTCTGATCTCGGTGCATTAGCACGAGGGGAGGAGAGGAAGCTCGCGATGTGTGGAATTCCCTCGCCGTCGGCCAGGCGGTGAGGATCGGGAGTAGGAGAAGAGGTAGGTCACATTCGCGAAGTCTAAGAAGTACCAGGTCAATTTAATCGAGAAGGTTCATTGCGTGTATCACGCCGACTGGCGCCTTGTGAAAAATGCCTGGAACGCTTGCTTCGCATCATCAGACCTCACCCGCTCGGCGAATACTTCGTTTTCAAGTTTAACGGCCTGCTTCACTTGTTCGCGTAAAGGATTCTTCATTAGACGTTTGGAAGCTTGAATTGCCGCGGGGGACAGCGCGGCCAGGGCGCGAGCAGTTTCAGTGGCTGTCGCCAGAAGGGTCTGATCGGGCACAACTTTTGTGACTAGTCCAAGCTCCGCTGCCCGCGCCGCACCAAATGGCCCACCCAGCAGGATCAACTCGGCCGCACGTGTATATCCGAAACGCAATGGAAGCAAATAGCTGCTACCAAATTCCGGCACCAGCGCCAGGTTCACGAAAGGCAGTTGGAACTTTGCGCTCTCCCCTGCGTACACGAAGTCGCAGTGGGCCAACATGGTGGTTCCTCCCCCAATGGCTGCCCCTTGCACGGCGGCGACCAGCGGCTTCTCGAAGTTGATCAACGCATGGATCAATTGCGCTTGAGGACTTTCGCCCGGTGCCGGTGGGTTCTTCATAAAGTCCTCGATATCATTGCCCGCGCTAAACGAACCTCCCGTGGCATGCCAAAGCACAACGTGTATCTGATCGTCTTTTGCAGCTCCGTTGAGCAGCTCCGCCATCGTGACGTACATGCTCAAGGTCATGGCGTTTTTCTTTGCTGGACGATTCAGTTGGATGCTAAGGATATTTGCCGAGCGCTCCGTAATAATGTCACTCATCTCCGGTCTCCAGTATGTGAATTGTTGTGCATCGTAGCTTTCTCCAATCGCTCACATGATCGTGAGCGAATGCCCCATCTTTTCCTTTTTGGTGCGCAGGTACGACCGCGCATAAGGGCTTGGCGGTGCTTCGCAGGCAAGCAGTTCGGCGACTTCGATTCCACCCTTTGTCAATGCTTCGACTTTTTGCGGGTTGTTTGACATGAGTCGCACCTGCGAGACCTTCAGTTCATGCAGGACAGCCGCAGCCAGACTGAAATCACGGCAGTCCGCTTCAAAACCCAGAGCTTCGTTCGCTTCGATCGTGTCGAGGCCCTTGTCCTGCAAGGCGTATGCTTGTAGCTTCGCCATCAGGCCGATGCCACGCCCCTCTTGATGTAAATAGATGACTAGACCGGATCCTTGCTCCGCAATAGTGGACATCGCGACTTCCAACTGGCCTCGGCAATCACAGCGCAGAGATCCAAGCACTTCGCCGGTGAGACACTGCGAATGAATGCGTAGCAAAGGTATCCGGTCTTGCAAATCGCCAATCGTCATCACCAAAGCTGTTTCACGTTGTCCGTGGACTTTGGTTGCTCCTTCAAAACCGATCAGGTCGAAAACGCCAAAACTCGTAGGCAGGCGAGTGGAGGCCACTCGACGGATTCCGCGATGTTGCGCGTTCGTATCCATGCTGTGTCGGTATGCCGTAATCACTCGTCTCATCTCTCACCCAGTGCAATTTCTTTTCCGTCACCTTTCCGGCAACTGATGTGGCAGGTAAGTAAAGTTATTCGGGTGTGCGGCCAATCGCATTCAGGAGCTCGTCGTGCGCTTGCAAGAAGTCCAGCTGTGACTGCAATAGAAGCGCCTTAGCATCGTATTGTTGAGCAGTTGTGGTGGCAGCCTGCGAATTCAGCGCGGCCCCCTGCAACAGTCTCTGCTGCATTATGCGGTTGGACTCGTTGCGCAGAGCCACGACTTCTTCGGACACCTTCAACATCTGCTGCGTCCGCTCAAGCTTGTTGTACGCTCGTTCGACGAGCAGCTCGACTGCATCCGTCACCTTCGCGAGGTTCTCCTTCGCTTGAGACATCTGCGCCTGGCGTTCACGCAATATGGCCTTCTTCCGGCCGGAGTCGAACAAGTCAAAGCTGAAATGAACGCCGAACGTTCCGGAGTTGCGCGCCAGGAAGGGGACGTTGTTTGCGTAGCCGTAGCGGGCGAAGGCATCGATATCAGGGACCCACATATCGGTCTTCTCCAGGCGAACTGCAGCCTCAGCTTTCTGCACGTCGGCACGGGCAGCAAGGATTTCCGGATGTGAGGCCTCGGCGGCAGTGACACATTCCCCGCGCCGGCAAGTATCCTGAGCCTCCGTAACGGCAGAATCGAGGTCCAGAGCGGTGTTCAGTGGCAAGCCGATCAAGTCGTTGAGTTCCAACTTGAGGTCTGATAGCTGCAGATCGGTCGTCAGCATTTCCTGGTGGGCTTGCAGCAATTGTGCGCGGCTTTCGATCGATTCCTGCTCTAGTGCGCTGCCAAATTTCACCTGCTGCAGTCGCTCACTTTGAAGGGCCTCGGAAGCTTTTACCCGCTCCTCGGTCGCGCGACGGTGGACCTGCGCGATCAGGAGCTTGTAATAGGTTTGGTGCACCGCGAGCGCCACGTCATTTCCAACAAGCTGGGCCTTCTCACGCGAGGCGACTAACTCGGCTTGAGCCAACTCGTTTTGCCTTTTGATCCTTAGAAGTGTCGTCAACGGCTGGGTGAGCACGGTCCCGCTGGTCGTAAAGTTTTTACCGCCCTGGTTGATGATCGTATTCACAGGTGGAATTAGCGTTCCCCCGGCGACGCCGAGACTGCCGGCCCTTATCTCAATCAATTGAGTGTCCGTCACGTGCAGGAAGTTGCTGTCATTCTTAATAGATGGAAAATACCGGCTCTTCTCCGCCTGCTTGGCGTGTTCGTTTTGCTCGACCGCGTATCCGCTGATGCGAATATCGTGGTTATGCTTTAGAGCCAACTGCACGGCTTCCTGTAGGGTGATGCGGCGTGCAGGCACCGCATTGCCTGTGTCCTGGGCTGCAACATTGCAAACAGAATGGATCATCGCTACCAGTAGGAACAGGGCCGCGTTAGGTCTCGTCATTTCGACTCCTTCTCGGCAGCAGATATCTCCTGCATCTCACTGAGGTCGCCATAGGTCAAGGGTGGTCGGCGCAGCAGGGCCACAAGGATCAAAGCGCATACGCAACTCCAGGAGATGAGCAGAAATCCATCGCCGAGGCTCAAGCTGTACGCCTGCAGACGCAGCCGGACCGCAATTAAACCAATCGCGCGCGCGCCTGCGGCCGCCACGCCGGATGTCTTCGCATACATTCCCCCAGTTAGGGCTTGAATGTTTTGATCAGTGATCCAGTTGCCACTGGCGACATGTAGTCCCAGGAGGTTCGAGTGGAGTTTCTCCCTCTGAGCGACGAAGTGGCCCATGTAGAGGGCGCCTGCGGTTCCGCCAAATATACGGATGGTGTGTAAAAAAGCCGCAAAGGTTAGCACCCATTCGGGCTTGGCCAAAGCCCCGGAGAATATAGCCTGGAGCACGACGCAGCCGACCAGGCCAATGAAAGCGAAAGATTGCCCGACGCCCGTCAGCAACTCGGTACGATAAAAGCTCTCGGCCGCCCACGTGCTGCTGTACTGAGAATTCAACCAGGCAGCTAAGGCAGTGCAAGCCAGACCGATGGCGAAGAGGAGGCGGGGATCAAATTTGCGCAGTAGCAGGAGCGCTGCCGTAAATGCAACTGGAATGAGCGGCACTGCGCTCCAGATGATGGCGGGCCCAATCTGGTCAGCCTCGAAACCGCGAATCGCCAGTGACTGTGGAACGAGGATGATCGTCGTACAAAGTGTGAAGCGAAACCAGAAGAGCAGGCAGCCAAGCAAAATGGTGTTCCACTTCAGCAGATACGGTAGCGCCACGAGAGAGTTGGGGCGGCGCAGCCTTCGAACCAGCGCACATACCAAGAAGAAAAACCCGGACCAAAACCAGGCATTGAACTCGCCCGAACGCCACCAGTCGAGTCTCTGGCCTTGTTGAAGGGCAGCGAAAATCATTGCTAGTCCGGCACTCAGGTAGAAAAACCCGCCGAAACTGGGGGCCGGGGCACTTTTCTTACGCGGTGGCGTCGCCGGTATGCCGAAGTAGATACAAACCATCATCGCCGGCGCAATCAAAGCAGAATTCCAGAACATCCAGTGCCAAGACAGATGGTCTCTGTACCAACCGTAGAGCGAAGGCGCGACGTTCACTGCCCCGTCCACAAAGACCGCGTAGAAGGCGATCGTGAAAGGAAGGTAGCGCAGCGGGATGTTGCGCAGTGCGAACGTCAGGGTGAGCGGATAGAAAGTGCCCGACGTCAGCCCGGCAAGGATAAGCGCAATAATAAGGAGGCTGTAGCTGTGGATGCCGGGTAGAACAATGGAAGTGAGAGTAAACACCCCTGCGGCGAATAGTAGTATTCGCCGCGGTCCCAGCAGGCCTCCGAGGTACACAGTAAACGGGCCGATAAACATCAGCGATGCATTGTAGGCACTGTCAAGCCACGCGCCGTCATCAAGACCCATGCCAACGTGGCCTTTCAAATCGCCAAGACCGAGACTAAGCATGCGGCCCGCGAGCGTCACCAGGCCGGCGCCGGTGACCACTCCCAGAATGCCGAGGAGTGGACGGCTCGATACTTCCGACGGAATGGCCGCCGCCGTTGCCCGTGCAATCCCTACCGCGGACGGACGAACGCTGATGGTCGAAGCTGACATAGGGCCGGTCACTGTTTGGTGCGGACGGTCGACACCACCGAAAGTCCGGGCCGCAGCTTCGTCGCGAGAGTCGAATCGTCCAGTGCAATCTTCACGGGAATACGCTGCACGACTTTCGTGTAGTTGCCTGTCGCATTGTCGGGTGGCAACAGCGCAAATTGTGACCCGCTGGCAGGCGCAATCTCCATCACCTTGCCGCGAATTCGTTCACCGGGGTATGCATCGATCTGAAGTTCAGCAGGGTCGCCAACCTTCATGTTGGTCAACTGGGTTTCGCGATAGTTCGCTTGCACCCACTTTGTGAGAGCAACGAGCAAGATCACTTGCGTGCCGGGAGAGACAAGTTGGCCGGGCCGAACCTGCCGTTCACCCACGGTACCTTCAGCCGGAGCATAAATTTTCGTGTAGCCGAGGTTCACCTGGACTGCAGCAAGGTTCGCCTGCTTGGCGCGGAGGTCGGCCTGAAGTTGCGCATTCTGCGATTCGAGTACAGCTTTGCTGCGTCGCTCGGCCTCGACGGAGATTTCACTGCTACGCAGCATGGTTTGCGCCTGATTGAGGTCCGCTTCACGGCTGGAAAACTGGGCGGAAATATTTGCTTCGCTGGCGACAGCGGTCTCGAGGCTCTGCTCGGTCGTCGCGTGGCTCTGATAAAGCCCTTCCTGGCGCTTACGTTCAGAACGCGCGCGAATCAATTCCGCCTGAACGGCTTCCTTGCCAGCCTGTGCGGCTGCGATTTGTGCCTTGGCCTGATCAATCCCCGCCAGCGCTTTCGCGATGCGCGAATCCTGCAACTCGCGCTGCCGGAGATTTCCCTCGATGCTGGCGCGGGCAGCCTCAATTGCCGCTTTGGCTTGATCCACCTGCGCCCGGTAGTCATCGTCCTGTAGTTCGACAAGCAGGTCGCCCTGATGCACCTGTTGGTAGTCCGCCACATCCACCGCGCGGACGATGCCCGCCACCTTTGTACTGAGCGGAGTAAGGTCGCCGCGAACATAAGCATCGTCGGTCACTTGTTCGACCTTATCGCCTTCCCAGGAGTTCCAGTTACGCGTGATGGTAATTAAGATTGCCAGGGCGAGAACCACCACAAAAATAGGTGTTACATATTTCTGCCAACTCGCGCCTCGTCGAGGAGTGGCCTTCTCGCTATCGGTATCGGGCTGCGGTTTCCCGACCGGCGCGGCGGATACTGGCGAAGTGGACATTAAGTTTGCTCCTTGAGTGTCAAGGAATCTCGAAGAGCGGGAGTTCGCATGGCTCAATGGGAGCAACTACAGTTCCACTCAAGACGACGAACACAAAGTCACCCGAATCGCAGGTTTATGTTGCAATTGGACCAAATTGTTTTCTTCTTTTGCAAATACCAACGGCGCGCTGCATTTCCAATAACGTGCCATGTCACGTGACACTTGACACCGGGTGCCACTAGATTCTGCTCTGCAAATTGGTCTTCTCGGAATTCCGGCCTTACCAACGTCTGAACCAGTCGCCACCAATTTGTGGGATTGATCGGCACAAAGAGGAATACGCAGAGAAAAGAGCCTCCGACTCCAGCGAAGTTGCTTGAAGCGATCGTGCCTCCGCGGTCGAGTCGCGGGACTCGCTAATCCATCGAAAGCTCAGTTTCGCGCAGCTGCCTTGGGGCCAGTCGCCACATCCGCAGGTATTGGACTAAGCAGCTTATTAATCGCTCGTTCCATGGTTCGGTTCATTCCGGAAACCACCGTTGGGACATCGCGCTTATTTACTTCTCCTACTTCAGAGACAGCGTTGGTCCACACGGTCGCGCCCGTGGCAAGATTTGTCATCTGTGCGCTGATTGCGACTTCGACCTTGACGGCGCCGTCGTAGTCGACTTCCTCGAGCTTGTCCAATCGTCCACTGAGCACGTATTCAATGCCAGGGCGGCCGTCGTAAGCCTTGACATGGGCAAAGTGTCCGCTGGCGCGAAGGCGCTCGATTACTGAGTTGGTAACGAACTCACAAGGGTCAATCGCCCAACGGTGGTAAGCATAGAAGCCAATTTGTTCTGGAGACGGTTTGTACACAATGGTTCCCTGCCTTAGGTAGGCGGGCGCGCGAAATTCGCGGATTGCCACGGTGGCATGAGCGTTTTCTGAAGCGGGCGGATCTGGCGGCGCGGGCAGGTTGAGAGTGTAGTAGTTTGGGTATCTCACCTTTCCTCCGCAACCGGACAGAATCACGAGTGCTGCCAGAGAGAGGACAATCGTTGTCAGAGTGTTTTTCATATTCATTCGCCGGCGCCGCTCGCCGAAACGGGCAAGCAAGCACGCCCTTTCATTCGATCGGACTATTTCGGCATCTTTCTATCTTCGGGCTGTTTGATCCGAATCAGGCTCCACGGACGCTGTTTTACTGAGTCCGTCAACTCGTCCAGGTTTTGTGTTGCCGTGCGCAAGTTTTCGATTGTGTCATCAATCTTGTAATCATTGGCTCGCACCAGTAGCTGCATGTCTGACAGCAATTGCTTGGCTTGCAGCAGAGTGCTTTCCAAATCAGCCAGATCCTTCCGGATTGGCTCGCGTACATCGCTGACGGTGCCATTCACGTTTTGAATGGTGTCATCGGCGTGCTGGCTCAGCGCGTTCAACTGATCGGTAAGACGATCGATCTTGGGCCGTTCAGTCGCCAGTATTTCGTTGACGTTATCTAAGACGGTGCGAATCCTCTGCTGATTGGCTTTCCCGGTCACGCTGTTCAGGTTGGCAAGCAGACCGTGCGCATCTCCGCTGATTCCGTCCAGTTCTCCCCGCGCCTGCGTGATCAAACCGTTCGCGTTGTCCGCGACAATGGCCATCTTGCCGGCGATCTCATCCAGGCTGGCGGCTTCCTGTGATGAAATGGTTGAGCCCGGTGGAAGACGCCGGGCGTCGTTACCGCCTGTCGTAATGGACAGTGCGGCTCCGCTCATCACGCTGACAATCCCCAGCTTGGCTATAGACTTGTCGTTCACCGGAGTGTTTTGTTTCACATCAAGCAGAATTTCAATCTTGGCAGAGTCTGACGGGGCCGGCCGTACCGCCGTCACCTTTCCCACGTTGATGCCGCCAAACAGCACCGACGCTCCCGGCTCCAGCCCACCGGCGTAGCGAAGGTAGGTGCGGTATGGAACGGTGTGCCCACTAAATTCCGCGTTGATGAGGTAGATGAGCGTGAATGCCAGGATCGAAAAGCATCCAAGGACAAAGGCCCCAACCTTTGCTTGTGTGGTCACAGGTATGTCTCCTGGGACTGCATATATTTTTCGAAGTATGCGGCCACGGCTGGCGCTTTCGCTATGTTTTCGGGAATGCGATCGAGAAACTGGCGTACGCGCGGATTTTGACTTGCTTGAAGTTCATCTTTCGTGCCGACCGAGCTGAATGAACCCTGATACAACATGGCGATGCGGTCGGCGATGCGGAATGCGCTCGGCAGTTCGTGAGTAACGACAATGACTGTCAT
>Ga0137403_10008894_pt1 | contig 11212 bp, 16 predicted proteins | sample CZOMad2_1_16fung_FD_122057 | JGI IMG/M metagenome (GOLD analysis project Ga0137403, IMG submission 122057) | Vadose zone soil fungal communities from Angelo Coast Range Reserve, California, USA - CZOMad2_1_16fungal (Hybrid Assembly) | ecosystem: Environmental > Terrestrial > Soil > Vadose zone...
TCGATACCGCAGCGGGGGCAGCGATAATGAATTGAAAGAGTTCTTCGGCCTTTTCCCTGCTCAGTTCCCTGGTAATGGGGATCAGGCCTTCATCGATGCCTGCAGCCTCCCTGCTGATCAGCTCTCTGAGGGCTCCGGCCATTCCGGGTTTACGCGCCAGCTCCATAAAGGCCTGGCGTTCTGCAGGAGTACAGGTATTATCCTTATAGCGTTGGAATAAATAAGTCAGTGTTTGGTTCATATGACAGCTGGGTTGACCCGTTCGCATTGAATCAGACACGCAGGACAAAAAAAAGGGGTAGTGGGGGGATAAAAAAATTATCGGTGCAGGATCAGCCAGAAGATCAGGTAGATGGTTTCGATGCCTTCCCGGCGGAGAAATGCGCGGATATTCCGGATCGCGGCCATGACATGCTTCTTCACCGTCTCCCTGGAAATATGCAGCTCGAGGGCGATCTCATCGTGCCGGTATCCTTCCATGCGGCTGAGCTCGAACACCCGTTTTTGCTGGGGAGGCAGGTTCCAGATGGCTTCCTTCAGCGTAAGCTGCAATTCACGCAGCTCGGCCGGATCCATCACCGTGCCAGGCAGACGTTCCGCATCCAGGGCCTCCATTACAAAGGATTCTTCGCTGGCCTTTCTACGCAGGCAATTATATATGTGATTGCGGATCAAAGTATTGAGGTAGGCATTGAAGTCTTCGATCTCAGTCAGTTTTTGCCGGTTCACCCAGAGCTTGGTGAAGATCTCCTGGCATACGTCTTCCGATTCACTTTCGGTCTTCAGCAGGTGCCAGGCTAAAAAATAAACTTTCTTCCGGTATTGTTCATACAACTCCCTGAATGCAGGCGTATCACCTGCTGCAACCCGTACCAGCAGGGCTTTTTCAATATGTATGGCAGTTAATCGCAAAGCACCAAGCAATGTTAACGTTGTATAAAACTAATCAAAAGATGGGAAAATCAAGAGGAACACAAAAAAAATGACTTGCAAAACCTAATTCCAGTTGTTTAGCTATCTTTTACCGGCCGGATAAGTGCCTGACCTTATATACTCTGTTAAGTGTATAGCTGAAATCAAGATTGCCGGTCCGGAGTTCAAGGTTTTCGTCGAGGATAAAAAGTACATTTTCATCTCCCTTTTCAAGATAAATTGATTTGCCTGGCAGGCCGCAGTCGAGCACGTACACAACGGCAGCCGGATCTGTCCTTGTACCTTTGGCGATCTTCCATTTACCTTTCATTGGCCGGTGTCCAAACATTTCGGTCGTCAATATATAGGTGGTTGGCTTGAGCGTTACCGTGTCCCTGAAAAAAATAACCTGCCATTTCAGGTGATCGCAACCCGGCGGCAAATCGGCCTTTAGTTGCCGGACGACTTCAGCGCATGGCGTACGACCTTCAAAGATCCCATAGACAGCCAAGCCCTTTGGTGGTTCGCTAAACGTGATACTTTCCGAGACCTTGTTGTCAGCGGCCGCTGTCTGGCCATTTGCATGATGGGTCAGTAACAGGCCAAAGCAGGCGGACAGGATATAAATAAGCCGTTTCATTGTTGTACTCGATTTAAGGTGTAACTCCATGCGCCGGTTCCTATCATCAATCGCTGATGGCTATCCAGTAAATGAATGAGGTTTTCATTTAACCGGAGAAATGAAACAGCAACCAGAGGCTTGTCGGGATCCAGGCGATAAATAATGGCGGAAGGATTTGTTCCCCTGCCTCTCATAATGATCCATTTCCCTTCCCGGAAAAGATGCTTTCCGCCATCTATAAATCCCCTTGTTCCCTGCTTGGGCATTCCATAGTCACAGTTCAGGATGTAGGTTCCCGACATTTGTTTCCCTGTGCCTCCGGAGAGTTTTAGTTCCCATTTGATGAGTTCGCATCCGGCTCCTTCAGGGATGCCTGGCAACGGCCTTGTACCCGAACTGCAAGGCGTGCTGGCCACGAAAACAACAGGCGCCGATGAATGGCCGGTATCGGTTGTCTGTGAACAGGCATGTGTTGCCATCAGCAATAGGCCGGATAGGCCTATGAAAAATAGTTGTGTTCCCTGGTACATATTATCAGGTTTTAAATGCTGGAAATTTTCCTTTCCACCTCCTCCCACGTACTGCATTTTGCTAAATAAGGAATTACAGAATGAAGCGCCAAATTTTGTAGACCAACTGCAAAAAAATGTAGATAAATCGCTCCCCGGTACACACCGTCGGTAAAAGATCTTTAAAATAACTACAATTGTAGTTTGATAATTACAATAATAGTTGTATACTTGTTTTATGAAACGCCTCAGCGAAAAAGAAGAAGCGATCATGAAGATCGTATGGGAGATGGAAAAAGCCTTTGCCCGGGAGGTCAGAGAGTCCTTGCCCGAGCCTACACCGCATATCAATACAGTGGCGACGATCATGCGGCGGCTGGCCGATAAAGGTTTTCTGGCGTATGAAGATTTTGCCAACACTTACCGGTACAGGCCGGCTATTTCCAGGAAGCAGTATAACAATAAAGTGGTCAAGCCATTGCTGAAAGGGCTTTTCGGCAATTCCATCAGGAATGCGGTGGCTTTTTTTGCAGAAGAGGAAGATATCTCCCTGAAAGAACTGAAGGAGATCATTAAAATGATCGAGGACAAAAAAAATTAAACTCATGGGATCGATCGTCATCTACTTTGTAAAAGCAAACATCATACTCTCCCTGCTGTATGGCTTCTATTTCCTTTTACTGAGGAATGAAAAATTCTTTACCCTCAACCGCTATCTTCTGCTGAGCATCATAGCCTTAAGCATCCTGCTCCCACTCTTGCCGCCAGGCCCCGGCCTGTTCACTCCTCTCCACAACCATGTTCAGATCCTATCCCCGTTGAACAGGGTTATCAGCCAGCTTGCCGCATACCCCGCGGCAAAGGGTGCCGGGAATTTAAGGGTCAGCCAGCCTGTCGCCGGAACTACAGCCCCTCCCCTTTCCCTTTTAGGAGCGTTAGTAAGCCTTTACCTGCTGGTAGCTGCCATATTGCTGTTTCAGTTCATCCGGCAACTCTTCGCCATCCGCCGCTTATTGCGGTCTAACGAACGGCAGGCCGCCAGCGGTATAATCTGCGTTCATCATCAAAAAGACCTTCCCCCGTTCTCCTTTTTCAATACGATGGTTATCAACAAATCTCAATACCCGGCAGAAGAATATGAACAGGTGATTGCCCATGAGCAGGTGCATATACGACAAGTCCACACGCTTGATCTCCTGCTGGCGGAAATGGTACGTATCCTGTTCTGGATAAATCCTTTAGCCTACAGGCTCAGACGCGCAATAAAATTAAACCTGGAATATCTTGTCGACGAACGGGTTCTCCGGACAGGCATTGACAAAAAGAAATACCAGGTGAACCTGCTCAACAGCTCCGTGAATACCGGCCCCTATCGTCTGGTCAATTTATTTACTTCTTCAAAAATTAAACTTCGTATCAAAATGATGAACAAAAAAAGATCCCCCCGCCGCAATCTGTATAAATACGCCGTCGTGCTCCCGGTCCTGCTGGCGGCATATTTTGCAACCGGCTCCGTCAGTGCGCAGTCTGCAAAAGTTCCGGCAGTGAACCATCTGGCTGGCAACGCCACTCCCTTACGCTTCAAAAAAGTATATGTCGTGATCAACGCCCATACCAAAAAAGAAGAGCTGGAAAATATCAGGAACCGGCTGAAAGACTGGGATATCGACCTTACGATAAGAAATGCCAGCTTTAAAGATGGCCTCCTTTCCGAAATGAACATGGAAGTGAACGTACCGGGTATTTTCAAGGGCTCCGCCACCTGCAGCGCCAACCAGCTGCTGACCGACCCGGCTATTTTTTACTACGAACCTGGAGCCGGTTTTCATGTAAGCATTGGCCTGCCCTCCGGTAATATATCATCCGACGGGAAAAAGGTCATCACCGATAATCTGAAAGGTGTGCTGATTGAATATCCCGGAGGCAAAGAGCTTCATGGTTCCTGCCGCTGGGACTGACGATCCACCTGATTTTTATTATCTTGCCGGACAAACCCGGTCAGATCTCATGAAAATAGCCACCTATAATGTCAATGGCGTCAACGGACGCCTCCCCGTCCTCCTCCGCTGGCTCAAAGAAGAAGCGCCCGATGTCGTTTGCCTGCAGGAACTGAAGGCGCCCCAGGAGAAATTTCCGGAAGCCGCGATACAAGACGCAGGCTATCATGCGATCTGGCATGGACAAAAAAGTTGGAACGGCGTCGCGATCCTTTCCCGTAATATACCGCCCCAAGAGGTCCGGCGCGCACTTCCCGGCGACCCGGATGATATCCACAGCCGCTATATCGAGGCCATGATCGGCGATGTGCTGGTCGGCTGCCTCTACCTGCCGAATGGCAACCCTGCTCCCGGACCAAAATTCGATTATAAGCTGAGCTGGTTCCAGCGCCTGACGGTCCACGCGGCCGAAGTCCTGGCATCCGGCATCCCCGCGGTCCTGACAGGGGACTATAATGTCATGCCCACCGAAAAAGATGTCTACAAGCCCGAACGCTGGGTGGACGACGCCCTCTTCAGGCCCGAGACCCGGGCGGCATTCAAGACCCTGGTAGCGCAGGGATGGACGGACGCGATCCGCAAGCTACATCCCGACGAAACGATCTATACCTTCTGGGATTATTTCCGCAACGCCTATGGTCGCAATGCCGGCCTGCGGATCGATCATTTCCTGCTGAGCCCCCATATAGCCAGCCGCCTCGTCGCCGCCGGCGTCGACCGTGAAGTGCGCGGATGGGAGAAGTCCAGTGACCATGCGCCCGTCTGGATCCAGCTGTCGGGGAAGTAATGTCTGGATCATCTTTAAAGGAAAACTCACTCAGGATGAAGAGCATCGTCATTGCGATCATGCGATACCTGCTAAACCTTAAAAGACCATCGAAGGCCGCAAACACCCGACTGCTACAGCAGCGTGGGGAACGGCTTGATTCGCTGCTGATCCGCGAAGCTGTGGATGGGGACCTGCCTGCCCTGGCGGCACTTCATGTAAAGACCTGGATCGGCACCTATCTAAATGTAAAACACCCGCCGACTTACGAGATCCGCGAGTACCAGTGGAAAGAGCAGTTCCAGGTCAGGGACGGGAGCTGGTTTTGTTTTGTGATCGTGAACGCCAGCGGTGAATTGGTCGGATTTGCAAAAGGCAAACGGGAACCCAATGGTAAAGGCGGTCTCAATAAGATCTATCTCCTGCGTGAATACCAGCGGCTGGGACTGGGCCGCCTTCTTCTCTGCCATGTCGCGCGCCGCTTCAACTGCTTTCACCCACAGAATCCCGGATTTCTAATAAATGGATCCAGGATAAGCGGAAGTCATTATCAGAATTGTCATAGGGTATTGCGCCCACCGATACTTTACCGTTCACTAAGTACTAGTCACTAGTTTTATGTTTTACCTTCATCGGGTTCAATGCGTGACCGGGAAGTCCCTTATATTTGATCTATCCAATCCGAATGAAAACCTTATCCAGTTAATAAGTCCAACGTCCCAAAACCATCCGTATCCTGATCCGTCCCACGAAAGCCAAAAAATTCAAATTCTCTGAAGAACCTCCGAATAAAATTGGAGGCTTTTTCATTTTATCATCCGCCCCGCTCAATTCATTCATGGCCTTTCCCCTTGCTATCGTCAATATTAATGGAACAAACAGTAAAAATACTTTTTAGGTTTTATAGCGGCGTATTGGAAAAAAATATGACTGAAACCTTATGGGCCTCTGTCTTCAATCAGAAAGACGGATTGTATAAATTGGACAATATACCATTTTACGTTCCTTCGGTTGCATGCAATGATATTGTCTTTGCGGAATTCGACGAGGCTGAAGGATTTATTACTTTCAGAGAGGTCACTTCGCAATCTGGAAACTCAACTATTCAGGTTGTAATTCTGGATAAGTCTGTTCTGACCAATGATCTCCGGGACGTTTTTGATCATTTGGGATGTAGCTCAGAAAAGTTCGACGAGGGTTATTTTGTGATCGATGTGCCCACAGACACCGAATATGGTCCTATAAAGAAAAGGCTCTCCGAGCTACAGCAGCATGTGATCATCGATTATGCGGAATCATGTCTTTCCGACAAACACCGAAAAATGAACGGCTTTTAAAATAGCCGCGTTATTAGCCAAAACAAGTAACTCTCTGTTTCACCTCCCGGGAATAACTACTAAGCGGGATGGCTGGCTTACAGTTTGCAGTATGCTGTGAGAAGGATAACAGCCTATGCGGAAATGGAGCTATTATATGGTCAATGGGATCACTTTATGGCGGGTGCTGATGGCGCCGCTGGTGATCTTTCTGGCTATACACGGTGACGAAGGATGGTTCAAATGGTTCCTCGCCATCAGTTTCCTGACAGATGCCGTCGACGGGACACTGGCGCGGCGGTATCATGTTTCCAGTAAAAAGGGAGCAAGGCTGGATTCCATCGGGGATGACCTGACTGTCCTGGCGGCATTCATAGGCATGCTCGTTTTCCATTTCGATTTTGTGCGGCAGGAATTTGTCCCCCTGATAATACTGGCGGGGCTTTACCTCTTACAGATAATTTTGGCCCTGTACCGCTACCGTAAGATGACGGCCTTTCACACCTTCCTGGCGAAAGGGGCGGCCATCCTGCAGGCCATATTCCTGCTTACCTTGTTTTTTTGGCCTGGCGCGCCCAGATTGCTTTTTTACGCCGCGGCTGCGTTGACTGCCCTCGACCTCGCCGAGGAGATCGTCCTCGTCTTGCTGTTGCGGGAGTGGAGGACGGATGTCAAAGGATTGTATTGGATCTTAAAAGACAGATGACCCAACTGGGCGAAGACCGGGAACAACCCGGCGGTTCAGTTGGCCATGTACGCGATGGAGATCAACCCCACCACATAAATGATGAAAATATAGACCACCCCACCCCGATACATCAGCCTGTCCAGCCACCTTATCCTGCGATAGATGAATTTATTTTAAAACTGCCCGTCTGATAAAATTTGCAGCCTTCCAGGATCGTATTTATCTAAAACCCTTTCAAAAGTTCAAGTACCTCATCTTTAGCCGTAGGTAGAAGCAAGCAAAAACTCTTTTTCAATCCCCTTTAGCCCTTTTCATTTCTCGCAGGGACAACACATTATATTTCTGCTCATCATCCGTCACCTTATGATGTTCGTAGCCCAGCCTACCTAATGATATTTTGTTACCCATAAGGACGGGGGGATAACCTCTTCACTAGTAATTGGCAAAGTATTTCATTGATTTTAAATGTATTAGGATTCACTATCACCACTGACGAAAAAGCGAATCCTGATTGACAAAGCCAGAAGAGATCTTAGAAACCTGTCCTTGGAGAATCATGTAAAAAAAACGCTGGAGACATATAGAATTTTTTTATAACTTTTTGCTAAGGGCTAAGAGTTTATTACAAATTTATAAATGTTACCACTTAGCAGCTACGTTTTTTACGTAACTACTTCCCTGTCCCCATTTGTTTCAGTTTACCTTGCTCATGTACTTACGTAGTTACCTATACCTTCATTCTGTTGGTGCAAAAATTTCACCCTGGCTTCATTGAAACGGGTATTGAAATTATTTCTCAGGTTTATAGTTGGCCATTAAATAATGTCTATTGCAATTAAAAAAAATTGTATTTGGCATTATTCAGGAATAGTATTGCCTATTCCAAAAATAGTAAGGGTATTTAGCGATCATAAAATTAATATTATGGATCTTCAAATTATCGCTGACACGATATTGACGGGAACACAGGCGTTTATTACAAACACCGGAGGGGAAATCGCAAAAAGTTTTGGAAAGGATTGCTATGAGAGAATAAAATCATTTTTTAAAGAGGGAAAAGAAAAGGAGATGATAGATCGCCTGGAAACCCAGCCACTTACGCCGGATATGCTTTTTGAATTTAGAATGCTGGTGATGGAAAATCTATCGGCTAAGCCAGTTTTTTATAAGGAGATTTCCGGGAGAATAAGTGTAACGCCTGCGAATTCCTTTATCCTGGAACAGGTCTTAGGTTCAATGTCTAAGATCAAGAAGGAATTGGAAAACCTTTATGAATGGTGGATAAAGGCAAAGGGAGAAAATAAAGGAGACATTCAAGTCCAAATTGAACAACTGGAATTACAACTTACCCAATTAGAAATCAAAGTATTCTCGATCATCGGCAAGAATAACCGCGCCGGCGCTGCTCCAGGATAACCTTACTAAAATAATCAGTGTTCACCTGGTAATCAGAAAATTAGCCATATAAGCGATACAGATCAAGCCCAGCACATAAATGATAAAGATATAGATCACCCCACCCCAGTACCGATACCTCAACCTGTCCAGCTTAACGCTCAGGGAGAAGAATATAATGGAGGTGTAGACCAGGGAATAATAAAATCGTCGTCCTACCCACCTTGCCCGGCGATAGATGAATTTATCCTGAACATCTTTGATGGAATAAACCTCCCTGTTCAGGAAGGGGTAGAAGAACATATTCACGATCGTAAAAAAAAACAAGAAACCGAAAGTCCAATAAAAGATATAGTGCCTTGAATACCCGAAATCCCACCAATATTTATCGAGCCACCCTCGGAAATGGTCACCCTTATGATCATACAGAGCCGCCTTATAATCCTTGTCCAATAGCTCGTAACTTTCCGTATACCCCTCGTTCTTAAAGATATTCAGCATGGATTGATAGACATTCGAGCGATACTCGAAACTTGCGGAAGTATCGAAGATCAGGTAGAATCTTGAATAATCGAGCTTGAATTTCGATACATCGGAATTGGTCAGGTTGAGTCCCCGTCTTTTTTTCACCGTAGATTCCCGGCCCGTATCTGTCCTGATCAGGGTGAGATCGATCCTGGAGCTGATATTGTGATTCTTGCTAAAATCGACATTCCCCATGAAGGTCGCATTGGTGAAATCCAGGAGTCCGGGTACGGACAGGTCCGTAAAGGACGCATCATTGAAGAAGATGCAATTTTGGAAAGAGCAGAGACTCTTGAAATAGCACACACTGAAATTAGCGGGACCATAAAATTGGCTACCCCTGAAAAGGCTTCCGCCAAAAAAACTATCCATTAAGAACTTGCCTTCATTTTTAAAATAATTCCGCTCAAAAAACATCAATCCCCTGAAATGATTACCCGAGAAATCTAGCGGCCCCCTGAACGTGTCCGTTGACGAATAAAAGGTCTGATCGAATCCATTGTTCTGGAAAACGACCGAATCCCTGAAATTTATGGAGCTGAAGTTCGTGTTGGAGCGAAAATGACAGTTAGAAAAGTTTGTGCTTTGGGAAATAGACAGGTTGAGCAGGTCGATGCGCTCCTTAAAATCGACACGGATCGCCGATAAATAGGGAAGAACGATTCCATTAAACGCGATGGATGAATCCACGTCCCTATATCTCCATTGCCCAACACAAGGTAGAATATCCGCTAAACAGCATAAGGCAAGGCAACAAAATAGTCTTCCGCAAGCAGTCATTGATAAAGTTTAATGGGATCCTCAATGCCTGGGATCAAAAAGCGCTTAATTTACAATTTATTGAGAGATCAGGGCACCGTTTAATAACCCTTTTTTAGTCGAGGAATGGCCGCATGGGAGAGACGGGTCGGGTCGATGAGGGCGCATGATCGGGTCACATGGGCATATATGACCCCATTTTGCCAAAATAATCGCTCAAAGGACGGGGAAAAGTGGCTTGAGTGCGTATTAAATGTATCGGATCACTTTTAAACTAAGCAATTATGATAAATCAAGGGGGCTTTATCGAGCAAACCGGTCTGCAGACCGGTGATCGCCTCATCCGGCAAAAAGGCCCTTTCTCCAGTCACCATGTCATCTTCGTACAGACCTCCAATGGGCCGCTTGTTGCGGAGAATCAGGCCGGCAAGGGCGTGCAATATGTTACGTTGGAAGATTTTCTCAGGAATGCTGGAACCGGGACAATCCAGATCCAAAAATTTAGCGGTACCGAAGCGGATCGTCAGGCCGTTATTTCGCGGATCAATGCCTTGATCGGCACGTCATACAACCTGGTTAATTTTAACTGTGAGCATTTTGCCGAGTTGATCCAAACCGGCGTGGCGGTCAGCAAACAGGTAGGCGCGGCGGTACTGAGCGCCCTGTTGATCGGTATCTGCCTTGCGATCGCCGGCGGGAGAAAGAGAAGATAGCAACCCCGCACCATGATCGCGAAATATCCGATCCCTCACTATACTTTCACTTTCCCAACAATCGCTTTGCTGACCGCTGCTGCCCCGAAGACTTTGGTCGGTGCAGGAAGGTACTCATTCAATGAGGACAAGTCGCTTAATATCATTTTTTCGTCTACCATATTTGTTGAGCGGGATTAGATATTATCGGTTCAGCTGAATATTTACTTTGATATATGACGGCACGGATAAGAATGATGAAAAGTGGACCCAGCCGCGTTTGCGAATCCATCAACCCACAAACATCTTCAACCTCTCTATGATAAAATATGTCGCCGGAGGCGATCCATAGCTCACGTGCCCATCTACCCATTCCTGAAAATATGGATTAGCGAGCAACTCTTTAAATTTAGCCCGCAGATAAGTCTTTACCTCAGTCGGCGCATTGTCCAGGTCGTTCCATACGGCGCGCCTGAATTCGAGCACGTAGACAATATCTTCAAAGTCCGTGCTGGTTCGGCCATCGTTACCACTCCTGTCCGTGAATGCATCGAGCTTGGACGCGATGAAATAGGAGAGGCTGAAGATTCTGACGGTATGGTGCTCGTCGATGAAATGATCGATGGAATTTATGAATCCCTCCGGATACCATTTATTTTGAAAACCGAGGACATTCTCCACCGTTGGCATGATGTCTACTGTTATTCCCTGCACCTTGTACCGGCAGATGATCTTCGATTCCTGGTCGTTCACAAAGCCGATCTTGCGTAGCTGATCTTCAATAGCCGCATATCCAGCGAGCGAAAGCACTTCCACAACAACGTCCACATCATCGGTCGGCCGCGCCTCTTCCGCCATCTGATCGACATATAAAGAGACCGTTGCCCCGCCGACAAATACCACCTGATCCTTCAGGTGCGCCAGGGCATTGTACACTGCTTTTATCCGGGTGATATTTGCCTGATGGCTCATAGGATCATGTTTGAAAGTTCTTTCACCGCAATACTAATTTCACGGACCCTTCCCACCCG
>Ga0137403_10008896_pt1 | contig 11211 bp, 10 predicted proteins | sample CZOMad2_1_16fung_FD_122057 | JGI IMG/M metagenome (GOLD analysis project Ga0137403, IMG submission 122057) | Vadose zone soil fungal communities from Angelo Coast Range Reserve, California, USA - CZOMad2_1_16fungal (Hybrid Assembly) | ecosystem: Environmental > Terrestrial > Soil > Vadose zone...
ACGGCGTTGGCCGCACCGACCTCGTCGAAAATCGCCTCGTCGGCATGAAGTCCCGCGGCGCGTACGAAACTCCCGGCGGCACTTTGCTCGTCACCGCGCATCGCGAACTCGAACGCCTCACCGTCGATCGCGAAACCGCGCACCTCCAGCAATCTCTCTCAGTTCGTTACGCCGAACTCGTCTACAACGGCGTCTGGTTCTCCACGCAGCGGCAAGCGCTCGACGGTTTCTTCAACGTCTCGCAGGAGCGCGTCACCGGCTCGGTCGGCCTCAAACTCTGGAAAGGTTCGCTCAACGTCACCAGCCGCAAATCGCCTTTCTCTCTCTATCGCGCCGACCTCGCCAGCTTCACCATGGGCCGCTACAACCCGAAGGACGCCGAAGGCTTCATCAACCTCTTCGCGCTCCCCGTCACCGTCCGCCCCAAAGCCAAAGCCGAAGGCGGCAATTCCTGAGCGCCTTGCTCCAACACCGTTTTGTCATCCTGAGGTCCCGAGCTTCTCGGGGCCGAAGGACCTCAACCGCTGCGTCTTGGCAAAACATGTCTTTTCCAAAACTGACAACTGATGACTGACGACTTCCTCCATGACTGACCGCAAAGACGATCGCCTCTGGGGCGGCCGCTTCGAACGCGAACCAAACGCGCGCTTCGACGCGTTCCAGCGCTCCTTCGCGTTCGATCGCCGCTTGCTTCCCTACGAAATCGCCGTCGACCGCGCCTGGGCCAAAGCCCTCGAACCCATCGGCATCTTTACCGCCACGGAAGTCAAACAAACGCTCGCCGGGCTCGACAAAATTGAAGAACGCGCAAAGAACGATTCCGCCTGGCTCGAAAAAACCGGCGCCGACGCCGAAGATGTCCACCACTTCGTCGAGAAAGCTCTCGTCGAAGAGCTCGGCCCCCTCGGCTGGAAACTCCACACCGGCCGCAGCCGCAACGAACTCGTCGCCACCGATTTCCGTCTGTTCGTCATCGACGCGGCCTCCCAACTCAAGCGCGGGCTCCTCGCCTTGTGCGATACGTTTCTTTCACAAGCCAAAGCAAAACTCGGCGTGCCCATGGCCGGCATGACCCACATGCAGCACGCCCAACCAATCCTGCTTTCTCATTTTTTACTGGCCCACGCCGAAGCTTTCACTCGCGACATCACCCGCTTGCAGAACGCCGCAGCCAGCGCCGATGCCTGTCCCATGGGCTCCGGCGCGCTCGCTGGAAACTCCTTCGCCATCAATCGCGAATCCATCGCGCGCGACCTCGGTTTCTCCAAAATCACTGCAAACAGTCTCGACGCCGTAAGCGACCGCGACTTCGCTCTCGACTATCTCTTTGCGCTCACCGGCATCGCCACTCATCTTTCCCGCCTCGCCGAGGATTTCGTCCTCTTCGCCTCGCAGGAATTTTCCTACGTCATTCTTCCCGACGAATATTCCACCGGCAGCAGCCTCATGCCGCAAAAGAAGAATCCCGATTGTTGGGAACTCATCCGCGGCAAAACCGGCCGCATCATTGGAGCGCTCGTTGCCTTGCTCACAACCCTGAAAGGTCTCCCCACCAGCTACCAGCGCGACTTGCAGGAGGACAAGGAACCTCTTTTCTCAGCTCACGACCACATCGCCGACATGCTCGCAGTAGCGGCGGGGGCCGTAGAGACTACGCAATTCCGCGACGACAAACTCCGCGCCCTCGCCTCCAATTCCGCTCTTCTTGCGACCGAAGCTGCAGATTACCTCGTTCGCAAAGGCGTTCCGTTCCGTCAGGCGCACGATCTGGTCGGCAAGCTTCTCCGCGAAGCGGAAAAGCAAAGCAAGAACTGGATTGAACTTCCTCTCGCCGAGCTCCAAAAGATCTCGTCTGAAATCGGATCGGATTTTGCTAAGAGTCTGACCGTCGAAGCCGCTCTCGCTGCCAAAAAGGTTTCTGGCGGCACTTCTCCAGATTCCGTCCGCGCCGCAATCGCAGCGCTTGAACAGCGCTTGGCAGCTTCCGGCTACGAGATCAAAATCAAGGCACAAACAACATGACGCAGCCTCCCACCGAAGCCGCCCTCCCTAAAGGCTTCCGCTTCGCCGCCACCGCCTGCGGCCTCAAAAAAACCGGCGCACTCGATCTCGCCATTCTTTCCAGCGACGTCCCCGCTTCCTCCGCCGCCGTTTTCACGCAAAATCTCGTCGTCGCCGCTCCCGTCACACTCTCCAAAAAACATCTAAACGAATCAAAAGGCCGCATGCGCGCCGTAGTCGTGAACGCCGGCAACGCCAATTGCGCCACCGGCGCGCAAGGTGATTCAGCATCCTCGCGCACAGTAGAAGAAGCCGCCCGCCGTCTCGGTCTCCCTCCCTGCGAACTCTTCATCTGTTCCACCGGCGTTATCGGCGTCCAGCTCCCTGTCGAAAAAATTCTCCGCGCCCTTCCCATGCTCGCGCGTAACCGTCGCCCCTCCGCTCGTTCTTTCGCCGAACTTTCTCTCGCCATCTGCACCACGGACACTCGTCCCAAAACTGCCTCCGCCTCTTTCCGCATGAGCGGCAAGCGCATCCATCTCATCGGCTGCGCCAAAGGCGCGGGAATGATTCATCCCAATATGGCCACGACGCTCGCCTTCGTCGCCACCGACGCCAACATTTCTCCCTCTCTCCTCCAACGCACTCTTCGTGATGTCACCGGTCGCACGTTCAACGCCGTCTCCGTCGACGGCGATACCTCGACCAACGATACTCTCCTTGTCCTCGCCAACGGTGCCGCCGGTGCACCCGCCATCGCAAACGGCAGCAAAGCCCACCGCCAATTCACCACGGCGCTCGAAGAAGTCTGCGGCTCCCTCGCGCAACAAATCGTCGCCGACGGCGAAGGCGCCCAGCGCGTCATCGAAATCGAAGTCCGCGGCGCCAAAACCGAATCCGCCGCAAAAAAAATCGCCGAAACCATCGCCACCTCTCCGCTCGTCAAAACCGCTTTCGCCGGCGGCGACCCCAACTGGGGCCGCATCTTCGCCGCCGCTGGTCGTTCCGGAGTCAAATTCGATCCCTCCCTCGTCGAAATCACCATGGCCGGTATCAAAGTTCTCAAACGCGGCCAGCCCCTCGATTTCAACGAACGCGCCGCCAGCAACAAACTCCTCGCCGACCACGTCCCCATCGTCGTCCATCTTCACGCCGGCCAGTCCTCAGCGAAGTATTGGACCTGCGATTTCACCGCCGAATATGTCCGCATTAACGCCTCCTACCGCACGTAAACATACATCGCGTGCAAATCGCACCGCTACGCGCGTAAACTCTCTTCCGTCTTTGTGGGAGCCCCGCAAATGAGCAAGCGTCTCGAAGGAAAAATAATCGTTGTTACCGGTGCGGCCCAGGGCATCGGCTTCGAATGCGCTCGCATGGCCGCCTCCGAAGGCGCCTCCGTCGTCCTCGGCGACATTCAGAAAGATCGCGGCGAAGAAGCAGCTGCGAAGATTCAAAAAGCAGGCGGCTGCGCAATCTTTCAATACGCCGACTTGACAGACGAAAGTCAATGCGCGGCGCTCGTGGACGCGGCCGTAAAGAAATTCGGCAAACTCAACGGCCTCGTCAACAACGCCGGCTGGTTTCCCCGTGCCCGCCTCGAAGAAACTACCACCGAGCTTTGGGAAAAAGTGATGCAGGTGAACTTGCGCAGCGCCTTTTACGTCACGAAGTTCGCCGTCCCCCGCATGCGCGAAGCAAAGGGCGGCAGCATCGTCAACATGGGCTCCATCAACGGCATTCAGGGCTTGCCAAACCTCGTCGCCTACGCCGCCGCCAAGGGCGGCCTGCTTTCGATGACGCGCACTCTCGCTGGCGCACTCGCATCGGATCGCATTCGCGTCAACTACATCATTCCCGGATGGATCGCCACCGAAGGCGAACTGAAAATCCAAAAAGGCGAAGGCCGCGGCATCGATGACCTCGAAAAAGCCGGCAAGCGCCTCCCGCTCGGCAGAATGCAAACCGTCGAAGACACCGCCTACGCCGCAATCTATCTACTCAGCGACGAATCCGCCCAAGTCACCGCCGCCGTCCTCAACGTCGACGCCGGCGGCTCCATGCTTCCCATTCAAAACGATCTGTATCCGGGGTAGTAGTTCCTTCGAAGTAGCGACTGAACGAACCTATTCCCACTTCCAATTAGAGAATTGTTCGCGCAGTGCAATTTTCTTGAATTTGCCGACGCTGGTGCGCGGGATAGCTTCGACAAAGACAATCGCGTCGGGCAGTTGCCACTTGGCGAAGCTGGCGGAGAGAAATTGTCGCAGCTCTTCGGGACTTGCCGTGTGACCTTCCTTTAGAACAACCGCAGCAAGGGGACGTTCCTGCCACTTCGGATGCGGAATGCCGACCACGCAGGCCTCTCTCACGGCAGGATGCCCCATCAGACAATTTTCCAAATCAACCGAGCTGATCCACTCGCCGCCGGATTTTACGAGGTCTTTCGCGCGATCCACGATTTTGACGAAGCCCTCTTCATCAATCGTTGCGACGTCTCCCGTGCGAAACCACCCGTCCGGAGTCCAGCGATGCGCCTGGTCGGATGATTCGTAATACTGCGAAGCGATCCACGGACCGCGAATTTCCAGTTCGCCGGGAGTTGCGCCGTCCCACGGCGACTCGATTCCTTCGGGAACGGGCGAACCGGGTGCCGCATCTTCGCGGCGCATAACGCGCAGCTCCACGAAAGGAGCGGGCCAGCCCTGCTTCGCGCGAGCCTCGTATTGCCGATCCTCGGGCCATTCGGTCATGTGTCTCTTCAAGCGGCCTACAGTGGCGAGCGGCGTGGTTTCCGTCATTCCCCAAAGATGCAGAATATGCAAACCATGCTTATCGAGTGCGCGAATCAGACGTTCGGGCGGAGCTGTGCCTCCGCACGCGATGCGAATAGGGGAGTCAAATTTCCAGCGCTGCGGATTCGTTTCGAGCGCGTAAAGGACGCCAAGCCACACCGTCGGCACGCCGCAAGCAAATGTGACTCGTTCTTGCACCATTAAATCGAGCACGCTTTCCGCGTCCACATTCGGGCCGGGCAAAATCAATCGCGAACCGAGCATTACGCACGTATAGGGCAGACCCCATGCGTTGGCGTGGAACATGGGCGCGACCGGCAACACAGTGTCCGACTGGCTGATGCCAAACGAATCCGTCATGGCTTCGGCAAAAGAATGGAGAACGATGGCGCGATGCGAGTAGATAACGCCCTTGGAAAAACCCGTCGTGCCGGAAGTAAAGCACATGGCCGCGCCCTCATTTTCGTCGACCGCCGGCAAGTTGTAATCCGTCGGAGCGCAGGCGAGCAGTTCTTCGTAGTTCAGAAAACCACTTGGAACTTCGTCGCCGCCATAAGGAACGACAATGATTTTTTCGAACGGCGCATCTGCGCGAAATTTTTCCAGGATGGGGAGAAGCGCGTTATCGACGATGAGAAAACGGTCTTTCGCGTGCCGCGCGATCGCCGCAATTTCGTGCGGATGCAGCCGCAGATTGAGCGTGTGAAGAATTCCGCCGGCGCACGGCACGCCGAAAAACGCCTCCAGATGTCCGCTGTGATTCCACATCATCGAAGCGACGCGATCGCCGCGCCGCAGGCCGAGTTGCGTCAGCGCCGATGCAAGTTGGCGTGCCCGGCGAGTAAAATCGCCGTAAGTGGACCGAACGATGGAGCGGTCCGGTTTGCGGGAAACGATTTCAACCTTCGAGAAAAGTTTGCCGTTGCGCTCAAATATATGTTGCAGCGTCAACGGAAAATCCATCATCGTTCCGCGCATGCGTTCCTCGGTGGGCCGCCCTCTTCCGGCTCAAAGTTGCCCGCATCCTAGCATCAAAAAAGCCGCAGCGCCCCATCGGCCACGCCACTCTTTTCGCTCCCGGCCCTGCACAGAAAATTCGTTGCAAAAGTGGTCAATTTCCGAGAGGATGCAACTGACCGCTGAAGTTCATGGTCCGCGCCCGTGGTGGGAGGGTGTCTTCTCTGCCCGTGGACGGTAGCTGATGCTTCAGCGCGCTCCGCAACTTGCAAGTGGGTTCCGGGCAGAAGGAGTCGGTAAGTGAAGAAGCTCTATGTTGGTAATCTTCCGTTTTCCGCGACGGAGGATAGCCTGCACGAATTTTTCGCGCAGGGCGGTGTAAATCCCTCGGCAGTAAATCTGATTCGCGATCGTTTTACAGGACAATCGCGCGGTTTTGCCTTCGTCGAAATCACCAATGACGAAGAAGCGGATCGCGCGGTCAATACGATGAACGGGCAGAACTTCGGTGGACGCAATCTGGTGGTGAACGAAGCGCGGCCCCAGACCGAACGCAGCGGCGGTGGTGGCGGCGGCGGCCGGGGCGGCTACGGCGGTGGGCGTGGCGGTCATGGCGGCGGTGGTGGCGGCAGAGGCGGAGGCGGTGGACGCGGCGGCGATCGAGGTGGTGATCGCGGCGGAGACCGTGGCGACCGCGGAAATCGCTGGTAAAAATTCTTTTCTGAGTTCGAATCGGCGGGCCGTCAGGTTCGCCGAATTTACCCCTTCGAAAGGTGCGCCGGTGTAGGTCTGTGCCCGGCGACGGCTCTTTCCACACTTCCTTGTTTGTAGCGAAATCTTTCCAGCGAAACGGATTGCAATCCGCGTTCGACGAGCGCGGGAGCGTCGCATTGCGCTTCGGCGTGATCGAGTTGCTCAGTCGTCGCGAAGAGTGCCGGCGACTTCGGCTGAAGGATCGTGCAGCAATCGTGAAAGCGTTCAGCCGAAATTTCATGCGTGCCGATTTTCGTGGCGAGATCCTGAATCTCCAGTTTGTCGTCGCCAATCAGCGGGCGATAAAGCGGCAGCCGCGCAATCGAGCCGACCGATTGCAGATTGCCCAGCGTTTGCGAAGCCACTTGCCCGAGGCTGTCTCCCGTCACCAATCCCTTCGATCGTTCCCGCAGCGCCAGCCGCTCCGCGATGCGCAGCATGAGCCGGCGATAAAGCAAAGTGCGAAACGATTCGTCGGCATCCGCGACAATTTGTCGCTGCAACGGCTCAAACGGCACCAGATACAATTTCGCCGTGCCTTGCCATGGAACCAATTTCTCCACTAGCCGCCGCGCCACATGGATCGAAGATTCGCCCGGCTCCGCTCCGCCTCCCCAGAAATGCGCGAAACTCAAATGCGCGCCGCGCTTCATCATTTTGTAAGCCGCAACCGCCGAATCAAATCCGCCGCTCAGCAAACACGTCAACCGCCCCGCGGTGTTCGTCGGCAATCCGCCGGGGCCGGCGATGCGCCGCGCATAAATCAAAATCGGTCCGCGCGTGACCTCGATGCGGCACGTCAGTTCAGGATTATCCAGATCGACCTTTACGGTGCGGCCCGCCGCTTCGAGTTTGTCGAAGAGCGCGCCGCCGACTTCGCGTTCAAGAAACATCGAATTGTGCGGAAAGCGTTTGTCGCTGCGCTTCGCGCGAACGGCGAAAGTGGAAAACGATTCGGTCCGAATTTCGTCCCACGCCGCTTCGCAGATTTGCGGAACGACGTCGTCGCCCGCAGTTACTTGACCAAAGGTCTTGTGGCTCCAATTGACCGGACGCGCGACGGCAAGATGCGAAATTCCAAAAACTTGTTGCAGCCGGCGCAGGGCTGTTTCGAGTTCGGCGGGATTTTCCAGTTCGATCAGATAGCGATCGCCCGGTTGCGTGATCCGCGCAACGGCGATTCCTTCCAGCGCGCGGCGCATCGCGCGGCGCAGTTGGTGCAGAAAAAATGGCCGGTTCCCGAGCTTCAGCCAAAGCTCGTGATAGTGAACGACTATGTGCGTAGACGCGTGCATTTTTGCTTGGCGCAGGCAGCGAACTTGCGTAGTATACCGCCAGTTCGGCAGTCAGCCGTGTGTCGAGCTCCCGCGACGCATACACTCGACTTGTGCGCTACGAAACTTGCGATTCGCCGTAACCCGCCGGCGCAACTTAAGCCCCCGTAACGTGTTTGAAACACTAGCCGAGGAAACTGGCTCGCCGCATTGGATGTGTCGTATCGTCTCCGCAGCGTAGCTACCCTTGTTTTGCGCTGCTCTGTTCTTGGTTTCTGTAGGGCCCGCTTTCTGAAGCGGGCCGCACTGGAGCGTAATGTGCGGTTACGTTCACGGAACAGGCACCCGGCGGCATAGGGTTTAGCCTGCGGCATGGTTTTGTTTTTGTAGGGGTCATCTTCCGAAATGGCCCTCCGTTGCTGCGGCAAGGCGTTGGACGCAAGGCGAACCTTTTAGGTACCTGGAGCATCCAACGCAGTAAGCTAGCCGTATTAGGTAATGGAAGTGCCACGAGAATAGAAGTGGCAGCCGCCGCGAAAGCGGCAAAAGGAAAGGTCAGGGCTTCAACCCTGACGCAGCCAAGAAGCACTGTATGAAGACCTGGCATAAACGCGACTGGCAGCAATTCTACGAGATAGCTCGGCGTCCGTGGAAACGGCATCGTCCGCCCCGTCCCGTCTATCCGACGGGCCTCAATCGCGTCCTGCCCGCGCAAGGTTTCAGCCTGTCGGAACTCGACGACGCAGGTGTCGATCTCGAACAAGCCGAACAACTCGGCCTGCCGGTCGATGCCGGCCGCGTCGGTGTCTACGGCCCCAACGTCACCGTCCTCCGCGACTTCGTCCGCTCCTCCCGCAGCCCGCTCTAAATTCGTCTTCATCCCTGCTGTAGTGGCCGATCTTTAGATCGGTTCTTTGAGGTCGCAATTTGCGATCTCAAAAATATGCTTCCCACCTTGACAATTAACCATTGCTCAAACAATATCGCTCTTTCGCCACACGGATAGGTGGTCACACTTTGTGACCACATGAGGAATGGACGCAAATGCCGAAGTCCCGTGCTCTTGTGCCTGTCGAGCGGATTGCGTCGCGAATCCTCTTGATTCGCGGACAAAAGGTCCTGCTTGATTCCGATCTGGCGGCGCTTTACCGCGTAAGTACAGGCCGTCTCAACGAGCAGGTCAAACGCAATAAGCGCCGCTTTCCACCGGATTTCATGTTCCAGCTGACGGGCCACGAGACACGCAACTTGACATCGCAATTTGCGATATCAAGTCATGGCTATGGCGGACGCCGCCACAGGCCCTACGTTTTCACCGAACACGGCGCCGTAATGCTGGCCAGCGTCTTGAACAGTCCAGTAGCGGTGCAGGCAAGCATCGAAGTCGTACGCGCGTTTGTTAAACTTCGCGAATTTCTCGGAGCGCACAAGAAACTTGCGCTCAAGCTTGTCCAGCTTGAGCATAGGATCACTGAGCACGACGAAGAGATCACGGCACTCTTCGATGCGATCCGCCAGTTGATGCAGCCTCCCGAAAAACCAAATCGTCGTATCGGATTTCATAGTTAGCCGGTCGCTTTGTTTTTTCTGAGGTTTCCTATTCAAGGCGGCTTTTTGGTTGGGTCGACGTCGGCGAGGAAGGCGTCGAGGGGCGACTCGGTTGGCGCTCTTTTTTGGTTTGGACCCGGCTTGGATGGATCCTTGATGTTGTGAGGCGGTCGTAATCGTGACCGTTTGCCATTGCCGCCGAAATCTAGATAATATCTAGATATGCTGCGTTTCGAGTGAGACGAATTTTATGAAGAAGGAATATGATTTTTTTAAACTTAAGGTGCAGAAGAATCCCTACGCAGGCAAGAAGAAAGCGGTGGGGATCAACTTGAGTCCGGAAGTTGTGGACTATTTTAAGGGACTAGCGGAGGAGACGGGACTGCCTTACCAGAAGCTGATCGATCTATATCTTCTGGACTGCGCGAAGAAGCGAAAGAAACTGGCGATGAAATGGCTGGCGTAGCGGCCCATAGCGAATACGGACTGCAAAGTGAGCCGGCGGCTGGAATTGTTTTTGGGGCAGGTCCCGTCCGTCCCCGTGCGTCAATCGACTGGGTCGCGCAAGTCTCGTGTCTGTAAAGGAACAAACTGCTCCGCGCGGATGGTCAAGCGCTTTTCGTCAATAAAGGGAGAACAGTCTAGAATAGTCACAGACCAACGTGAAACGTCATGGACAAACCTAGCCGCGAAAGGCGCGATAATTCAGTAGCTGCTCCGAGCGATGAAAGAGTGCAGTCTTATGTCCAAAGACGCGATTCAACGGAACGCCGAATTTAGGCGGAGAGCGTTCTTAGCGACCGTATTTCGTAGCGGCTTCTTCTGTGTCGTGCCTGGAGCAGCCCGCGCCGCCGAGATTTCCGTCTCCCAGATGTCAACCAAGCCTGATTCTTCCGTTACGATGAGGAAAAGTGCCATGCCCCTATCGCTCGAGCAAATTTCGGACCGTCTGGAAATTCAAGATCTCTTAACTCGATATTGCTATGCTGTCGACGATCGCGACTGGAATGCGTACCGTAGGGTATTCACGCCTGACGCTGTCATCGACGATACCATCACCGGAGGAGTTAAGAGCGGTGTAGAGGAACATATCGCGTATATGAAAAGAGCGCTGTCGAAGATCGTGATGTCTCAGCATGCAATTTCAACCATCCTTTTTGATATCAAGGGCAACGAGGCGAGTGCGCGCGCTCATTGCTCGTGCCCGATGTTGATCGACCTTGGAAACGGAAGTACCCAAGTCTTCTTCCAGGGCCTGTGGTATCGCGATCGGCTGATCCGCATGCCTGACGGCTGGAGGATTAAGGAATTGGTGGAGGAGGGATATTGGAAGCACAACGTGCCGCCAGGCTTTGAGTTTTGACCTGGTTCGACATATGTCAGCCCAGTGAGACCAACTCCAAAATGCTCCAATCTTGAACCCACCCATGCTGCAAGTCAGCCCATGGGGAGCGCTAGATTGACGCGACCGTGGGCGGTCCACAGCTCTTCGATGTCAGTCCGGCCGAACATTTTTTTGCTTCGCGTCTCTCAATTCGAGTGGTTGCTGGGGGGTGCGGAAGTGACACTGCCATTAAGGCGAGGCCGGCCAGGCCGAAAGCGGATGAGTGGGGCAGCGAATCGCTACGCAGCGAGCGCCCTAAACGCGAAAATGTTCTCATCTCCCGATTGGTCGCCTAACAAGGACATTGAAACGTCCCAACCTACCATTCTGAGCGTCATATCGAGACCAGGTTCAAGCAGAGAACATCTGCCCCTCTGGGCAGGTGCTCTCTCGTCTGCGCGTGTGCCACAGTGAAGCCTGAAGCCGGAGGGATCACATGGCGCAAACGATCTGGATTCACAAACTCGCCGATACGAAAAAAGCGGAAGCGGACGGAATG
>Ga0137403_10008897_pt1 | contig 11210 bp, 11 predicted proteins | sample CZOMad2_1_16fung_FD_122057 | JGI IMG/M metagenome (GOLD analysis project Ga0137403, IMG submission 122057) | Vadose zone soil fungal communities from Angelo Coast Range Reserve, California, USA - CZOMad2_1_16fungal (Hybrid Assembly) | ecosystem: Environmental > Terrestrial > Soil > Vadose zone...
GACCTTGTCAATCTTGTGTTCTGATCACGCGCCGCACGCGGATTTCGAAAAGGAAGTCGAGTTCGACATCGCGCCATTCGGGATCATTGGATTGGAGACCGAGCTCGGCCTTTTCATCGATCTTCTCGTGCACAAGCATGCCAAGATCGATATGGCACGTTTGATCGAGATGTACACCGTCGAGCCGGCGCGCCTGCTAAAGCTGGATGCGGGCACTCTATCGCCCGGGTCCCGCGCGGATGTCACGCTAATCAATCCGGCTTTGAAATGGACAGTTAACGTCGATCAATTTGGATGGGACACTCGCAATTCGCCGTTTGACTTCTGGAAATTGAAAGGTCGCGCGGTGCGAACAATTGTCGGCGGGAAGACGGTTTGGAACCTGTAGGGCGTTTCTGCGAAACGCCGATCTAATTTGGGTTGGCGTCTGACACAGACGCCCTACAGAATTACTCTGCTGCGTATCCGCCGTGGATATAGTTTTCCAAGTGCGCAATTGCCGCCTGCTGGCAGGAAATCACGTGTTTCACGAGGTCCCCGATCGAAATTACGCCAACCACTTGATCCCCTTCCACCACGGGCAGATGGCGAACATGTTTGTCAGTCATCAGGCGGAGGCATTTCTCCACAGGTTCGCGCGGATGCGTAACCGTCACGTTGGTTGACATGATTTCGGAAACTTTGGTTTCCCGTGAACGTTTTCCACGGAGAAAAACTTTGCGGGTATAATCGCGCTCGGAAATAATCCCATTCAATCTCTCTCCATCCATCACCAACAACGCGCCGACATTTTTTTCGTCCATCATTCGAATCGCCTCAGAGACTGTTGCGTCGGACGCAATGGAAAAAATGTCTTTGCTTTTCTGACTCAGAATCGCGCCGATCGTGCCGCTAACGTCCATATCACTTGGGAAAATTAAGCTGCCGATAAGCAGCAGGTTAAGATTAGGCAACCCTGGCCTGGAGCGCAAAACAAAATAAACGAGAAAAGCCTCTATCGAAACGTGGGCTGGTATCTCCGCGGAGGAAGCTTGGGCGGGCGTTTCCCGTTAACAATCGCGCCTGCCACTGCGATGTATGGAAGCTCCTGCCGATCTACTGCACGGCGTAACATCAATCCGCCACGGCTCATGTCTCCGCGACCGACGAAGTCAACCGGAAATCGGAGCCGGTCGCCAAAACTCGCAAGCAGAACGTTCACATATTTTCCTGTAGCAATGCTGCCGAGAAGGACGATCTCGGCACGAGTTGGCAGTTTTTTTGCCAGAGCACGCGCGTCTCGTTCAATCGGCGCTCGAAAGCGCGGATCGTCACCGTGAATATCAACCGTTGCGAATTCACGCAAGTCATCGAGATGGATCCGCGTTCCGGCATCGACAAGCCCATGAGTCGGCGTGATCACAAATACACCGGGGATCCCGGTTGCGGGCCGCGCGAACGCAGTCGCGTATGCGATCTTGCCGCGAAAATAGAGCCCGCTGAGAAAGGTGAACACCTCTGCGATCGGCGCGCCGCGTTTGCCGCGCAATTTCCGCGCGAGTTCGAATTCCGCCCGCTCGTTGAGCATCATGCGCGCTCGTTCTCCACCGGCGTATGCGGGTGAAAGAAAAAAAATGCGGCAACGCCTCATGTTTTCCATTTCAATCTGATTTGTCGGATTCAATTGTCCAACGAATTGCTCTCTTTCTCATCCCAGCCACCAAATAGACATACCGGGCGAGAAAATAAACACCCGGGGCCGCCCGGCGATTAGGTACGTATGACATGAAATTCAATTGCAACGCTGAATGACGAAAATAACTTCGAGACATCATGGCGCGCGACGACAACAAAAGGGGCACGCCGTATTTATTCTCGGGCCTCGTTGCCTCGGGCTTGGTCGCGGTCCTGTTGTTCGCTGGACGAATCGTTGCCGTTCATCTGGAACGCACGACCGTTTCCTCCACTGCGCCGGAGTTGTTTCCGCTTAAGAACCAGGGACTCGCCTTTCAACGCGCTGCTGTCCACGCGCCGAACGTACTGCCGCTTTATGGCACCTCGGAACTGATAATCCCGTCGGTTCAGGACAGGGCTAATCTTTTTTTTCGCAGTGCGCCAACAGGCTTTCAAATCTCGCCAGTTGGTGGTGGAGGCGCGAACCTGTTGGTCATGTTGCAAAAGGTCGGCGCGCTCGGCTCGGACTTGCGTGGCAAAAAACTTGTTATCTCGCTTTCACCGGGTTGGTTTTTGAAGGTCAAATCCGGATGGAAGGGTTACCAGGCAAATTTTTCGCCGATGGCAGCGAGCAAAACGATATTCGGCACCGGGCTGAATTTCGAGCTGAAGCGGGAGATCGCTTCACGCATGCTTCAATCTCCGAGCACCCTCGAGGGGAGGCCATTGCTTAAATTTGCGTTGATGCGGCTGGCTTCCGGCGGTTGGCTCGATCGGCTCATTTTCTGCGCGCTTTGGCCAGCGGGAAAGTTGCAGACCGTCTTGATGACATTCCAGGATCATTTTGCAGCGCTCAATTACATTCGTGATCGGATCAAGCCAGCTCCGCGACTGCATCCGGAAGTAATCGAATGGTCGAAGCTGATTGCAAAGGAAAGTGAGACCAAGCCCGCTGGCTCAAGTAAGGTTAAAAAGACTCCAAGCTCCGATGGATTCGCTGTTCCGGGATCTCGTGACGTGGCCTTCCGCAATGATTTGAACGCGTCACCTGGATGGAAAAACCTGGAGTTGCTTTTGCGCATGCTCGCGCGGGTTCACGCGCGGCCGCTAATTCTCAGCATGCCAATAGGCGGAAACTTTTACGATCACGCGGGGATCTCGCGGTCGGCTCGCGAAGATTATTACGTGAAGCTTCGGGCACTGGTGCAGCGATATCATTTTCCGTTAGTGGAATTTAAGGGGCACGATGAGGACCCAGCCTTTCTTATCCGTCACGAAAATCATCTCACAGCAAAAGGCTGGATGTATTACAATCGCGCTCTTGATGATTTCTTTCATGGGCGCACGCCACGAAGCTGAGAGGTCGAACGACGTTTGACAGATCGTCGTTCTGAAGGTCAACCATCGCGAATTTGAGAGCGCGAGCCCACCGTGCTTCGATCTTGCTTTTTGAGCGCCCCATGGAATATAACGCAGCTATGCGTTGGGCCTGGTCATCCAAACCTCGCGTAAGTAACGGTCGAAACGGAGAAGATAATCACTATTTGTCCGGCGATGCCTGTCCCGATTTCTTGTGCGTGGGAGCTCAGAAAGGTGGAACCTCGTGGCTTTATCGGCAGCTTGAACCGCACCCTGATTTCTGGATGCCTCCACTAAAGGAACTGCACTATCTTGACAGTCTAAATCGAACAAGACGGTTCCGTCCTCCGCGCTGCAGAGACCAGCGCGATGCGTCCTTTCTGGATAGCATGAAAAACCTGAGTGCCCTGTCCTACATCGACCTCGAGAGTTACGGCCGGTTGTTCGAGCACAAGGGATCGCTAGTCTCTGGTGATATCTCGCCGGCTTATTCGACATTGACCGATGAGGTCATTCAGCGAGTCGTCAATTCCTTTCCAAATTTGAAGGTGCTCTTTCTTGCTCGCGATCCCGTTGAGAGAGCGTGGTCGCAGTTGTCCATGGGCATTCGTCTCGGAATGATTAGTCGGTTTGACACGACCGATGCTGACGAAGTGATTCGGAACCTTCTGAATCCGGGAGTGCTCTTACGCTCGCATCCCAGTAAGATCGCCTCACGCTGGAAACGCTACGTTCGTCCAGATCTTTTCCGCCTCTACTTTTTTGACGATCTCGAGAAAAATCCTGCTGAGCTGCGCCGCTCAATCCTGCTGTTTTTAGGCGCCGATCCGAACAAGCCTAGTGGCCGGTTGAAGCCGGAAAACAACCAAGATGCCGGGAGAGAGAAACTTCGGCTCACCGACAAAGTGCGATCCCGCATAGCGAAGTTTTTTGAGCAGGAATTGAAAGATTGTGCAGCAGAACTGGGCGGGCCGGCGAAACGGTGGCCGGCACGATATGGTTTTTCCTTGGTGATCTTCTTCGTGCAATTGATGGACGACTTCGACATCCTGTTTTGGTGTGATTGGATCACTTGAGGAAGGAAAAGAAACCTTCTACTCGCGGTGCAGAGCCGGATTTTCTGTGTATCGGAGCCCATAAAGCCGGAACCACCTGGCTTTATCAGCAACTCGATTCCCATCCGGATTTCTGGATGCCTCCGGTAAAGGAACTGCATTACTTTGATCAACTGAGCAGGGTTCAACGCGCAGCTCATCCGCGTTGCAGAGACGAGCGGGATCGTCGATTTCTGGAACGGCTCAAGAGCGTTAGCGCTGAACCAGGTATCGACCTCGAGAATTATGGACGACTGTTTGAACCCAAGGCATCGCTAATTTCAGGCGATATTTCGCCAAATTATTCGACGCTGAGTGAGGAAGTCATTCGGCAAGTCGCCGGATACTTCCCAAACTTAAAGGTGATCTTCCTTGCGCGTGATCCGGTTGAGCGATTTTGGTCGCATGTGTCCATGGAAGTGCACTATCGTCAAATTGAACCGTTTGACGCGACCGACATCAAAGAAGTCAATCGGAATCTGTCCCGCCGAGGGATGCTCTTGCGTTCATATCCGAGTGCCGTCGTCGCCCGATGGAAACGCTACGTCGATTCAGAGCACTTTCGCGTTTATTTCTTTGATGACCTGCAAAACAATCCCGCTGAATTGCGGCGATCGATCCTTCGTTTTCTGGGTGCTGATCCGGACAAGCCAGGCACCGGATTAACGGCGGATTACAACAGTTGGACAAGGATGGAAAAGCTTCGCCTGACAGATGGTGTGCGAACGCATCTGGCTAAGCTATTCAAGAAAGAACTGAAAACTTGTGCTGCGCAGCTTGGCGGGCGAGCCAGTGAATGGCCAGCACGGTACGGTTTTTAGTATGCCCAGTCTTGGGTTTTGAGTGTTAGGGACAGCATTTACGGGCAGCCGGCGATTTGTGCCCTACTGGGCTCTTGTTCTTAAACCTCAACACTTAACAATTTTAATTTCCTGTGAGGCGCGCTTCTGCAAGATCCAGGTCACGCTGAATACGCCGCAACGCATCGTCGTTGATCACGCGCTCGTTTCGTAGCTGGATGATGGTTTGCCTTTCAACACGAAGCGCCTGGCGTTGCAAACGCTGATATTGTGGCGTCGCGATCTCGCCGCGGCAATCGTCGGGGTTTTCGGCGCAAAGGTGCAACTGCTCGACGCGCTCGTCGTACTCGGCGCGCAAACGATCCACTGTGTCGGGCGAAAACTTGCCGCTGGCGCGGAGCTTTTCGATCGATTCGATTGCCGCCTGGTTGGCTTTTAACCGTGCGGTTCGCTCCTCTTCATCAGTTGAATTATCGGCTTTGATGCAAAGGTTTTGGATCACAATCGGTAGGGTCAAGCCTTGGAACAACAGGGTCACCAAAATCACGGCAAAGGTCAGAAACAAAATGTAGTTCCTTCCTGGGAACGGGCTGCCGTTCGGTAAAACATAGGGCAGCGCAAATGCGGCGGCCAAGGAGACGACCCCGCGCATTCCCGACCAGCCCATGACCGCCACATCCTGCCACCTCGGGAGCGGCTCGCGCCGACGCACGCTCTTGTGCAGAAGAAAAGGCAGATATGCGCCCGGAAAAACCCACGCGATCCGCACCAGCACAACCGCAGCGCAGACGAGAAGCGCATTCTGAATGGGCGAAAGAAGAGACTCGCCTCCCAGCGATCTCAAAATTCCCGGCAATTGAAGACCGATCGCCGTGAAAACAAAACCGTTCAGAAGGAACACCACGATTTCCCAGAAGGCGAACGCCTGCAATCGATACCGCGGCGTCACCATCAACGGAGAATGCCAGCCAAGATAAATTCCGGCGGCGACCACAGCCAAAACGCCCGAGGCGTGCAAGCGTTCTGCCGGCAAATACGCGAGAAACGGCGTGAGTAATGAAATAGTGATTTGGACCGGCGGATCATCGAGATGTCGCTGCACCCATCGAATCACCACGCCTACGAGCAAGCCAAGTCCGATTCCGCCCGCAGCAGCCCAGACGAAACGCAACGATGCCTGGCCAAGTGAAAATTTGCCTGTCATCAGCGCTACGACCGCAAACTGCAACGCCACCAGCGCTGTGGCGTCGTTCAACAGGCTTTCGCCTTCCAAAATGCTGACGGTCCGGTGCGGCACTGCAAGCCGGCGAATGATACTCGTGGCCGCAACTGCATCAGGAGGAGAAACGATTGCGCCCAAGGCAAAAGCCGCCGCCCACGGCAGGGATGGAATAAGTGCGTGCGCCACGGAGGCGACGACGACCATCGTGAAAAGTACCAACCCGATAGCGAGCGTTACGATTGGCCGCAGATTTCGGCGAAAATCGCGCCATGAAGTGAACAATGCGGCTGGATAAAGCAGGGGCGGCAAAAAGAAATAGAAAACGATGTTTGGATCCAGTTTCACCTCCGGCAGACGGGGAACGAAACTCATGACTAACCCGACAAGCACCAGTACAACCGGGTACGGCAGCGCCATCTTGCGCGCGACAAAAACTGATACGGCGACGACCGTGAACAGAAGAACGATGATTTCCGCTTGATGCATGATCAGATCGCTAATTGCCAGCCGTAGTTAACACCGGCCGGCGCGAAAAATACCTCAATCAGGCGCGGTCAGCGACCGCAGCTACAGCCCTTGCCCGCGCGCGATTCGCCTGAAGCTCAGCAAGATGTTTTTCCGACCAGCGACAAAGTGAGTGCAGCGGTTCGATCAAGGTTCGGCCCAGCCTCGTGAGAGAGTACTCCACTTTTGGAGGTACAACGGGATGAACTGTGCGTTGTACCAGGCCGTCCCGCTCGAGGCTGCGTAGCGTCTGCGTCAGCATTTTTTGCGAAATGCCGCCGATCTCACGCTGTAACGCAGCGTAACGCATTGTTCCGTGCGCCAGAATCTGGATAATGAGCGCCGTCCATTTATCAGCAATTCGGTCGAGCACGAGCCGCGAAGGACACTGCGCATCCAGAACCGAAGGGGCGGAGGAAGCTTTTCGCACGCTCCTGTGTAAAACAATTCCCGTTGACGCGCAAGGAGAGAGTAACAGTCGATAAGAGCTGTATAGACTGAATTGACATGTAGTTGACTGCCGGTTTGTCCGTCCGAGATTTAGAGTATGACAATTGCATCTTTTACGAAAGAAAACGCTGCCCCGACGGATTTTCTCTTAAACGAGGCGGAGGCTGACGCTCCACCGCCGACGAGTAGGGAGCTCGAGGCGGATCCGGGTCAGGACGATTCCGTTTTGCTCGATGCGTATTCGCGTACCGTGGTTAGTGCGGTTGCGCGTGTATCCCCTGCGGTGGTAAACATCGACGTCAAACAACGCATCAACATCCGGCGCGGGACGCGCGAGCTCAGCGGTAATGGCTCGGGTTTTATTATCACTCCTGATGGATTCATTCTGACCAATAGCCACGTCGTTCATGCGGCGAATTCCATTACTGTGAACTTGCCAGATGGACGCGAATATCCGGCGCTACTGGCGGGCGACGATCCGGACACCGATCTTGCAGTCATTCGAATTGATGCGCCGCAGCTTGCCTATGTGCGTCTGGCCGATTCCGAAGATTTGCGTGTCGGACAGCTCGTGATCGCGATCGGAAATCCTCTCGGCTTCCAGGCGAGCGTCACTGCTGGCGTAATCAGCGCACTTGGTCGCTCGATGCATGCGCAGTCGGGCCGATTGATCGACAACATTATTCAGACCGATGCCGCGCTGAATCCCGGAAACTCCGGCGGACCGCTGGTTAATTCAGCAGGCGAAGTAGTGGGTGTAAACACGGCCATGATTCGACCGGCGCAGGGCATCTGTTTCGCGATCGCCAGCAACACGGCCAGATTGGTTGCGGGCTGGCTGATCCGCGATGGACGGATCCGCCGTGGCTATATCGGCGTCGCCGGGCAAAACGTGCCAATTCACCGGCGGATCGTCCGATTTTATGGTTTGCCTCTCGAGACCGCTGTCCTCGTTATTTCAGTGGAGAAGAATAGTCCTGCCGAGCACGCTAGTTTGCGCGAGGGGGATCTGATCGTTGCGTTCAACGATCAGCCCATCGGAAGCGTGCACCATCTGCACAAGGTTTTGGTCGGCGAACAGATTGGCGTGAACTCCAAGCTGACGGTCATTCGACACACTGAGAAATTAGAGTTGCCGATCTTACCAGCCGAATCGCGATCGGAATAACGGTCTGGTAGGGATGCCGCAATTGCGACATCCCTACCATTGTTTTGCTCCTCTATAAGAGTTTGTGCCTTGGCGTGCTATGGCCGTGGTGGTGGCGCCGGGCGATGCCGCGGCGTCGGTCGTGGTCGAGGGGTCTGTCCAGGTGTTACGCTAGGTGTTGCGGTAGGGAGAGGAGTAGGTGTCGCGCTAGGTGTAACGGTGGGCGTTGCTATAGGTGTGGGAGTGGGTGTGGGCGTCGGCGGTGGAGGACCTTCGCCGTTGAGGTAGCGGGCCAGTGCAAAGTCAGCGAAAAGCTTGAGGCCGGTTGCCTGGAAACCGACAGCCACAATTTTCCCATCGGGCTGAAGAACGGCGCCGTTGGCTCCGCCATTGAGATCACCAAACGAAGTTCGCACTTTGCCACCGGCGCCAAAGGTCGGATCAAGCGAGCCGTCCGAGGTCAAACGCGCCAGCAAGAAATCGGAATCGGATGATTCTGTGTTCGCGTAACCGACTGTGATAATCTTGCCATTGGGCTGCAGAAGAACTTTGTTGGCGCTCTGGCAACAGCTGCCGAAATCGATCTGCGTGATTCCCTCGGTACCGAAGCTAGTATCGAGAACTCCGTTGGAAGTATATCGCGCGACAGCGAAATTCTGGACTCCTCCGTTTTGAGAGATAGCGAGTCCAGCAGCGACAATCCGGCCATCGGGATGCAGCGCGGCCGAGCGCGCGCGATCAAAGTTTTGATCGCCGAAGTCGGTGTGCACTTTTCCAGCCACCCCGAATGTCGTATCGAGGGTGCCATTACTGAGATAACGTACAGCGGCGAAGTCGTAGAAAGTCGCAGGATCATTGGCGGAGCCGACCGCGACAATCTTTCCGTCGGGTTGGATCAAAACCGAAAAGGCATCGTCTTCCAAACCGAGAAAATCGGTTGAAACCTGGCCGCCATTGCCAAATGTGGCGTCCGGGGTTCCATCCGGGTTGTAACGCGCCAGCGCAAAATCGGTATTGGAAGAATCGCCAGGATTGAAATCTACGAAGACGGTCCCGGCGGCAATGATCTTGCCGTCAGCCTGCAAGGCCACGTCGAACGCGTAACTACCCTCTGGAAAAGTCGTCGTCACGATGCCGCCGTCCCCAAAGGAAGTATCGAGCGATCCGTTCGAGTTGTAGCGGACCACTTTGAAATCGCCCAGAAAGGTAAAAAGCGGAAAGGCGCCGCCCGCGACCACAATTTTGCCGTCAGGTTGGATCACTGCCGATGAGGCCACCGCAGCCAGGCCGGGGAAATCTGTTTGCACCTTGCCGCCGGCGCCGAAAGTTTTGTCCAGCGTGCCATCCGGATTGTATCGAGCAACAGCAAAGTCCTCATTCGAAAAATCATTGTCTTGATACGTTGTCCCCACGACGACCAGTTTGCCATCCGCCTGGACGGCCACTGCGTTGGCGATGTCGGTGCTATGATCGAAATCGGTCAGCACTTTGCCGTCGGTCCCGAATGTCGGATCAAGGTCTCCATCGACTGCTAGCACCGTCCGTCCACTGACAACAAAGGCCAATGTTATTGCCGTCGCACAGATCGCATGGAAGTAAGCGTTGAATCGGCAAGGTTTAAAACTGCTCATTTGGCTAAGTCTCTCTTTGTTTATTTCCAAGACCTCATAACGCGAGGGTTCGTTGCATCAAGCAGATTATCGTAACCACCCTGTTACCAATCCGAAATGGCCGTGGCGATGCCCGTGACGCGTGACTTCCGTTTGCACTAACCCTATTCCAAAAGCCGCTTTTATTTAGAAGGTCCATGCTTGGCCTGCTCCACGTGATTCATGTAATGAACATGACGCTGCTTGAGCTGGGCAAAGAAGTTCCGAAGATTCACTTCTTGCTACTTGTTAGGTCCGATCTGCTGCGCACCTGAGAGCAGTTGCTGGAAATCCGGACGGTTACGGATCGGATCCCAGACCGGGTCAATCTTCAAAGCAGTGATCGACGCCGCGCCTATCTTTGCGCGGGCGCACTTCGTAGATGTGTGTCGTGAGCTAGTCATCAGATCGGCCCAGCCGTTGGCTGCATCGCTTGGTCAGCCATGAGGTTAGGTCGCGTGCTACTTCACGTTGACGGCAACAGCGATCGTTGGCGTACGAAAAATATGCTGATGGTGAGGGTCCACGACCCCACTCGGGAGGAAATACCATTTGCCGGGTTCCATGTTGCCCAGAGATGGAAGCTTTGGCACCCGCTGGGGGTCAAGGCCGGCGGCGAGAAGCTGTGTGGCATCGAACTCGTACACCACGTCTTCCGCTGTGGCCTCAGGCTGCGACACATAGTGAACCATGGTGCCCTCACCGCTCTTGAAACAGTACTCGCCCGCTGCTTTCGTCTTATCGATCGCCATTTCGGGCTTCGCTCGGAGTACGCGAGCGATTGCGAGCACCTCGGCCTTGGCGGTTCCCTGGAGAGCGAGAACATCTGCGTACTCGGACTTGATGCGAGCCAATTCAGCATTGCCGGCGTCAGTGCTGCGTGTTTGGGCTGACATCCCGCTGGTAATCACGAGGAGGGCGGAAGCGAAGGTGACTTTGAACATGGCGAGGTCCTTTCTCTAGGCGGTCTAACTAGAATTAGATTGCACCTTGCAATCTATTTCTTGCTCCATAGAGGGAATTATCCGCTAAAAGGCTGGACGCTGGCAAGCCCGCTTCACCACTCTTAAATCGCCAGTGTGCCGTGCGTTTCGATCACGTTGCCCGCTTCATCGTAAATGCGAATCACAGCATGATGGATTCTGGTGCGATCCTGAGAAGCGGCCGGGATCGTCAAGACATCGGCGCACAACTTTGGACGGGTTGTCAGTCCCGTTGTCAGTTGGCAATTTTGAAGGGGTGTTTACCTATTAAAATGGAGGCAAGGGGATTCGAACCCCTGACTTCCAGCTTGCAAAGCTGGCGCTCTACCAACTGAGCTATGCCCCCTGT